>Ga0315312_1000084_pt1 | contig 163475 bp, 172 predicted proteins | sample TDP7_MG_FD_203629 | JGI IMG/M metagenome (GOLD analysis project Ga0315312, IMG submission 203629) | Freshwater sediment microbial communities from Lake Towuti, South Sulawesi, Indonesia - TDP7 | ecosystem: Environmental > Aquatic > Freshwater > Lake > Sediment | place: Indonesia: South...
AAGGACGGCCCAGAGTACGAGACTGTGGCCTCCCTCGGATCCCTCCTCATGAACGGAAGCCTCGAAGCGGTAGCGATGGGCAATCACCTCTGCAACCTCCACTCCATTGACACGATCTCGGCGGGTGTCGCGATAGCGTTCGCTATGGAGTGCTACGAGAAGGGATTGATCACCAAGAAGGACACGGGCGGACTCGACCTGACCTGGGGTAACCACGAGGCAATGGTGAAGCTGATCGACAAGATCGCGAAGCGCGAGGGCTTCGGAAACGTGCTGGCTGAGGGAGTCAAGAGGGCTGCAGAGAAGATAGGGAAGGGTGCAGAGGAGTTCGCTGTGGAGGTCAAGGGCTTGGAAGTCCCGATGCACGAGCCGAGAGGGAAGAAAGGAGTCGGACTGATGTACGCCACAGCCGCGAGGGGTGCAGTGCACACCGACGCAGCCCACGACCCAGGGTTCGAGAGAGACAACGCTCTGCCAGAGGTCGGGATCGTCAAGAAGATGGATCGACTAGGGATCGACGGGAAGGCAGACATGATCAAGAAGTGCCAAGACATCATCGCGGTCCAGAACTCCATGATAATGTGCTCGTTCGTGGGCAACGTGACCTTCAGACCCGTCACGATCGCGGACTACTGCAAGATGCTGAACTACTCCGCGGGTTGGAACTACACAGTCGAAGAGCTCGTCAGAGCCGGAGAGAGGATCAACAACCTCTGCAGAGCCTTCAACGTGAGGGAGGGCTTCACAAGGGCGAACGACACGCTCCCGAAGAGGCTTATGGAGCCGATCAAGGGCGGAGCGGTCGTGGGTCAGGCCATCCCACAGAAGGACTTGGACAAGATGCTCGACGAGTACTACGACCTGCGGGGATGGAACAAGAAGACAGGGGCACCGACCGCGCAGAAGCTGAGCAGTCTAGGACTCGACTTCGCCGCGAAGCAGCTCAAGAGCCTCGGCAAGATCTAGACTTCCTTCAGGACTTTCCTCACTCTCCATCTTTTCTGAGCCACACTGGAAGGTTCACTCCTTTATACCGACCGCTCCCACACTCTAGAGAAGGAACTCTAGCCCAAGGAATTACTGATGACAGAAGCACGCCCGGCCCAGCCGAAGCAGTCGATGACAAGCTTCGACATCGCGGCGGAGCTCGCAGAACTCAGCCCAAAGCTTGAGGGGGTCAGGGTAGAGAACGTCTACCAGATCGACCCTAAGACCATCCTCCTCCGCGCCAGATCGCTTGACATCGTGGCTGAGGCGGGGAGACGCCTCCACTCGACACGATACCGTTTGAAGACGCCCCCCCAGCCCGCCCAGTTCTGCCGGGGGCTGAGGAAGTACCTGAACAACGGGATCATCAGGTCCATCAGCCAGCCGGAGTTCGAGAGGATCGTCGTCCTCGAGACGTGGGCGGGCGGAGAGAGCTACAGGCTGACAATCGAGCTCTTCGGACGGGGAAACCTGATACTCACCGACTCCGGGGGCACGATCCTACAGGCACTTGAGCAGAGGAGGATGAGAGACCGCAGCATCGTTCGAGGAGGGAGGCTCGTACCACCGCCGCCCAGCGGTCTGAACCCCCTCAAGCTAACCCGCCAGGACCTAGAACAGCTAAGAAAGTCGGACGAACAGGCGGTCAGGGTTCTGGCGAGGAAACTCAGTCTTGGCGGGCTATACGCCCAAGAGGTACTTTCCGGGGCTGAAGTCCCCGGAGACACCCGGTGCAGCTCTCTGACTGATAAGCAAATCGACGGAGTCCTGGCTGAGATCAAGAGCCTGACCACTAGGCTCGCCGAGAGAAGGCTCGATCCCTGCATTGTCGCGGGCGCACAAGGAGAATGGCTTGACGTGCTCCCCTTCCACCTCTCGGTGTACGCGAGCATGATCACGAAACCATACCAATCCTTCGACGAGGCGCTCGACGAGTACTTCACCAAGCAGACCCTCCTCACTCGGGCTGAAGGAGTTCGAGGCGAGCACGAGGACCGCCTTCGAGAGCAGGAGCGGATCCTAGACCAGCAAGAGGAGCAGCTCTCAGCCGCGCTCAAGGAAGCTGCAGAGCTGAGGAGCAAAGCTAACGCCATACTCCAACAAGCCGGGGATCTCCAAAGTCTGCTCCAGTACATTCGGGGTCAAAGAGACTTGGGGCGAGACTGGCAGAGCATAGAAGAATCGCTCAAGAGGGGCGATGTCGAGCTGGGAGGGTGGACCTCACTCGCTCGGAACCTCGACCCGAGCCGGAGCACCGTCACGGTGAAGGCTGGGGAAAGAGAGATCCAACTCGACACGCGACGAACCGCCTACGAAAACGCTGGCGCATACTTCCAGAGAGCAAAGGAGACGGAGGAGCGGGGGAGGGGAATTCGAAGCGCTATGGAGCAGACCAGAGGCAGGATCACCGCCCTCGAGAAGACGAGAGCCGAAAAGGCAGAGACGAAGATCGAGCCTGAGAAGAGGCCGAAACGCGAGTGGTATCAGGCTTTCCGGTGGTGTGTCTCATCCGAGGGCTTTCTCATAGTTGGAGGCAGAGACGCAGGCACCAATGAGACTCTGGTCAAGAAGCACACGAGCCCAACAGATCTTGTCTTCCACTCGGACAGCCCGGGAGCTCCTTTTGTTGTGGTGAAGACGGAAAAGAGACAGCCGGGCGAGATTACCATTCGAGAGGCGGCAGAGCTCGCCTCCTCCTATAGCAGAGCTTGGCGCGAGAACGCCGCCGCGGTTGACGTGTACTGGGTCAAGCCTGAGCAGGTCAGCTCCCAAGCCCCGAGCGGAGAGTACATGGCTAGGGGCATGTTCATGATATACGGACCCAGAAACTACATGAGAGGCATACCCCTCAGAGTGGCCGTGGGGATCCTGTTCGATGAGGAAGCACCCCGAGTAATCGGCGGCCCTCCGTCCGCGGTGAAGAGCAAGACAAGTATCCTTGTCGAGATTGTCCCGGGACGGGAGCAGAGTGGGAGGCTCGCGAAGAGGATAAGAGACGCGCTTATCCGTCGCTCGCCCGAGCAACATCGACGCGCGCTAGCCGGACTACCTCTCGAGGAGGTACAAGCTTTCATCCCCGCGGGCGGGGGCGAAATAGCCTCAAGGTAAACTCTTTAGAAGAGATGGCGTCAACATCCTAACCGGAGATGTACCGTTGGCGGCGCTCAGCGACGTCAGAACCGAAGTGAAAGTCAAAGATGTGATGTCGACCACCGTTGTCACCGTCAGAGAGACGGACAGCCTAGAGCTGGTCGGACAGCTCATGGACAAGCACGACATCGGAAGCGTGGTGGTGGTCGATCGAAGCGGGAAGCCCGTCGGCATAATCACCGAGCGGGACGCGGTGGGCAGGGTCGTCGCCAAGAACCTGCAGCCTAGGAAAGTGCAAGCCAAGACGATAATGTCAGCCCCCATCATAACGACGAGCCCCGAGATGGAGATCAACGACGCGGCGAGAAGGATGAGCAAGCTAGGCATAAGAAGGCTCGTGGTGATGGACCGTGGCAAGCTCATAGGGATCGTGACAAGCAAGGACATCATCTCCATCACCCCAGAGCTGTTCAACATAATCGTGGAGAAGGCTAGGATCACCAGGGCGCCACTCGTAGCCGAGGGTACGCCCCTCGTCGGTCAATGCGACGGGTGTGGGCAGTGGTCGGACAGCCTCAAGGACGTCGACGGGAAGTTTCTCTGCGAAGATTGCAGAGCCGAGCTCCAAGAGAGATAGGGACCCATCCACGCTTGAAGCCCTTTTCTTCTCCAAATAGTAATCCCGGCAGGCTATGCTCTATCGGAGCAATCTCAACCCACCAGACATAACTCGGAGGCGGAAAAATCTTGACCGTCGACCTGAACCTGGTAAACACCAAGATGCTGATCCCTCAAGGGATAGTCGAGGGAGGCATAGCGATCGACGAGGGGAAGATCGTCAAGATAGCCAAGATCCCCAACCTCCCCGGCTCGGACACGACGATCGATCTGCAAGGGAAACTGACCCTGCCAGGACTGATAGACGCGCACGTCCACCTGAGAGACCTGGAACTGTCCTACAAAGAAGACTTCACGACGGGCACTGCCGCGGCTGCGGCGGGAGGCTTCACAACGCTCCTCGACATGCCCAACTCGAAGCCCCCCACAGACAGCCCCAGCAGACTCAAAGAGAAGATAGACACCGCGGAGACCCGTGTCCTCGTGAACACCGGCTTCTACGGCATGATCCCCTCGCAAGGCTACCAGGGGATGGTCGAGGAGGGAGTGGTTGCGTTCAAGATCTTCCTGAACCGCTCGACACCATCTCTCGACGTGGAGAGCGACACCTCGCTCTCAAATGTGCTGACGGAGTGCGCAAAGGCAAACCGTCCGATCGCGGTCCACGCAGAGGAGCACGCCCACATAAGAAAAGCGAGGGAACGCCTAGGGCCCGGTCCCCATACGACCGAGGACTTCCTCGAGGTGTACAGTGGAGAGGCGGAGGTTGCCTCAGTCGCGAGGGTGGTAACGGTGACTAAAGGTCTACAGGGGTCCATCCACTTCTGTCACATCAGCCAGCCCGAATCCCTGGCAACGATTCGGAAAGCCACGGGGGCGGGTAGGAGAGTCACATCCGAGGTTACACCCCACCACCTCTTCCTCTCCAACAGTGTTGTGCGAAAGATCGGCGGCAGAGCCCTTATGGACCCGCCCCTACGGACCGAAGCCGAGGCAGACCAGCTGTGGAGAAGCCTACGTGAGGGTTTGATCGACATACTGGTGAGCGACCACGCGCCCCACACTCTGGAGGAGAAGGAAAAAGCAGACATATTCGACGTTCCCATGGGCATACCCGGACTGGAAACGACGCTTCCCCTCATGCTCACAAGGCTGAACCGCGGGGAGATCCCCCTGGAACGGCTGGTCAACTGTATGAGCCGGAGACCGGCGGAGATATTCGGGCTCGCCCGTAAGGGCCGCCTTGAGGCTGGCTCCGATGGCGACCTCACAGTGATCGATATCAAGAAGAGGATCAGAATTGACTCGTCGAACTTCCACTCGAAAGCGAAGTACTCACCCTTCGACGGAATCGTCGCAACCGGCGTCGCGGTGAAAACCGTCGTGAACGGTCAGGTGATCATGGACGAGGGCGAGATAACGGCGAAGCCCGGGGCGGGCAGGATCGTGAGGGTTGGACAAGCCTAAACAGTTTCTCGCGGACGGGATGCTCGGCAGGTCCACCAGATGGCTGCGCCTCCTAGGGAACGACGTCGAGTACAAGAACGATGTAAGCGACGATGAGCTTCTCGAACGGGCGGAGGCTGAGAGGCGAATCCTGTTGACGAGAGACGTAGCCCTCTACCGGCGAGCAGTTTCCAAGGGGATAGAGGCCTTCATCGTGGAGGGCAGGAGCGAACCCGAGAAGCTGGCAAACGTAGCCAGAAGGTTCGGTCTCAGGCTGGAGTTCGACTCCCGCCTGTCCCGCTGCCCCACCTGCAACTCAACCCTCAGGGCGGCATCGAGAGAGGAAGTCGCCTCGATGATCCCCAAGTCTACGCTGGAGGGGTACAGAGAGTTCTGGAGGTGCACAGGCTGCGAGAAGGTCTACTGGCAGGGGGGGCACTGGAGGAAGATAAACTCGGTCCTCACTGACGCGAGAGACCTTCTCAAGGCTAAAGGTTCATAGCAGACCGCAAGCCAAGTGTTCAAGAGTTGGGGAGATGAAGAGGTTGTCCTTTGAGCTCAGCCCCGAGGAAGGAGCCTTCCTGGTGAAACTGGCTCGGGAGGCTGTGACCGAGTACCTCAAGTCGGGTAAGGTCATCCCGGTGCCCTCAGACGTGAGTAAGAAGCTTCTGACTAGGGCGGGGGTCTTCGTAACCCTGAACAGCGTCACATCGGGCAGACACGAGCTGAGAGGCTGTATAGGGTTCCCCACACCCACTCACCCACTCGCCCAGGCTGTAATAGAGTCCAGCATCGAATCAGCCACAAACGACCCCAGGTTCCCCCAGGTCACGCTCGAAGAGCTCAAACACATCGTCGTGGAGCTGAGCGTCCTAACTCCGCCGAGGCTTATCGAGACACAGAACCCATCCGAACACCCCAAGCACATCAAGGTAGGGCAAGACGGACTGATCGTCGAGCGGGGGTTCATGAAGGGTCTCCTCCTCCCCCAGGTCCCGATCGAGTGGGGCTGGGACGAGGAGGAATTCCTCTGCCAGTGCTGCGTCAAGGCGGGATTATCCCCCGAGATGTGGTGTGTGAAGGGAACCAAGGTCTACAAGTTTCAGGCTATCATATTCGAGGAGACCTCACCCGGGGGTCGCGTTGTGAGGAAGGAGATCTAGGGCAGGACCAGACTCGATGAGGGTCTACTTCGCGCCCTGCGGAGTCGGACTCGGCCACGCAGGAAGGAGCATACCCGTAGCCAAGAGATTGGTAGAGGAGGGGCACGAGGTCCTCTTCTCAACCTACAGCGACGCGGTCAGCTTCGTCAAGAACGAGGGGCTTCCAATAGTCAGGGCGCCGTCGATAGGCTTCGTTGTGAAGCGAGACGGGAGCGTCGACTTCAGGGCGACCACCGCGAGACCCGGACCCTTTGTCACCTTCACCATGCTGAGGCAGATATCCTTCGAGATCGAACACATGAGAGCGTTCAAGCCGGACGCCGTGTTCTCGGACACCCGCGCCTCCTCGGTGATAGCGGCGAGGCTGCTCGACATTCCTAGGCTCGTCATGCTGAACCAGTACTTCGTGATCATACCGAGGCGCCGGCGGTTCCTGCGACTGGCAAGGTTCGCGGACGCGGGAATACTCACCATGGTCGGAAGAGTCTGGACCATGGGAAGCCAGATCCTCATCCCAGACCTCCCGGAGCCCTACACGATCTCAGCGGGGAACCTCAGGATCCCAGAGAGAAGGCACAGGAAGGTCAGGCTCATCGGACCCATCCTGCCAGTCCGTCCGGAATCCCTCCCAAGCAAGGAGAGTCTCAGAGCCAAACTCAGCCTCGAGAGAGACAAACCCCTGATCTTCGCGCCGATAAGCGGGTCGGTTAGAGAAAAGGCACTCTTCTCCGGAATGCTTCAACGACTGATGAGAGACGTGCCCGACAAGTACAGAGTGGTGATGACCCTCGGGTACCCTGGAACACCCAAGCCGGTGAGGCACCGAAACCTCACAATACTAAACTGGGTCCCAAACCGGTACGAGTTCCTAAAGGCGTGCGACCTAGTCGTGAGCAGACCAGGACACGGCACACTCCTACAGTCTCTATGCTACGGCAAGCCACTACTCCTCGTTCCCACACCCCTGCACACAGAGCAGTTCAACAACGCCGCCAGAGCCATCGATCTGGGCGTTGCTCGAATGATAGAGCAGCAAGAGCTAACCCACGAGACGCTGACCCAGAGCCTAGGCGAGATGATCGAAAACAACGAGTATACACGAAGAGCGGAGGCTATTCAGCGACACGTTTCAAATCTCGACGCTATCAAGACCGTTATCCAAGCCATCGGAGAAGCCCTGAAATAAGGCTGATCACAGCGGGATTCTCCTGAGAGTAGAGATCGCACCATCCACAAGCGACTCGACTCCAAGCTCGCTCTCCGCCTCAACCACTTCCTCCACCCTAGCCCGGGTGGCGGGTCTCGGTGGAACGACAGAACAGCCATGAACCCTCGTCGTTGAGACCTCGTACGTCCCGATCTCCCTCGCCAAGCTCACGCTCTCCTCCTTCTCCATTCCGATGAGCGGTCGGAAAACGGGGAAAGAGGCAACCTCGTCTATAAGCCTCAGGTTAAACAGCGTCTGGGAGGCAACCTGCCCCAAACTCTCACCCGTAACCAGACCCAGCGCCCTCTCCTCCATGGCAACGCGGCAGCCAATCCGGACCATCATCCTCTTGCAGACAACGCACCTCAGCCTAGCCGGACACCTCTCACGGATCCTGCTCATGATCTCCCCCATCTCGATCGCGAGCAGGCAGAACTCGCGCCGAGGGACGTACTCCCGAAGCCTCCCAGCCACAGACTCGACCCTCGAAGCGTAGTCGTCTCCCACGTGAGGCCGCTGATCCATGAAGAGCGGTACGACCGCAGCGCCCCTCCTCATCATCAGCCACGCCGCCACAGGACTGTCAATTCCTCCAGAGAGAAGCGAAACGAGCCTCCCCTGAGAGCCGAAGGGAAAACCACCCACCCCTCTAAGCACTCGGTCGTAGACATACGCCACCTTTTCCCGAGCCTCCACATGAATTGTCTTCAGGGGGTTCTCCAAGTCCACCTTCAGCTTCCTGTCGGACAATCGTCTGAGTATCTCGCCACCCACTTTCCTCTCCACATCCTGGCTCGTGTAGGAGTGGGAACCCGCCCTGCTCGCCCTGACGGCGAAGCGGTCGCCCGGCTCGAGAGCGCGCTCAGCCACCTGCAGCGACCTCTCAACCATCGACTCAAGGTCAGTGCTCGTCTCCAAGGCCGGCATCGACTTCACAACGCCGAAAGTTTTAGAGCACGCGACCGCCGCGACCTCTGGATCCACGCCTTTAACCACGATCCTCCCCCTCGAACGGGATACCAGCGGGCGTCGGGAGAGCCGCCTCTCGACCATGAACCGAATATCATCCATCAGCATCCTCTCAAGCCGCCTGCGAACAGGCTCGCTCTTCAACGCTATCTCCGAGTACGCCACCAACACTGCGGATTTGTCACTATTCACGCCCACTCAAAGTCACCGTCTGATTTATGGATCGAGACAAGAAACAGTTCTCGGACACTACACAGGATTTGCACCCTCTTCATCTAACCACTGCTATTGCGCGAAAGTGAAAGATTTATCGGAGTTTGAACTACTGTTAACCGCCGATGATGTGAACTCAATAGTGACCGATGAACTATCAGAGTTACGCTGATGGCTTAGGGGCTCAGGTAAATGAGCCCCTAGAAAAGCTTGAGAGCACCCCGATCCTCATGTCACCGGCGGTTTTGATTGTTCGTGATGACCAAATAGCGGCTGATCTCAGACCTCATTATGCTTCGAAGCCCGTGCTTTTCACCGGAAGCACTATCTCCGCGCGCTTTGGCAAGCCGACTCTGCGTCTTCATCATGATGACAGATTTTTACCACATTAACGTCATTATCTGTCATTTTTACGGCTGAAATTTCCAAATTTTTGGAATATATCGGCATGCTTATATCGTAGAAACCCATATTTCGTGGGAAGGTGAATGGCTTGTCCGAGGAAAAAAAGAGCGAAAAGGAAAGCTGGCTCCAAAACAGAACCTATACCAAGGCAGAGAAGAAAGGCGCCGATAGATTCGCCATGATGTTTTTTGGCTTCATTGTAGTCGGTGTTGCCATCCCCATTATCCTGATCTACTTGTTCGTGTAGCGTGGAGAGCGTCTGAGAGCAGACAACTGCTTTCAGACAAGAATCCTTTCTTTTTTGATAGAATCGAACTTTCTCTGTTCGAGGGGACCGTTCTCAGGGAACTTTAAACATACACTAGTGTGCTCGCAGCGCTGTGCACCAATACTATCTGGTCGGAGTGGTTCCAAGATCGTAGACCACAAGCAGAAAATTTACAGGTTGAAGGCGAAATCAGATTTGGTGCTTTGGAGTTGAAGGTCTATATCGCTGGACCCCTCTTCTCATCAGCTGAGAGAGCGTTCAATCTCAGAGTTGACAGGTTCCTCAAGCGAATGGGGTTCGAGACGTTTCTTCCGCAGAGAGACGGTCTTCTCATGTCGAACCTTCTGAGAGAAGGCGTTGCGGAGCAGGAGGCGGGGAGACGAATATTCGCCAAGGACGTGGAGGAGGTCAGGTCGAGTGACGTCATCCTCTTCGTGATGGACGGAAGGGTGCCGGATGAGGGAGCTTGCATTGAGGTAGGAATCGGGTTTGCGCTGGGGAAGGAGTGTGTGGGGTTCAAGACCGACACAAGGAGCCTGTCGAGAGGCACGGACAACCCGATGATCACCGGTGCGCTTCGAGGCAGAGTGGCGAGAAGCTTCACCGAGCTTCGAAAGCTGATGGCAAGCCTGAAGCGGCTCTAAAGAAAGCTGAATGACTGTGAAAAGTCGCGGAGGGGAGCTAGGAGAATCTCACCCAAACTCCTCTAACCCCTTTCCGCTCACCCATCTTGAATCCGGATCGGGCTCTCTCGGCAACCCCCTAGGCGGCTTACCACTTTCCCCACCTCCGATGATAGAAACCGGTCCTGAACCGGTCAAGGAGGAGAGCTTTAGTCAAACCTCAAGCCCATTCCCGCCAGGTCGCTCTTCACCAGCTTGTAGATCTCCTCGTACTCCCTGCTGGGTCTGTGTCTGATCAGGTCATAGCACTCTCGTATGCTCCTGCTCGGGGGTATCGGCTTCCCAACGTACCGCCCGCACATCTTCTTCAGGATCTGGCCTGCCTCTTTCCTTCCTATACCGGACTTCAGCGTTGCGTCGGAGACCTCCACCATGAACTCGACCTCCAGCGGAGTCTGACCCTCATCCAGGTTGGGGCGGTAAGCCCTAGGAATGTAAATGTTCGAGCCTGTTATGGTCGAGACGAACGCAGAGAGCGCCTTCTCTCTCAGGCACATCTCGCTCCCCGGACCCACACCCCCAGTCCCCACACCGCCGAAGACGACAAGATTCGTGTTCCGGCAGAGCGCCTCGTGAACAGTCGAAGTCTGCAGAACACACGGCGTCCCCGCCACATCCCTCCCGAGCGCGAGACGGCTGACACCAACATTGTGGAGAAGGTCCCGGTACACCATCCAAGCGGCTATGCACTTGGCTATCGCCTCGACAACCGCTCCCTCAGGACCCCCACAGAAGCCCCCGATCGAGGCGCCCCCGCCGCCGTTCTCGCGGAACGCGCCGTAGTCCTGGTAGACGATCGCAGCTGTGAGGAGGTCGTACTCGACCTTGATGTCGGGCAGGATCGATAGCAGGATGCCGTCGGTTCTCCTCAGCCCGTACTCGGGGTCCATCGGCGCTATCAGAGTCGAGGCTCGGGTTGAGATCGGGTAGTAGCAGATCGCCATCCCGGGGCGACCAGCCTTGCGGACGCCCTCCCTCATCCAAGCCAGCTCCCTCCTCCCCGCGTAAGCCTCTATGGGAAGACCGTATATCTCCCGCCCGTCCGTGGTGGTCGTGTTGAACCCCTCGATTATGTCCGACCTCGGAACCTGGGCGAAGTTCTTCGGTACTATCCAGCTCAGATCCTCGGAATAGGGTGCGTGCAGACCACCTATCACGTTGGTTGGACGCCTATCCTCGATCACCCTCTTCCTGATGAGCCTCGCGTCCCTGCCCTCGCCGACGATGAACTCGGAGGGCGCGTCTCGAACCGCCTCCCTGACCTCCTCCCCCGTGAACCGGATCGCCCTACCGCTGCTGATGCAGTAGGCGCCCATCTCGGACAGGAAGTCAACCGCCGCCTTGTAGGCTCTGTCCGCTAGGTCCGAGTTCGAGTTGAAGGAGGCGGCGTCTCCGCTGCAATCGAGTCTGTGCCTCTTCTTCAGCTCCTCCATCTTCCTGAAGAGGCCGAGATCCCAGTCCTTGACATCCATCTTGGGTCCCGAGCGCGCCCTCTCAGCCACCTCTAAGAGGCTGATCAAGGGACGGCTCACCTCGCACGACCTAAGAGCGCCGAAGCCACTTTCACCGCTTCGGTGGCGTCCTTCCCCCACCCATCGGCGCCGATCTGGTCAGCCCACTCCTTGGTCACGGGTCCCCCGCCGACCATCACCCTGAACCTCTTCCGCAGCCCAAGCCTGTCCAGCTCCTCGACCAGCTCCCTCTGGTACGGGCGGGTCGTGGTCATGAGAGAAGACGCCATGATTATGTCGGCGCCAAGCTCCTTCGCCTTCTCGACAAACGCGTCGGTCTTCACATCCTTCCCAAGGTCGTGCACGTCGAACCCAGCCGATTTGAGCATCATCGCCACCACGTTCTTCCCCACGTCGTGGAGGTCACCCTCAACCGTCCCGATCACGATGGTGCCGCGCCTCAGCTGCTTCGCCTTACCCTTCGGCATAGCCTTCTCGAGGACCTCCATAGCCGCCGTCATCGCGTCCGCCGCCAGCACCACGTGGGGGAGGAAGATCTCATACCGGTGGAACTTCTCACCCACCTCTCGTATCCCCACAGCCAGCCCCTTTTCGATAGCCTCCACCGGGTCGACCTTAGCCTTCACCGCGGTCTCCGCTGCCTTCCGCGCCCCCTCGATGTCGTAGCTCAGGATTGCCTGCCTCAACCTCTCAACATGCTGCGCCTTGCTCAACACGAGTCCTCCTCGGCTTGGAGATATTGAGCCGTCCGCCTTTTTACGCTAACTGCGGGAGAATCGGTGAGAAGGCTTCAGGCGAACTCGGTTATCTTCTTCTGCCTGAGAGCGTCAGAGAGCAGCGCGCTGTTTCGGATCCAGGTGGTCAGCCTGATGTCGAACCTCTCCGCGATGTGCTTCAAAACTTCGTCCAAGGAGTTGAACCGCAGCGGATCGTTCCTCAGGGCGTTCCTGACGTTCTCCCGCACCTGCCAGACCCCGACGGGCATGATGTAGTCGGGGTGAGCCTCCCTCAGAACGATGACGGTCGCCTGCCGCCTCTCCGCCGAGAGCTTCTCGTTCACAGCCAGGCGGGCCGCGTAGTAGCAACCACCCATCTTGGCGTAGGTGGTTCTGCCCTTGAACCCCTCCCAGTCGCCGAACATGAAGATATCGCTCTGGCTCGGGTTCCAGATGGTGCCTGGATACCAAGCCTCGATGCCCTCGTACTTCCAGCCCTCAGGCAGCATCAGCACCTCAAACCGGTTGTCGAGGTAGCTCGACTCGTAGACCCGAAACTCGTTGATAACGGGGAAGGTCTTCACCTCATCCATCAACGCCTGGGAGACGATACTGTCAACGGCTGTGATGCTCCATCTAGTCGGGACGAACCGGCGCCGCTTCTTCAGCCCGAAGGCTCCCACGCTCAGAGCCTTCTGGATCCTAGAGACCAGAACTCCGTTCTCATAGAGCGAGAAGACCGCATCCGAGGCGAGCAGGTCCGTGTCGTAGTAAGCCTTCTCCAGCCGCCTATCAACCTTGACGTTCCCAACAGCCATCCCCTCCATGAGAGCGGACGGACCAATGGGCTGAACCTCGTCGTTCAGAACAAAAGACGCGCGAGGCTTCTCCCTGAAGGCGAGCTCCACATCCACCGAGCTGTCGGAGAGAGCCAGCTCCCGCACGTCATCGATCATCCTTCCAGCCCTGTCGGGCTTCCGAACATCCACCTTCTTCTTTCCCCGCACCAGTCTCAGCCTGAAGTCGATGATCTCGTCCATCGTCTTGCCGAACCAGCTCTCGGGCAGATCCATCATGCTGGTGTCCCCGGAGACGGGCGGAACCAGCGGCCCCGCGAAGACGAAGGGGTAGCCAAGCCTCCCGACGAAGACGCCTGGGGGAGACGCGCCCTCAAGACGATCCTGATCTATGAGCGGCCTCACCTTCAGGTAGGACTGTATCCTCGCCATCAGGGGACAGCGGGTCTTTCGGCAGAGCATGCGGGCACCCTTGCAGATGACGCACACGCTGCCCCTCGGAGCGACGGTTCGAACCTCTTCCGGAATGTTTATGTCAAAAGCCACGGCTGGGTCTCTGACCACGTGGGAGAGCCACGGAACCTTCTTCTTCATGGTTCGGACGATCTTAGGCTCCTTGACAGGCATGGCTGACCACGAGGGGCGATACGATGATAAACGTCAGTCCGCCCTATAACCTCAACTGGCACACCAAGTTGTGCCCACTGGGATCCAGCTGGGATATCGGGATCTGTGAGATGGTGAAGATGCGAGGCGCGCTGAAGAATCGAGTGCTCGCGCGAATAGACGAGCATGACCTTGTAAAGCTAACTAAGAGGCTGATCGAGCTTAGGAGTGTGAATCCGCCGGGTGAGGAGAAGGAGATCTCCGAGTTCTTGGAGGCGGAGATGAGGGCGAGAGGGCTGAAGGTTGACATTCTTGACACGGGAGGCGGAAGAAAGAATGTTCTTGGCTGGGTCAAGGGGTCGAGGAGCAGACCCGCGCTCCTGCTGAACGGTCACTCCGACGTCGTCACACCGGGCGAAGCCTCGAGGTGGAAGAGCGACCCGTTCAAGCCCGTTGTGCGGGACGGCAGGGTGTACGGTCGAGGAGCCGCCGACATGAAGGGCGGCCTCGCAGCCATGATCGTCGCAGCCGCCTCGCTTGTGGAGGAATCTAGGGAGATCCGGGGAAGCGTGGCTGTGCTCGCAACGGTTGATGAGGAGGTGGGGAAGATCGGGGCTAGACGGTTTGTCGAGTCTGGCGGCGTAAGATCGTTCGACGCCGCGGTGATCGGAGAGCCCACCGATCTCGCCGTTGCCACCGCCCAGAAGGGAATGGTCTGGGTGAGGCTGGAGACGAGCGGAAAGATGGCCCACGCCTCCCAGGCACACCTTGGGGTCAACGCTGTGCACCTGATGAGCGATCTCACCGTAGCCATCAGAAAGGGACTACAGATAAGACGCCACAAGCTCTTCGGGAAGACCGATGTGAACGTCACAGTTATAGAGGGAGGTTACAAGGTAAACGTCATCCCCGACACCTGCAAGGCTCAGATCGACATCAGACTTGTCCCGGGCCAGACAACCGAGCAGGTGCGTGATCAGATCGAAGACATCGCGGAGAGGGAACGCAGCGCCAATCCCAGCCTCAGAGTGAAGTGGGAGCTCTTCGAGACCCTCGAACCAACAGAGGTACCAACTCGATCACCGGTCGTCAAAGCCCTCACAGCCGCCTACAGCGAGGTCAGGGAAGAGGCACCTAGGAAGTGGGGCTTCCCAGCCACAACCGACGGCTCCGTGTTCGTCGCCGAGGTCAACCTGCCCATCGTCCTCTTCGGTCCAGGGCGGCTCAGCGAGGCACACTCGGTCGACGAGTTCGTGGAAACCAGCCAGTTGGTCGACGCCTCGAAGGTCTACGCCCTAGCAGCGCTAAACTTCAGCGGTCTCTGATAAAGCACCCCGCCTAGCATAACCGATGGCAGCCAGCATCTAGCGACGTGTTCGCTCAGGCGACACAATGCACAGATGGACTACCTGGAGACTACCCTCTCCAGCTCGTCAACCCTAGACTTGACAGTTGTGTACAGCCTGTTTCTGAGATCGGCTCCCCGAAGCCCCAGCCCCTTGATCTCCGAGAGCTTGCTCGACAGGTGCTGGTCTCCGATGAAGGTGATCCACCTCTCGAAGTCGCCGCGCCCCAGGTGGAACTCAATAGACTCTTCCTCCAATTCCTGGAGTATACTGGCTAACTCGGCGAGCGATGACGCAGATCTTCCAGCGGAGACGCCTACATCTCTGTAGAAGAAGAAGGCGTTCTCCGGAGGAACCCGCACCAGCAGCCTCTCAGCCTCCTCCCTGAGGATGATCGGTCTTAAGAGGCTCCTCCCCTGCTCAGTTACTGCGAACGTGATGACCTCTCCCGGGATGCGCGTCACAGACCCAGCCCTCTCCAGAGCTCTTAGATGTCCCAGCGCAGAGGCTAAGGGCACTCCAGCCTTCGCTGCCACCTCTTTGAAGTTGAGCGGAGCCTTCGCCTCATCAAGCGCCCGCAATAGCTTCAGCTTAACACCAGACACGCTCTCCAAACGCTCACACACCTTTTGGGTGAAGATGAAGCCTATGCTCATTCTTAAGTGTGTATCGCTTGGATAGGCCCGACCGGGCTAGTAACAGAACTCGCACCTGAGCCGGTTCGCCTCACAGAGCGCGGAGACAACCTTTCTCAGGCGCTCAAAGTAGTCATTTCCCGAGAAGAGCACCTCCTCATACTTGGAAACTAGCTCCGGAAAGCGTTCTAGGAGCGTTGCTTTGATGGGAGCCCAGTTCCCGTACTTTATGTTCAGCCGATCGACCAGCGCGTACCCGACTCCCACCTCACGCAGCTCTCTGATGAGCGAATCCAGCGTCTCTTCTGTCAGATAGGGCAGCATCGGACCGACAAAGGCGTAGGTAGGTATCTTCGCGTCGCTGAGCTCCTTCAACGCCTTGATCCTCTCCGAGGAGGGGGAGGCTCGGGGTTCGAAGCCCGCCCGAACCTTCTCATCGAGAGTTGTTATGGTGAGTCCTACCTCGCACCCCTCTATCTCACGAAGCACGTCGACATCCCTAGTGACAAGGGAAGACTTCGTCAGGATGGAGGTTGGAAAGCCGTGCCTCAGCAGCCTCATCAGGATCTCCCTCGTCAGCCTCCGCTCACGCTCCAGGCGCTGGTACGGATCGGTAACACTGCTCACGAGAACCAGACCCTTCTTCGCCCCGGCTAGTTCGCTAGAAAGAACCTGAGGCGCGTTGACCTTCACGTCAACGAACTCCCCCCACTCCTCGCTGTGCCTGGAGACCCTCTTCATGAACCGGGCGTAGCAGTAGGCACAACCGTGCTCGCAGCCAACGTAGGGGTTGACAGAGTAGTCTACGGAGGAGATCCCGCTCCTGCTTAGGATCGACCTGCAGAGAACCTCCCTGACGACGACCATCGAGACTCTCCTAGTTAGAGTGCTGAGGAAGAATTTGAACGTGTCCCATGAGCAAGGGAAACGCTAAATGTGCAACTCCCACAGGATAGGTAGCGCTGTCGCGTGCAGGGAGCAAACGGCGGAAGTGCACCACGCCAGGATAAACCCTCTAATCATAGCCTCCTCGATGACCTTCGTGATCTACGCAGGATCGTTCATGCGGAACCCGATAATCCCGCTCTACGCCAAGGACCTCGGCGCCACAGTCATCGAGGTGGGGATAATATCATCATCCTTCATGGTGGTAGCCTCCCTCCTCGCCATACCACTCGGCTCAACATCAGACCGGCTAGGACGAAGGAGACTTGCGATAGTGGGATCCCTACTCGTGGCATCATCCTCCCTACTGATGACGCTCGCAACCAGTCCGACCATGATAATGCTCTTCTACGCGCTTGCGGGGCTTGGACTGGCCTGCTACTCCCCAGCGGTGACAGCGTTCGTCGGAGACATCTCCCGGACAGACACGCTTGGGAAAGTCTACGGAACCTACACCATGGTCCAACAGACCGCGATCGCTATGGGTCCAGCCGTGGGAGGAGTGATCTCCGGCCTTCTGGGCTTTAGGAACGTGTTTGGTCTTTCCGGAGTCGTGGTGCTAGTCGGGTCAGCGGTAGGGCTCCTATACTTTCACGGGAGTTCAGAAGCCAGACCTAAAGCAACCCGACCGAGCATCTCGAAGGGCTTCAACGCCCTAAGGAGAAGCACTATCGTCTTGATGTCCTGGGTCTCGGTCTTCACGATTAGCTTCATGTGGGGCGTCTCGCAGACCTTCCTTCCCATCTACGCGGAGACCGTGGGAGTCGGCGTGGTGCTGATAGGCATCCTGTTCGGAGTGCAGTCCGCGACAAACGCCATAGGAAGGATACCTCTGGGAGCCTTATTCGACCGACTTGGAAGGAAGTGGGTCATAATGGTTGTTGGGGTCGCCTTCGAAGCACTGGGAACGGCTTTGATGGTCTACTTCTCAGCTCCCGTGATGCTCGGAATCCTCATGGTCCTCATTGGGTTCGGGATGGGTGTGACCCAGATGGCGGCGAGCGCCCTCATCTCCGAAGCCTCCAATCAAACCACTCGTGGGCTCGGAATGGGCTTCTACTACACGTGCTTCTACGGAGGTATGGCCGTCAGCCCGACAGCTCTCGGACTAGTCATATCGGCGTTCGGATTTGCCCCCGGGTTCCTCGCCGCGGCCGTCGTCGGCTTAGCCGCGATCCTCATAATCATAGCTCTAACCTATCGAGCTTCGAGCCAAGCCGCTCCTTGACCCCAAGCGCACTCACTTTCTGAAGTGGAGGAGGACCTTCTCCCCGTAGAATCTTATGAACTTCCGCTCGTCAGGACTCGAGCTCACAAAGTAGATGTGATCGAACCCAGCCTTAACGAACTGCTCTATCCTCCTGATGTGCTCCTCCGCAGTGGTAGCCACTATCCACTTCTTCGCTATTGCCTCGTCCCCCACGAACTTCCCGTGCTCCTCCACCTCCCTAGGATCGGAAACGTCGTACTTGAAGAACAAGGGCAGCGTGGTACCCGCCCAGAACCTGCACGCCTTCAAAGCCTTCTCGTAATCCTCATCGTAGGAAACCAGAAGCTCTGCCACCCTCTCCAGCTTCCTCGGATCCCTACCAGCCTTCCTAGCGCCCCTGTCGAAAGCCTGAAACATCTCCGTCGGCTGTCCCAAGCCTGGCACAAGCAGAAGCCCGTCGGCGAGCCTCCCCGCCAGCTCCGCGACTCTAGGACCGCCAGCCGCAACGTAGATCTTGATCGGCTTCTTGGGCTTCGTGTACAGGTTTGCCTTCTTCAGTCGGTAGTACTTCCCCTCGAAGCTCACGAAGTCCTCCTTCCAAAGCTTCTTGATCACGACCATAGCCTCTTCCAACATCTCCACGCGTTGTCTGGGGGAGGGCCAGGTGTACCCCAGCGGAGACTCGTTCAAGGCCTCCCCAGCGCCAAGCCCGAGGAAGATTCTATCCGGGTACATGACTGAGAGGGTTGCAAAAGCCTGCGCCACAAGGGCGGGGTGATACCTGAGAATTGGGGCTGTCACGGAGGTCCCGATCCTCATGTTCTTAGTCCTCTCAGCCGCCGACGCCATCCAAACCCAGGCGAAACCCCCGGCAGCGTTCGTGTGAGCCCACGGGTGGAAGTGGTCGCTCGTCCAGAGCGTCTCGAAGCCATACCTGTCAGCCAGAGCAGCGTGGGCCAGGAGCCTGTCGGGCGGATACTGCTCATGACAAGTCTTGTAGCCGAGCGTGAGCAAATCCTCGAACCCCCGAATCTCAGACCCGAGCTATCTAACCGGGATCTTGAACACCTTCGCCGCGGTTCTTCCGAGGCACCAGTCCAGCTCTTTCTGGCTGAGATCTCTCGTCCTGAACTTAGCGAGCTCCACCGGTATGTTGTCAGCGTGATCAGAGCCGAACATTATTCGATCAGCGCCGAGAGTCTTGCAGAACTCGTGGATCGTAGAACTCGACAGCCAAGTTGTCTCCAGGTACACGTTCGGGCAGAGCTCCGCCGCAAGAGCAGCCTCACTCGCGAATATGTTGCTACCCGAATGCGCCACGATGATGCTCAGCTTCGGGTATCTCTTGGCTACCGGTATCAACGCCGACGGGAGGGCCCAGGGGACGCCGCTTCCCGTGTGAACCATCACCGGAATCCCTAGGTCCAAAGCATCCTCAAACACCGCCTTCGCTTTGGATCCGTTGGGATTGACGGCGTGGGCGAGGGGGTGCACCTTAACAGCCACAAAACCCAGATCCTTCACGCACCTCTCCAGCTCCCTTCGATACTTGGCTCGCGGGAGGTGGGGGCTGGGGTTCGCCATACCGAAGATCCTACCGGGCATCTTCTTGGAGAGAGCCGCAATGGCGTTGTGCTGTTTCACAACCACTCCCAACTCAAACGTCGAGCCAGGCTGAACGATGCTCACATCAACCTTGTTCTTCTTCATGCCGCCCAGGAGATCTTCGAGGCGAAAATCGTACTCGAAGACGTAGTCGTAGCCGAGATGTGTGTGCGCATCAACGATCATAGGAAAACCATCCGTTTGTTTCAGGACATAGCCGATCTATAAAAAACTATGTTGGGAAAACAGAAGCCTCGCTCGAAAAACGCCTGTGAATCGGCGAGAAGGCTCTCCTCCACTCTAGTAAAAGCTAAATATCGACCCCGCATGCTCAGATATCCCAAGCTGCTTTCATGGGGATACACTCGATATAGGCAGCTAGCGAGGGTTACACGTTATGAAGAGAGCTCTTGAAGACGTCAAGATCCTTGACCTGACCCACGTCTGGTTTGGACCTTACACCACAATGCTACTGGCGGACTTGGGAGCTGAGGTGATAAAGGTGGAACCAACCTGGGGGGAGATGACGCGCTTCTTCCCACCTCTCGTGAACGGGGTCGCTCCGAACTTCGTCTACTTCAACCGAAACAAGAAGTGCATCACGATCAACCTGAAGAGCGAGAAAGGACGCGAGATCCTCAAGGAGCTCGCCAAGAAGGTGGACGTGGTTGTGGAGAACTTCAGCCCCGGCACGATGGAGAAGCTGGGACTGGGATACGAGGATCTGAGAAAGATCAAGCCGGACGTAATCTACGCCTTCCTCTCGGGGTACGGACAGTACGGCCCATACCACGCAAGACCGTCCTTTGACATCATCGCCCAGGCAATCAGCGGTCTCATGCGTCTGACCGGTGATGAACACGATCCTGAGGGACCACCGATCCACACCGCGCAGGCTCCCGGCGACTTGATCCCCGCGCTCTTCGCCGTGATCAGTATACTCGCAGCCGTCCATCACAAGCGGAGAACTGGTGAGGGACAGAAGATCGATGTCGCCCAGACAGACTGCATGGTATCGGTGATACCCGCCTTCGTCGGATACGCGTTGACAGGTATGACTCCGAAGGAGCAGTCTAAGAAGTACTTCACCGGAGTCTACGGCAGTTTCAAGACATCTGATGGGTACGTGGTCATCGGTTCGCCGATGGGGGCGATACTCGACAGGCTGACCAAGGCGATCGGGGTTGAGAGGATCGAGAGCCGGGCGGTTGTGGACGAGTGGACCAAGGCAAGGACCTCCAAAGAGGTCGTTCGCATCCTCGAGGAAGCCGGCGTTCCGGTGAACGAGGTTCTGGACATGGAGGGGGCGATGAAAGACCCCCACCTGATAGCCCGAGAGATGTTCATCGTGAACGAGCACCCTCGAGCGGGCAAGGTGAGGATGCCCAACTTCCCGGTGAAGTTCTCGGAGACGCCTGGGAGAGTCCTGACGCCCGCTCCAGAGCTCGGGCAGCACAACGTGGAAGTCCTTACCACCATGCTCGGCTACACCAAGGAGGAAGTTGCCAAGTTAAAGCAGGAGGGAGCCATCTAACCTTCTCTTCTCTCTTTTGCCGCCATCGAAGATCTGCAAAATCTTAGACCGCATCTTAGAAGTTGTTTCCACAGGAACCAAGTGACGCAAAGTCGTAAAGATAAATCCAAAGTCCATAGCCCAAAAATGCTTCAAGAGTTGACAATTCACATATTTACAAGCGTGGTCTCTAACTATTCTTGATGTACAACGGTGCTCAGTATGGCCTCAACCGCTGGCGGGAAGGGGCAGAAGAAGGAAGGAAGAGTGATGAAAGCCCTCAGAGAGTTTGTGTACGGGGCTACGATGTACGAGATTGTCTCTCAGAAGCTTAGAGCCCGAATGCACATGGAGCACCTGTTCATGCTCATAACCATGGGTGACATGCTGGGAATTCCGATTCTGCCCCCATACTACACCTTGAGGCTGCTTCCATACGCAATACCCCACCTCAAGACGTGGGAGAGACAGCTCCTCAGGGAGCGCGACATCTCGGATGAGTTCGCGGAGAGCCCCATCTAAGAACGGAGATGGTCTCAGGGTTTCAGAATAAGCTCCTCAAGGCAGAAGTCGTCGGGAGAAGATCGAAACTTCTTAAGCGTGACACTCAACCCTGGGTTCACCTGACTGACAATTGCCGTCATGATCGGAAGGGTGATGTTCTTACAGAGGTTCTCGGTCAGGTAGTCGCACGTCATGCCGGCGGCGTGATAACCGTCGAACATCGGGCAGCCGTCGATCCTAAGCGTAACACTCCGCTCAGACCTCTCAGCGACCTGATGCTCCGTCTCAGAATCCGAGAGGAAGGCACTGTACACTGCCAGCCCAGCGTCCAGATCCTTTCTGCCCTTCAGCCCCAGGATATCTATCAGTTCCACGCCATCGGCCGCCCCGCGCCTCTTGATGGCTCCCGACAAGAGCTCGACGGTCTTGTCGGTTCCCAGCTCCTTGATGGTCGCGATGACATAGGATAGAAAGACGCCGTAGGCTCTCCGAACCCCAACCCGCAAAGCCTCAAAAGCCTCCCTTCGCGAGGGCTAGGATTCGGACTTCGTCGAGTCTAGGTACGTCTTGTACCTGTAGAGCGCCGCCATAGCCACAGCCGCGCGCTCAGGTGTCAGGTACACCGGAACCCTGTTGTCCTCCAAGATCCTAGCCGCCTCGGGCTCAATGTCTGCCGCTGGGTTGATCACCAGCACAGGCTTGCCCGACTTCTTGTAGGTCTTGATGAGCTGCGAGTTCAGCCCCTTCAGGAGGGGCAGGAACGACTCCTTGGGGGTGCCCGGGAACAGTCCATGCATGATCGATATGCCGAGCCCCAGCGTGATCACGCCGTCGATCGTGTCGTCGGCGAGGACAACATCCGGAACCTTCAGGAAAGCCTCCATGTTCAGCGACGCGGTCAAGTCCACAGGGTTCTTGGGATTCCCGAACGGAGGGATGTACTGGAGTATCTTCGCCTGCGTCCCAGCGCCCAGCCTCGGCAGCTGAAGCCCGAGCTGGACACAGCTGTCGGTGGTCTCGACTCCCACGCCTCCCGAGTTGGTTATCACGCCCACCCGGTTGCCCCGCGGGAGAGGACAGTACAGGAGAGCCTTGATCACGTCGAACATCTCCTCAGCGTCTCCGGTCCTGATTATGCCCGACTGCTTGAACGCCGCGTCGTACACCTTATCCGACCCCGCCAGAGCCCCAGTGTGCGATGCCGCCGCCTGTCCGCCCATCTCCGTGGTTCCGACCTTTATGACAACGATCGGCTTCGTCTGGGTCACCCTCCGCGCCGTCTCGTAGAACCTCCTCCCCTCCTTGACACCCTCGATGTACATGGCGATCAGCTTGACCGAATCGTCCTGGGCGAAGTACTCTATGTAGTCGCTCGCGGTCAGATCCGCCTCGTTGCCCGAGCTCACGAACTTCGTAATCCCCACGCCCACGCTGGAAGCCCTGAGGTACAGCTGCATCCCGTACCCGCCGCTCTGGGAGATGAACGCAACCTCACCCTTCTCGTGGAGGAACGGGATCATCAGCGCGCTCAGCCTCGCGGGTGAGCTGCAGATGCCCATACAGTTGGGACCCACGAACCTGACCCTACCCCGCCGAGCGATGCTCACGATCTCGTCCTGGACCTTCTTCCCCTGCTCCCCCGTCTCCCCGAACCCGGACGTGATTATCACCGCGCCGGGCACGTTCTTGGCGGCGCAGTCCTCCATCACCTGAGGCACAGCCTGGAGTGGGACCACAACCACCGCCATATCTAGGTCTCCGGGAACGTCCTTGACCGTTGGGTAGCACTTCAGACCGTCAACGTCGTCGACCGTCGGGTTAATTGGGTAGATCCCGCCCTTGTAGCCGCCGTTCACGATCGCGCTGAGGAGCATGTGACCCCACTTCAGAGGATCCTTCGACGCCCCCACAACAGCGACGCTCCTCGGGTTGAGAATGTAGTCGAGCGCATGGGTTCTGGCACTCATGACGACCACAACCAAAAGCTGACGTAGGAGACTACTAGGACTAGCTTTTATATTTTCACATCACTCGCAAGCTGCACGCAGGATGACAGGTCAAGGCGGGAGGAAAAGTCTATCCGGAGGAGTAGGGCTCTATCGTGATCTCCGCGAAGAACTCCTTCTTCGCCCTGCATATCGGGCAGATGTACGGAGGCTCATCTCGGAATACAACATACCCGCACTGCTTGCAGTACCACAGCTTCATCTTTGTCTTCTTAGGCGCCGCAGCCACAGCCGGAGCGGCTGGAGCCTGAACCGGAGGAGCTCCGGCAGAAACAGTATAAGCCCTCTCCTGCTTCTCAAGGGGTCTCCTCTCCGGAATCGGCGCAAATGGCTTCCTCCCTTCGAACACGTCCTTGCTCACGTACAGACCGCAGTAGCACGCTCCAAACTCCTCCACATCGGGGTCTCGATACTCGCAAGGGCAAATGACGTCCTTATCCAGCTCGAAGTTTCCGGAGGCCAGCCTGCAAGGGCACGCCGGATAGCCGTACCTTTCCTCGTTCTTCTTGAGACCTTCGAGCAGGTCTCCCAAGAAAGCCTCGTCCGGGCTCAGGTGGCAGCCGCGGCTTCGCGCATCCGCCTCAGCCCTCCGCCTCACACTCTCGAGCGTTATCAAAGCCCGAGCGCCTCCTTGATCTCGTCCACTCTATACCCCTTTATCACCCGCTTACCGTCTATGACCAACGTGGGGTAGCTGTACGAGCCCGTCTTGGCAAACTCCTTCTCGATCTTCCTTCGCTCTTCCCCACTGGCCAGGTCAACATCCACATACTCGTACTCCACACCCCTTTCCTTCAGGAACTGCTTCGTGCGCTTGCACCAGACACACGTACTCAGGGCGTAGATGAAGACCCTGTGATTCTTGTTCCTACCATCCACTTTCGAGACGACCACCCAAACCCCTCCCACTCTCTTGGAGGTCCGCCCTCAGACCACTCTTGAACTTTGGCGCAGAACCTCTTGGAGACTCTCCCTCAAAACTGTATTGTTTTCCCTCAACATCGGCTCTCCTTTCAGCAACCCTTCTTACTCGCTTCCACGCAGATCCTTCCTTTAAAAAGGACTGCAAGACCATAGACGTAGGGGCTCCGATTGGGTCACGAGAAGATCGTTCTCCGCGGCAATCCCAGCCTCACGGAATCCCTGAAGATCGTGAAGGACGGGCTCGCCCAGAGGAGAACGGTCATGGTCATAGGCTCGTGCCGTGTGAGATACGAGGGGCGAGCAAGCTCAACCCTCCAGGAGGGGGAGAGGATCCTGATCGTGAAGGACGACGGAAACCTCCTCATCCACAGACCCTACGACCTGGAGCCGGTTAATTACATGCCGTCAGCGAACAGAGATGAACAGGACAAACTCCCAACTCCCAGAAAAGCCGGAGGCTGCCTCTTCGAGGCTACCTCAGACGGCGAGAGCCTCACGATCCGAGCTGTTCGCAAGGAAAAGAGAGAGTCGATTTCAGCAACCTTCAGCAGGATCTACGCGGTGATGGGGCTGGACCTGGTCGACAGAGCGACCTTCTCGCTCTACGCCAGCGAGGAAGACATGAGAAGAGCCATCCTAGTCGAACCCGCCCTTGTCGAACAGGGCTTTCGCCCCACGAGCTTCGAGAGGAGGGTCGAACCGGGCTTCGTGGACGTTTACGGCTCCGACTCCGAGGGAAGACTGGTCGTGATAGAGATCAAGAGGAATGCGGCAGGAAAGGACTCGGCGCTCCAGCTGGCTAGATACGTTGAGTCGATCCGGGCGCAGGTCACGGGCACGGTTAGGGGGATACTCGTCGCCCCGGGGCTCGCCCGCGGAGTCCAGCCGCTCCTCGCGTCTCTGAGCCTGGAGTTTAAGCCGTTGAGTCCCCGGAAAGCCTTCGAGGTTCTGAAGAGTCGCGGTCTGGTGGAGCAACACGAGCTTTCTGCATGGTTCTAGCCGGAAAAAGACCTGATCTCGGAGAAAGCAGTAGTTTCACGCTCCTCTCCCACACCTCTCCATCCGCCATCGCTTAAATAACACAAGACTCCAACTAAGCATGACCCGCTAAGCCGAGCGGCTGAGAGGACTCCTTATGGTCGGGGACGAACCCTCCGAGAAGAAGTACGAATACATCGAAGACATCCCCGGTGTCGGACCCGCGACAGCCGCCAAACTGAGAGAGCTAGGCTTTAGCACGATCGAGGCACTAGCCACAGCCACAGTCAGGGAGCTCGCAGTCGCGGGCATTGGGGAGAAGCAAGCCGAACGCATCATAACCGAGGCGAGGGGATCAATCTCCCTCAACTTCGTCAGGGTCGACGAGCTCCTCAAGGCAAGAGAAAAAGTCCAGCGACTCACCACCGGAAGCAAAGCCATAGACACCCTACTCGGGGGAGGCATAGAGACCCAGACGATAACGGAGATCTACGGTGAGTTTTCATCTGGAAAAAGCCAAGTGTGCCATCAGCTGTGCGTTAACGTCCAGTTTCCGTTCGATCGGGGAGGCTTGGAGGGAGGAGCCCTCTACATCGACACGGAGAACACGTTCAGGACCGAGAGGATCGCCCAGATGGCGGATCACGTCGGTCTCGACACCCAGGAGGTTACGAAGAATATCATCTACGCGGAAGCCTACAACTCAGACCACCAGATACTACTCCTCGAACAGGCTGACAGGGTGATCAAGGAGAACAACATCAAGCTGATCATCGTAGACTCGCTCACAGCCCACTTCCGGAGCGAGTACATCGGCAGGGAATCCCTCGCTGAGAGGCAGCAGAAGCTGAACAAGCACATGCACAAGCTGATCCGGCTGGCGCGAGCCTTCAACGCGGTGGCTGTGGTCACCAACCAGGTCATGGCTAAGCCCGACCAGTTCTTCGGCCCGAGCGTGGAGGCTGTCGGTGGGCACATCGTCGCCCATACTTCGCATACCAGAATCTTTCTGAGGAAGACGGCGAGCGGTCCGGTCAGGATCGGCAGACTCGTCTCGAGCCCGTACCTGCCCGAGGGAGAGAGAGTCTTCAAGATCACGGAGAACGGGATAGAAGACATCTCCGAGGAAGAGGCCCAGAGAAGGCCTGGGAGATAGCCGTGGCGCAGAGAAAGAAGACTCCCGAGACGGTTACCGAGTTCTTCCTCCTCGTCGCCTCCCGGAACTTCACAGCCGCGGAGAGGACCCTCGAAGGCCTGAGAACCGGTCTCAAACGGGCTGAGTGGAGCCGGGGCTATCTGACCGCGCTTAGAGGGATGCTCTCAGCCACGAGGACGAACGACGACCGGTACGCCTTCATAAAGAGGCTGAACCTGAAGGGCAAGTCGGAGGCGGAGAGGATGAGGAGGGAGTTCGTCGCCCTCTCCAGGAAAGCCCTACAGCCGGAGTTCGACAGGGGCTTCTTCTCCGCCTGGGCAGACTACGCGAGAGCCCTGGGCGAAGACAACGGTCTCATGGAGCGTCTAAGAGCCGGCTCTGGAAATCGTGTAAAGGAAAGTCCAGAGGAAGAGCCAGAGCAGTGAGTAGGCGCCGACCCCGATTGTGTAGAGCTTGGTCGTGCTCCCCACATCCTCAGGACGGATCTTCAGAAGGTAACGGTAAACATAGTAAGATGAAAGGTAGACCCCCACCCCGAGAACCAAGCCCGAAACATCCGTTAGGTCGAAAGCCACGTTCACAATGGACGCAACCACGGCGAGGGAAGCGCGGCTCCAGTAGATGAACGCCACCGGATTCGACCTCGCTCTCCCAAGAAAGCCCGACAACTTCGCCAGCTCTCACGACTTCTCCGGAAGAACCACCCGGCGAATACCTACAACTCCTTGAGTGCATGAATATAAAGTGTTGACACTCTCCCGACTCGGGAGATTCTTGCTTCTTAGGAGTTAATCCCTTTTGGTGGACATCGCCCGGCTAGGCTCATCCGATTCTCGGCCTATCGAACACCTCGAAATTGGGGAGGTATGTTACTTCGACGAGTCTGGCGAACAGAACATGAGAGGCTTCATCGAGGCTGTGAAACACAGGCCCTTCTGATCTGGCACAGATACCCTTGGTTTAAGCTAGGGGGTCATCATTCTGAACATTCTGGAGAAATCGTCGTAGACTTGGCTTCTATGTCCGATGAACAGTACCACCACCCGATTCCTGTTCCTGTCGATCTCGTAGATGGCGCGGTAGTCACCGACTCTCAGGCTCCAGAAATCGGAGTGCTTCAAGAGCTTTCCAACCCTTTCCGGACGATCCCCTAACTCTCTGAGTTTCTCTTTTATCCTTGACCTCATCGGTTCTTCGATCGTCTTGAGGGTCCTAACGGCTTTTGGATGCAGGAGTACGGCGAAAGCCACTACAATTCCTCTAGAGGAATGAGGTCTTCGGGATGTTTCTTCGCTTCTTCGCTGCGCGTCACAAGCATTCTGAGGAATTCGCGCGTCTTCTCCCGTTCCTCATAGAGGCTTATCATGGTCTTTATTGCGTCGCTTCGGCTCTTGAACCGCCCCTCAGCCACCCACCGGTCTATTTCCTCAAGTGTTTTTTGGGGCAGCCTGAGCTGAACCTGAGTCATCGACCAGTCGTAAACAGTATTGTTTACAAAACAGATAAGCCTTTCCCTGACTGCAAAAAGGGAGGAAGATGATTTGTGCAGATCACCTGCCGGTACGATCTATGTCTAAGAAGAACTTTCTCCCTCTAAGACATGTGATAGCCCGGAAAGACCATGGACAAATCCATCTAAGTGAATCGCAGGAACTGAGCACAGGAACTTGCGCATTGCTTTTCTGTTCACTCGCAACTCATTCTTTTGAGGTGTCCGATATGGTCAAAACCATTAGAGAAACGTATTACTTCGAGGAGCCGGGCGAGCAGAACACCAAGGACGTAATCGACGCCGTGAAGCGAAGGCTGAAAGTCGGAGACATCAAAGACGTGGTCGTCGCAAGCACATCAGGCAAGACCGCCGTACAGTTCGCTGAGGCCCTCAAGGGCGTGAAGGTGTACTGCGTCAGCGAGACCCCCTACTTGAGGGAGTGGAACTTCGAGTGGCCCTGTCTGAAGCCTGAGCACAAGACGCGGCTGGAGAAGCTCGGCGCTGTTGTCCTGGAGAACATAGCCTACGTGTTCCACAACTCGGTTCTGGAGGGATCTAAGTGGGATCCCCTGTACCCGGAGAAGCTCGTTAGGGAGGTTCTCTACTGCTTCGGGCAGGGGATGAAGGTCGCGGTGGAGGTTGTTCTGATAGCGGTCGCGACGGGCTACCTCGACCCGTACCGCGAGGTGATCGGCGTGGGCGGTTCGAGCAGGGGCGCTGACACGGCAGCCGTGATCAGGTCCACCTACCCGGGGACCATCTTCAGCAAAGACCCGAAGAAGAAGCTGGAGATCAGAGAGGTAATAGCGATGCCGCGGGTCAAGCGCTGGTAAGGGCACTCACCAGTCTGTCGACTCCCCCCCACCTCTCTCTTCTTCTGAAGGCTTCCCTCAAGTTTTAAATACGTAGAGCCAAGGCAACGAGAAACATTAACTTAGCCGTGAGGCGGTGTCAAACGTGCCCATGAGGATGTCGGACAGACTCGAGTGCATCGCGGTGTCCGGAATTCTGCGGATGATAGGGATAGCCAGAACGATGCCCGACGCGATCGGTCTTCACGTAGGGGAACCGGACTTCCCAACCCCGGACCACATAAGAAAGGCTGCGGCTGACTTCATACTGAGGGGCAGGATCAAGTACGTTCCGAGCCCCGGGATACCAGACCTCCGAGAGCTGATAGCCCGCAAGCTGAAGACGGAGAACGGGATAGCCGTCGAAACCCCGGACATCATAGTTACCGCGGGCGCCACCCAAGCCATATACTTCGCCGTCGCGGCGCTCGTGAACCCGGGCGACGAGGTTATAGCCCTCGAGCCCTGCTTCGGCAACTTCGATGGAACGGTTCGCATATGCAACGGGTTCCCCGTAAAGGTCCCATACAAGATGGCGGACGGCTACGCCATAGTGGACGAGAAAGCCCTCGCCAAGGCGGTCACCCCGAGGACGCGAGCCATGATCATAAACTCGCCCAACAACCCGACGAGCACAATACTCCCCAGGGAGGAGCTGGAGAAGATCGCGAAGATCGCCATCGCGAACAACATAGTCGTTATCTCAGACGAGCCCTACGACCACATCGTCTATGATGGGATTAAGCCCATTAGCATCGCCACGCTCCCCGGCATGGCCGACCTGACGATCACGCTTAACAGCTTCTCCAAGACCTACGCGATGACAGGGATGAGGATCGGTTATCTCGCCCTGAAGGACCAGAAGATCCTCCAGAAGCTCGCGGCGCTCCAGGAGAACAACATGATCTGCCTAAGCCCCGTCATACAGGAAGCAGCCAAGGCGGCTCTAACCGGTCCGCAAGACTGCGTCGAGGAGATGCGCCGGGAGTTCGAGAGGCGGAGGGACTTCCTCCTGAAGAGGCTCGCCGAGATCGAGGGCATCCACATCCAGCGACCGAGAGGAGCCTTCTACTTCTTCCCAGACATCTCGGGGTTCGGACTCCGCTCCTACGACTTCTGCGAGGAGTTGATGATGAAAGCCCACGTCCTGACCGTACCCGGCACCAACTTCGGCAGCTCAGGGGAAGGGCACATCCGGATCTCTTTCGCTACGGACCTAAAGACCCTCGCAGAGGGAATGGACCGTCTGGAGCGATTCACGAAAGAGCTTCGGAAGTAGCTCCCTCCTCTTTTCATGTCCAGAAAGGGGTCCTGTAAAGTCTAAGTCGGCTTGAGGCTGTTCTAAAGTCTCGTCGGATGATTCAGCGTTCACTACTATTCGTTGTTGTATCGAATCAGAATGCCCCTAACCTTTAATCCTCTCGTCACTTTCTCTCTGTCCAATAGAAAGACTGTTGACCGACGGATATAACCCAAGTACTTGGAATCTTACGAAACGTCTTCTCGGATACATCAAGCCCTATCTGGGCACCTACATAATGATCAACGTCACAGCCTTTGGAAGGGAGGGCATCTTCAGCCTAGTCGCGCCGCTGTTTGTGATGCTGATCATAGACTATGTTCTAGTCCCAGTGCCTGGGACGACCAACTGGTTTCTGGAGCTGATCAAGGCGTGGACAGGAGTCAGCAGCAGGTTCGGATTGCTTGTCATCCTCAGCAGCCTGATAATACTGCTAGCCATAATCAGGGCAATCTTCTTTGTCGTCCACAGATACTTCCGCGGGGTAATGAGCCAGAACATCCTCCGCGATATGCGCCGCCAACTCTACAACGCTCTCATCAACAAATCGTTCAGCTACCTCGGTCAGGTGAGAACAGGTCAGATCATTAGTCGTGTTACCAGCGACATGAACGCCATCGACCTGTTCTACTCCGAGACTGTCAGGGAGATTTTCAGGATGAGCCTCCAGCTGACAATCGCCGTCGCTGTTCTACTGACAATAAACTCCAACCTCAGCATCATCACTCTCCTGCCCCTACCCGTGATCTTTCTCACAATCCGCCTCTACATGGGGAGAGTCAGGGGCCGGATGACAGCGGCGAAAGCCCAGTTCGACTCACTCAACTCAGTGCTCATCGAGGGGATAACCGCCCAGAAGCTGATCAAAGGATTCGGGCAGGAGGACACTTTCGCTGGTAGGTTTGGGAAGGAGAACCAGACGTATGTTGCCAAGAGCCTGAGAACTCTTAGGATTCAGGCGGTCTACACGCCTTCGAACACGCTGATCACCGCGGTGGGTGTGGCACTTGTCCTCGTGTTCGGTGGGACTATGGTCTTGGGAGGTGCGCTCACCCTTGGTGGGCTTGTTCTCTTCGGAACTTACTTCATCCAACTCGTCGGTCCGGTCAGGATGTATGCACGCCTCATAGACTTCTATCAGGATGGACTGGTCAGTGCTCGTCGTGTATTCGAGGTGCTAGACGTTGGCAGGGACGTGCCGGAGCTGGAGCATCCCATCGACCTTCCAAGACTTAAAGGCGGCATAGAGTTCAGGAACGTCTCTTTCAGCTATGGGGGGACCGCTGAAACGCTCAAGGACGTCGACCTGAAGATCTCAGCCGGCGAGAAGGTGGCGATAATCGGATTCGTTGGCTCGGGCAAGAGCGCCCTCACGGAGCTCGTCCCGAGGTTCTACGACGTGACCAAGGGACAGGTTCTGATAGATGGCCACGACATCCGCGATGCCTCACTAAAGTCTCTTAGAAGCCAGATAGGTATTGTCCTCCAAGACATCTACATCTTCTCCACCACAATAAGAGAGAACATCACTTTCGGGAAACCTGATGCTACCGATGATGAGGTAATCCAAGCAGCGAAGGCCGCACAGATACACGACTACATCGTGTCTCTACCGAAAGGCTACGAAACAGAAGTGGGTGAGAGGGGTCTCACCCTGAGTGGTGGCCAGAGGCAGAGGGTCGCCATAGCCAGGGTTCTTTTGACTGACCCGAGGATCCTCATCCTCGACGACTCAACCAGCAACGTCGACGCTGAGACAGAGGTTCTGATCCGCAAGGCCATCGACGCCCTGCTTGAGGGACGTACCGCCCTGATAATCACACAGCGCGCCTCCACCTGCGAGAACGCTGACAAGGTCGTCGTGGTAGACGAGGGCCGTATCGCAGCCATAGGCAAACACGCCGATCTCCTGAGAACGAGCGGGAGGTTTCGCATGCTGATTGAGTCTCAGACCCTGGCAATAGGGCAGGAGGCTGACGACTAACGGCAGAGTATTCAGGCAGGTACAACGTCGGCTCGTTGGAGTCCACGCAGCGAAGGTTCAGCGACTGGGATCTTGTGAAGAGGATCCTCAGGAGGTATATGCTGCGCCACAAGCCTCTGGTCGCTGGAGTGGGCCTCATCATTGCGGTGAAAGCTCTTCTGGTCCTTGCTGGGCCGTTCATTTACAAGGTAGTCCTTGACAACTTCATCGGCGATTCGCCCGAGCCGAACGAACAGTGGCTGGCAAACATGATCAGGAGAATCGCTTCAGCTATGGGTGGAGGAAGTTCCCCGTCGGCCTGGGCGAACATCGTCACGGCTGGCTTGATCTACGTCGCCGTAGGGGTCACCCTCTGGGCGGTGATGAGCCTCCAAGAGTACTGCATCAATAAGCTGGGGTACCAGATAATCGCCGATATCCGAACGGACTTCTTCCTCCACCTAGAGAAGCTGAGCCAGAACTTCTTCGAGTACGGCAACACCGGCAGGCTCGTCTCTAGGGTTACGAACGACGCCGAGGCGATGAGGAGCCTTGTTTCTTCGGGTATGATTGGCGTAGTCGCCGACCTACTGACGGCTGTCGCGATACTGGCCACGATGTTCCTGCTGGACGTACAGCTCGCCCTAGTGGCGATAGTCATGGCGCCCATCATCGCTATCGTGACGAGGACGCTGAACAAGTTTGTCCGAGACAACTGGAGGGTGGCTAGACAGAACATCGCCTCCATGACGGCGAAGGTCCAAGACCTCATGTACGGCGCCAAAGTGACAAAGGCCATGGCTCAGGAGGATAGGAGCCTAGCCGACTTCAACAAGGTGAATGAAGCGAACGCCCGCGCCCAGATCAGGGCCGAGGTAACGGCGAACATCTACGAGTCCACGGTCGGCTTCTTCGCGGCCCTGATAAGCACCCTGATCTGGTTCGTCGGGGGCCAGCAGGTTCTAGGCGCCTACAAGAGCCTCGGCGACCTAGTCGCCTTCACACAGTACAGCACAAGCTTCCTCGACCCGATACAGGGTCTCAGTACCTTCTATGGAGGAATACAGAGTGCCCTCGCCGGTGCGGAACGCATCTTTGTCGTGCTCGACATTGAGCCGGAGGTGAAGGAAGCGCCAGACGCCGTCGAACTACCAGAGGGAGAGGGTGTCGTCGAGATCGAAGATGTGAGGTTCAGTTACGTCAAGGACCAGCCCGTCCTCAAGGGAATCAGTTTAAAGACCAGGCCCGGGGAGCGCCTCGCCATCTTCGGCCCAACGGGCTCTGGGAAGTCCAGTATAATCAACCTCGTCGGCCGGTTCTACGACCCTGACAGCGGGGTCGTGACCATCGATGGCGTCGACCTGAGAAGGGTAAAGCTCAAATCGCTCAGGAGGAAGGTGAGCATCGTCCTCCAAGAGCCATACCTCTTCCAGGGCACCTTGAGGTACAACCTCAAGTTCGGGCGCCCGGAGGCCACCGACGGCGAGATGTTCAGGGTCGCAAAGCTCGTCGGCATCCACGAACCCATAATGAGACTGCCAAAGCGATACGACGAAGAGGTCAGCGAGCGCGGCAGCAACCTCAGCTACGGCCAGCGCCAGCTTGCCTGCCTCGCCAGGGCTCTCATCATCGACCCGAAAATCCTCATCCTCGATGAGGCCACCAGTAGTGTCGACCCATACACGGAGCAGCTCATACAGAACGCCCTCAAGGCCGAGATGGAGAACCGCGTCATCATCATAGTGACCCACCGCGTCAGCACAGTCAGGGACGCGGATCGAATAATCGTTCTATTCAATGGCGAAATTCAGGCTGAGGGTACTCACGCGCAACTTGTCATGAGGAATGAACTGTACAGGCGCCTGTGCGAAATGCAGCTCGTGAAGGTCGCTTGAGCCACTCCTCGTTTTTCAACCACAGACTTTAGCTCAACCAAGATGGGGCTGAGAATACCTGCACAACAACATTGCACAAAAATCATCCGACGAAATTTTGCAATTCCTTTTATCTGCCGCAGAGTCTGCAGAACACAGAAAGCGAAGAGTTTTCTAGGAGTAAACTCCCACAGTCAAGACTGACTGGAGGAGCGATTCAGATGGCTCAACTAAAAATCCTTCTCGAGGGCGCAGGCGTTCGGACCAGCATGGGTATGGTGGGTCTGTGCACCGTACCCTTGGTGAGGGACAAGCAGAACATCATCGTCGATACGGGGCACTTCGGAAACAGGCGACTCCTACTGAATGCTCTGAAGCGGGAGAACCTCTCTCCGGGGGAGATAGATATCGTGGTCCTTTCGCACATGCACTGGGACCACGTGATGAACGTAGACCTCTTCCCGAAGTCAACCTTCGTCATCCACGCCAAAGAGTTCAAGTACGCACACGCCATCAAGGCTTCCGACTGGGCAACACCCCCCTACATAACGCCCATCCTCGACAAGATGAAGGTCAAGACCATTAGCGGGGAGACCAAACTATCCGACGATGTCAGCCTGGTGGAGACGCCCGGACACACGGTTGGTCACATCTCGACGGTCGTCAAGACACCCGAAGGAAAAGTGGTGATCGCCCAGGATGCCCTTCCAAACGCGAGGTCCATGCTCCGTCAGATGCCCGACCTGGTATTCGGGAACGAGAGAGACGCAAAGGCGAGCATCAAGAAGATCGCAGCCTTAGGGGCAGACGTGATCTACCCGGGACACGACCGACCCTTCAGGTATAAGAATGGCAAGATCCAGTACATCGGACAATCGGGGCTGAAGGTAATCCTCAGACGTGAGGTCGAGGAGAATTTTTCCCTAATGCTGGCGACTGAGGAAGCCGACAAACCGGAGATAATCTAGCTCCCTCTTTTTCTTCTCCCTGCCTTCTGATAAACGTTAAAGCCCTTTCAGCATCACTATCTACGGGAGGTTTTCGGCATGCTCAAGCCAAGTCAGCTCAAGGGCATCATCCCAGCCATGGTCACCCCCTTCACCCCAGACGACGAACTCGACGCGAAGGGGATCAGAAGGCTGGTACAGTACCTCATCAGCAATCGAGTCCACGGCATCATGACCACCGGAGGCAACGGAGAGTTCCCCCACCTCACCGCGGATGAGAGAAAGAAAGCTCTGCAGACGGTTGTGGAAGAGGCGAATGGCAAAGTCCCGGTGATCGCCTGCACCACCGCCTGTAGCACCAGAGAGACGATCATGCTTACCAAGCACGCAAAAGACGCAGGCGCGGACGCCTCTATAGTGGTCCAGCCCTACTACTTCCCGCTCCCGGACAAGGCACTGCACGACTACTACAAGTCGGTGGCTGAAGCCGTGGATCTCCCCCTTGTCGTCTACAACAATCCGGGCTACACGAAGAACAACATTTCGCCCGCGCTGATGGCACAGATCGCCAAGGTTGATGGCGTCATCGGGCTGAAGCAGAGCAACTACGACATAAGTCAGACAACCGAGATCATCAGGCTGGTCGGGAACAAGATATCCGTGCTCACAGGAATCGACAGCCAGCTCTACGCCACAATGTGCATCGGCGCCCGCGGAGTCTTCTCCACAGCGGCCTGCGCGATCCCCGCCCAGATGGTCGAGCTCTACGAGGCGTTCCTGAAGGGCGATCACAAGAAGGCGTACGACCTCCAGATCAAGCTTCACGTCCTGAACAGGTTCTTCGAGTACGACCCGGGCTACGTGGCTCCCTGCAAGGAAGCCCTGATGGCTATGGGTCTACCGGGCGGACACTCGAGGAAGCCGCTCCCGCCACTCACGGACGAGGAGAAGAGGCAGATCCGAGCCGCGCTCAAGACGCTGGGCTTACTGAAGAAATAGCGCGAGATCCTCTTTCCTTTTCCATGCTCTCTTTCCAAACCCTAGGCTAGAGTCCCAGCAACTCAGCCATATTTCCGCCCAACACTCTGCGCCTCTCGTCTTCGGTTATCTCGAGTATTCGGATCTTTGTGATCTCAGGACCTGGATGGCTGTAGGGCCAGTCGGAGCCGAAGACGACTCTATGGGCACCTAGGCTTCTGACCGCTTCTTCAATGGCGAGCCTCCTCGCGACACCAGATGTCTCGAGGAGCAGGTTCTCCGTCCTCTTCGCCGATGGCACCGCGTCTATCGCCAAACCCGAACCACCCATGTGTCCCATTATCACTTTAACCTCTGGGAACCTGGAGGCGACATCAGCGACCTGACTCGGAAGGGCGTACGGCGGGACACCCGTGTGGATCAATACTGGAACCTCGAGCCTTGAGGCGGCCTCCATGATGGGATGGACAAGAGGGCTGTTCGCCGGGAAGACCTCCATAGTCGGGTGGAGCTTGACGCCTCGCATACCCTTCGAAACGGCCCTTTCGACCTCCACAACAGAGTCCGAGCCGAAGTGGGGATTCACCCGAGCAAACCCAATCAGCCTAGACGGGTGCCTACTGACAGCGTTGAGAACCTGATCGTTTTCCTTGGAATAATCTGTTGGCTTGTGTCCACCTGTTGGGAAGACCACTGCCCTATCGATCTTCCATGCGTCCATATCGGCGATCAGTCTTGTCGCTGTCCACACTCGCCTGCCGTACAGACCAAGGTGGCAGTGGGCATCGATTATCATTGTGCGGTAGTTGACACCCTCACACGCGTATTAAGGTTTGGCGTCGGAGAGAATAGGCGACAAGCACAGAAGAATTGGTTTCAAGGAAAGGAATTTGGAGCGCTGTCACCTGATCTGCGTGAAGGCTATCTTCCCGTCCTTGAAGGCGATCTCGTAGATCTGGTTGACGTCGAAGTGGATGCCCAGCTGCTCGTACTCGTCCTCGGTGAGGTACAGCACGATCTTCGGATAGATCTGGGACTGCACCTGGAATACCGGCATCTGGAGCTGTCTCATCGCTTGAACGGCGCTCTCCGCTATCATCCGCGCCTCGGGATTGCTCATCAACGCCTGTGTCGGGGGTGGCTGCCTCTCCTCGACCAGGTCTATCTTCTTCCCGGGGACACCGTCTGCGTCCTGGATCGCCTCGATCCGCAGAATCTTAACTCGTACCGTACTGAACACTTCCTCGGATAAACTCCTCCTCAAGTCCGCATTAGTCTTTTCGGTCTAGATGCGTGGAGCGACATCTTCCCAGGACCACCACGACTAACTCCCTCTTTCGGCCGGACACCACGACAGAAAGCTTTTATTCGATTCGCTCGAAAACGCCTGCTTTGATCGCTATGGTAACGATAATGTATGCGAAGGTGTACGCTAAGGAAGGAATGACAAAGGAACAGTTTGCCAGCTACTGGCTCAAGAAGCACGCACCCTTGGTAAAGAAGATGCCAGGCCTAAAGAAGTACGTCATAAACATAGTCCAGGAGACAGACGGCGAGGAGCCCGGTTACCAAGGAACGGCCGAGCTTCGCTTCAACAGCATGGAAGACCTACGGAAGGCTTTCGCAACCCCCGAAGGAAAGAAGGGGGCCGACGACGTCAAGAACTTCGCCAGGAAAGTGACAAACATAAAAGTCGAAGAGATCGTGATAATCTAAGCAGGGAGCCTTCATCCCAAGCATCCTCTCTCTCCGCCCACATTCTTTTCCTTTAACAAGACCTCGAGTGACGACTTCGCCACCTGACGGGGTAGGATGTGACGAACGACTTGCCGACGACCAGCAGGCGACAGGCTCAGGAGTGCATGACTGCCGCTAGGGAGGCTGGGCTCACGCACGTTCGAGTGGGAAACCTCCATCTTCTCTCCTAGCCAAAAGCCTTAAGCATCATGCTCCTTCATGACTTGCTTCTTACTTTTCCTGAGTCCGAGGGGCTACAACCCCATCAACGCCATGATCAACTACCTCCACCAGAGGCGGCTCGTGGCGTGCAGGATCGCCAACGCCGAGGAGGGAATAGGCTGGGCGAGTGGAGAAGGTCTCCTCCACAGGCTCCGCGGGAACGACCCCATAGGTCTAGCCCTCGACCTGTCCGACTCCTTCAAGATCGTGGACCGCGAGCTCCTGCTGAAGGCTTGCTTGGAAAAGCGGGTGGGTTGGAGGGACTGCGAGTGGCAACTAGGAAGGCAGGGGGTGAGGTTCTACTACCCCGGGCGCGAGGCGATCGCCATCCTAGAAGAGATCGAAATCCAGGCGGACAGCCTCCCGGTCGACTACGGAGGGACACGGATCCCCCTGATGGAAGCCTACAGGAGACACGCAAAATCCTTCGTGGAAGCGGTGAAGAGAGACGATGCCTCTCTCTTCTTGCCCTTCACACTTGGCAGTTACCATGGGAAAAATGACCGAAATCCGAGCGCAAGCCCACTCTCTTCAGGGGCGGGTTGAGTGGGGCTTAAATGCGTGTTTGGAGATTGCCGGGCGTGCTGAGGACCTCGACCGTTCTGCTCAGACCCACCTGCGAGCAGGAGCATCAGTTCAAAAGCCTGGCGGAAACATCCAGCGTCCTCTGGAACACGGCGAACTACGAGCGGAGACGAGCCTTCTTTGAGCACAGAAAGGCCCCCGGCTACGCCCAGCAATGCAGAGACCTCAAAGACACCGAACCGTTCAAAAGGCTAGGGACATGCAAGGCTCAAGCCCTCCTCTCAAAGCTCAACGAGGCGTGGCAGAGCTTCTACGCGCTCCTCAGACTCAAGAAGAAGGGAAGACTGCCACCGCACATTCGCAGGCTAAGCCCTCCGAGATACTGGAAGAGAAATGGAAAACGCGAGACAAAGGCATTCTACGCGCGAAACGACGGGTGGAGAATGGATGATGAGGTCATCTCCGTCTCAAAGGGCTTGAAGATTCCCTATCGGTGCGGCGAGCTGTGGGTGGGTAAGCAGGGAAGGCTCGAGGTTATGAGGGATGAGCTGAGCGAGAAGTGGTATGCCCGCATCCCGGTCGAGGTTGAGTGGCAGCCTCCGAGTCGAACCGACGCCGAAAGGAAAGCGTCCCTGGATCTGGGCATCTGCAACCTCGCAGCACTCTACATGGAGGGCGAGAGACCAGTCATCTACTCGGGCAGAGCGGTCCTCAGCGACTGGGTCTACCACACCAAGAGGATAGCCGGGAGGCAGAGCAGGCTCCCCAAGCGGAGGCGCACCTCGAAGTGGATCGAAACCGCCTTCAGGCGCAGGCAGAGGAGACTCGGACACGCGGTCAACGCGATGCTGAGGGGCATCTTCGAGGGGCTAGAGGCGAAAGGCGTGGGCGAACTCGTCATGGGAGAGCTGAATGGCATCAGAGACAGCGGCAACCACGGCAGAAGCGTCAACCAGAGGGTGAACAACTTCTGGACCTTCAACCTCATGGAAAAGCGAATCCGCGAGCTAGGGGAGGAGTACGGCATCACCATCAGAAAGGTCTCCGAAAGAGACACGTCGAAGACCTGCTGCCTCTGCGGAAAACAGCACAACGGCAGGGTGGAGAGAGGGCTCATCGTCTGCCACGAGAAACACCAGAGCATCAACGCCGACGTGAATGGCGCGGTAAACATCCTGAACGTAGCCGTGAAGAGGTCTCCCCAAGTCCTCAGCACAGACGGGGAGGAGACCAGCGGTAGCGGGCTGATGGCACAGCCCCTGCTCCTGAGGTGGAACCACCACGAATGGCGATGAAACCCCTAGGAAGCAAGAATCCCATACCATTCATGGGTGGGAGTGTCAAGGGGTAGGACAAGGACTCTGGTCTCCAAGTTCCGGGATATCGAGGAATTCTTCCTTGAGAACTCTAGAGCGTCGTTCGATCCTCGTTTTGCAAGTCGGGTCATTGAAACGCTAAGGTCAGGATCCTTCCTCAGCGGTCTTGTACCAAAATTCTTAAGAATTGGGACCAGACCAAAATAAGCGGTACTAAATGTCAAAAGTGGTTACAATAGATCGGAAAGGTAGGTTGCTACTCCCTAAGGAGACAAGGGAATCCGCGAAACTTCGCACGCCGGGAAAGCTACTCGCCCAAGTGAAAGCGGAGGGACGCGTTGAACTCATCTCGGTGGACAGTGAGATGAGCGGAGCTAGACAGGTGGCTGAACGGAAGCTCGCCAACTGGAGGGAGGAAGACCACGAAGCCTCGAAGCTGGCCCATCGACTCGCAGGGGTCAAGAAGATTGAGGCTGCTTGACACCGTTGTCTTTGTTGGAGCGCTGAATCCTCTGGACCAGCATCATAGAGCCGCCACAAGACACCTAGCCTCACTCATCTCCGATCCGGACGTCTTCGTTCCAACCTCAACCCTTCTCGAGCTGGATCTTCTCTTCAAAGCGAGAGGCTACACGACCGAGGAGCGATACCAGACATGGCTGGAGCTAACACCGAAAATCCCGGCCGAAAAGACGACGGTACAGACTGCGACGAGCTTCGCCGTCGCCAGCGAGCTGGAGTCCGAGGGCATGGACTACTTCGACGCACTTCTAACCGCGCGGTCTCTTGAACTGGGGGCGAAGATCGTGACCGACGATAAAGACATTGCTAAGAGAGCTGAGACTCAGTGGTGACCATCCTGTTTCTCGCCATGGCATGAGGAGCTATGAGCTGCTTACCAAGCGCTTATACCTCTGTACAGGTGTCAACCCTCAAACCCAAAGGTTAGCCCGGCTTTTCTCAGCAAGCCCTCCAGCGATGACTTCTGGACTTTGCGTGGAAGGACCAGGGCTTTAGCCTCAAGGTTGGGGGCTATAGAGAACCTCTTCCTGAGGAACGTGAGGATGTGTTCAACCCTCTGCTCTTCGGTTTGGCTTTGCTTGGGAAGGACCAAGAAGAGGACCGAGACCCTTTCCTCTGGAGGGATGGTTCGAGCGAGTTCGCTGGCGAGGATCAGGCTCGCGATAACCTTCTTCGGCTGGAACCTAGGCTCGAACTCGAAGAAGACTCTGGACTCGCCCTTTCGAGTCCAGATCAAGTCTGGGCGGAACCGTATTCGAAGAGAACGGTCGACTGTGATAGACCTCTCGCCTTGAGGAACTTCGTACCCCAGCTCCGATCCAATCTCAGCTAGTAGCCGAATAACTTTCTGGACCAAACTGTAAGCCTCTCCCAGTGGCGTGTTTGAAGGGCGATCCGCCCTCGAACGGGAAAGATGGACATGCAGAGATCTGGAACAGCTCCCGTTAACCCTTAAATGCCTCCCTCATGGGATAAGAAGGTATCAATTCTGCATCAGTGCAAGCCCGAGAGGAAGGTATGCGGTGTTGAACCTCACGGAGGACGTCAAGGAGTTCGCCAGAAAAGCCGGCGCCGACATGGTCGGCATCGCCTCAGCGGATAAGCTTGAAGGAGCGCCAAATGGACATCGACCCTCCGACTTACTCCCCGGCGCGAAGAGCGTCGTGGTCTTCGGGATCCGGATGCTTGAGGCGATCGTCGACTCCCTTCCGGGTCCGATCTACCAGTTCATGGGGTACGCAGCCCTGAACAACGAGCTCAGTCACATCGCATACCTCACAGCCAAGCACATCGAAGACCTCGGGTACTTGGCGCTGCCCACGCCTCCCACGCGGGACTACGACATGAAGGACATCACGGGAACTTTCTCTCACATCCACGCCGCCGTGGAGGCTGGTCTCGGAGAAAGGGGGCTGAACGGACTTCTCCTCACACCCGAGTACGGCCCACGCGTCAGACTCGTCTCGGTCTTGACAACCGCACCACTCACACCAACCGGACCTTCCAAGAAGGAGATCTGCACCAAATGTCTCATATGCGTCAAAGGCTGCCCGATGAAAGCCATAGGCGAGGATGGAAGAGTCGATCCGGTCAGATGCCTCGCTCAGTCCACCCTCTACACAAAGGAGACCGAGGAGGAGTTCAAGCGCCAACTCGAGTCGTTGAGGCAGATTCCCCACGAGATATTCGTGGCGCGATCGCTCGTCGGGCGAAACGTCCTGCCACCTCTATGCGGGAGATGCGTGAAAGTCTGCCCCATAGGCAGACCGAAGCGCTAAACACCCTCCAGTTCGCTCTCCCACTCACTTCCCAACGTTAAAATTACGGCTCGCCCTAGTTGCTGACGGATCAAAGGATGGGTACGTGCAAGGTCTGCGGGCTTGAGTCCGCCTTAATCTCAAGCAGGCTCGGTGTTTGTGTCAACTGCATCAGGAAAGCCCCTGAGGACTCGCTGAAAGTGACTTCGAAAGTCCACGCCATCAGCCGGGCGGAGTTCGGACTCCCAGCAACCCCTCCAAATGACCCCACAGGGCTACCCTGCGGCATGTGCACAAACCACTGCGTGATCGGTGAAGGGGAGGCTGGGTTCTGCGGAGCCACGCTCAATAAAGGAGGAGCCCTCGAGCATAAGGAGGGGCTGCTTGACTACTATTATGACCCGCTCCCCACCAACTGCGTCGCGTGGTGGTTCTGTCCCGGCTGCACCGGAGCTGGCTATCCCAAATACGCCTATGAGGGCGGCCCTGAGACAGGCTACTACAACCTCGCCGTGTTCTACAAGTCCTGCACCTACGACTGCCTCTTCTGCCAGAACTGGCACTTCCGTCAGAGCGCGACGAGGAGTCAGCCGCTCATTAGCCCAGAATCCCTGGCGAGGAAGGTAAACGAGAACACGCCGTGCATCTGCTACTTCGGCGGGGACCCTTCATCTCAGATGCTTCACGCGCTGAAGACCAGTGAGTTGGCGTTGGAGGAGGCTTCACGGAAGAAGCGGATTCTGAGGATCTGCTGGGAGACGAACGGGAACTCGACGCCTGGACTCCTGAAAAGGGCTGCAGAGCTCTCGCTGAGGAGCGGAGGAGTAGTGAAGTTCGACCTGAAGGCGCGGACAGAGAGCCTGAACGTGGCTCTCTGCGGAGTATCAAACAAAGGTAGCCTCCAGAACTTCGAGATGGTCGCGAGACAGTTCTTCTCGATGAGACCTGAGCTTCCGGTTGTGACGGTGAGCACGCTCCTCGTGCCCGGCTACGTCGATACCTACGAGGTCAGCGGGATAGCCTCGTTCATCGCAGAAATAGACCGAAGGATACCCTACACCCTCCTGGCATTCTACCCCTGCTTCGTCATGAATGATCTCCCCACCACCAGCAGACGACAGGCGCACGAGTGCCTAGACGCCGCCAGAGAGGCTGGACTCACAAGCGTTCGACTAGGCAATCTGCATCTTCTCTCCTAGCCGCAACGCTTAATCGTCCTGAATTCCCGTGCTATGTGTGATCTAACAACAATACAACAGGAATCAAAATGCATCTGAGCATCAGCACAGGATGTTTTTGGCCACAACCGACCGAGTTCTCTGTTAGAAAAGTCAGTGAGCTTGGCTTGGACCGAATAGAAATCCATGTGCAGTCTAATGAACTAAACTACGGCTTTGATAAGAAAGCGGATATCGTGTTTTATAAAAACCTGTGCGTCGAAATCGCGGAAAGATCGCTAAAAGTCACCTCGGTGCACGCTCCCAGACTAACGTTCGAGCAAGTCTTCACTATGAAAGCAAAAGCAGCGATCCTTGACAAGTGCATAGAAATCTTAGACCTTCTAGAAGGAGAAGTCTTAGTCATACATCCGGAACATGTGTTCAAAACTCATGAGGATGCAGAAACTTTCTTATCGTCGAAGGACGAGCCGATCTGGAACCATTTGATAGGTGGCACCAGAGAACTCCTGACGAAAGCTAGAGATCATGGGCTTCTCCTTGGACTTGAGAATATCAAAACATGGTTCGACTATCCACTCTTAAACAACACCGAAAACATGCTAAAAGTCATCGACAGTATACAAGACGAGGGACTATGCGTCGCTCTTGACGTGTTACATTCAGAGCTGGCTGGCATTTCTTCTGATTTTATCAAAGAGCTCAGAAAACGCATCGTAAACATTTCAATTAGCGACCTAGATTCCACAAGGCAAAGGATAGTGCCCGGAGAGGGGAAGATCAGGTGGGAATTGCTAGTACCTTTATTGAAGACTACGGCGGCTAACTGCTTAGTGTTTGAGCTTGCACCAAAGTTCGATGACAATCAACTTCTTAGAAGCATGAAATACATAACCAGCCTGCTGTAGGCATATAGATAGAAAAGCGACCAAACCGATCCCAATCCTCGGTAATCCCATGAGAGACATCGCAATGCAACGGCTGCTAAACACATTCCCCTCCTAGCAAAACGCTTATACCCTATGCCCTTTCTTGACCTGCTTTCTACCGGGCGGGGATGATGATCGGAGAGCTTGCAGCGGTCTCAGCAGCCCTCTGCTGGGCGATTTCACCGATTCTCTACAAGAAGGCCCTTATCAAGGTCGACCCCTTGGAGGCTGGACTAGTAAGAATCATCTCGGCAGCCGCCTTCCTCTTCCTGTTCGTAGCTCGAGACCTCAACTCCTTCCTTCAGATTGACATATGGAACCTAGCACTCATAACCATCGGCGTCATCCTCATGGTAGCAGTAGGGGACATCCTCTACCTCTACGGATTGAGCAAGGTCTCCGTCTCCCTGGGCACGCCTCTATCCTCCTCGTACCCACTCTACGCCGTAGCGTTCGCCTATCTTCTCATGAACGAGCCCGTGAGATTGGAGGTGGCTCTGGGCGCAGCAGCGGTAGTAGCCGGCACGTGGCTTCTGAGCGCTGGGAAAGGTCGATCTCGCGAGCCAGGGGAATCGTCCTGGCGAGGAATTCTAGCCTTGTTGTCCGCCGCCCCCTCGTGGGGTCTTAGCTTTGTCATCTTCAAGGCGGTGGTTTCAAGCAGCAACCTGATCCAAGTAAGCGCTCTCAGAATGCTTGTAGCATCACCGGTCCTGCTCGCAATGGTAGTGGCCTCAGGTAAGGGGCGACACCTGAAGAGTCTTGGACGGAGAGAGGTGGCGATGCTCAGCGTGGCAGGAGTATTGGATCACGGAGTCGGAGGGATTCTGATTCTGCTGAGTCTTGCTCTCACCGAAGCCTCGAAGGTAGCCCTCCTCTCATCAATCTACCCCCTCTTCACGGTAGTTCTCGCGCTGGCACTGCTCAAAGAGAAGGCGACATCTAGACTTCTGACCGGAACCGGACTGGTAGTGCTCGGAGTCTGCCTGGTCTCCCTGTCCTAGGACTGCGCATCCGAGGGCCGTTGCGGGAGCGAGGTCACTCCACGGCAGGCGTGAGCCACTGGATCGGAATGTCCTGGTAGGTTCCATCGGGTAGTGTCCTCCTCACGGTTATCGGAAGCACCCCCGACTTCAGCTCTAGTATGGCGAGCTCCATCAGATTAGTGACCCCTTCAGGGGGAGAGATGAGCACCGGAGCCCCCATCGAGATCTGGAGGGCCCTAGCCCCCACTATCCTAGCGGCTTCGAACCGTGTGAGTTTCGGAGGACCGACGAGGATAGGCTGCTCAGTCGTTTGACTACTCAACCTCTGGCATTTCGCCCCTTGGACCACCCGGTGGCCCCTTCTCCTTCATCTTCGAGGCGGCGATAACGTCGTCGATTCTCAGGATCATCGTCGCGGCTTCGCTCGCCGACTTGACGACCTGCTTCTTCACGCTCAGAGGCTCGTAGACCTCGAGCTTCCTCATGTCCCTGACGTCGCTCGAGAACGCGTCCACGCCCGACCAGAGCTCGCCCTTCTCGTGGTTCGCCCTCAGCTTCACGATTATGTCCAGAGGGTCGAGACCAGCGTTCTCAGCCAGGGTCGTGGGTACGACCTCAAGAGCCTCCGCGAACGCCGACACGGCAAGCTGCTCCCGGCCCGGCAGGCCCTGACTCCACGCCCTCAGCCTCCTAGCGATCTCCTCCTCAACGGCACCGCCCCCGGGAACGATCGAGGGCTCTTGGACCACGTCCTTCACAACCATGAGCGCGTCGTGGAGAGACCGCTCGGCCTCGTCCACTATCCGGTCCGTGGCGCCCCGGATCAGAACGGTCACGGCCTTGGGGTTCTTGCACCCCTCGACGAAGGTCCACTTGTCCTCACCAACCTTCCTCTCCTCAACCGTTTGAGCAGCGCCCAAGTCTGATGCGGAGAGCATCTCAAGGTTGGTAACGATCCTTCCACCCGTCGCTCTCGCCAGCTTCTCGAGATCCGACTTCTTGGCGCGCCTCACGGCGAGGATCTTCTTCTTGGCTAGGAAGTGCTGGGCGACGTCGTCGATCCCCTTCTGGCAGATCACCACGTTCGCTCCTACGTCAGCAACTTTCTCAACCATCGTCTTGAGCATCGCCGTCTCCTCGTCGAGGAACGCCTTCATCTGCTCCGGTCTCTCGATATTGATCTTCGCGTCGAACTCGGTCTTCTCGATCTCAAGAGCACAGTCGAGCAGAGCGATCTTCGCGTCCTTCACCAGCTTCGGCATACCCGGATGGACCACCTCCTTGTCCACGACGATGCCCCGAACAAGCCTCGTGTTCTCAAGGGACTCGCCCGGCTTCTTCTGAACCCTCACATCGTCTATGTCCACCTTGTACCCGCCGTCGGACCGCTCGGCAACCTGGAGAACCGCCTCGACAGCCAGGTCGGCGAGGTAGTCCTTCGCAAGCTTGCCGGACATGGACGTGAGCGCGACCTTCTTCAGGGACTCTTTGTCGGTCGCTCCGACCTTGATCCCCATCTCGGCTAAATACCCCAGAGCCTTCTCAGCAGCCTTTCTGTAACCGTCAGCGATAATCGTCGGGTGGATCTCCTTGTCCACCAGATCCTCGGCTTTCGAGAGGAGCTCGCCAGCCAGCACAACAGCCGTGGTGGTCCCATCGCCCACCTCATCATCCTGAGCCTTTGCCACCTCAACCATCATCTTCGCGGCGGGATGCTGCACATCCATCTCCTTAAGGATCGTAGCCCCGTCGTTGGTTATCGTCACGTCGCCGAAGCTGTCCACGAGCATCTTGTCCATCCCCTTAGGACCGAGAGCCGTCTTGACAACCTCGCCGACGATCCTGGCGGCGGCTATGTTGGCGTGCTGAGCCTCATGACCCCTCGCACGAGAGGTGCCCTCCTTCAAAATCAGAATAGGCTGCCCCGCTAGTTCCGATTGAGCCATTTCAGAACAACCCCGAATGACAACTTAGCTTGTGAGATTTGGCATCTGCATATAAACTTTGCTTTACAAACCACGGAGAGTAGACGCGAAAGAATCACAGAAACGCAACACTTCTTAACAAAACCAAGACAGAAATCCCATCACACGGAAGGTCGGCACCCTTGTCCAGCCAAAGCGTTTCAAGAGTCCCCGTAAAGTTTGCCTTAGAAGAGGTCGGCGAGGCTGAGGGTGAGCTGATCAGGTTTCTCTCACCCCGAATCGTAGACGCGCTCATAAGGAAGCTCCCCATCGAGGGGAGGGCTGCCCTGAGAGACGGAGAGGTCTACCTCCAAGCCCAGCTCAGAATGGGCGCGGAGAAGCCGAAAAAGACCGTGGAGAAGGGTCAACTGGCATACTGGCCCTACGCGGACTCCCTGTCAGTCTTCCTCGCCGCCTCCGAGCTCAAAAGCCCCGTCTGCCCCGTGGGGCGTGTAACCTCGGGGCTCGACCTATTCGCCGAAGTCAAGTCCGGGACTAGGATAACGGTCAAAAAAGCCTAGGACGAGGCGACCGCGTAGATCTTGAGCCGGTTGCCTCCCCCTATCAGAGTGAGAACACCGCTCCTCGCCAAGTCCTCCAGAACGTCCTTGGCGGCGCTCAGTCGCATGTTGAACCTAGAAGCCACGGAGGATGGGGTCACCGCCTTCATTTTCCCGAGCTCCCCGATGAACTCCTTGCTGTTGATGTTCGGGAGCCCTGCCTCCGTCGCAGGCTTATCAGCCAGCTTGGATTTAGCCTTCTCACCCGACTTGGGCTTCTCGGCTTTTCCAGCAGTCTTCTTGGACTGCAGAGACTGCTGCCGCTCCGCCTGCGCTAGGGACCTCTTCTTCGCTCCTCCCATATCTTCCAGCCTCAGGAATGACGACCTTCAAGTCCGATAAAAGCCTTATGAATGGACCGGCCAGCCCAGCCAGCAAATCGGATGCCACAGGATACCCTCCAAACCCCCGTCGGCAACGTTAAGAGGACGGAGGGAAACTCAGGCTAGTGATGCACGATGACCGAAACCTCTGAAGCGACTAGGATGCTTAGGGAGTGGAAGGGCGACTCCTACGTCTTCGGGAGAGGCGTGCTCGACCGCGTCGGCGGACTCACCAAAAGGTTCGGAAACCGAACCCTCATCCTCGTCAGCGAGAAGGCACCGTGGGTGGACATACCTCTCAAGACGATCACCGATTCCCTGAAGAGAAACGGGGTCTCCCACGACCTCACCCTGGGCGCCCGACCCAACTGCCCCCGCGAAGACCTCTACAGAATAGCGCTCCACACAAAGTCAGCCAGACCGGACAGCATCATAGCCTTCGGCGGAGGGAGCACGATCGACGCCGGAAAGGCGGCGAGCCTCCTAGCGACCTACAGCCCGAGCGAAGTGAGCAAGGCGCTGAGCGTGGGCTGGGACGAGGCCTGCACCATAGACCCCTACTTCGGAACCGGCCTAGCCAGCAAAGTGAAACAAGCCACAGGAAGGGATGCTCTCCCGGTCATAGCGGTCCAGACCGCAGCCAGCTCCGGCGCACACCTCACGAAATACTCGAACATCACCGACCCAGTCGCCGGTCAGAAGAAGCTGATCGTCGACGACGCAATCGTGCCCAAAGCCGCCCTGTTCGACTACAACATAACCATAGGCGCACCCGCGAGCCTGACGGTCGACGGAGGCCTCGACGGGATCGCCCACTGCTGGGAGGTCTTCACGGGAGCTACTGGCAAGGACTACTACGAGAAGATCAGGAAGGTCACAGTCACAAGCGTCGGGTTGATAGTCAAGAACCTGAAGCTCGCTAAGGAGGCTCCGAAGAACGCCGACGCCAGAACAGCCCTGGGGCTGGGCACAGACCTCGGCGGATACGCCATAATGATCGGAGGAACGAGTGGCCCCCACCTGGGAAGCTTCTCCCTTGTGGATATCCTCTCCCACGGCAGAGCCTGCGCGATCCTAAATCCGTACTACACAGTACTCTTCGCGCCAAACATCCAGGAGCAGCTGAGAACGATCGGACCGATCCTCCAAGAAGCCGGGTACACAAAGGAAGACACCACGAGGCTCGAGGGAAGGAGCCTCGGAGAGGCGGTGGCGAAGGGGATGATAAACTTCCTCAAGGCTCTAGGGGTTCCCACAACCCTCAGGGAAGCCGGCGCCAGCAGGGAGCACGTCGAGAGAATGCTCGTCGCAGCCAAGGACCCACAGCTGAAGATGAAGCTGCTTAACATGCCCACACCCCTGGACCCGGAGAAGGGAGACATCGAGAGTTACATGAAACCCGTCCTCGAGGCATCCTTCACGGGAGACCTCAAAGCCATCAAAACGGTCAAAGGCTGAGCGGACACGCCCAACCGCGCTCAGAGACCCTTCCCTTTCTTTTCAACTGGCGGACTATCCCAGGAACGAATTTTTCCTGCATGATCTCCACGTGGTCCCCCCTCGCGAGGGTTCTGGCTGAGCTGAATCCTTCACCGTCTACTCTCGGTCGGCTCCGTCTTCGACCTGGTTCGCCTCCTGCTCTGAGCGCTTTCTTCCTACCCTGCCCCGCCTCTTCTCGGCTTGCTTGGCTTGACTCTGCTCAGCGAGCTCCCTGATCACATCTGTTAGAGGTCGGACCTGTTCAGCGGGGGTGGTTTCGATGCCGCCCTCCCTGATGGTGTACTTGAGGCAGCGGTTGCTGGGCTGCTCGATGCTCTTCTCGAGGATCGCGAGCTTGTCGCCCTCGGGGCTCTCGAGGCTGAGGAGGCGGACGAGGACCTTGCTGTAGTAGGTCAGGTGCTGACCCCCGATGAGCGGGTACTTCCAAGCCCCAAGCCCAGCCTCGACGTCTATCCCCGTCTCCCCAGCCAGGAAGGCGCGGAGGGTGTCCGTCTGCCTCTTCTCCTCGAAGCTCTCCGCCGCCGCGCTCCGGATCCAGGTGACGATGATGGCCGGCGTCTCGTACGTGTTCGCTAGGTTGAGCATCTTAGAGATCTGGATGCTCAGCTTCCCCTGAAGCTCTCGAGCCCTTCCGGCGAGGTTGGCGGTCGGCGTGTTCAACAGCTGTCCGTGGTAGATGCCCGCGATCGAGTCTACCGCGAAGAGAACGGGCTTCCACCCGTTGGCTTTGATGTCGTCCTCGAACTTGTTCATGACGGCATCATGCTGGGCGGCGAGCTCTGTGACGCTGTAGATCTGGAAGTGCTCGAGGGCCTTTTGAGGGTCCAATCCGCGCGCCTCGGCCATCTTGGAGATGCGGGCGACGCTCCAGCCCGATTCGGTGTCCACGATCAGTGCCTTCCTCTTCGCATCATCGTCTAGGTTCGAGAGGATTGTGTTCATTATGAGGGTTGTCTTGCCGGTCCCGGGGTCGCCGTAGATGCAGTTGGTCACCCCGCAGAGGAAGCCACCTCCGAAGAGATCGTCTAGCTTCGGACTTCCGGTTGATAGGTATCTTCCCACTCCTATTCACCTCCCTTCTCTGAGTCCTCCAGTCTCGACTGTCCGCGGCTCTCCCACTCGGCGGCAGCCCGAGCTCCCTTGTCGGTCAGCTTCAGCAGCCACATCTCGTGGGGCTTAGTCACTCGCCTCGACCCGATGAAACCGTACTCCCTAAGAGTCCGCACCACGTTCAGAACCCGGTCCTGAGGGTGGGTGCCGAGCATCGACTGGGTGAGGGAAGCGGTTGTGACGCCTTCCATGCCGCCGAGCGCTTTGAGAGCCTCGTACGCGATCTGCGCGTCTTCAGAGAACTGCCTCTCAAGCATGTTCCTTGTTACCTGGGCTTCTCTCTCCTGCCTGAGCTGTTGAATGGGAAAGCCACCCCTTTTCATCGCGTCTTCTAGTTGCTCTCGTGTGGGCGGTTCGAGGAAGAGCCAGCTCGGGCGGTCCAGAACCGCGAGGAGAGGGTCGCCCCTTGAGGGCAGGTCAACCAGAGCTTGGTTCGACTCGAGCCCTCGGATGAGGGAGCGGATCGGTGTGGAGGTTGTCAGCTCCCTCCCGGCTGCGAGGACGTCGCTTCCGCCGTTCATGCGGTGCCAGACTCTCACACCTATGAGCGCGAACGCCTCCGCGTCCAGTTCGGAGGGAGAGATGGCTGAGATGTGGATGCCGACTCCCCTCTGCTTCAGCTCCTTGAGGTAGGGGAGGAGGCTCGACTGCCTCTGGTCCGCGGGGAGGCTGAGACGATAGGGAAGGAGAGCCTCCGCCGAGTCGAGCAGGATTGTTGATCTGCTGGGGATAGTTCTTGGGCTCGCGTATATCTTCATGCAGACTAAGGCTTGTAGGAAGGCTCTGAGCTCGAGACTTGTGAAGCTGCCCAGCTCTACGATGGTCAGTCCGGAGAGGAGCTTGGATGCGGGGATGGTCTGGGGTTCGCCGAGAGCTTTGTAGGCATCGCCGTGGACGAGGAGGTCAATTGTCTCCTTCACTGATTCTCGTGAGGTGAATTGAGGTGTCTCCTCCCCCTCGACCTCCATGATCATGCTCTCGAACTCTCTGAGGGTGAGAGTCCGCCCCTCAGCCAGCTCGTATGCCTCCAGCATGATTCTGCGAAGGGACCGTCGGTCTCTCGGCCACAGCCTGTAGCCTTGGTTCAGGGCGGTGAGGAGGAGGTCGACCCACTCTGTCGATTCGAGCCCCTCCGTGTCGAAGGGGTTTAGGATGAGATCCTCTCCGGGCTTGAGGACGCGGGCTCCCTCGACGGCGTAGGCTAGGTTCCTGTATCGGTTGGCGAAGCCCAAGATAAGGCATGAGAAGCCGGTGGACACTGCTTGGGAGGCTATCACCTGGAGCGTGTACGGCGCCTCCTCGCCGAAGACTCCAATCCCCTCCAGAAGGTCCGCATCGGTCAGTCCTAGGTCTGAGAGCCGCATGTTGTCCTCGCGGTTCCAGACCGAGCCGATCTTGACCGCGTACTGCCCAGGAGCCTCGTCCGCCTGGTTCATGAAGGTCTCTTCCCGACTTTGGCTGAGAGGACTGCCACAGCGCCCTCCCCGAGGCTGGGCAGCTTGAGTGTACGCTCAGGCGTCTTCGCTCTTATCTCGAAGGGCATACCCGAGAGGGGGGTTCTGACGATCGCCTCTCCCACGACCAGGTTCGAGAGGTAGCCACTCAGTGTAAATCCTTCTCCCGAGCTGGAGCTGAAGCCGAGGGACCTGATGACGGTCTGCTTGTCCCGGTCCTCGAGCAGCCTGAAGGCGACGAGGGTGCTACAGTTGGCGATGGCGTCAGAAGCGACCTGGGACGGGCGCTGGTCGATCAGTATCACCCCGACGTTGAGCTCCCCGATCTCGCTCAGCATCCTCGTGACGGGGCACCGCGTAATCGCCACCCGCCTCGACCTAGCCTCGAAGATCTCGGGTGCGAAGATGTGAGCCTCCTCGACACAGACGACGAGAGGCCTCTCCCCAGACTTTCTGGACCCAGCGTGGTCCTGAAGCTGGGTCAGAACCGTGCCCAGAAGGAAGGCTTGAGAGTCACCGTCCATCTCGTGGAGGTCGAAGACCGTGGACGACTCGAACAGCTCTCCGACCTGAACGGTGGTGTGAGGGGTGTTGAACATCCGCCCGTAAGCATCAATCGTCAATTTCTCCAGCCTCGAGGAGAGGGAGTCCAAAGCGGCTCTGACTTCAACGTGGCCGCGAGACCCGATCTCTCTGACGACGGGTATCCAGTCGGAGATTGTCGGAGCCTCCTTCTGCTCGTACAGGACAAGCAGGCTGTTCCGGGCTAGCTCCTCCAGGTTTGGACTCCAGCTCCCGAACAACAGGTGAAGCGCCTCCAGAACGTGCTCGATGTGGACATCCCTCTCAACTCCATCCGGCACCTCAAGGACGTTGACGCTCACCTCATCCGACGTGGGGTTCAGGACTCGTACTCCGGGCGCGGAGTCGGCGAGATCCGCGTACTCGCTTGTAGGGTCGAAGACGAGAACGTTCATCCCAAAGTCCCGGATCAATCGGAGAAGGAGCCCCTTCACGAACGTCGTCTTCCCCATCCCCGCCGTCCCGAAGACGGCAACGTGTCGAACCAAAGAACGGACCGGCAACACCGCCCTCTGACCGAGAGGCTTCCCGTTTCGAACGACCTCGCCCAACTCAACGCCGTCAACTGCCTGCTCAGTCCTCCTGGGGAGTGCAGGCTTCATCGCCACGGTGCTGCCGAGCCCGGGCGTCTTCCGGGAAGGCAGCCTCAGAAACCTCGACGCGTCGCTAGCGGTCATAACCGTCCCGCCTCTGGTCGGAGCCGAGAACCTGCACGCGTTCAAACCCGCTAGGAGGTCCAAGCCGAGCAGCTCCCGCGCCCTGACCTGACTGAACTCCGAGCAGAACTCCGACTGAACCGCAGCCCTCACCGCCCGAAGAGCCGTTCGCAGCCTCTCCTCCTCCCCCCAGCTCAGCCCGATCAAAACCGAGACCTTGAAGAGACGGGAGAGGCTCGAACCATTCAGAGCGCTTCTGAACGCAACCTCCTCCTGGAGCGGGTTGACACGCCTCAACACGCCCTCAACCGACTGAAGCCGACGGAGCGCCTGCCTGTATCGAAGCTTCGCTGCGAGGGACTCCACAACCCCATCCACGGGGTTCACCATCGCCATGTAGACGGCTTCAACCCTCTGCGAGAGCATCGTCTCGATCAGCCCGGAGAGCCGCTCCTCCTTGTAGGCTGGAAGCCCAGCCACTCTAACTGCCGCGAAGTAGCTCGTCTCGACACCTGAAGCCAGTCTGAGGACACCGCCGCGAGCCGAAAGCCTGGTCCCTTCAGGAAGTCGCACCAGCCCTAGGAGTTCCTCCGGGTCGGCTACGGTTTCAACCTCAGCCTCGGGCAGACACGCCGAGACGGTCTGCCTCAGGACCTCAAGCCTCCTCAGCGCCTCGTTCCAGTCATCCCCGAGCCGGGTCATAACCCCCGTGAAGAAGTAGAGGCTGAAATCGCCGTCAAACCTGAGAGCATAACCGAGGGGAATCTCAGCCTCCGCGACTCCGAAGAGCGCGTCTCGAACCCCCTCCAGACCTCGTAGAGTTGAGGGAACCCCGGTGACCCTCACGAAGCCCATCGTCCACCAGCCCAGAAGAGCCCGCGTCCGCAGCAAAGCCTTCTCCCCGAAGCTCGTTGCCTGCGGCTTCCTCACGAGTAAGGAGAGAGCCTTCGAAGGGAGCAGGTAGCCCAAGATCAAAGCGAGACGCGACCTGAACGCCTCACTCAGATAGGCCAGAGACACGACCGAGGCAGCGACAACACCGAGGTCAGCCGAGACCACACCCAGTACGGCGCAGACCCCGAACCCGAGAATGGTGACTTTCAACCCTCGGACATCCCAGAGGAGAAGCCTAGCAACGTTCCTTCTGTACCAGAGGCGACCCGACCTGGATGGTAGGCAGAGCACCGGAAGCGACGTGAAGAGGGACCACCCCGACAGAATCACGAGGAAGAGCGGGATGGAGAAGACCCTACAAGCCAAGAACGATTGATAGGAGATCCCAGAGATTGCGTCTGTAATAACGGAGAGCGGCGTGCTGATAATCGTGACCCCAAGGAATGTGACGGAGGCGGCGAGGAGGAGGACCAGAAGGTAGAAGATAACGGTGAAGATCAAAGTCCTTGGCCACCTCCAGAAGCTGAGCGGTGCCAAGGAGAGCTGGATACTCCACAGTCCTCACAGCCTGATCCTAGTTGAAGATCCACGCCCGGCACCGCAAGTATATCTATAAGCGAAGTGGGGAACTGGAAAAGCTCGACTGGACACTTTCCCCACTTCTTTGAGGTGTTTTTTCATGCGGAAGTGGGGAGGGAATCCCCACTTTCCATAGTTTGGGATCTAAGTGGGGAAGAAACTGGGGAAATTGAGGAAATCGGGCAGAATTAATCTTGTCTGAGGTTTTGGCTTCCTCGACAGAGTGAGGATGGGGCTAGGCGTAGGAGGTCTGGCTCCAGCCCTCCTCCGGAACCTTGTCGAGGTCGTCGAGGTGCATCAACGCCAACCTGCCCCTCTTAGTGAGCTGGGGTCTGTTGCCCCTTCTGCCCGGGTTCGAGTAGCGACTGGGAGCTGTCTGGTAAGCCACCAGACCGGCCTTGGCGAGAAAGGATAGGTCCTTCCTGACAGTCTTCCGGTCCAAGCTGAGCGTTCTGGCCAGCCCGGTGACTGTGGCTCTCATCCTAGACCTGGATATCAGCTGTATGAGCCGGAGCTTCCTGTTCCTGAGGCTACTTGAAAAACCCTTTCCGAGTCCACTCTCATTCTCAAGGTATCGGATCTTCTGCAGAGCCTCAGCAAGCATCCTCTCATGCTCGGCAAGCGTTTGGTGGACCTCGTATAGCTGCCTGTCCAACGCGCCTCAGCCTCTCTCAAGAAATACTCGATTCACGCGATTTTAGGCGTTTTTCAAGCATTCGCTTTAAAGCAAACGCTGAAACCTTTAGGCAAACGCTTGAAGAGCCGCTGAGCTTGTATGTGAGTCCCTTCAAGGAAGATTTTCATGATCTTCTATGGTTTTTTATCTATTACTATGAAGTTCACATGAATCTCTTTGAAAGCCTTCTGTCCATTAAGCAGGAGCTCGAAGCTTTAAGCAAATGCTGAAAGATCCATTAAGTAGCTGCTTAAACCCCTTAGAAATGGGGTTCAAATATTTCCTTTTGCCAAAGTATCCCCAAAAAGCTCCGTCGAGCTCAAGCCGATTCGTCGAAGGCCTAGACACTAGTTTCATAAGTTTTCGATGGCACGATGCTTAGTTGCTGAGGGTAGGAGATGTTTATGGACAGCAAGTTTAAACATGATTTCCTTGTTCTGTGGAAGAGATTCTTTGGCGAAGCGGAACTTCCCATCACACTCTATTACACGGATGAAGAAGGACACGCAGAACTTGTGAGGCCCGGTTCAGTTCACAGATGCGTCATCGCAGCACTTCAGCTTGTGAGAAAGGGTAGAGCTTTGTGTTTTGATGCAGAGTCGATTGGCTGTTTTGGCGGGCGAAGATATCTGGGTTTTAGCAAGGAAATCAGGCCTAACTTTGAATACTTCCTGTCTTGCGGGATTCCAGGAAAAATGGAGGGTGAACGTTACAAGAAGACTCCGGAGATTGCTGCCGAGGCAGTCAAGTTTGCGCCGCCCTTTGAGGCTCCGGCAAGATTCATAGTTTTCAAGAGATGGGACTTGCTGGATGAGTCGGATGGACCAGACGTCGTAATCTTTTTTGCGCGTCCCGATGTTCTTTCAGGTCTCTTCACTCTGGCGAATTTCGATGAAACAGAGCCCAACGGTGTTTTCGCTCCATTCGGTTCTGGATGCGCCTCGATAGTGCATTATCCGTTTCTTGAGAAAGATGCCGCCCGTCCAAGGGCTGTTTTAGGGTTGTTTGATGTTTCAGCGCGCCCATTTGTACAGGAGAACATGCTCTCATTTTCGGTGCCCACGTGCAAGTTCGAACGTATGGTCCATAACATGGAAGAGAGTTTTCTGACCACAAACTCCTGGAAGAGAGTACAGGAAAGGATTCAACAGTTGCCATAGTGATACTTCCCATAGAGGTTCAAGCCTAGACAGGATAGGAGGAGCTGATGGAAGATAGCTCCTCTCAGTTTTGTGAGTCATTCAGCAGGTCTTTTCCGGTCTGCGAATTTGTGTACGGACCGCTGGAATTCTGTTGAGCATTGATCGCTTGGTCCAGAGAAACGCGTGGCTGTTCTGGCATGACGACGAGACGGCCGTGTTAGGAGAACATTAAGCATTTGCTTAAACCCCTTCAAGGAAACGCTTAATGGTCTTCCAGAGCTCTCAGCTAGGCCTCGTATAGGGACAGGGACGCGAAGCCATTCTCACTCTGCGCGGGAGGTTCTTTGTGCTAGCGAGATTCAAAGGCTATGCGCACGTTGGCGAGGACGTTCTCTTCCGGGGTGGTCATGCGGAGGCTAGGCATGTTTAAATGCTACAACATCCCTTTTCCTCTGTAAGGAAAACTCAATTAGTAAGGCGAAACCAAAATGTCGGAAACAGCAACCGTTACGGCGAAGAATCAGATAACTGTTCCGAAGGGCTTGCGCGAAGGACTCGGGATGAAGCCAGGGGACAAGCTGATATTCACCAAGACTCCCGAGGGACGGTATCTGGTGGACGTGGTTAAGATTCCGAAAGAGCCGGCTAGGGCTCTCGAAGGGGCTCTCGAGGAAATTGAGATGGATGCCGTCTCGCTAAAGCACTCCATTCCCAAGATAATTGCGCAGAAAACTCGAGAAAAGATGCATATCAAATGAGGTTTGTCGACTCAACCATACTTCTTTGCTTCATGATCAGAAAGCCGAAGGAGTACTTCGATGGCTGCAAAAAGCTGATTCATCGGCTTCAAGAAGGGAAGGAGATCTGTGGGTCAACGATCATCACGGTGGCGGAGATAGTCTGGGTGCTGGAATCTAGAGAGAACTGGACCAAAGCCATGATCCTTGAAAAGGTGGCGGCAATCCACGCCCTGCGCGGCCTGAGAATTTCGACGATCGAAGACCGTGATACCCCTCTCGAAGCCATGACCCTAGCGCAGAAGTTTGGCACGGATTTCGCCGATGCCCTAACAGCCTTAACCATGAGTCGCGTGGGAGTGAAGGAAATATACTCTCTGGACTCCCACTTCGACCACTTCAACTTCGTCAGAAGAGTTGTTCCGACATAGCTTGAAGAATTAACCATGCTTACGGAAGAGGGTGTGCGAAAGGATGTCCGCGTCGACGATTCTCAACGCGTCCATGCCCTCTCTCGCGAGAAAGCCTTGTTGTGAGCCTTCGGGTCACCGGTCTGGCAGGGCTCCCTCAGCGAATGAACGGCCAGATCGCCCTCTTTAACCAAGGGAATCAGCTCGATGGTATCCTCGCGGGCGACCAGCTCCAGCCTCCCCTCCTCGGAGAGACCGTACTTCTCCCGGACCTCCTTCGGTATGACTATGCGTCCCTGTCTGTCAATCGGGACTTCCGTGTGGAATCACCACATGCGATCACCGCAACCGCCCATTTAAACCCGTTGCATTAGATCGGTTCAACCGCGTTACCGCCTAAAATGCACAAGACGCCCCAGCAGATCCGTGTTCATCGGCTGAGATCGCTCCTTCAAGACCAGACTCAACAAACCCTTAATGGAAGTCTGAAGCATATCCAGAACCAATTGACCAGTCTTGTCCGAAGACGATCTCTTCAACCTGCGGTTGTCGCTTATTGCTGATCCCGTCGATCGTAGGATCCTGGAGCATCTTTCCGGGGGCTCACAGCATCCGGAGGACTTGGCGAGAAAGATGGGGTTCTCCAGGTCAGCCCTCGAGCAGCGTGTGGCTAGACTCGTCGAAGCCGGATTCGTCCAGAAGCTGGCGGAGAGAGACTCGCCTAGGGTCGTGCTCGTGATCACCCCCGAGGCGATGCTCGTCCTCGACTGGCTTCGACAGCTTCGCATCGGGGGCTCACCAGCAGGACCTCGCCCCGAGCCACCCCCAAGTACCACAACAGCCACCCCTGAAGAGACAGCTAAGTCCGAACCTTTGAAACCGCGAGGACTCGTTGAGAGAGTATCCCTTCCTCTTGTTCTCTTCCTGCTTTTCGAAACCGTAGCCATCGTCAACTCCTACTACAACTACCTGCTGGGAGCGTGGAACTGGGTGGTTATAGGCTGGGTCCTCTACACCGCTCTAGGCATCGTCGCAGCGAAGCTTGTAGGATGGCTCAGCCGCCTAGCCAGAAAGCGCGTCAAAGCGTAGTCCGCTGCCGAGCTGGTCCGGATGAACTCAGGACTTGAACTTCTGAACACTGATCAAACGCCCCGCTCAAACGAAGCCTCTGCAGAAATCCACCGAGACACGACTAGGGTGGTGCATATCTGCCATGCGCGGAAAATGCGGGAAGTATCGCGGACACGGTTCGCGCGCAGGGAGAACAAGCCTCAGTGACAGGAGAAGGATGCTGTGCACAGAACGGAGTCCGGTTTGCACTTCAAGCTCATGTCGTTAGTCCACAGGTTTCGAGATCTTCTCCTGCCTCGCAGGGAAATCCTGAAGGAGGTTGGAATAAAGCCAGGGTTTCGCGTCCTAGACTACGGCTGTGGGAGCGGGAGCTACACACTACCCCTAGAGGAACTCGTCGGCGAATCCGGGGAAATATACGCGCTCGACACCAACCAACTCGCGATCCAGAGCGTTCAGAACATCATCATAAGGAAACAGCTAGCGAACGTGAAGACGATTCACTCCGATCGCGAAACCGGGCTGCCGGACAGCAGCATGGATGTTGTCCTGCTGTACGACGTACTGCACGCGCTGAGCGACCCTGATGGGGTGCTAGCCGAGCTGCACCGAGTCATCAAGCCCTACGGAATCCTGTCGCTCAGCGACCACCACATGACCGAGAACGAAATAGTGACAAAGGTGGAGGGTAAAGGATTGTTTAGGCTTTTGAGAAAAGGCGAAAGAACCTACAGCTTCAAGAAAAACGCGAAGACGGGTGTTTGAGCCTACTCCGGCTGCACGACGACGGCTGTGCCGGTGGCTGAGATGACCACGATCCCGGCCTGAAGCCCCAGGTCGGATGTTTCGATGTCCAATCCTATTATCGCGTTGGCGCCTAGTGCTTGAGCCTTCGACTTCACTCTCTCTATGGCCTCGGCTCTCGCCTTCTCCAGCTCTGAGGTGAAGGCTGTTACCTCCCCGCCGATCATCGACTCGATTCCGGCGATGAGCTTCCCTAGAACGCCCCGTGTCCTGGGCGTTAGACCTGTAACCACCCCCAGAACCCTGACAACCCTGTGACCAGCAATGGTTGGAGTTGTGGTTATCAGGAAGCCCGGGGACGCGCTCAAGGTCGCTCCGCACTTGTGACAGAACCTCGCATCTCCACTGTTCTCAGCGCCACAGTTGGGACACTTCAAGTTGATGAACCCCTGTCGAGAAGTCACGATCGACTCACTTTACCCTTTCGCTCTTGACTCTAGCCGACCGCGAACTCTCTAGGACCAGCTGATAGATTCTCAGCAAAAAATCTTCGTAACGACTTTTCGGGTGTATCCTCTGGATTTCTAGGGGTACGAAGGCCAGTGCACCAATCCTTAAGTAACTCCTCTGTAGATATCTACAGAGGTATGACCAGGTCGCGGGCACGCCCGCTTCGGGCGGAAACGGCGAGAAGCATCGTGGAGAAGATTCGGGCGCTGGGAGTTCAAGCCTCCTTTGGAAGGATCATGCTTGAACTTGCCAGCAGCGGCGATGTCAAGTGGCATAGAACGCTTCGAAGGTACCTGGATCTTCTGGTTCAGGGCGGGGTGCTTGAGAGGCGACTGCGAGATGTTGGCTCGGTCAACCCTCAGCAGCTGTACCGGGTAGTGTCGGAGAGACCCCGAGTACTGGTGGGTCTGGCAGCCCTCGCTTTCCATGGGTTGAACTGGGACGTTCCCAAGGACGAGGTGCGCGAGGTTTCGACCGATATCGAGGGGCTGGTCCGTTCCCAGCCATTTGATTCAGTGCTAGCCGCATCCCTGGAGGACTGTCTCGTTCACGAACTCAAGAGAGATGCCGAGAAGGGTACCGGAGGGGTCGAGCTTGTCGTTGCCCTCCTCTCGACCCGCCGGCTCGACGTGCCCTACCTGCTTAGGCGTGCGGATGAGCTGCTAGTCGGAAAGGCAGTTCGCCGGTTGTTCGAGGACCTGATTCGAGTAACGAGTGCGTACAGGACCGAGGAGGGTGCGCGGGTCTTTCTGGCGGTTCGGGAGCGTTTTCTGGGAATTGCTAGGCAGTACGCTAAGATGGGCTTCCTCCGGCTGATGGAGACACCGGGAAAGGGCGATCTCGGACTCGACCTTGTGAAGGGGCTGACAGGAGGGCAGGTTATCAGGCTAGCTGCGAAGCAGCTTGGGGAGATCGGATAGTTGAAAAGGCCAGCTGACATTCGCGCCTCTCCAAGTCAGTGGATAGATGTCCTCAAGGTCGTGTACCCCTACCTACGCAACCAAGGTGTAGGCGACCTCACAATGTTTGGCTCACAAGCGATGTCGCTTTACATGAAGACCCCCCTCCGTAGCAAAGATCTGGATCTCGTGACAGCCCGCGCCACTTTGAGGCAGGTGGAGAGCCTTGCAGACCGGATACGAGAGGAGGGCGTGGCAGAGGTCAGGAGCACCACAACCCAGACGAGGTTGCTCGGCAGCAGAAGAATGACGACCTACTCGATTGAGCTACGCCTCGGAGAAAAGCCATTCTTCGTCGAGATATTCGACAAGATTCTCGACGGTCGACCGCCTTCGATTCTGACACCTTACGTCGAACCCGTTGATCGTTGGGGCTTGAGTCTTTGGGCGCCTAGCTGCGAAGCCGTTGTCGTGCTGCTGCTCGCGTTCCGACCCCCCGAGGGCGTAACCCGACTTAACGCCGTTCGCCTGAATCGCCTAATTCAAGAGAGGAGCCGTTCCCTTGACTTCGGCTTGATACGTAGGATCATTCGTGAATGGCAGGTCGCGGATTGGATTCGAGACAATCTCGAGAGGCTCTATCGCGTGAACAAGATTCGAATCTTTCACGACTCAGAGATCGTACCGTCGATCGGAGAGAGACCAGCCTCCAAAAAGTCGGAGAGAGCCGGAGCGGGATCGCCCTAGCTCCAGCCATGACAGGGTTGAGCCTACTTGCGTCCCAGGCTCTTGAGGAGCTCGTTCGCTCCGTTGAGGAGGAAGCCTGTGTCGTAGCCGGCGAAGACGGGGTTGTAGCCGAGCTCCACCAGCTTCTTCGCCGGGTATAGGGTGCTTGTCGTTGCGACGGGCATGCCTACCCTTTTCGCTGCCTTGAAGACTCGGTCGATGGCTTCGAGGGTCTTGGGGTGGTGGAGGCGGTCCGGCTCCTTGACGAGCCCGAGGCTTCCCGAGAGGTCGCTGGGACCGATGAATACCGAGTCTATCCCCTTCACGGTGAGGATCTCGTCGATGTTCTTGACCGCCTCGGCGGTCTCGATCTGCACTATGATCATGATCTCGTCGTTCGCCGTCTTCAGGTAGTCGGGGTCGAACCTCGCCGCGCGTCTGGGCGCGATGCCTCGGATTCCCTCGGGGGGGTATTTGCAGTTTCGGACGGCGTTGATCGCCTCCTGCTTGTTGTTGACTAGGGGGATGAGAAGTCCATAGGCGCCGATGTCGAGGGCGCGCTTGATGAGGACGGGGTCGTTGTTCGCCACTCTGACGAACGGAACTGTATCCGATCCGTTCATTGTCATCATAAGGGTCTGCACAGTCTCGATGCTGAGGGGACCGTGTTCTGTGTCGATCATGAAGAAGTCGAACCCGATCCTTGAGAGGATCTCCGTCACGTCCGGGTGACCGATGCTGATCCAGATTCCGATCGCGGTCTTGCCTTCCTTGATCATGGCTTTAACTCGATTCTTCAACATGAATCTCCTCGAACCGAGTGTAGTGGAATCAGAGCTTAAAACGGATGCTGCCGAGGCATCCTAGCCTGGTTGCATGCCCGGCTCAGGGCTTCTCGCCGTACACAATCTCTGACGGCATCAAGTGCCCTGCCAACATGAACTCTCTCTTCACGTTCCTAAACCCAAGTCCCTCGAGGAAGGGCTTGGTTAAGACAGGTCTACACCCGCCGAGACAGGAAGGCCACTGCCTGTAGATCCACTCGTAGAGCCTCATGTTCGTGTACCAGCTCTCGCCCTTGCTCAGGTTCACGAGCGACAATCGCCCCCGGGGCTTCAGAACCCTCTTGAACTCCGAAAGAACGAGCGGGATCTCAGGCGTATCGATCAGGTCGATCATGTAGCTGTTGAACACGATGTCGAACTTGTCGCTGCCGTAGGGTAGTTTCCTAGCGTCCCCGAACGCCAGATGAACTCTGTCCAGGAGATCAAGCTCTTCCAGTCGCTTTCTAGTCTTTTCGACCATCTTCGATGAGAAATCTATTCCGAGGACCTCGCCCCTCTCTCCGACCATTTCCGCCAGCTTGATGAGGGTGTTCCCGGTCCCAAAGCCGACTTCGAGAACCGCGTTTCCCTCCTTGACATCGGCTACTTCCAACCCTCTTGTCCTGGGACCGCTCTCTAGCTTAACCACGTGGTCGTAAAAGAGGCTGAAGAAGTCGTACAGCTTCCGAGCCCTTTCGGGGGAGATGGGGGCTCTGATCATGCGCCTCTCGCCAAGGGCTTCGTTTCTCTGTCCACCCAGTCCAAGTAGTCGCTGTTTCCAGCTGCCATTTGGAGGAGCACGATCTCAGGGACATCGTAAGGATGTACTTCCCGGACAACCCTCTTCAGATCGTCGAAGGCATCGCTTCGGGTCTTCACGATCAGCAGCGCCTCCTTGTCCGAAGTGATCTTGTTCGCCCACCAGTAGAGGCTTGACACGCCGGACAAGATGTTCACACAGGCAGCCACCCTTTTCTCGAGTATGGCTCGGGAGATAGCTTCGGCTTTGTCGGGTGGACACGTTATTAAAACCACTCCAAACGTAAGCAATCGCCTCCAATCCCTCGGTATTTCCCTACTCCTAATGGAGCTTTTCGGTTGCCTGGAGAGGCTGACCTGCCAGAGCCAACCTTTCTTGGTGAGAAGGACAAAATGATCAAGCCCACAGACGCGAAGAAGACCGCGACCGACTTGGTTGCCGCCGACGACAAGAAGTTGAACAGCCCCCAAGCCTGTCTTGATGTGACCAAGACGCCTATCATGCGTTCCTTTTCAATCTTCGATTTCTCTGTTTGAGATAACCTCCTTGAAGCCCTAGACCACCTGAATACAGAGCTTTCAAGCATTTTCGCGACCTCTATGCTTCCGGCGTTTCCTCAGAGGCAGATCTTTCACCCTGTTTGCTTCGATGACCCGCCACTCCCTTGAAGGATCACGTTGCGGAACCTCCGTTCGTTATCGGGCACTTCTGGACTTGCGTAATGCTATAATTGTTGCTGCGGCATTAATATCACCAAAGTTGATGTGCAGTAGAGATTGACGCAACCCTTGTCTGTTCCGCTGCTCATTCCGCTTATCGCGGCAGCGGTTCTCGGACTGGCACTGAGAAAAATCGGTCTGTCTCTGGTGGCAGGCTATGTCCTAGCGGGAGTGCTCGTCGGCCCCGTGCTCAATCTAGTCGATCCAAGCTCCCCTGTGCTGGCGTTCGTGAGCGAGCTGGGGATCATGCTGATCTCGTTCGAGATCGGGCTGATGGTGCGGCTAGATTTCATGAGCAACGGAGGGCCCAGAATGCTGGCTGTTGTGCTAAGCGAGATAACCTTGGTGTCCCTGTTTTCCTACCTCGCTGGGTCCCTGCTCCAGCTAAGCTGGGGCAATATCTTGATCCTCATGCTCATAACCGTCAACACCAGCACCGCCGTGTGCTTCAGGATCATGGAGGAGAGAGGCTTCATGGACCGACCCACGCTGAACTTCACCGTCGGCGTGGGAACGGTCGAGGACATCATAGCATTGATCGGGCTCTCGGTCCTTCCGGTGGTCGCGACAGCGGGTAGATCTCTTGTGGCGGGGCTTACGACAACGCTGCTCACGATAGTCGTATCGACCACGCTGATGCTCGTGTTCGGCTTGTCCGTGATCAAGCCTCTCCTGAACAGGTTTGTTGGTCGCGACCCGGAAGTGTTCTTGACCATGATTCTCGCGATGGTACTGGGCTACGCCTACATCGGTGGGCTAATAGGAGTTTCGAGCGCCTTGGGGGCTTTCCTGGCTGGGCTTGTCGTGTCCACCCTGGACTACAGGGACCTCATCGCAGACAGAATGAGACCCCTGAGGCAGTTCGCGTCGTTGATTTTCTTCGCCTCTATAGGAGCCTCGCTTCCCTATTTGAGCGAGGCGTGGCTAGTTTTCGGCGCTCTCCTGGTCTGCATAGCCATAGTCGCTATGAAGTTCGTAGGGTTCAGCTTCTCCTCCTGGGTTTCCGGCCTCGACCTTGAGAAGTCCTTCAGGATAGGGCTCTACATGATTGCCATCAGCGAGCTCGGGGTTATTGTCGCTAGGGAGGGGCTGAGACTGGGAATCTCGTCCAAAGAGATGTACGTGATCTCAGCCCTGAGTCTTGTCGTGTCGTCTGTGCTCTCAGCCTCGGCTACGAAGTACGAGGTCAAGATCCCGGGTCTGCTCGCGTCGTCCTTCCCAACCGCCTTCAGGACGTATGTGGAGCGGCTCTCGGTCATCCTGAGGAGGGGTTTGGTGGGCAGGAGGGGCAGGCTCGATGAGATATCGAAGGAGTTCAAGACTCTGGTCAGACGCACGGCTATCATAATCTGCGTGGGCTTCTTGGCAGTATTCGCGGTAAGCCTTGCCTCCGACTACGTTCCACTCCCCCTCGCCGACTACCTCAAGGCGGCTACCAGCGTCATGGCGGTCGCGACGATCCTCTTGGTTATCTTGAACGCGAGGTTCTCGCTCAAGAGAATGATCCTCTTCGCCGTCCAGCAGCTAACAGGCGAGCGCTCCAGCGTGCTCGCGTCCGTGACCTTGAGTTTGATCTCAGCTCTCTTAACCCTCGTATCCGTGTTGGTTCTCCTTGGGACGGCGTTCTTCTACGTTCAACCCCTGTTGACCATGCTGTTCGGGTTTGCCCCGGCGGTATTGGTGATGTCCACGATAATCGTCGTTGTTCTTGTCATCTTCATCGAAAGATCAGCTGAACTGGTGCGAAGGCTTGAGAAGCTCTTCGGAGCACGGGCATAGCCAGTCTCCCCAAAACGAACGATTCTCCCGGCTTTTTCGTGGAAGACGTTAAGTTATCCAACCGGGTAATCTGAACTTCTTGGAGTGACAGGGGGGACGAGAATGTCCAGACCAAGTCACGCTAAGAAGACCGCGGTCGACTGGGTTACAGCCAACGAGAAGAGACTGTCGGACTTCCACCAGCTCATCTGGAAGTACGCCGAACCGGCGTGGCGCGAGTACAAGTCGGCGAGGGCGTACTGCGACTTGCTCAGGAAGGAGGGGTTCAAGGTTGTCGAGGGTACCGGTGACATGCCCACAGCCTTCCTCGCGACATACGGCTCGGGGAGACCCGTTCTGGGGGCTTACGCTGAGTACGACGCAGTGCCCGGCAACTCCCAGAAGGCTGTGCCGTACAGGGCTCCGAGGGACGGTCTCCACCCCTGGGCTGCGGGTCACACCGATCCCCACTCCGGACTCGGAGTCGGTGCGCTGGCAGGGGTTCTGGCGGCTAAGGAGGCTATGGACAGGCACGGCTTGAAGGGAACGATCAAGTTCTTCGGGGAGCCGGCTGAGAAGGTGTGCGGCTCCAAGCCGGTCCACGCCGCGAAGGGCTACTACGACGGGTTCGACGCCTTCATAACCTACCACCCAGGGCGCGAGAACACAACGTACTGGACCACCCAAGCAGGAGCCTACTGGAGCGTGATCTTCACCTTCGAGTGCCTCGATCCCGAGAGGTGGTTCCTCCCTGGGATGGGCGGACACCCGCACATGGGAGGCAGATGCCCAGCCGCCGTAGACGCGGTTTGCCTGATGTACACCACGACCAAGTACACGAAGGAAGCCATGCTCCCCCACAGCGGCTGGTGGACCCTGAACGAGTTCATCATGACCGCTGGACAGTGCACGTCCGACAATCTGCCGCCGCGCATAAGCCAAATCCAGTATGCGTGGCGTGTGCCGAGCCTAACCCTGGCAGAGCGGATCTTCAAGGTGCTGGAGAACAACGCCGAGCACGTGGCCGAGTTAACCTTCTGCAAGCTCTCAACCCGGTGGGTCACGAAGACGCGCGTCGGTTTGCCGAACCACGCTATGGCCGAACTCACCTACCGGAACCTCAAGCTCGTCGGTCCACCGGTGTACGGGGAAGCCGCCAAGAAAGTCGGTCGAGAGATACAGAAGAACCTGGGTCTGGAGCCGATGAAGGAGCCCTTCACCGAGGAGTGCCAGTCCCTCAAGACGCCCCAGGAGCACGAGGCTGAGATGCGGAAGATGCTCGAACCCGGGCAGCTCCACTTCGGAGCCGACGACTACGTGGAGTACACGTGGCATGCGCCAGCCGTGAGGCTCTACACGGCTAAGGCCATCTTGAAACCGGTTCAGGGCTTCATGTACCCAGCATGGGTTAGCAACGCCATGACCGGCATACGGAGTACCATCGACCCGATGTGGCTCGTGGGCGGCAAGACTATAGGAGCAACGCTGGTCGACCTGCTGACGAACGCGTCCGAGTTGAAGAAGGCGCAGGACGAGTTCAAAGAGAGGACAGGCGGAGGAGTCGGGGGCTCGAAGTGGGTTGGACCGCTTCTGCCGCGCGACTTCGACACGGTCGTGGATATGCGATGGCCTGAGTATATCACTACCACCCGCGGCGAGGAGTGGTGGATACCCACGCCCAAGAAGAGGCAATGAGAACCTTACAGCTCCTTTCTTTTTTGTATAGCTAATCGAAGTTGTCGCATCAACCCGACTGGACTCTTCAAGTGCTACGGTTCCGCTCTATGCAAGGACATGAACCGGGTGTGTGTTCAGTTGTTGGAAATGTTTTATTAGTTGGAAATGTATGATTTAAGGGGTCCTTATGAGCGTCACTATCAAAGGTTTGGACAGAAACGTGTTCAGGAACTTTAAGGCAGAGGCTGTTCGGCACGGATTGAAGCTGAGCGAGGCCGCCTCGGAGGCTTTCAGCTTGTGGGTTGCTTCGAAGAGGCTCGGTGAGGTGAAGGATCGGGAGCGGATGACCCGAGCCGCCAGGGATATGGATGCCCTCAGCAAGAAGAGCGCCAAGGGCTGGTCCGGGACGGAGGAGATCAGGAAGTGGCGAGACCAGAAGAAGTAATTCTAGATGCTTCGGTGATTGTCAAGTGGTTCACCGATGAGGAAGGAAGCGACAAGGCTAGGCGGATAAGGGACAGACACGTCGCTGGGCTTGTGACAATCATGTCCGCCGACCTAGCCTTGTACGAAGTCGTCAACGCTCTTCGATACAACCCAGGCTTTGACGCAAATGACGTGGGAAGAATCTGCAGGGACCTGATGGATCTAGAGATGGATTTGGTGACGCCGACCGAAGAGCTCCTCGAGAGAGCCGCCAAGAACGCGTACAACTATGACATAAGCGCGTACGATGCCTACTACCTCGGTTTGGCGGAGCTTCTGGGATCGAAGATTGTGACCGCGGACAAGGAATTCTACAGAAAAGCGAGGAGGAGTCGTTTGATCGATTTTCTCGGCGAGACCGAGGACTAACCCATCGTCTGTGTTCTAGGAGCAAAGACGTGAATCGACCTCAGATGAGGGCGCACTTTTAAGATCGTTGAGCGACAATTGCCGTACAAGGAGGATGGCATTCTGATGAGCTACGTGTTCATCTGGAGAGACTACCCCAAGTGCACCGGGTGCAGAAGGTGCGAGATCGCATGCTCGCTGAAGCACGAGGGAAAGATCTGGCCTGAGGCGTCAAGAATCAGAGTTTTCATGCTCTTTCCTGGAGCCGAGATACCCCACCTCTGCTCCCAGTGCGACGACTACCCGTGCGTCGCCTCCTGTCCATACGAAGCTCTGTCGGTGGACAAGTCAACCAGCGCGGTCATTGTTGACAGAGCAAAGTGCACCAGCTGCGGAAACTGCATAAAGGCTTGTCCAGGGACCATTCCGTTCCTCCATCCAGGTGACAACAAGGCGACCATATGCAACCTCTGCAACGGCGACCCTGAGTGTGCCAAGGTCTGCCAGAAGGCCAAGTTCAACGCCCTCACGACTGTTAGAGAGGTGCCGACCGACATATCGGCTCGATTCTACTCTAGGAAGCTGTTTGCACGGAAGCCCGAGGAGATCACCGCCGACGTGGCTGTTAACCTGTACGGGGAGAAGGCGGAGGAGATGATCTAGATGCCCAGAGGCTACGCGGGTAAGTTCCTTGACGTCGACCTCTCGTCGGGCAAGATGAGGGACACCGTATTCGACGAGCAGATCCTGAAGGACTATGTGGGGGGCAGGGGGCTCGCCGCGAAGATCCTTTGGGACCGACTTGGGAGCAGGTGGGAGAAGGTCGACCCGCTTGGATCTGAGAACATATTCCTCGCCCTGACCGGCCCCCTGACAGGAATCCACCCCGGAGCCAGGGTATGCGTCTCTGGCAAGTCTCCACAGAGCAACGGCATCCTAGGCTCCACCTGCAGTGGCGAGTTTCCAACGGAGCTCAAGTGCACCGGCTACGACGGGGTCATAGTCTCAGGCAGAGCCAAGAACCCGGTCTACATCCTCGTCACGGACAACAAGGCGGAGATCAGGGACGCCAGTCACCTCTGGGGCAAGGGCGGCTTCGAAACAGTGAGAGTCCTGACGAAGGAAGTTAGGGGGGAGCTTAAGAAGAGGAGCCCGGAGGTCGGAGCCTGGAGAGACCCCGGAATAATCTACATCGGCCAAGCTGGCGAGAGCAGGGTCAGGGTCGCGGCGGTGATGCAGAAACTGGTCCACGCTGCTGGATACGGGGGCTACGGCGCGGTCATGGGCTCGAAGATGCTTAAGGCGATAGTCGCCAAGGGCAGGGGTCCACTGCCGGATGTCGCAAACCCGCTGAGCGTCCGCCTGCTATGGAACGAGGCCGAGAACGCGCAGATGATTAACGACGGAAGGAGGCGTTGGGGGACGGGGTACGGAGGGTACGAGGTGAGCGCGAGGGCGAGTTCCGAGCCAGTCCGGAACTGGCAGGAGGAGTGGCACGACGAGAGACGATTCGGCGGACCCATGTTCGACCTGAGGTACTGGGTGAAGCGATACTGGAGCGACTTCAACTGCGCCACCGCGTGCATGAAGGTCGCCATGATCAAGACCGGGCCCTACAAGGGCACCATAGACGACATGCCCGACTACGAACTCCAAGCATACTGCGGTCCCAACCTCGGCATCTACGACCCCGGGGAGTGCATCTACGTGTCGTACCTCATGGACGACCTCGGATACTCCGGAATAAACGGACCGAACGTGCTCGCCTTCGCGGCGGAGCTCTACCAGAGGGGCATCCTCACCAAGAAGGATCTAGGGTTCGAGCTGAAGTGGGGCGACGTGAAGGCATTCGAGGCTCTCTCCCACAAGATAGTGAAGCGAGAGGGGATCGGAGATATCCTGGCTGAGGGGACCTACAGGGCGGCTAAGAAGATCTCGAAGGTGAAGGGCGTGGACGTGATGAAGTACGCCGTCCATGTCTTCGGCGTCGAGATCGGCGCCCACGGCACCCGGAGCGGCCTGGACATGAGACCAATCGGCTATGCCTGCGCGGTCCAGGGAGGAGACCACACCTCATCCGTCTCAGACGCCTATCAGGAGATGAACATGGTCTTCTACGACTCCGCGGTCGTCTGCTCCTTCACCACCAGCGCCAACCTGGTGTGGGAGTACTACAGGGCGGTCACAGGCTGGGACCTGACGATGGAGCGGTGGTGCAGCGTCCTAGGTCACAGGATCACCCACATCCAGAGGGCAGCCCTGCTTCTGGGCGGGCCAGACGTCAAGTGGGACCCCGTCACCGACGGCGACAACCCGCCGCGCTACTACGAGCCACTCCCCTCAGGTCCACAAAAGGGGAAGACCACGGACAAGAAGGTCGTCGAAGAGATGAAGCAGAGTTACTACAAGGCGATCGGCTGGGATGAACGAGGGATTCCCAAACCAGATGTCCTCAAGGGACTTGGCTTGGACGATGTGGATAGAGCTCTGAACAGGCTGAGAAGGTAGCATCCCCTCTTTCTGCCTCTCCCTCTTTTTGACGCAGAACGCAACGCTTTTTCGAGCGGCGCACACGCTATGTCGTTGAGCGGGCTTGAGGGTCACGGTCAGAGCCTTCGGAGATCTCGCCAAGATCTTCGGAAGCGAAATGGTGGTCGAGCTGGAGTCGGGCTCGAGGATCGAGGATCTTGTTCTCAAGCTCGGCGAGAAAACGGGAAAACCCGCAAAGGATCGCATTGGAGATCACGACATGACAGGACCGGAATTCAACGTGCTGCTGAACGGGAGGAACATTCTGACGTTGAAGGGGCTTGTGACACCTCTCAGAAACGGCGACATCGTCGCGCTCTTCCCTCCCCTCGTGGGAGGATGGAGAGACGCTCCAATAGCCTAACAAAGAAAAGAGAGCGAGGAGACTAGAAAACAGGCTGCAACATTTGACACTCTCCGCGACTTTGTTGGGAGATTCTCGCTTCTCTTTCGGTCATCCTCGCTTGGATGGGCATCGCCCTTGAAACAAACCTATAACCAAAAACGGTAAATCGATGTTTCCAAAAATATAAGATTTACATGGCTGCATCTGAAATCTGGAGCAAAATAGGAGTATCTTCGGGTCTTTTGACGGACAGGGATATCACTATTCTTGGCGAAAAAGGTCTTCTCATCTCGAAGGAATTTGATTCGTCCCAAGTTAGACAGACATGTTACGAGCTTCGAGTTGGCAAAGTTGCGTATTTGCCTTTGAGACCAGAGGCTGAAAGAAGGAAAATAATCGATGAACAGAATCCATTGATTGTACGACCAACCGAAGTTGCCACAATAATTACGTATGAAGAGATCAGTTTGCCTGAGTTCATTCTTGGAAGGATAGTTAGCAAAGGACATCTATTCTCTCTGGGACTTAGCCCGGTGATAACATACGCGGACCCAGGATTTTCAGGCAATTTAGGTATCACTTTCATTAATCTGTCTAAGAAAAGCATAAAGTTTAGTTACAAAGATGCTATATGCAAGATAGAATTCGAGAAACTCGGAACACCTGTTGCTCACCCCTATCGTGGACCACATAGTTTTGCGTCGAGTATGTGGCCGATTGACACAAATAGATTCTTGCCCAAGCGGCAAATCGGACCAAGAGATTTGGGAAACGATGAACTTTTGAAAAAAGATGCAGAGTATTTTGGAGAACCATTTGATCTAGTTTCTGAAAGGATTATTTGCATTGAGGATAAGATTCGTAAGTTAGTGTTCATATTAGCCGCTGTTGCCTCTGTGGTAGTTGGTGTTGGGCTATTTCTGGTCGTTCAAAGAACATTTGATATGTTCAAGATACTTCCCGAATCAATTCAATCAGGTATTGTTTCAGGCATAGTAGCAGGCTTGTTTACTGTCTTATCAGTAATTTTGGAATGGCGATTGTTAAGAAGAAAAATGTGAATTTCAAGACAAATACAAGTGGCTCTGAGAGGTAACCTTTTTGAAAGATACATTCAAAGATGTTTTTAGACCCATAGGTATTGGTGGAGTGCTCATCCCGAACAGAATAGTTCTTTCTCCAATAAACACTAGTTTTGGCGATGCAGAGGGAAACGTGACCGAGAGGCTCTTAAGATTTCACGAGGTAATCGCCAATGGAGGAGTTGGCTTAAGCATAGTTGGCTCTACCGCGATAGATCCTCGAGGAAAAGTGAACTACTTTGGGCTTAGACTGGACAACGACAGATACATCCCCGGTTTGCATCGATTGTTTTCAGCTATCGAGAGGGCGGGATCTGTTCCGGCTATTCAGTTGATGCATGCAGGGCGGCAAACGTTTTCCTTTGTGACACAGACGAAACTAGTTGCGCCTTCAAGTCTGGCTTCACCCTATTTCGGAAACGTTCCCAGAGCGCTTAAGGCTTCAGAAATAAGAGACATCATTGAAAACTTTGCACGTTCGGCATTAAGAGCGAAAAAAGCCGGGGCGAAATTGATCGAGTTTCATGGTGCTCATGGGTATCTTATCGGACAGTTTTTGTCCCCATATTCAAACAGGCGCACAGACGAATACGGAAGAAGTTTGATCAATAGGACGAGGTTTTTCAGCGAAATAATTGATGAAACAAAGAAGCAGCTCGGGCGAAACTTTCCCATAATTTGTAGGATTACCGTGAATGAGTTCGTAGAGGGAGGTATAACTCCTAGCGATTCTGTTGAAATTGCAAAAATCTTGGTTGAAAGAGGCACGGATTGCATAAGCGTCACCGCTGGCATATACGGACAAAAGAACAAGTTGTATCCCACAAAAAAATTTGACCAGAGAATGCGATTTGATGTGGCGAAGAAGATAAAGAAAACCGTAGGTGTCCCTGTTATCTGTGGTGGCAGAGTTGCCAACTTGCTTGAAGCAGAGCAAATGTTGAGTGAAAAGAAAGCTGATATGGTTGCAATGGCACGCGCACTTATTGCTGATCCAAATCTAATAAAGAAATGTGCTAGAAAGAATTTGGATTCAATTTCCAGGTGTACATGGTGCAATGCGTGTACTTATGATTTTAGGAAGTTTCAATTATTGAGTTGCCCGCTAAACCCGTCTCTATAGACCACGTACAACGCTGAATAAAATCGTGTGTCTTGAATGGCGGTTCCCTTTAAAAGCAAGAGATAAATAGGGAGGTTGACGAGAGGACTGCACTTGACTTGGAAACCGAGGAAACAGGAATGTGTTCATCCAGCGTGATGATCGACATGATTAAGACCATCCTAGATTCGAATTTGCGTCCTATCGAAAAGCTGTTTCTTACAATTGAATGTATCCTGCGAGAAAAAAAGCCATATGACTTGTATGATGCGAATCTGACTGAGCTAAAGAGAAAAGCAGAGACTCTGATAAGAAAACGGGTGCGCGCAGACGTAAGGCGAGTAGCCCTTGATGAAGCTACGAAAATCTTCCAGATTAGAGAAGCGGAGAAGCTTCTCGCTATCTTAACTGCCCTCTCATACTATTCCTACGTTACTGGCGAGTTCGTGCACGATCACGAAACAAAAAGGGAACTGCTCGTAAAAGTCGCTGAACTGGGTTTTAGAAGATCGGAAATACGGCGTCTAAACGCCAAGTGGACTAAAGTTGCTGGTAGCTCTGAAGAGCTTTTCAACAAGGTTCTTGAGAGACCATCTGTACAGGGTAATCAAGCTTGATGTTGGACAATGTCTTGAGAATTCGCTTGTTCACTTCTTCAAACGAGCCTGAACCGTCAACGTGAAAAATCTTTCCATAGGGATAAAAAAGTTCAAGATTTGCATATGTATCTGACACTTTAGACAAGAACTCCGGAGTTTCGTATCTATCAGGTATTTCCCCCGAGGTTTTCATTCTTCCGAAAACAAACTTTACAGGTACGTCCAAAACTATTGTGTAATCCGCTTTTGCGATATTTCTTTCAAATTTCAAAATTCGTTTTTCATCGATGCCCAAAGACTTTTGATACGCTATGTTTGTCTCAGTCCATCGCTTCGACAAAACAATATTCTTTGCATTACCTCCCAGCCATTTTTGAACACGCGTGTTATGCTGAGTACGATCAATTGACCATAAAACCCAGGCAATATCCTTTGAAAGGTTTCCCACAATGACAATTAGGGAGTTATTTTTCCCCAGGTAACTGGCTATCAATGATCCAAAAACTGTGTTGTACGAAGGAAGAGCCAGTTTAAGAACTCTAAATGACTTGCCAATCAGATAATCGTAGACGGAAAGAATTCCGGGTCTATTCTCTGGATTGAAAGCCTGGGTCTCCTTTCCGGCCTTGTCCACACCCGTTATGACAACAAACTTTCCTATGCTCGGACGAGAAGGTGTAACCAAGATTCTTGTAGCTCTAATGAATTCTTGACAAAGTGCTTTCGGAATTCCTCGACTACGCCTGCTTATGACAGCTGAGAACTCGCCTTCAGAATTGCTGCCAGTCTCTACTACGTGTTCAATAGCAAAAAGGACTCGCTCTAGGTCACCTGCGCTGATTCTCAATGTCATAAACTCGAAGGCGTTGTGCTTTTCAAAAGAATAAAAGGTTATCGTAGTCCACAGGATTGACTGGGGGTAACACTCTAGTACATTCGAATGAAAGAGCAGGTCTAGGAGTCCGCCGCATTCCCGGCTATGTGCGTTCCAGTCTGTACTCATGCAGTGAGGAGACAAACTTGGAGAAAGGTCCGAAAGAGATGGACCACAAAGCTTTGCACTTCTCGCTGTATTCGCCCATGAATGCTTTGGTCACCGGATAAACTATCTGCACGTCAGGATGCAACTGTCTAAACAGAAATGAGGCAACTGTTTGAAGTTTACTTCCGGTTGGTGCAAGCAGGATCTTATGGGTAAAGCAATACATTTGATAAATCTCTTGAAGTACTTCTATGTTTGAAACATAATCGAAAGTGCTTACAACCCTAGATGAACAACTATAATCCGGGTTTGTAGTTATACTCCTATTGACTTCCCTTATGGCTTGAAGCCTCCATCTATTGGACTCTTCATGAGGGTCACCCTCAAGCAGTATCATGTGTTGAGGAGAAATTTCATTATGCAACGCAGCAATTTCATTATGGTTAAATGTCGGAAAAACTAGTAGCAGGATTGGATAGCCCTGCATGGAAACGCTTGACAAAGATGTGACATGCAAAATAGTATAAACATCGCTCGTGAGAAAATCTGGTGTCGCGCCAAGCTTTTTCTTTTCCTTTTCGAACTCATCTCTGGTCGGATGGTAGATATCAGCTTCGGCATATACTACTGTTAAGTTGTTCGGTAAGTTTGTCAAGACTTGCATAAGCAGCATGGTTAGAAATTTTGACATGCCAGAAATATCAATCAAAACGTGAAGTTGGTCAGGTATATCCGCAGTGGAAACAAATTTCTCTTGAAACTCTTGTGGGTCGAGACGGTCATAGTTCATCCATTGGACGGAGGAACACACCATCTTCAGTTTGCTCTTGAATTCGGAAACTCTATTCCTAGAATCTCCATTTGGTTCGTACTTTATTGCAAGCGCTTTGTCTAGGCGAATTCTCTGAGAGAGACAGCGGTCGAGCAACGCGATCGCTCGAGGTTCGAAGCCCGCTGCGCCTATGTAGACTGTTGAATGTGACAGTCCTGACAGATCTAGAGAAGCGATTTTAGGGAGGAGAGTTCTCAACTTGCTTTCGTTCATTAGATCTCCAACTTCCTCGTTTTTTCATCCGGACTTTTAAACTTCCTACGTGCCGATTTGTGCTTCATGTGCCTTTCAAATCTCTTCGGATCTGTAAGAAACATAATAAACTCGTCTTTTTCCAAGGACACGCTGTCCCTCTTACTTGGCGTTAGAAGGAAAGTAGGAATCAATAACCGCCTGAGATACAAGCGGGGGGTAACTTCCCCTCTGACACTCTTTCCTCGAACATCACGAATGAAGACTCCATACTTTTGGAGGTCTTCGAAATGTCTTCTTGCCTTTGCCACATCATAAGTAGCCTTCCCAATTTTCATTTGTTTCTCGTCGACTGCGAAGTCAGGAGTCTCTCTTACCTCTATTCTAAAGGCTTGCATCGGCGGGTACCTTTTTATGTTCTTTGAATCTCGGGTTTTTAAGTAGTGATTGGCCACACTACCAAATGCCTGAGCTATTTTCGCCAGTTCTCTACCTGTGTCGGGTACAGCTTCTATCTTGCCAAGAAACTTCTGTCCAGCTTCTCTCATTGCTTTATCCTGAGTCTCGCATGAAATCAAATTCTGTTCTTGTACTAACTCTGCTTGTGAAAATATGTCCCGGACTAGGCGAAGAATGTCCGCAATATCACCTGAGCATAGATCTACCACGGTGTCCCACCCAGAGTACTTCACATGCTTTCCTGAACGTATAGCACGTGCAAGTTCAATGTCGGAGCCGTATGGGGAATGGCAAAGTATTTTCGTAATGTTGCGTTCGGTCCACTTAAACTCCTCAGCCAAGCGTAACCGGTTGTTCACGACCTCAATCAGAAAACGCGATTTTTCTTCCGGGGGCGCATGTAGAAAGTAGTCACCGAGCTCGATGATCTCTCCAAACTCTCGACTTTCATCGAGCATTTTTCCGGAGGCATCGTAGCGATATAAAGTGAATAAACTCTCCGTTGCTATTTTAAAGAACAACTCGGGATACCTAACGAAAATAAAACTGTTCAACACTGCCTGAACTTTATCTGAAATTTTCGGCATTGAATAGTCGTCGAGAAAGAAGTAAAACGGGGTTTCTTTCATCCAAGGAATGCGATCACGAAGCAATCTGCAAAGATTTCTCAAAAAATCCTGAGCTGTAAGTGATCGCGAAACCGTCATTTCGTTCTTATCAAGCCATTCCCTGAATGGAAATGGATGGATCTGCTTCTCTTTTCCCACTATCGTTGACAGATGCTTCAAGATTGACGTACCTTCCGGTGGAATAACATACTGTGGGAACCACCCCCTAAGAAAACCTTGGAGCTCGACAAGTGCCTCGGAAGGGATTACCAAACCGCATTCCTCAGCAACGACCAATGTGTCAATTATTTCAGAAAGAATTGCGAGATTGAAATAATGCGTTACAATTCGTTGCACTGGTTCTTCTAAATTAGGTAGCCTATAAGGAAATGCAAAATAGAGATCAATGCAATGATAGTAAATGCCGATGTATGGATATGGACCCTTAGAATAATCTGCACCAGACAATAATTGCGTCTTCAAGCTTAGGTTCCGAAAAATTGTCGATTTTCCGCAACCACGAGGACCAGTAAGTACTGTATTGGTCCGTCCAGTTAGATCTAAATAGCCGGGGAATTTACTAGCATACAACCTATGCAAAAGTTCGAAGGAATCTCCAATTTGTTCACAGCTTAAATATTCGAAGGGTCTGATCAACTTAATCGGGCACTTCTTATCAAGCCACTTGTATTGTTCGGGTATAGACCTAAGATCTCCAATCAATAACCTGGGATTTCTGACGAAATCCCCGACTGTAGGGTCGGGTTCAATCAATTTTTTCCCTAGGAAATCCGTTTTGAGATGAGTATAGAAAAAACGTTCTTCGCCTTCGAGTAAAGAAGGGTCTATGTGTTTTCTCATGAGTTCTGAACAAATCAAAGATAACTGCACATAATCATCCGTAGGTTCAATTCTGTTATTGGAGCCACCGACTCCGAAATCAGTCACTTTTATCATTGGTGACGGGTCTATACGCCGTTCATCGTACTCTGTCACCATGATATTTCCTTCGTGAAGATCACCATGAACCATTTCAGTCGCTTTTAGAGCCTGAAAGACTTGGAGAACCTGAATGACTAAATTTTCAATGAATTGAAGCGTTACGGCATCAGGATGGTTCTCGGCATATTCTCTAAGGTTGGTCCCTCTCACAAATTGATAGAAAATGCAGACAAAAGGCAACTTTTTCTCCAGTCCTTGAAGTATCTCTGAACAGTGTTCTCGGTATTGGACGACCTGCTCAATTCCTTCAAGTTTCACGAGTTTCTTAAGCTCATCATCCCATCCAGTTTTCAATGTTTGTTCGGGAATTATCTTACACGCGCTCTCCAGCCCTATATTCTCTTTTACAGCATGGTATACTACCCCTATCTTTCCATGCCCCAAATATCGATCAATTACGTATCCATTTATCTTTTGGCCAATGATGGAGCATGGTTCAAGATCAAAACTCTTACGGATCTCTTCAGCGTCGTCTTCTAAAGACAATGATCCATTCCCTCCTTGTGCAGCTACCCGTTCGTCTGATTCTTCGATCAATTGGTATGCCATCTTCAACTGTTATAAGGTGATCGAAATTTCCATTTTCTTTAGCGATTTCTAGAATTGTAGAAGCAGTATTTACATTGCGTCCGTTTTTGTTTACTTCGCCAATCACAATTACGCTTTTCTTTCCCGGGCGTAGAGCTTTTCCGATCCTTAGGAAGCATTCAGAAATCAGTTGTTTAAACTCTTGTGGGCTATTGGGGGAGTCTTTGTCGAAATTCGTCTCTTTTGAAAATCCCAAAAGCCAGAGTCTAAGTCTGTTGTCCCTTATGTAGTCTAAGGCATTCATGTAGGGAGGACTTGTTACGACTGCATCAATCGAGTCTTCCTTCAGATGTAGATGCAGGGCATCCTTGTGAAAGCACTTTCTGACTAGAGAAGACTGAATGTTTGGAACCCTTCTGTAAACGCGCACTATCTTCTTTAGTAGCCTAGAATTCACTTCCCGGTATTCGTACAACTCAGGATACGTTTCTTTCGGAAAACGCCTTGTCCTCAGATAGGGAACAGCATGGCTTGCTGGATATGAGAGAAATCCTGGTCTTTGATGATGCAAGATCCCAAGCAAACAACCCATAAGAAAATATTGCTTTCTATGTTTTAGAAGAGTGGCGAGTGCAATGATTTCGCGAAGTGTTTTTGGATGATAGAACTGAGCAACCCATTCAGGGACTTCGCTAAGATCCACGTTTTCAACTTCTTTCTTAGCGAGGTTCAAGTAGTGTCTGCACATAGCAAGCGCTCGATCGACCGTTGGGGGTGCGAAGAGCTTGGCCCTCGTAAGGGCCACGGCATATGGATTCGTATCGCAACAAATCACACCCCTTCCTTCAATAACGCTCTCAAGTGCAACAGTTCCCGAACCTACAAAAGGGTCCAGAATGATGTCGCCCGGTTTTGAACATGACTGGATTAGCGCTTTAGCGATGCTTGATTTCATTTTTCCTATATAGGGAGCAATTTGATGAAGTGAACATTCACTACCCAAACAACTTCCTCGCCATATGGCTGGTGAAAACATCTCAGCTAGGCCTTTTTCTTTCAATGAGTCACACATTGAGCTCTCTCGGAGCCACGAGTAATAAGAATTCTGGTAAGCTCGTTCTTTTGTCGGTCTTGAATGACAAGGTATTCAACTGGCAAGGCTTATAAGAAGAGGTCTAATGCCGTTTGCTCTAATGCCGTTTTCAGGCATTAGGGTAACACACGAAGAGTGAGGAGACTGAATCAGAATATCGAAAAGCTATGGAAATAATTAAGGAGTATGACCTGCAAATAGTAAACTGTGTTAGCGTGCTTTGTTCTGGACGAAGAAGCCCTTAAATCGCTTTGTAATAGAAAACGAAAGTGATCCCTGCAACAGTGATATTTTGACACGTATTGGTGCTCAAGGTTCAAAGTACGGATAATCTTGAAATGGTGCCTTAGAGATAAGCCCCTTTACTTCCTCTAGGCCTTGCTTTTCGACGTAGATTATTGGCGCTGTTTCTTCGGTGCCGAACTTTTCGTGTAGTTTTTGGACGAAGCCGTTTCTGGGGAAGTAGGTCTTCTCGTGGGGGTAGTCTCGTAGAAAGAGGAGGATGTAGCTCTCTCGACTTTGTTCTTGTGGTGCTCGTTGAGGCTGAACTCCACGGCTGCCAAGGTTCTCTGCTCGCTCTTGCCTCCCGGAGTCCGGAATGTCTTCTGATCAGTTACTCTTGGTGTAGAAGACGTAGGGCTTGGTCAGAAAGGCATCTATCAGCTTAACGACGCCTCTTCTAGAACCTGAAGCAACTCATCCATTGGGGTACTTCGCCCTCGATTGAAGTCAGGAGTTTGCGCTCATGCTTCGTAGCCAACAATTGTTGGTGAGCACGAGTAGAGAGCCTTCTCAGGAATTCGATTTCGCCTCAAACGAGAATAAAAAAGAGGGACACCGATCTTCAGTACGTCTAGAAGACAGGCTGCGTCATATAGACCTCGTTTGGATCCACGTGATTCAGAGTTTCAGTCCTCGTGAACGTACCCGAAGCGACATCTATAACGGTCCTGTACAGCCTCTCACCCGCCTCCTCGATCGTCTCCTTCCCCTCGATCACTGTGCCCGAGTAGAAGTCGAGGTTGAACCCGCCCATCCTGAGGGTCTTCGGATTGGCGCTGCACCAGACAAACGGCGCGACGACACTCCCAGTCTCGTAGAAGACCTCGTCGTTCCTCACGCCGCCGCCCCCGAGCTGGTAGAGCACGACCTGCGCTCCAGCCGCCGCGTAGCCTAGGAAGATGGACAGGGTCGAGGCTGAGTTGTCGACGAAGTATAGACCCTTCCCCCCGGGCTGCTCCGCAAACTTCAGCACGCCCCGGATCGGCATTGAGCCCGCCTTGTGAATGGCACCGAGCGACTTCTCTTCGAGGGTCGTGATGCCAGCCTTGATGTTCGAGGGAACCGGGTTTACAGTTCTCATGTCCTCCCCCGTTGACTTTGCTCGCTCCTCCATCTCGTATGTGACTCTGAGGAGATCCTCAGCCACCTTCTTGCTTGACGCGCGCTTGGCTAGGACGCGCTCAGCTCCGATTATCTCTGTGGTCTCGCCGAAGAAGGCGGTTCCCCCGGCCTTGACCAGCTTGTCGTACAAGTACCCCACCGTGGGGTTGCCGACCATGCCCGAGGTGGGATCGGAATGCCCGCACTTGACGCCCACAGCTAGGTGCTCCTCCGAACAGGGCTTACGCCGCAGCTTGGATATCTCATAGGTCATCTCTCGCGCGAGCCTCACTCCGTTTGAGACTAGGCTCGGAGTGTCGACGCCCTGCGGTTCGAGCACCTCGACCCTCTTCCCGGACTTCGCGACCTGTTCAGCCAAGACCTCGGGAAGAACCTCCGGAGTGTCCAGCCACTGGCTGGCACCGTCTATGATCACAGCTCCAACGTTCGGGTTCAGCGCCAGACCCACATACAGCCGGGCGAAGGTCGCTCTGTCTCCGGCTGGTCGCGGCAAGGGCCCCTGGCCGGTGAGGATCGTCTTGGTTCCGTAGACGGCGTGGCATATCTGATCGGCGACGTAACCGCCAGGGATGACCAGAACGTAGTTTCGAACCCCATACGAACCGTTCGGGCGTTCATAACCTAGAAAGGTCATCGTCTTCCCCCTTATTCGATTGTAGTCCTGACGATAAGAGCTTTGGGCGAATGGGAGCGATTCCACGAGAATTCTGTTTTGCTGGGTTTCGATCTCGGGTGTGTATAGATTTGGTTGGAGCTTAGATAGAGAGGTCTCAACATCCTGGCAGGCAGATCAAAAGTGAGCCGCCGACCGTCACCCGCGGTCTTCCGTTCCAAAGAGCTGAACGACTTCTTGAAGGAGCTGAGCCCTAAAGACAATCGTAGAAGATGGGTTGAGGACATGGAGGACGTCCTCAAAGAAAACATGTTTGCAGGAGAGCCGATACCGAAGAGTCGGATTCTCACTCAGTACATCAGACGCTATGATGTGAACAATCTTTACCGCTACGCGCACCCCAAAGGATACCGTTCCTGTTATTCCCTCATCTACAAGGATGGGTTGGGCGTTTGCCCCCTGATAATCGACATCATGTCTCACACCCAGTATGACCGGGTCTTTCATTATCGAGGAGAATAGTTATCGTACTCGAATGCTGGATTCGAGCAGAGCGCGGAGCTTGGGATTATCGACTCCTGTGTAGATGACACGGTCACGATTGAACACTATCTTCCCTGAGGCTTCGAGGTACTCCAGGATGCGTTTGAAGGTCTGGTACTGGACCTTCTTTGGCAGGCTTCTCCAGAGCTCCATCCTCGTCGGGTACTCTTCCGCGTCCAGAATCGCTTTCTCTACCATCATGATAGTGTTCAGCTGGGGCTCGTGAAGCACCTTCATGTGCTGTCTCAATTGTTGATTTTGCGGTTAATTATATAAGCTTATACAATTAACTGAGGCACTTTGCCTTTCAGGACGGTAACGAAACTCTCGTGGCACTCTGCCATCGGAGAAGCGGGGAAGACTGGAAAGGGACAATTTCATCTTCAGACCCAACGCTACAGAGAGTCAAGCGGGAATATTGGTCTGGGTACATTCTTGAAGGTCAGGCCCCTGTAGCTCGGACTCGTGGCTCCTGGTGTGTCCACCTCGATTATCTCCTTGGCGATGCCCTCGAAGGCTGCCCTGTGTGCCTGAGCCGACTTGACCACCACGATCTTCCTCTCGGCTGGATCCACAGTTGCGGCTTTGTAGTAGTCGCGCTCCATTCCCACTCTCCCCTCGGAGACGATTATCTCTACCCCTCTGGTCTTGAGCAGAGCCATCCGTCCCACAGTGACCTCCCTCAGACCTCTCCCGGTTACTCGCTGCTTACCGACGCCACCGTGGCTCGGTCCCCTCAAAGCGTACACACCATCAGAGAGAGCCTTGACCCTCGCCTCGACCTTGACGGGCTTGTAGAACCGAGTGTCTATCTTGCCTCCGACCTCGAGCTTGATAACGCTCCCCACACCCAACTTGAAAGCCTTGGAAACAGCGTCTGTATCACGCAGGGGCACGACAGCGTCCTCCGCTCCCTTTCTGAGCAGAGCCTCCAAAATCACGGTGTTGTCGCATGGTCCACCTCCGCCCGAGTTGTCCGCTACGTCCACAAGCACGATAGGACCTTCGCTGGCTTTCATAGCTCGGTCCACCGCCTCATCCGCGGGGATCAGGGGGCGTAGCTTGATGAAGTCCCGTCTGGCGTCCCAGACCATAGACGCGACCCTGTCAGCCACTTTCTCAGCCAAGGCGGGTTTGTTGTCGCTGATAGCTAGGATCGACGTGACGCACTCAGGTATGTCTGACCAAGCGAAACCCACGAAGACCGTGATGTCGAGCATGCCAGGCTCCTGTTCAAGCGCAGCTACCTTCTTCATGATGCTTGCCAGAGGGAGTCGCTTCTCATTCTCAGGACTGTAGGCCCACGTGCTCATGCCGAGGTTGGGTCCGAGCATCGGAAGCCTCTTCAACCGCATCACAGGCTTCGCCTCTCCTCTCATCATAGCGGTGAGTAAGCGCCCAGCCTTGAGTCCCCTCTCGTAGAGGTCGATGTGTGGGTTGGACCGGTACCCCAGAATCGCGTCGGTCATCTGGACCTTCAAGTCGGTCATGTTGGCGTGGAGGTCCAGAACGCAGACTATAGGGACCCTGCTCCCGATGATCTCTCTGATCTCCTTGAGCAACAGGCCTTCCGCGTCTGGCACGTTCTCCGCCATCATCGCGCCGTGGAGGTCAAGGAGCAAACCGTCGAGTCTGCCAGCGCTCCGAATCAGGCTAAGCATCCGATCCTTGGAGCGTTCGTAGCTGTCCTTCGTGATCACACCTGTTGCTCCCCACCACACCTTTGTGGTTGGCACGGCTTCGACATCGGACTTTCCCAGAGCCTCCAAGAAACCGCCTATGACAGTTTTCTTTCCCCTGTGACTCGAAAGGAGCTGTTCACCCGTCTCAATTACCGCGAAGTCGTCGCCGGGTCTCTCGATGCTGAAGACATTTGACTCGGCTCCGAACCCTCCAACCGCAACCCGTGGATCGCGTTGCATGAGCTAACCTTACTTCGGTCGTTCCCATATAACTAACCCGGCGTGGTCGAGCCAATTGATATCGGTGCGCTTTGGGTCCTGTCCGAGCAGTCCATAAATGCTCTCGCCAAGTTTTCCTTCGTGATCCGCACTTTCCGACTCCGACTGTCTCAGCTTGTAGGAGCCTCCCCGACTGATTCTCGAACCGCTATCAATTTAGGTAGGAAAGTATGAATTTTATACCAGTGACGGGTATGTCCGAAGCGGACGTAACGGTGCTCGGGGAGAAGGGTCAAGTGGTGATCCCGAAGCGGGTGAGGGAGAGGCTCAAGCTCACGCCGAAGACCAAGTTTCTGGTCTACGGGTATCGAGATACCGTTATGCTGAAGAAGCTTGAACTCCCGGACGTGAAGGAGGAGCTTGAGAGCCTGTGGGCGGAGATGGATAAGATGTTCGCGGGAAAGCGGAGACCGACTGAGGAGGAGATAGTTGCAGAGGTCCACAGGTACAGGGCTGAGAAGAGGCGCGGGGCTAAGGCCGGTAAGGGAGAGCGGCAAGAGGCTTAGGGTCGTCCTAGACACAAACGTCCTGATATCGGCCCTCATAGGGAGCCACAAGCCAGGGAGACTCCTGCGAAGAGCCTTGACAGGCAGGTTCACTCTTGTACTCTCAAAGTCGATACTTGACGAGCTCATAGACGTTTTGAGGCGAGAGTACTTCAGGGAGTTTGTGAGAGACGATCAAGTTGAGAGGTTCGTTGCCGCCATATCCCGCGTTGCGAAGCACACCATGGTGACCCCAAGGCTCAAAGCTGTCCCGGAAGACCCCGACGACGACACCATAATCAACACGGCTCTCGACGGAAGAGCATTCTACATAGTCTCGGAGGACGAACACCTACTACTTCTGAAAGAGTTCAAAGAGATACAAATCGTAACCATAGACGAGATGCTAAGGATACTGGGTTGAAGATGACGAAATTCCTCGATCGGCAATATCGGGGATGAGGTGTGGCATCGTTTAGTGAACCGCTGGCAGACGTTGCGGAGTGAAAGATCTCACAGTTCCAAGGATGTTGTTCAGCCAGCCAGGGGGATCCCCCGTGTCATTTAGTACAGGAACTTCTCCCACTCAGTGAACTATCAGGACCTTTGTGGCGTTCTGGCTTTTGTCTAGCAGTAACCTCATCGCTTCGTCGGCTCTATCTTCCGGGAACCTGTGGGTGATCATCCTAGCGATGTTGACTCTGCCAGTGCCAATGAGAGCGAGCGCGTTCTCATAGTCTCTCGGAAACTCTGCACCCCAAATCGTCGTTATCGTGCCCTCCTTGCTCATCGTCTTGGCGATGTCTATGGTTAAGCGCGGGTTCTCGAATATCCCCATCACGACCGATGTTCCGCCCTTCTTGAGCACGCCGAGGCTCTGCTGCACCGTCGCCTCTATGCCGACACACTCAAAGGCAACATCCACGCCCAGTCCCCCGGTCAGCTCCATGACCTTGCCGACAGGTTCCTCCTTAATGGGGTCGATGACCTCGTCGGCGCCAAGCTCCCTCGCGAGCCGCCTCCTGTACTCAACCGTCTCTGAGACAATGATCTTTGTGAATCCCGCGGACCTTGCGGCTTGGAGCAACATCAAGCCTATGGGTCCAGCTCCGAGGATAGCGGCAGAGTCTCCTAGCCTCACGCCTGAGCGCTTCACCGCGTGAACAGTAACGGCGAGGGGCTCCATGCAGGAGGCTTCCTCGTAGGAGACGTGGTCCGGGATCTTGAAGGCTCTGTCCTCACGCCCCGGGACGTACTCCGTGAAGCCACTCGGGAAGCGCGCGACCTCTCTCCCAGCCAACCGGTACTTCCACGTGGACGGATTGAGGCAGTGACTGAAGTCTCCCCTCATGCAGTAGAAGCACTCGCCACAAGACCCGCCACCTCCTAGCATAGCGACTCTGTCACCGGGCTTCACGCGTGTTACAGCGCTCCCGACCTCAAACACATCGCCCGCCAGCTCGTGACCGGTGCAGGCTGGAAGAGGCGCGTACGGGTGTAGTCCTTTGTAGACGTGTAGATCGCTGCCGCAGATCGAGCACGCCCTAACCCTCAGCAGAACGTCATGAGGGCGCAGGTCCGGTAGCTCAACGTCTATCCACGAGAACGTGTAGGGCTCAACCACGATCGGAGTTCTCACGCTTCTACCCAAGATTCTCCCTCTTATCGGATGAGTTAGCTTTCTCGCATGGACCTAAGCTCTTACCCCAATGTACGGGCGTTTCGGAGCGCGGTGGCATGAACTTTCAGGGCTCTCTCAGCTCAGTTGACCATCGTTTTGCGCCTTGGCCTTTTCCCGCTCCGCTATCTGCAGAGAGAGCTCTGCCTCATATTCTCGAAGCATGCTCACCAACGGGTGCTTCAGATTCATCCTGTAGAGTCTTGCTTTGCCTATCTTCCGTGAGACAGTTACAATCCCATACTCTTCGAGGTCCGTGAAGTACTTGTAGAAGGTTTGTTTGCTCATCCCCAAAGCCTCTATAACCTCCTTCTTGGTGAAGTCGAAGAGCGGGTTATCCAAGAAGAAGTCTACTATCCTCAGCTTCGGGGAATAGCCGAGCGTCTTCAACAGGATGGACGGATGTCCACTCTTCGCGTACAACTCTTCACGCCTTGTCTTTGACCTTTTTCGCGATGGCGTCACCCAGCTGCTTGGTGCTACTTCTTCCGCCGAGATCTGGCGTCCTTACCTTCCCCTCCGTTAGCACCGCATCAACAGCCCTGTCGATCCCCTTCCACGCAGCGCTCAGCCGCCTGTCCTTCCGCTTCGCACCGATCCACTCAAGCAACATTCCAACAGCCAGTATCACGGATATCGGGTTCACGATGCCCTTCCCGGCTATGTCAGGAGCCGAGCCATGAGTAGGTTCCGCATACGCGTAGTCGTCGCTTGCATTCAGGGAACCAGCCAGACCCATCGACCCCTGAACCGCACCCGCTTCGTCGGATATTATGTCACCGTACTGGTTCTGGGTGACGATCACGTCGTAGTGCTCGGGTCTCACGATTGCCCAGTAGCTCCAAGCGTCCACCCAGTTGACCTCCTGCTCGATCTCGGGGTAGCCCTTCCCGATCTCATGGAAGATGTCTCGGAAGAACGTGTCCCCGTGGACGACACCGTACTTGTTGACACATGTTAGCCGCCTCTTCCCGTCAGTAGGCGCTCCAGGCTTGCCCTTGTACAGCCCGGATCTCGCCAGCTCGTACCCGTACTTGATTATCCTCTCCGAACCCTTCCGGGTTATGACGCTCACATCAACTGCCAGCTCGTCGACCCCACCCCTCGACAGCTTCCCTCGGATCGGCACGTACCGCTCCTCCGTGTTCTCCCTGAGCACCACGAAGTCCACGTCCCCAGCCTTCTTCTTGGTGAGGAGGCTCTCCACACCGGGACGGAGCCGTGCGGGGCGGATGTTCGCGTAGAGGTCTAGCCCGAACCTCATCCAGAAGACCGCGTTCGGCATGATCGTGTCCGCCCAGGGGAGCCCAACAGGACCCTTGAATATTCCATCCGCCTCCTTCAGGATCTCCATCGTCACCTCCTTGGGCCAGGACCTGTCCGTAGGTCTGCCGATGCTGTCCCAGTACTTGGCGCCGAAGGGGGTTGGGCCCAAAATCTCCAGATCGAACCCGTAAGCCTCCTCCGCCGCCTTCAGAACCTTGACCGCCTCAGGGACTATCTCGGGGGCTACGCCGTCACCCTCCCAAGCGAATACCTTGTACCTTCTCGGCATCTTCACCGTCTCCCCGTTAGCTGTGCGGAAGGTTATGACGTTAGCAGAAATAAAAGTCTCAGCCTAAACAGTTCTTGAAGATCTCGTGGCAATTGCTAAGACTGCTTCAGGAAGGTGTTAAGGAATACTGCCTCATAGGTCAAACGGAGAGAACCTCGTCGATCTCCCTTCGAGTCGAGGCGACCCGGTATTTACCTTGCCGGTATTCCTTCTCCCCCATCTTGAGCCTCCGAACAGTCTGCTCGTCCAACAGAATCTCTAGCGTCGCAACTACTTCATGGAACCTGAGTGAAGCTTCAAACAAATCCGTGACCAGCTCCTTAGGCAACTGCACTGAGGCTCTCTTCTTCGCCACCCCAATCCACCCAGCACCAACAGTACCAACCTATCTTAAAAAACGACCCCTATGGGAGGCTCCTCAGCTAGACATATGTGTAAGGATGGTTCTTGCCCGCAAGAGAGAGGGGAGATTCATGACAAATACGGATTTAAATACCACGTTGTGATATATATTAAAACATCACATAAATGTGATATTGTGATATAAATGAAAACGAACGTCTTGCTGAGGAAGCTTCACATGGAAGGAAAGGAGTTCGTGACTTCGGCAGAGCTCAAGCGATACTGCGAGCTAATCGGACTCAACTACGAAATAGCTATTCGACACTTTATCCCAAGGGGTCATCTGATACGAATTTTCCGAGGAGTCTTCTACATAAAATCACTTGAAGAAGTCAAACTCGGAAAGACCAAGTACAGTCATCTAGAGCTAGTTGCGAAGGGGCTGGAGCTGAAGAACGTCAGAAACTGGTACTTCGGCCTATACACCGCCCTGAAGCTCAACAACCTGACGCATGAGCACTTCGCAGTCGATTACGTTGTGAGCGACAAGATCTTCCGCTCTAAGCCGATGAGCATAGCAGGCTACAAATTCAAATTCATCAAACTCGCGCCCAAGTTGCTGGAATTCGGGGTAACAAAAGACGGGTTAAGATACTCAGATGCTGCGAAGACAATCCTCGACTTCATCTACATATGGAGATACAACGGAGTTCCCAAGGAGAAAATAATCTTGGATGTCGCTGAGTGGGCGATGGATATTTCTAAGAAGAAAGTCAGGGAGTACGCTGAGAGATACCCGAAGACCGTTAAGGAAATTGCCGAGGATTTGGTCGGATGAGAGGAGACTTTGTGAACGAGGTCGGCAGGATTCAGCGAATCAAAAGAACGGATTTGATAGAGAAAGATCTGATTCTCCATCAGATGCTAGTCGACCTTTCAAAAAACAAGTTCTTCGCCAAAAACTTCATTTTCAAAGGCGGGACATGCCTGATAAAGTGCTACCTCGGATACTTCCGGTTCTCCGAGGACGTAGACTTCACATGGAGGCATCAGAAAATCTTCGAAGGCAAATCTCAGAAAGAGATTCGAAGTCACCTGTCAGGAGTCATAGATGAAGTAGGCGCCATATTCGAAGAGTTGGCAGCAAAGCGAGATTTGGATTTCACATGCGAGAAACATAACAGGAACTACGTTGAGCTGGGTGGCGGAAACAAGACGTGCACGTTCAAGATCTGGTATCAGTCGGAGATACTCAACCGCAGAAGCTTCGTCAAGGTTCAGATAAACTTCGTTGAAAAACTCCATTATCCATCGCAGAGATCAGAATTGAGAAGCCTATTAGACATGAGCAAAGAACAGAGAGAGCTAGATGTACTGTTTCCAGAGTACAAAGAATACGCGTCGAAAATCCGTTTCGATGTGTATGACATTCGTGAGATTCTGAGCGAAAAAGTCAGGGCAATTCTGACAAGGGAAGGAGTCAAGGCACGCGATTTTCTGGACGTTTACTTGATATGCAGGGATTTCAACATCAAGCTAGAAGACCTATACGATGGCATCATAGACAAGACGCAGTTCATGCTTAACCTTTATGAAAAGTATAGAAAGAACCTGGCAGAAAAGAAAGACATTGTCACATCAGGAAAAGCCCTCAAATGGGGAGAAGAGAAGGGGCTCTTACTCCGAGACATAGATGAAAAGGAATTCTACAAGTTCCTTGAAGATTTCGGCACGTTCTTGAAGAAGACCGCAGAGGAACTAGTTTGAGGCAGACTACAGCAACCATGTGTTAAGGAGGGCGGAATCATGAGGGGAAGACGAGACCGAATCACAGTTCCACCGCACCCTGAAAAGTCAGAAGAGAAACTCGCCGAACTGACAAGGGGCATCGAATTCAGCAGAGAGACCCGCAGAAGAGCGTCCAAGTTTCTGATCTCTCAAGCCAAGCACTGATAATACAGGTATGCCCCTCACGGGAAAAGCTATAGACCGGAAAACTGTCACACCCCCCAATATGACCGTTAAAAGGGTCAAAAACCCGGACAATTTTGGCCATCATAGTGGTCAAGTTTGTAGGACAACTTGACCGTTATAACAGTCAAGTCTAAATACAGCTCGACCTCCATAGATTACAGCGTTCTCAGAGGCGTGATTTCCAAGTTGGTGAGAACTCGCAACTCGGACACAGTTGAGGAGTCGGAACTGCTTAGGGTTCTGTACGTGCACAATCCCTGGTGGACGACAGGTCGAGTCCCTGAGGCAAAGGCTCCAGCCTTCAAAAGACGAGACTATCACAGGCTTCTCGAAACCCTTGACAGCCCCGAGATCGTAGCGGTCGTCGGTGCCAGAAGGGTAGGGAAGACCACGCTGATGTACCAGATGATCGAACATCTCATCGGGAAGGTGGGACCCGAGAGGGCGATGTACATATCCCTCGACGACCCATACCTGAAGATCACAGCTGAATCCCTGCGAGTGATCTTCGACCTATATGCGCAGTACGTGTTGAAGAAGCCCCTCTCCGAACTGAAGGAACCCACATACTTCTTTCTGGACGAGGTTCAGTACCTGCCCGGCTGGGATCTGGTGCTGAAAAGATGGTTTGACCTCGGGTACAGGGCGAAGTTCTGCGTCTCGGGCTCCTCCAGCGTCAACATCCTCACAGGAGGCGCCGAATCCCTCGTAGGCAGGCTCAGCCCGCAGATAATATTCCCCATGAAGTTTCTCGAAACCGTAAGGTTCCACATGAAGGAAGAGGACTTCGAACAGCGCTTCAACCATGTAAACTGGAGACTGAGAGACGCGCTGCTGACAGCCGTCCAGGACAAGAACGCAGCCGCGTTCCACTCCTCACTCAGGGAGAACGCAAACCTCTTGGCAAAGGACATCGACCACATCATCCTCTTCCTGCAACAGTACCTGCTCAAAGGCGGGTATCCCGAGGTCGTAGCCATGGAGGATCTGATGCGCGCATCAGAGACACTCCGTAACTACCTCCATCTGACCATCTACAAAGACATCGTCAGAACTCTCAAGATCAGGGACCCAGTCGCCTTCGAGGAGCTCGTATCCGTACTCGCGAAGGAATGCTGCCAGAGACTGAACTACTCGGAGCTCGCCCGCACCCTCGGCTTGAAGAGGGAGACCTTGAAGGCCTATCTCTACTATCTGAGAACAGCCTTCCTCGTCTCCGAGTCCGAATACTACAGCCGTAGCCGGATGAAACGGGTGCGCCGGGAGCGGAAAGTCTACATCAACGACCCCGGAGTACGAAACGTCGCGGTCGGAGCCCTCAACGAATACCTCCTCCGCAGCCCCACAGAGCTGGGAAGGGTGGCAGAAGCCGTCGTCGTAGACCACTGCAAACGACTGAAGTTCAACCTCGAACCAGCCTCCGAGACACAGCTCTTCTACTGGAAAAGCCAAGGATACGAGGTGGACATAGTCATGGAACTCCTCCAGAAACCCGTCCCGGTGGAGGTGAAGTACCGCGACTCCGTCGATGAGAGGGATCTAAAAGGGTTAAGAGAGTTTGCCCAGAGCCTAAACCCGCCCCTCAGCATCGTCGTCACAAAGGAGAGGCTCGACCTTGTGGGGAACACTGTCTTCGTCCCCCTCTGGCTGTTCCTCCTCGCGTGCTAGTCAAGACACGACGCTCTTCGAATAAACACAACAGGACTCACAAAGCCCTCCCAAACGAATGTCTTGTACATTCTCAGCGTTTTCCCGTCTCCCAATCAAGTATAGAGCTCTAGTCAGGGATTTTCTCTAGCGCCTTCTGCACCTCTGCGTAGTTCGGCTCTACTCGGGGGTCTTCTGAGACCCATCGGTAGCGAACCACCCCGTTCTGGTCTAGGACGAACACCGAGCGCTTGGCGGCGCTGTATCCCTTCAGCCCCGCGAAATCCTTCATCTCGATCCCGTAGAGCCTTATCACCTCTCGGCTGTAGTCGCTCAGCAGCGGAAAAGTCAGCATATTCCTCTCGGCGAACCCCTTGTTGGAGAAGGGGTCGTTGACGCTGATCCCCACGACCTGAGCCTTCAACTCGTTGAATCTCGCCATGGAATCCCTGAAGGCACACATCTCCTTGGTGCACACCGAGGTAAACGCCCCCGGGAAAAACGCCAAGACCAGTTTCTTGCCGCGAAACTCGCTCAGTCTCCTCGGCTTGAGGTCGGTGTCTGGCAGCGTAAAGTCGGGCGCTCTCTCACCCACAAGAACTTCCACAACCATGCCTGTCATCTCCCATCTTTACATCTCTCTTCTTGCCGAGAACCTTATAGTCTTCACCCTGGAGATCCGAAGGATCTGCTCGAAAACCGAGCCTTACAGACATATCACCCGCCAGGAACAACCAATATGCCGAGTCCATAGAGAAAAGTTCGCTATTCAGCCTTAGATAGTTCATGTGGCAAGAAAGAGAAGAACAGGGATTAGGCAGGAATCAGCCGATCCAAGTCTAGGAAAAAGCGTCGAGAGTCGATTCTAAGCACAGTCCATTCTCCAACCACGCATCAAAGTAGAGGGAACCTCGTCGTATTGAGTCACCACGTAGGACCATCTGTGCCTCTTCTTGCATCGAAGAAAGTGCACATAGTATCCTCCACCATACGAGGTCCTATCCTGTATCGTCACAATTCTCACTCGAGTGCCATCCTCGGGGCAATAGAGATCAAACGCCAATTTCACTTCTGATCGAATCTTCAAATGGCAGCACCAAGATTTTGGTATTCAAGAAAGAGTTTATGAAGCACCCCACATTTTCCGGAAGACTCAGGGCTAAGGATCGGTCAACCAAAAAATCAACTCGTCTCCCCTATCGTTTGAGGCACCCTCGATCTCACACTTCGCGCACCGCCACACCGAATCCCCATACTCATTTTTGCCGTGGGTCATCTTCACCCCGCAGTACGGACAATACACAGGATCAAACTCCACACCCGAGCATTCATAACGACCGGGCCTCGGCCGTCTGCCAGGTACTTAACTCTTATTCACGCCATTAGGCGTTGTCTAACTTTGCTTTCTAGCCATGAAATGATGGTTTTGAAATGTTCATCTAGAGTCAGAACGATTGACGGAAGGCAACCTTTTCTCTCCTGCTCTCGTCCGCAACAAACAAAAAGCTTTCACAGTCTTCCTTTGTCCTGTGGTTATGGCTGGGATAGGGTAAGCTGTCTACTATGACTAAAGACGATGTGTTCTCCATTCCTTTTGTGGTAAATGGGGAAAACTCTGATTCCCTGAACTCTCTTAGGCAGTTCTCTTTCCAGCATTTTTGCAGCAGGGGATGTTTGAAGAATCAGGTTGAAACTTCCTTCCAAGATTTGAGGATAGAAAACACTGTGAGGATTTCCTTCTGGATGCACCTCAGCCATGATTCTCAACCTCGGTCTTACCGAGGCTTTCTCTATGACTTGAGAAGCTGCGATTATGGTTTGATCAGTAATATGGGAAAGGACCTCTTCGACCTGCGTCAGAGTTTCGGAAGATATCTTAACTTCTTTTTTATCTAGGTGGTTTCGTAGGACGTTTAGAAACATTTGATAGAAAAGATGGTCTTTCGAGACAGTTTCGAAAAAGGAACCATCAACTATAGAAATCTTAATTCTCGAGGTGTCTTTATGGGTTCGTATTAGATAGAAGCAATTTCGTTGATATGTATAAAAGCTTTCAGTTTTAGCTTCCCGGTCAACTATTCGCACGATTTTGGAGGTGAGATTGTTCCCGTTGATTGCGTCGACTTCTTCAAGGCTTTTGTATTTAGTCGGAATCGTCGAATTGAATGAAGATATGCTACCGCCCTTTGAATCTTTTAGCTCAAGCAAGCTTCCGCAACTTAACTTATCATTGTGCCTTTTTGCTTTCAGTATAAAATCAGGAAATTGCTGTGATTCTGAATACAGTAGTCTCTTACCGACCCCTTGTTTTTTGGCCTGGTCCTTGTCTAGGCCCATCCAAAAGTCATAGCCGTACTTCTCTTTGGCGTCTTTACGGTTATCAATGTACGCAAAATTTCTGCACGATTTGACTACCATCTGCTCCAAAGGGGAATGAGGGTCAATGGTGTCCGCTTCTAGGTTGTTTATCGTGTTAACGAAAAAATCAATGATATCCGAAAATTCATTCATCAAAGAATCCTCTGCTGTCTGGTAGCTGAGGGCCATACTTCCTTAAGATTTGGGGTGAACCTGTAATAGTCGTAATACTGCATGACATTGTCTGAGGGCCTTGAGTATTTCAGGCGCGTTTCGATGAGTTTAACGTATTCCGGGTCTATTTCTATGGCTACTCCCCTTCTACTGAGTTGGTGAGCTACCACCACGGCAGTTCCGCTGCCAGCCATAGGATCTAGGACAGTATCTCCCGGAAGACTTGAGGACAAGATAATTCTCAGCAGTAAAGCTATCGGGGACTGTTGAATGTGGACTCTTTCTCTCTTACCATTTCTTATGGCTTCATCTCCTGCAAAGTACCCTGATGTTAGCTCTTTGATATCATCCCAAACGTCGGTTAGATAGATGCCATTAGATCTTTTGTATTTATACTCTGGACGAAGAGGGTAGTCCACTCGCAGCTTATTAAAAACTCGGGGGTTCTCTCCCTTTGTTGCAAAGACTATCACTTGATGTTGTTTTCCAAACCTAAAGTCGCATGGAACAGCGGAAGTGAACTTCTTCCAAATAATTAAGTTTTGAAAAGTCCATCCAGTTTCTCTTAAAACTTTCACCATCCACTCTACGTTCTTTTCTCTCTGCATGAAATAGATGGCTCCGCCGTCTGTCGTAGTCTCGTTGATTCTTGACAGAATTTGTTTCAGCCAATTCCAGTATGTTTCTTCTGGTTGATTGTCGTCAAAGAATCTGTAGTCTTTTCCCTGCCGATACGGAGGATCGAGAAAAGTAAGGTCCACATTCTGAATGGATCCTTCGCTGAGGATCTTGAGGCAGTCTCCTTCAAGGACTCTATAACTCGTCTTTGTCTCATTCATCTCGGCTGTCACTTGATTTCTATGTCTGAGCGTCACTTAAATCCCCCCCGATTTTAAGGGTTTCATCGTATCAGTCGTTGGTCGCGAGAGTGGTCGTGGCTTGTTAAGAATGGAAAGAAACGTTCCTAGCGGCGAAAAAGAAGCCGAGTATTGATTAGGAAAACTCGTTCAGGAAAACAACCAAGATTCTAGCCTATTTAAATTCCTGAGATGTGCTCTCTTACTCATTTACTTAGCTAAGAGGGGGTCGGATGATGACTCTAACGCAGGACGTGAAGCAGAAGGCGATCGAAGCTGGATTCGTGTGTGTCGGTATTTCGAGTCCAGAGGCGCTTTGTGACCTTCCATACGGGTGGGTCGGCAAGATGCGTGAGCTATACTCGCCTGAGGACGAGCTGTCGACCTGCAGATCGGTGCTGCTGCTGGGCTTCAACGCCTGGGACCCAGCCTTCAACCTCGCCGTCAATCCCCCAGATTGGCGGGGCTTTGGAATGCATCCTCCCGCGGCTCGTCGGGAGCATTACCTGTTCTACTACGAGATCTTGAGGAACAAGGCGTGGATGGTCGTCGACTATCTCCGAGGTAGGGGTTTTGAGTCGGTTCACTCGCTCGGCATTCCTCTCAAGACGGCTGCTGTGAAGTGTGGTCTGGGTTGGCAGGGGAAGAACAGCCTGTTAGTCACTCCACAGTACGGACCGAGGGTGAGGCTGATCTCGGTGCTGACTGAGGCGGAGCTCGACGTGGACGAGCCGTTCAAGGAGGATCTGTGCAGGGGTTGTGAGAGGTGCATCGTCGCCTGTCCGACCAGGGCGATCGAGCCGTACAAGCTGAAGATCGAGCGCTGTATGACCTATTCGGCGGAGAGCCCCTGCTCACCGGATGTTCCCGATGACGTGCGGAGACTGGATAAGAAGCTCGTTCAGAGGCCGACTTCGAACAGCTATGTTGAGTGTACGACGTGCATTGAGGCTTGCCCTGTCGGAAAACCGCATCGGTGAAGCCGAGTTCACACGTTTATTTTGTTATTTTTGTTATGAGTGTTATTAACGGGTGCTCGATGCTGTTAAGATAGTTCCACTCAAGTTTGGCTTGCGGACTACGGGTGAAAGATTACCGTGAAGAAGTCTCAGCTTCTACAGTGGGACTTGATCGCAGGGCGGCTTCCTTGATCTGCAGGTCGGTCGTGGCGACCATGGGACTGTTGCAGAATTTGTGAGTTAACGAATTTCTGCCGAGGAGGGTGGCTGTGCGTATATACTCTATTTAGGCGTTGATCGCGAAACTTGAACCCCTATTGAATACAAGATACTCCACCCGCTCTCAGAACGTATGGTATTCGTACACTTCCGCCTTGCACATGCACCGTCTTATGAGGTGGGTTGCCTCCACGAGACCCGGGATTCAATCTAGGAAAAAGTCCTTCCAGCGGGTGATGTGCTTCAACGGACCTACTTGTTCAGCTCCATTCCAATGCCAGGCTTCTTTGCAGTGTCTGCGAGCGCCCTGATGTTCTCGACCACGGGTCATTCGAGAGGTTTTCTCAGGAACGGCTCGTTTCAACTATCTTGTTCACTATTAGTCCAAGTCTAAGAGTTTCGTGAAAACCCTATATAGTTATGATACCAATTGGTATCAGACGATGGAAAATGTCCAAGGCTCAAGAACTCCTGGAAAAGGAAGCCCACCAAGTCGCGGTGAGGTTGTCGAGGGCTGACCACACTCGCATCGAGGCCCTCGTGAAGGCGGGGCTCTATCGGAGCTCGGCGGACTTCCTCAGGGAGGCTGTCAGGGATAAGCTCCGAGAGATGGATGTTGTCAGCCTCCAAGACGTAAGCCTCGAGGAGGCTGAGAGGCTCATCGGCGAGTACCTGGATGCGCATCCGGGCGCAAGGTTCGCCAGCGAGATCGCCGACGCGCTGGGCTTGGAGTACGGTCTCGTCTTCAAGGCTGTCAGGCGCATGCTTGAGAGAGGCGTCGTCAGGAAGGGTAAGCCATGACCATCTTGACTGGTGAGGGCGACGGCATCGTTGGCAGACGAATCGTCTATGTCGCCCGGAAGGTCGCTGGGCCACGACTAGTCATGAAAGGTGGAAGGCACCGAGGGCTTGAGGGAACCCTCTACGACGCTGAAGCATACATTGATGTAGCTATAGAAAAACCGACCTGAACAGACCAGGATCATCGAGTTCCCCAAGTCTACTGTTGTCAAATCTTACGCTCATTCGCGAGAGAATGGTGGAGATTTATTCGTGAACTATCTCTCTCGCCTTCCTCACGGCTTCGAGGTAGACCTCTTCCTTCAGCCTGAACCCACACTGCGTGAGACGGCTGAGTAGCTCCAAGAACCCCTCTAGGTCCAGTGCTCCTAGTTCAAGGCTCTTGAGCAAGACGAAGATTGTGCCTCGAGGCTTCAGACCTAGCAAGCGGGAAACGGACCTCGCGGTTATCTCGTCCACTAAGACCTCACTTATCGCAAGCTTCCTCGCCAAGGAGAGGGTGCTTGCTTCTCCAGGTTGGAGCCTCATAGGTAGTTCCAGTGGGTCGGCTTTCAAAACCTTGATCCATCCTTGGTTTATTGCCTTCTCAACCGTGAAGGCATCCATTTCTCCCAGCGCCTTCCCTCTGTCAACTACCTCGACCTTGACCTCTTCGGAAACGAAGACCTTACCGAAGACGCTTTTTAACAGATCTAGTCTGCCTGCTTTGGCGAGATAGATCAGCGGCGTGGCGTTTGAAACGATAGGGCTCATCTAGAGAGCCTTCAGATCTTCCTTCAGCTCGTCTAGCGTATAGGGTACGTGAGCCTCCCTCTTTCTGGCCTCCGCAATCATCTCCCAAAGGGAAAGCCCGCACCTTTCGGCGGCCTGCCAGAGTGTTAGCGTCCCATCCTCGTACTCGGATAGGCTCGTCTCAATCAGCCAATCTCTGACAGCTCTGGAGAGGAATCTGCGGATGACCGTTGATCGGTCCATTCCCTCCTTCTTCGCCACTTCGTCGATGGCTTTTGCAAGCTCATCTTCGACCCTAGTAGTGACAGTGACGGGCAATCTCGCCACCTCGTATTAAAAACATTCACTTTAATACTTAAGCCAATCGCTTAAGCATCGAGGATTAAAAAACGAGATGGTCGACCGATTGCCAACGATTTGAAAGGAATGCTTCTAGGTCTTTCACCACTTGTCAGGGTACCCGAAGCAACCCAATCTGTAAGAAACAGGAATCGCCCCCAAGGATTCAGTTTATCCTAGGATCTAGTAAAAAAGGAAAATAGAAATCGTTTACGAGAAGAAGTCCTTTCCCCGGGTGATGTGCTTCTCTATCACCTGCTTGTTCAGCTCGACGCCGATGCCAGGCTTCTCCGGGACCGTTATGAAGCCCCTGTCGATGACCGGGTGCGGGCTCTTGCTCATGTCGTCCCACCAGGGCACGTCCTGGAAGTGGAACTCCAAGCCGACGAAGTTCTTCATGGCGGCGCAGACGTGGGCGGTGGCAAGGCACCCTATGGGCGTGGTCATGTTGTGGGGCGCGCAGGGCATGAAGTAGAGGTCAGCCATGTCGCAGATCGCCTTGAACTCTAGGAGCCCACCAGTGTGGCGGCTGTCGGGTCCAATCATGGACGTGGCTTGCTTCTCTATGAGGGGTCGGAACTCGTAGCGGTTCGTCATGGTCTCCCCCACGCTAACAGGGGTCTTGATCGAGTTCTTCACTGTCAGCAGGGCGTCGATGTTCCCGTGGGGGACGGGATCCTCAAGCCACCAGAGGTTGAACTGCTCGAACCTCCTCCCGATCTTGATCACGTCGTCGACGCTGTACTTCCAGTGGCAGTCGATGGCTAGGGGCATCTCGTCTCCGATCGTGTCCCGGACGGCTTGGACCTGCTTCACGAAGCGCTTCAGCTCCTCCTCGCTGACCGACCTGTTGAAGGCCCAGCTCCAGTGCTCCGGCGGGTCTATGTCGAACTTTATGGCTGTGAAGCCCTTTGCTAAGACCTGCTTGGCTCGGCGCTGGAACTCCTTGGGGTCTGGGCTGCCTACGCCCCAGCCCAGGTGTCCGCCCGAGTCAGCGTAGATCCTAATCTTGTCTCGGTACTTGCCGCCGAATAGCTTGTAGAGCGGTGCGTCTAGGGACTTGCCCAGGATGTCCCAGCAGGCGATCTCCACGCCGCTCCGCCAGCGGCTCTGCCAGAGCGCCTGTGTCCCGGTCAGGGCGTTGATTTTGTTGAGGTTGGTGGGGTCTTCGCCGATGAGGCGGGGCTTGTTCCCCTGGATCTGGGCTTCCGCTTCGGGGTCGTAGTAGGTCTCGCCGTAGCCGTCGATCCCCTCGTCCGTGATCACGCGGACGATCACCCAGTTGTAGTCTCTGCCGACTGGTGTCCCCTTCGGCATGTACGGGAGATCCCCAGTGTTGACGACCGCGGTCTTGATGTCTTTGATCTTCAAAACCAGCCCTCCAGAATGATAGGCGGGACAACTGGTCATATAAGACTTCGTTGTTTCGAGGGGGCAAGCCACCCGAAAAGTCGTCGTTTGATCTTGTTAGAAAAGCGTCTCTTGGCTGGGGTTATGGGCAGGCCAACGATGAAGTGACTTTCGTTGGCCACTCAAACCCTGACCTTCTTCAACGCGATGAATTCAGGAATGGATAGATCCTTCCCCTCAGCCTCAAGGTAAAGTTCTATGACTTCTTTTATGCGCCTGTCCAGCTCATTCAAGCTCTTTGCCTGTGTATGGCAACCCGGCAACTCCACTACGCTTGCGACATAGTACCCGTTTTCTCCCTTTTCGATCGCTACGTGGAACTCCCTCTGACTGGTGACCACCAATTTCTGCCCTCAGCTGGGGTGATGATGGATTGGACATAAATACGTTCGCCCGTCAGGCTACCAAGGAACCGCCGATCGAGCAACAGAGAGGTTGCGGGTGCTCGCCTTCGGTGCAAACCGTCAGAGGTATGAACCCACGAATTTCAGAACGATTTCTAGCAGGAGCCCTGTTAGCGATTCAGGCATTATGAGTTAGCGGGGGCTTTGTAGGGCATCGAAGGAACGGAGGCGCCGAGAGACGTGATTCTCCATTCCTGTGTTTTGTTAAGCCTATTGCCTCAGGGTTTAAGGCCCCAATATGGATCTTTATGAAGGTGAGGAGGTAGCTCCTCCAGCTCAATCTGAACACCGCCGACCTTGTCGGTGTCAAAGTAAGCCATGCCACCGCCACCTTCATTTTTTGAACTGGAGATCACCTTAAACCCTGCTTCCACCATGATAGATGTCGCTTCTTCGATGTCATCCACAATGAAGGCTATGTGGTTAATGCCTTCGCCTCGGCTCTCTAAAAATTTCTTCTGGGGGGACTCCCCTGAAACAGGTTGAACTAGCTCAATCCCTATTGGCCCCATCCTTGCTGCTTTTGCTATGTTTTTAACATCAGTGACAGGCTTGCCATACACCCTCCTGTCTGTATGAACCAAATTCGAGGGTTCAAATGGCCCTATACCTAGAGCTTCATAGTATTCAACAGCCTCGTCTAGGTTCTTAACTAACACCCCCACGTGGTGGAACCTTGATAGCAGCTCTCCTATTCTTTTTTTCTTCATGTTGATTCCTCCAAAGTATCCTCTTCAGCCAATGATAGATGAAACCTTGGCATCAGATTGGAGGTAAGCCATTCTCCCGCCGTACCATATTGATAGTCTCCTTTATCCCTCGCTCCATCGACCACTGAGGGCGATAGCCGATCTCCTCTTCAATAAGCCGGGTATCAAATTTAACCGGGTCCCCAGTAAAAGTGCCCGGCAACACAGTAATGTCGGCACCAGGAAGGATCTCCCTAACGTAATCGGCTGCTTCCTTTACGGAGTGGACATCACCCATGATGGAATAAGACCTCGTCTTCGTCTTGGGTACCTTGCTCGCCATCACCGTAGCTCTAGCCGGGTCATCCACGTAACTCCAGCCTATGATGGCATCCCCGTGGGGGACTCTACCCGGCTTCCCCAGTGCTGGATTCAAAATAAGTTCCTGAACAATGGTAACAAAAACTCCCCGCTGCTGCCCGATACCATACACATGCATATACCTTATCCCTGTGATATCCACACCATACTGATCAAAATAGTAGGCTGCTACAACTTCATTGAAAGACTTGGTAGCCGCATAGACATTCTGTGGATAGTGAGGGGCATCGTTGGGGATATACTCCTCAGGATACTTCTCCTGCGGACCGAAGCAAGCATTAGAGCTCGCCCAGACCACCTTTTTCAGCCCCAGGATCCTCGCGGCTTCGAAAACGCAGATTGTTCCTTCACAATTAACTTTCACGGCTGAGAGAGGATTTGCGTTTGATTCGAGGGCCAGAAGAGAAGCCGTATGAATAATCTTCTCTACATTGTTTTCCTTGATGGTACGGAAGAGGTGAGGTACGTCGGTTATATCACCCTGGACAATCTTTACCATGCTTCCTATTTCTTCTTCACTCATTAGCCGCTCCAGAGAGCTTCTAGCTGGACGCCAGTCATATACTACTACTTGCTCACCTTCTCGAACCAAATCACGAGCAACGCGGGAACCTATGAGACCTGTGCCACCGGTAACCAGGTAAGTCGTACCTGTTCTCCCTCCAAATATCTTACTAGGCTACAGAATAGATGCCAAAAAGAATCATTAATACTGTTACTTAATCATTTTGCCAGGAAGCCGAGTGCTATTTGAGGAAATACTATACATATAATCTAGGCTATTGTTATCAGTGTAACAAAGGGCAAAACAGACCGGGTCTTTACGGTCGTTAAGCTAGTTTCTCCACGCGCCCATCACGCCTACAGATGTGAATTCTGTCAGAAGCTGGAGGTCGAAGAACGTGCCCTGACGGAAGGCCCGGTGACATGGACGCCTCTTCGATATAGTTCGGCGATGTACATTTCGAACGCGTCTTCCGTGATGGCATCTTCGGGTGGAACCAGCCCTTTCCCGCTGATCTCGCCCCTGGCAAGCATCAAGGCGACGATCATCCCCGGGAACGCTGTCGTTCTCGCCATCGAGGTGATGCCCCTCTCCACGTCGAAGAGGTCGACCATCTGGTAGGTGTACCTCACCCTCCGCCGATCCTTCTCGCCTGTTACGTCGACTCTCATCAGGGTGGCGTCCTTCTCGTCTCCCAGCTCGAGCTTGGGGGTTAGGAGGGTTGTGAGGAACCTGCGGGGGGTGATCTGCGTATCTCCGACGGCTATGGGCTCCGATCCGAGGAGTCCGCACTCGATCAGGGTCTCGATCTTCTCGGCATGGCCCGGATATCGGACCGTCTTCTCCTCCAGCTCTCGGACTCTGCCCTTCATGGTGTGGATCAGGGTGGACAGCCCGTCGGTGTAGAAGCACTCCATCCGACCGAAGGGCTGGGGAAAGTTAACCGTCTCAAGCCCAGACAACGCGGGGACAGCCTGAATACGCCCTTCCCTGATGATCCTGGCGGGCTTGAGGTACTCGTCCCAGACCGTCTCCAGTGAGAACACAACCCTGTACTCGAGCGGGGGTTGGGGGTTCTGGGGGATGCCTCCGACCTTGATGTAGACGTCGTGAGCCTTGTCCAGCTCGTCCACTGCGCGGCGGGAGAGGATGTTGGTTAGTCCTGGAGCTAGTCCGCACCCGGGGATTAGTGTCAGACCCTTCTCGACAAGACGTGGATGGAGTTGCACCTGATCATCTTCAAAAGCGATGTCCACCACGTTCACTCCCGCCTCCATCGCGGCGGTATCGCCCACTACAGCGAGCTTCTGCGGGAGGGCGCAGATGACCACCGAGGAATCCCTGATCACTTTAACAATCTTGTCTCGGTCAACCACACTGGTGTGGCTGATGACCAGTTTTTGACTACGGGACGCTTCCTTTAGCGATTCAAGCTTCTTCAGATCCGCGTCTACAACTGTCACCTCGGAGACATCCCTCTCCTCTGAGAGTGCTCGAGCCGCGACCCTCCCCATCAAGCCGCATCCCAGAACGATAACCCGCATCTGAAGCCCCTCCACTCGTCCTCACGAGAGCGCCTTGAGAAGATGGATGATTTGGCTTATGTTTCTTTCGAGAGCCAGCCTCGTTCAGAAAACTCTCTCAAATATTTGATGTTCGGAGGCCACGCCACTTTCATTTCGCCCTTAGCGATCTTCTGAGCAGCACAAGTCAAACGAGACTACAGGGTTCTTCCAGATTCTGGTCAAGGGTCAAAAGTCAAAAGCCTTAACCCGATCGGCTCGCCGATGCTACATCGAGAGAGCGTGTCCGGCGATCAGCTCCAACCGCTGTTTTCTGCGCTAGGTCATCCAGTTCGAAGAGACGTGATACGTCTCCTCAGGGAGAAGGGCCCCCAAACCTACAGCCAGATCCTAGCCGAGCTAGGACTTGAGACGGGCACCTTCAATTACCATCTGGAGAGGCTGGGTGACCTGCTCGACCAGCTGGACGATGGCAGATACCAGCTGAACGACCGCGGTTTAACCGCGTACGAGCTCATTACCCAGGCCAAAAACGGTGTACATGGATCAGCCAGAGCGGTCTCCAAGCTGAGTCCGGGCTGGGTGGCGGGGAGGTCCCTGGACGGGCTGGTGAACCTGATAGCTAGGCCTACACTCGTCTTTGCCGATATTCAAAGGGAGAGACTGCCTTACCTGATCGACTTCGCGGCGATCTTACTCCTCGTCTTGGTGACGGGCTCCCTCTCCGATGTCCAGTACGCGTTCACCTACCTGCTCGGATTCATCGGACAGGTGGCGTTTGTGTCGATCCTCGTCCGAGCCCTCTACCGGAAGAAGCCTAGCCCAGTCCTCCTCGCGGTCTCCATAGGGCTTTCCTACATGCCGTACCTTGTCTCAAACTCTCTGGATCTTCTTCTTGGCTTGGAGCTGATTCCCCCAAATCCGTGGACCATGCTACAACCAGTGGTTTTGATGGCTTCGTTCGCCTGGAGCTTCCTGCTAAGCCTGCTTGCCGTGAGCGCGGTCTGCCAGATCACGAAAAGCGAGGCTTTGGTCGTGCTTTTGGTCACTTTCTCGGTGTACGCCGTCTTCAGTAACGCAGAGGCACTCGTCGACCTGTTACTCAGTCTAGCCCAGAGTTTGTAGAGAACACTCTTCACGAGAACCCTCGTCAAAAACGGTTTTACCAGAGGGTCACTCTCCGTAGCTAGCAGGAGAGAGCGACTCTCCAGACTTTCGAGGGTGGCTTGAGTGGACCTAGTCTCGCTGGTCAGGCGGTCTGTCGATATTCTCAGGGACAACTGGATACTCCTCGCGCCGACGCTAATCGTTCACTTCGCGGTTCCCGTCATAGTGATGATCGCCGCAGCCTTGGTAGTCATCCCCGCGATCGCGGTATACCTCTCCTCCGGGGGGACGGTGTCCGTTCTTCCGTTAGTAGCCGTCACCGGAGTCGTAGTAGTCGTAGTCGCGCTCATCATAGTCTCGTTTGCCTTGGCTGGACAGGCCTACATGAACCGGAGGGTTGCGCTTGGGGAGAAGACGAGCATGGGAGACTTCCTTCACGGGGGGAGAAGGTACTTCGCCAAGGTCTTCGGAGCCCTCCTCCTCCTAGGGATTCTGTTCGGCTTGCCAATAGTCGTGTTGCTAGGCGTCGCGCTCACCGCCATAGGCCCCATAGCCCCAGTGTCGCTCGGAAGGATGCCGGAGACGGCGAGGGAGTGGACCGTAGCCTTCACCACGGTCACACCCAGATTTCCGATCCTGCTCCTCTCTCTCGCCTCGACGATCTTCGTAGTCGGCTTGATTGAACTAGCTGTCTACGTGTTAACGTTGCCCTGGCTGCAGGCGGTAGTGGTGGAGGAGGCTGGGCTTGTCGGATCTTTCGTACGATGCTTCGGCTTTGTTAGGAGGAACATCTTGTCGACGCTCGGCTATGTTGGACTCAGAATACTAGTTAGTGGTCTCGTTGGCGGAATCTTCGCCGTCCCGTTCATGTCGATGTCTTTGCTTGCCGCGTTCCCCCGAAGAATGGCGTCGACTCCTTACCTGCCGACGACTTCAGCAGGGGTTGGGCTCATCGCCTTCGTCGCAAACATACTGATAGCAACATTCTTCACACTCCTTCTGTTTGTCATGTACGTGGACCGAACGAGGGGTCTTCCAGCCCCCACTCCTCAGGTCCAGCTGGCGCCCCCACCTCAGCCGCCTCCGACACCCCCGCCACCCCTAGTCGAGAGGTACTGCATCCACTGCGGGAGCAGGATACACGGGGATGCTATCTACTGCCACCGATGCGGAAGGAAGCAGGAAGTTCCTCCATGACCGAGCGTTGGTCTAATCGACAAAATGAGTTCAACAAGAAGGAAAGCTGAGGGGTGATCTGTGCTCCTCTACTCCTTCAAGAGGGTTCTCCGCGGGTGGAGGCTCTTCCTAGCCCTAACTCTGGGGATGCTCATCGCCTCAACATTCTTCACAGGAATAAACGTCGGGGCAGACACCGTCGCGAGACAGTCCTTGGAGCAGACGCTGCAACAGCAGGCAGTAGACGCGGCCGTGAGCACCCGCAACACAAAGATCACAGCTCAGAACGCAACCGACATCCTGAACCTGGCTTCCACCGTCGCCGACGTGACCGGAGCCGAGCTAATTTCGCGGACCAGCGGCGGTATCGTCTTGTCCGGCGACAACACGACGACCACGTTCACCCTCGTAGCCATCCCGGAAACCTCACGCGTGAGGGAGGGAATGGAGCGCCAGTGGGGTCCAGGAACCCTCGGCGCAAACGAGACCTTCGTGGACCTGAGCTCCAGGGACGCTCTCCGTCTTCGAAGCGGCGAGGTGTTCACCTTTAACATCACCATCTCCAGCTCTCCCAAGCAAGTGGTCTCGCTGAACCTGACGGTGACCGGATTCGTGACCCTGACCGACGAGGCATTCTACATGTCCATTGGAAGGTACACGACCTCAGCATACACTTCCATTGGCACGTACATGCCCTCAAGAGCCGTCATATTTGGCGGAGGAACGACCCAAGGGCGGCCTCAGCAGAACCTCCTGCTTACCAGCTGGGAGACGCTGGCTAGGGTTATGGACCTCTCCTACAACCAGTCAGCCCCCACCTCGCCCATAACGACGGATGTCCTCATCAAGCTCGACCGAGCTGGGCTGGTCGACCCCTGGGACATCAGTCGATCCATCGACCAGCTCCAGACGGTGACCTCCCAGATCTCAAACAAGGTCGCGCCGTACGGACTCTCCGCGAACAACTATCTCGTCAGCGTGCTCAACCAGTATCAGATCACATCGATCATCATGAGGACAAGTTTCGTGGTGATGGCTCTCCCAGTCTTCTTCATGGCATGGTACCTCGGCACAACAGTGGCGAGCGTCTCCTTCAACCTTCGTCGAAGGGAGATAGGGCTACTGCTGACAAAGGGCCTGTCACGCGGCCAGCTCCTCAGGATGTTTCTCGGGGAAGCCATCTTCATAGGCGTCTTCTCAGGGCTTGTCGGCGTGGCTCTGGGCGTCGCACTGGACCCCGTCCTGACCGGACGGTGGACGAGCCTGCTGAGCAGCCCCCCCACAGTCAACCTGGAGACGGTAGGGCTAGCCGTCGTGTTCACGGTTGTCATGGCGTTCCTCTCGGTCTTCAGACCTGCCCTAAAGGCGTCTAACCTGAGCGCTGTCGACGCCCTCAGAGAGTACACATACCCCGAAGAGCCGAGATCCCACCGGAGGCTGTGGACCTGGCTGGCGCTGGCTCTGGGCACCTACAAGGTTCTGATCCTCCTCCTCGGGCTGGACCTCCAGTCGATGGCACTGCAGGTACGCTCTACGAACCTGTTCGTCTTCATCCTTCTTCAGATCGGAATCTTCCTCGACGGCGTCCTGAGCTACATCGGTCCGATCCTCTTCTTCTGGGGGTTCACGAGGATATTCGTCCAAGGCTCTCTCAAGTTCAACGAGGGGCTCGCCAAGATCGGCAGAGCCCTCTTCGGGGATCTCGTCGGGCTCGCCGTCAAGAACATTCGGAGAAACGTCTCGAGGGTCGTCCCCGTCGCGTTCCTAGCCGCGTTGATAATGGGGTACGGCGTCTCGGTTGTCGGGGACATAGCCAGTCAGCAGGACCTAGCCAGACGAACGATATACTCGACCGTGGGCGCTGATCTCAGCGTGTCCCTCTTCTCGCCCGTCAACGCGTCCTCTGTGCTGATCGACATCCGGAACATGTCAGACATCGAGTCCGCCACCATCGAATACTCGTTCTCAGGCCAGACTAGCCTAGGCTCGGTGCCTCTGAGAGCCGTCAATGTCTCGGAGTGGCTTCCCACCGCTTACTACGAAGGCGAGTGGTTTGCGGGCAGCGGAGTCGACTCCGCCTTCGAGCCCCTCGGAACAGACAACAGGACAGTCATACTGGACAGGCAGGTAGCGAGGACCCTCAATCTTGGAATCGGAGACCAGGTTACGTTCAGCTTAGGAGGAAAACCGTTCAGCCTGAGGATAACGGGCCTCTTCGGCACGGAGACAACGAGCCAGACGTTTATGCCGGGTGTGCCCGAGATTATGAGAGTCGGTTCGAGATACTGGTCCTACATTCCGGTCAGCTTGTACAATCAGGTTAACAGCACTGTCTCCGCGTCGACGAGAATTCTGGTGAAACTTGCTCCCGGAGCGGATGGGGAGGCGGTGGCGAGGGCCATCCAAGCTCTTCGTCCAGAGATACAGTCGGTCGACTCCGTGGCGGAGCAGATGAGGCTTCGAGAGCAGAACGTGATCTTGACCGGGCCGGTCAACGTCCAGAAGCAGGGCGTAGTCTTCGCCGGGCTGGCGGCGTCCATAGGCATCATTCTGGTCACGTCGGTAACTCTCCAAGAGAGGCGCAGGGAGATATCCATAATGAGGGTTCGGGGGCTCTCGTTCGGTCAGATGGCGTTGACTCTCCTCTCCGAGAGCGCGGGGATCATCGGTTTCTCCGTTGCCTTGGGCGCGCTGGTCGGCTACATCACAACCCGCGGGAACGCGGCGTCGTACAACATCTCCGCGCTTCTCGTCCTGAGGCGCGTGGTGTTCCCCCTTGATTCCCTCTACATCGTGACCGGGGTGTGCCTCCTCCTGATCGGGTCGATGGTGCTACCCGTCATAATCGCCTCATTGAGGTCCATGTCTAAGCCACAGCTGAGAGGGTGAGATGATGCCTTCGCTAGATGTTAGGGTGAAAGACCTGTTCAAGGTCTACAGAATCGGGAGGATCGAGGTCCAGGCTCTGAGAGGTCTGAACATGACGGTGGAGAGGGGTGAGGTCGTCTCGATAATGGGTCCGAGCGGAAGCGGGAAGACCACGCTCCTCAACGTGATAGGCGGTCTCGATAGGGCAACTGCGGGGTCTGTGTGGGTTGGAGACCTTGAGGTCAACTCACTCTCCACTCCGCAGCTCATAAAGTACAGGCGAAACACTGTGGGGCACATCTTTCAGGGGTTGAACCTGATACCCACGCTGACAGCCGCCGAGAACGTTGAGCTCCCCATGACGGCTGCGGGCATGCCTAGGGCGAAGAAAGAAGAGAGGGTTAGGACACTCCTAGACGCCGTGGGGCTGGTGAACCGGGCAGACCACAAGCCCGACGAGCTCAGTGGCGGAGAGCAACAGCGCGTCGCGATCGCGACCGCCATCGCCAACGATCCGCCTGTGATCCTAGCCGATGAACCAACCGGCGAGCTAGACTCGGTCAACGCAAAGACCGTCGTGGACTTTCTCGTGAAGGTCAGCAAGGAGATGGACAAGACCACCCTGGTCGTGACCCACGACCCGAACGTCGCCAGAGCAACCGACAGGATCATGAGAATCGAAGACGGGATGATCAAAGCCTCCTTCACGCCAGCGCAGATCGCCGAGCAGGCTGGCCCAGCATCGTATGCGGATCAACTCAGGGCGAGGATCGCAGACATAGACGCCCAGCTTGAGAGGCTGGACTCCTCCTTCAAGCAGGGGCTCATCACGGGCGACGAGTACACTGAGCAGAGACTCCGGCTCAGACAATCCAAGTCTGGGCTGGCCGACGAGCTTCGAAGGCTGGGCGAGTGACGAGGCTCGAACCTGGGCCGACAGAATGGGGGACCACTCAACCCTTAAATCCCTGCCAGAAGACGGTTCTCGACTGTGAGAACGGAAAGGGCTCTTGGCGTTATCGGCATCGGAACAGCCTACCTTTTCATAGCGATTTCGATAGCGATCTCCCCCTGGTTCAACTTCTACGATAACGCGCTGAGCGACCTAGGGAACACGGCGATGCACCCATCCACAGGGCTGGTATACAACGTGGGGATGATTCTCGGCGGGGTCCTTGTAGCCCTGTTCGCGGTCTTGACGTCGCTTCGCAACTCTTCCTGGAAGTATCTCGTCTGGACGATCCCACTCACCGTCGCCGGGATAGATCTCGCGATGATAGGCGTGTTCCCCGAGAACGCGGGTAGCATACACCTGACCGTTTCCCTGATATTCTTCGTGGTGATCGATCTGACTATGCTCATCTACAGCTACGTCTCATGGCCGCTGGGTTCGCACGAAGTTGGGGCAATTGCCCTAGCCTTCGGGATAGCCTCCGCGGCGGTCTGGTTCGCGCCGTGGCCTTGGCGCGGGGTGGCGATACAGGAGACACTTACCTCGGTAATGGGAGCTATTTGGCTAGTGCTCGTATCCTCAAGGAATGTCTGAGCTACTCCGCGACCAGTATGGCTTGAGTCTGTCGCAACTAGTTGGGCTTAGAGACTCGTTCGCAGAACGTTTTTATCGCTGAACTATAGTCCATAGCTATGGTAACCGAGTTGTCAAAGACCACAGTTGAGGTTAAGAGGATCACTCTACAGGCTTTGGAGGAGCTGAGAAACGAGCTGGGCGCCAAGAGCTTAGACGAGACCATTAGGGCTCTCATCCGAAAAGCCAGGAACGTCCCAGAGTCTAGGTTCGGAGCTCATCCGGAGATGAAGCCGTTCACTCAGGAGGATGAGGCTCGTTCCCATGAGCTATAGGTACGTTGTTGACAGTTACACTTGGATCGAGTACTTTAGAGGTTCACAGGCTGGTGGGAGGGCTCGGAGAACAATTGAGGAAGGAGAGGCAGCAACGGCTACCATAACCCTAGCCGAACTAAGTGATAAATACACGCGAGAGGGCTGGCCTTTCGACGATGACTTGCATTTCATCACTTCTTCGACGGTTGTCGTCAACTTGACGAAGGATATCGCCATAAGGGCTGGAGAGATAAACGCCGCGATGAAGACAAAGGTGAGGGGCTGGGGGATGGCTGACTCCATAGTACTTGCAACGGCTCAAGTCGTTGAGGCAGAGGTCCTAACAGGAGATGAGCACTTCAAAGGGGTCAAGGAAGCCATCCTAATCGAATGAAAACAGTTTCAAAGCGCATTACAGATACAGGCGTTTATCAGGAAAGAAGACGGCAATTCCAGCGTCCTGAGATAGAAGCGAACACTATCTGAGAGTTATGGCGGTTGATCTCACTCTATATCCAATACTCCACTATAGTAGGACGAGATCTGACAAACGTTCTGATAGGTATGACCCCCGGATCGACCGCAGGAATAAATTCAAAACAGGGCGATTCAATCTTCATCAAGGCAAAACCCAGAGAATTCCTTCGCCGGTGAGCAGCGTGAAGATAGCCCTCGTCCAGTTCGCCAGAGACAGAGTCGATAGGGAGAAGAACCTCAGCAGGATGTGCTCGATACTCTCGCAGCTGAGGGACGTCGACTTCGTCTGCCTCTCCGAGGCGTGGATCGGATCGCTGACCCTAGAGGAAAAGGACTACAAAAGCACGCTCGATACGCTCGCCAAGATCGCTTCAAACAACAAGTTCAACCTCATCACGGGCGGTCTCTTCACCAAGCGTGGACTCCAGACGTTCGACACGTGCCACATCATAGACCGGTCCGGCTCGGTTGTGGGCTTCTTCGACAAGCGCTTCCCCTCCATGGCGTTCGGTGAGCGAGACAAGGTCAGCGCCGGAAGAGACCTACCGGTATTCACGGTCGAGGATGTCAAGTTTGGCATCGTGATATGCGTCGACGCCATATACCCCGAGCTCGCGCGAGCCTACGCCCTCAGGGGAGCGCAGATGGTCTTCAACCCCTCCAACATACCCCACAACAGGAACGCCCTCTGGAAGCACATCACATCAACCCGAGCGGCGGAGAACACCGTCTTCTGCGTCTACGTCAACAACACCCACACAACATATCCAGACAATCGGGTCGTAACAGGGCACAGCATCGTCGCGGGTCCCGACGGGGAAGTCCTTCTCGAGGGGGACGAGGAGGAGAGGGTTCTCAGGTGCGAGATCGACCTGAGAGAGATCGACAAAGTCAGGGAACGCAGGAAGTACTTGGCGGATGTGCACGAGTTCGAGAGTGGCGTGATCAGCGTCGGATAACCGCTTTCCGGTCTCACAAAATCCTTGCTTCTCTTAGTATCTTGTATGTGGTCTCCGTTAGCATCTCCTTGGTCAAATCAGCGGGGGAGAACCATCTTGCCTCTAGGACGTCGTGACCAGCCTGGAGGTCGCCCTCTACTCGACCCGCTTTGTAGCAGACACTAATGTAATGGTGCGTGACACCCATTTCGTTCCTGCCAATGATGTCAAACACGCCCAGAAGGCTCAGGTCGTCGACCCTGAGTCCCGTCTCCTCCTTAGCTTCCCGCTTGACCGTGTCCTCCACACTCTCGCCAAGCTCCACGTAGCCTCCGGGAACAGCCCAACGCCCGGCTCCGGGCTCTCGCAACCGCTTGATCAGGGCGATCGTGCCATCCGCTCTTCTGATAAGGACTGAAGCACCAACACGAGGCTGAGCCCAGTTCTGCGAACGCCCCATTCGGACACGCACCATGTCTTCACACTAAACCATGTACCCTACATCCCTCTCAGGGAGGACTATCTCTCCCTCGGGGCTCCTCATGAACCTGCCGAACAGCTCAGGATGGTCGCCGTGAATCGGAAAGACCTTCTTAGCCGAGATCCCCTTGACCACGTTCTTCAGCTGATGGGGCATTATGTGACCTGAGACGTGGACATGGTACTGGGGCAGCCCGTAGCGCTCCAGCCAGTTCACGAGCCGGTCGAAGTCTATCTCCATCTCCTCGTTGAACGGTTCCGAGGCGGAGAGTATGTAGGAGCTCTCCGGGACGGGTTCGATCTCCACGAGCTCCTCGAAGTCGTAGAAAGACGTGGCTAGGATCAGGTCCTTCTGCATCCGGGCAACCGCCGATGAGTCGACCACGTTTCCGCATTCGAGCAGGTCCCTCTCCCACCGGAAGTATCTCTTCTTCCTCTTCTGGAAGATCGTGAGGCTGGGGTCGTCGATCCTAGGAACCTTCAAGTGGGGATCTTCTGAGAGCCTGCTCAGAAGGAAAGCCTGTTTGAGCGTGATCGCGAGCTTCCTGCCACTCTCCTCGGCCACGCGGTGGAAGGATCGAAGCCGATCCACATCAGTCCTCGAGAAGTCAGCTAACACCAGACCCGAAGTCGCCTTAACAAGACAGTCGAGCTTCTCCATAACCTCGGGCTCGGAGGAGACCTGAGCCCCAGTCATGTTCGTCCCTTCAACCACCAAGGCGGATGGCTCAGCTTGCTTCGCCCTCTCCACGAACTCCTCTGTCATGTCGGGGCGGGAGCCGTGGAGCCGGAAGTCCCCGGTATAAGCGATGGCTCCGGAGCTGGTGTAGACCACAAAGCCATAGGCTCCCGGGATGGAGTGGTCGACATGGACCGGCTCCACCTCGATCGACCCGACCCTGATCCTGTCGCCGGTCCTGAACGGTTTGAACGCGAGTCCCTCGAAGTCGTACTCGAATCCGCCCATCCTGATCTCGTCGAGCGCCTTCAGAATCGCCATGGCGGTCTCTCCGCAGTAGACCGGGATCGATCGCTTGATCGTAGAGATGTACGCCGCGTGATCCATGTGAGCATGGGATAGGAAGACGGCGTCGACGCTCCTCACGGAGTCGTCGAACCGGTAGATCCCATCTATTCGCGGAAGGATGCCAAGCTCGATCAGGCTCCTACCGTCTCGGGGTGAGAGGAAAGGCGCAGAGTAGAAGCTTCCTCGAGAGGCGAAGGACATACCGAAGTCGAGAAAGATGCGGGTGTCTCCGTCGCAGACTAGGACCTTGTTCCCCCCGATCTCGTCGACCCCACCATAGAACCTTAGCTCTACCAAGAGCCACACCCTTTGAGCTGACTATGATCGAACCGTTGCGAGAACGTTCGCAAATCCTATACTTGAACCCAGCAAAATACCATTTTGGTTCCAGAGGTCGATCGAGATGGAATTGATGGAGGCAATAAGAAACAGAAGGAGCATCAGGAGATACAAACCTGATCCGGTCCCCGAAAACGTGCTTAAGGAAGTCTTGGAAGCGGCGAGGCTAGCCCCCTCCTGGGCAAACAGACAGTGCTGGAGGTTTATAGTTGTCAAGGACAAGGAGAAGAGAAAGAAGATAACAATGAGGGACTGGGCTGCAGAAGCGCCGGTAGTCATCGTCGGGTGCGCAGACCCAAACGCCTCGGGCAACAAGTTCGGCCAACCGTATTACATGTTAGACATGGGGATAGCCATCGAGCATCTCATGCTGGCGGCGACCGAACACGGGCTCGGAACCTGCTGGATCGGAGGACAGTTCGACGAGCCGACGGTGAAGCAAGTGCTCAACATCCCGGAGGGGCTTCGAGTGGTTGCCCTGACGCCACTCGGATATCCGGACGAGAAGCCCGAGGCTAAGCCGAGGAAGAGCCTACATGAGATCCTGAGCGTGGACTCTTTCTAGCCGTCCGCTTCCCTCACTTTCTTTCCAAACATCTCCGGATCCCCTTCGAAAAAGCATCGCGCCGCCGAACTTGGCTTTGAGGAGGAGTTGACCGGGAGAGCATCCTTATAGGTAGGCTTGAGGACACCACGTGAGTTTAGAAGAAACAGGATTCTGACAGCAGCCACTCGAGATGGGTTTCCGTGAAGGTTGGACAAGTTGAAGCTGCCGGACATGAAAGAACCGAAGCGATGGGGCGAGAGTCAATTTGGAGACTGCTACTCCGTTTCTCAGGTCCGGCCATAATCGCTGCTATGGTATCTGCCAGCTACAACTTGGTTGACGCGATTTTTGTCGGGCGCCTTGGCACTGAAGCGCTCGCTGCGTTGGCTGTTGCCAACCCGCTTATGGCGATATATCGGTCAATCGGTATGGGAATCGGGGTTGGAACCGCGTCTCTAATATCCCGAAGATTGGGAGCTGGAAAAAAGGATGAAGCAAACAGGACTGCCGGCGTCAGCATTACCCTCTTCTTCATGGTTGGCGGTCTAGTGACCATTATCTGTTTAATGAATCTCGAAAACTTGCTACAACTTTTTGGCGCTGGTGAGTCGGTTCTGCCTCTAGCCAAGAGCTACATGTTTATCGAGACCATCTTCATTACTTTGGACTTCTTCTTGCTTGTCCTTGCGGAGCTCATCAGGGTGGGGGGAAGCCCGATGCTCTCCAGTTCGGGCATGATCATCGCGGGGGTGATGAACTGTGTCTGGGACCCAATCCTGATGTTTGGCATTGGACCTTTCCCAGCCCTCGGCATGGCAGGAGCCGCGCTGGCGACCTCAGTAGCTCGAGGTATTGCGGTATCGATTCTCCTCGCCCATCTGATCTCAGGCAGCTCAGCGTACCGATTCAAGCCTAGTTATTTCCTACCCAATCTCAGGATAGTGGCTGAAATCTACCGTGTGGGAGCATCTATGACGGTACGAATTAACGCTGCCTCCGTATCTCAAATACTAGCCGCCAGAGCCGCGTCGTCTTTTGGAGTTATCCCACTGGCGGTGTTGGGTGTTCTTTTTCGCGCATCCAGTTTTGCCTTTATGCCCTGTGTCGGTCTTGGCCAGGGGATGCTGCCGCTAGTCGGATTCAACTTCGGTGCCCAAAAGAAAGATCGTGTTGGTGAAGTTGTGGTTAAGGCTGGGTTGTCGGGTTTTATGTGGGGAGCGCTGTGCTGGGTGGTGGCTATGTCCTATTCATCTCAAGTAATGTCACTGTTCTGCACCGACCTCGATTTCTTGGCTGGGGCAACGCCGGCTTTCCGCATATACGCTTTGGGCTTCTTTACCGTGGGTCTCCAAACAATCCTAAGCTTCTTCTTCCAAGGAATCGGCAAGGGACTTCCTTCTTTGATCGTGACGGCTTCACGTCAGCTTCTCTTCTTGATACCATGCCTCTTGATCATGCCCCCCATATTCGGCTTGATCGGGCTATGGGCGGCATATCCCGTCGCGGATACTTTATCCCTCGCGCTCACCCTGATTTGGATGAGTATCGAGTTTCGTAGCCTAGGTATACCGTTTCGTTTTCGTCTGCTCTCATCTTCTCTCTCATCGGTTTGTTGAAGGCGGCTGGTCCCACCACCGTCATATGCCTGTAACGGAGGGACACGCTCAGATAGCGTTCCCATTTCATACAGTTTTCGCATATTTAGAAGACAAGACACCCAACGGTTTCTGGAAGCCATGAGTTTTCGATCTCCGCACATTCGCCAAAAGTCGTGGCACAAAGGCTATTCGATGATCTCAGAATACCTTTGACCCATGACGGAAACAGTCCGCGGAGCAGACGCTCTGATCTCGATCATCGAGAAGCTCGGAACAAGGTTCATCTTCGGGCTGCCTGGCAGCGCAAACCTTCCCATATACGACGCACTTTACAACAAAGCACGAGTTCAAAGTGTCCTCACCCGCCATGAAGAAGCCGCCTCATTTATGGCAGACGCGTACGCCAGGGTAACGGGTAAGATCGGCGTCTGCACGGCGACAGTCGGTCCAGGAGCCACGAACCTGATAATAGGCGTCGCAGCCTCCTACATGGACTCCATACCCGTTTTAGCCCTAACCGGCAACATTCGGACCAAGTTCTTCAACCGAGGCGCTCAGCAGGACATTGATCACGTAGGGCTGTTCAAGCCGGTCACGAAGTGGAGTACTCAAGTCCGGAGCGCTGAAAGGATACCGTCGGTCATGCGCAGGGCGGTCAGAATACTCCGAAGCCCGAGACCCGGTCCGGTCCATCTGAACCTCCCCATAGACGTTCTACGATCGACGTTCGACTTCGACACGGAACAGCCCCTTCCGAAACCGCAGCCGCCTCTCCGAACCCGCAACCCGGAAAGGATCAGAGCCGCAGCGTCACTGCTTATGGAGTCCCGGAGACCCGTGATTCTCGGAGGCGGCGGTGTGATAACCTCAGATGCCTCCGAGGAGCTCACGCACCTAGCGGAGACCCTGAACTGCCCCGTCGCCACAAGCTACAACGGCAGGGGATCCATAAGTGAGGACCACGCCCTCAGCCTTGGTCGAATAGGCCAGTTTACACCCGCCGCCGTCAACGATCTCGTCCGCGAGTCAGACGTGGTTGTGGCGGTGGGCTTCAGGTTCACCGACGTCTCCACGAACAACTGGACCGTCCCGGGGGCGGGAGCAAAGATCGTACAGATCGACGTGGATGCGAGAGAGATCGGCAGGAACTTTCCAGTCGCGGTTGGAATAACTGGGGATGCGCGTGACGCGCTCCAAAGGCTCTGCGAAGAGCTGAAGAGCGCGAAAACATCCCCTCGCGCCAGGCAGGCTTGGCTTAGACACGTCCGAGAATCGAAAAACGGGTGGAGACGTAGGGCTGAGACCAAGGCAAACTCCGGCTCTGTGCCGATCAAGCCCCAACGCGCTATGAAGGAGCTCAGGTCCGCTCTCGACAGAGACGCGATTGTGACAGCCGAAGCTGGATTCTGCAAGGAGTGGGCCTCCACGCTCTTCGAGATATACAAGCCCCGGACGTGGATTCACCCCGCTGGGTTCACACCGATGGGATACTCTCTCTGCGCCGCGGTGGGGGCGAAGCTCGCTAGACCCAAGACCCAAGTCGTCGCCGTCACGGGTGATGGAGCATTCCAGATGGTGAGCCACGAGATAGCCACGGCTCGAGAGAACAACGCGCCAGTCCTCATCTTCCTCCTGAACGACGCTAGCTATGGAATGATCCGCTACTTCCAGAAGCGAGACTACGGTGAGAGACTGATCGCCACGGAGTTCGCCAAGACCCCCGACTTCGTCAAGATCGCCGAGGCGTATGGAGGCGCGGGACTCCGCGTGGAGAGACCCTCCGAGCTCGCAAACGGGATCAGGGCTGGGCTCGACTCAGACATTCCATTCCTGCTAGACATAGCCATAGACCGGGATGAGATTCCCGGTCTCACGTAGGATAAGCGCGAACCCTAAAGCCCCGAGAACCTTGCCTTATGCTCAAACTGCTTCTCGTAGAGGACCCGCATCCGCTGGAGAGTGTCGGCGTCCTCCGGGCGCTTGTCGTCTCTGAAGCGGGCGATCCTCGCGAACCTGAGAGCAAAACCGGACCTGTAGGTGGGGCTCTTCTGAATTTCGCTGTACGCGATCTCAACCACGATCTCCGGCCTCACGTAGACGGTGTGCTCGGTCTCGCGAATCTTGATTCCCCGCAGCCTCTCCGTGATTCGGACGAACTCCTCGTCAGTCAGACCCTTGAACGTCTTCCCCACAACCTCAAACCGTCCTGTCTGCTCATCTCTGGCAGCTAGGTAGTAGTCGCTGAGCCACCCCGTTCGTCTACCATATCCCCAGTCGGCACCCACTATGACCAGGTCCAGTCGGTCCGCCGGCTTTATCTTGAACCACTTCTTACCTCGAACGCCAGGCGTGTAGTCGCTGCTAAGAGCCTTCGCCATCAACCCTTCATGACCCGCGTCAATCGACCTCTTCAGGAAAGCCTCGGCGGCGGACGCGTCGTCCGTGACCATCCTCTCCGCCAGAAGGTCGCCATCGCAGAGGCTAGCCAGGAGACGCCACCTCTCCTCGTTGGGGACATCCACGAGGGGCTTGCCATCCAGATACATGATGTCGAAGAGATACAGCCTCACGGGTATCTCTCTCATCGTTGCGTCAACCTCGTGGACACGCCTGAATCGCCTCATCAGGTCCTGGAAGGGAAGGGGCTTCTCACCCTCACCCACCGCCACGACCTCACCCTCAACCAGAGCCTCGTCAGCTCTGATGCGAGAGCGAGCGAGCTCGACCACCTCGGGCAGGCTTCCCGTGACATCGGTGAGCCTGCGACTGAAGATCCTGACCTCCCCGCCCCTCTTGTGGATCTGAACCCTCGCGCCGTCGAACTTGTACTCCAGCGCGGTCCTCCCGCCGTGCTCGGAGAGCACCTGAGGGATGTCTTCAGCCATCTCCGCCAGCATCGGCTTGACCGGCCTGAACAGCTGGATAGTCACCCGCTCCAGCCCGGCTACACCACTGGTAAGCGCTATCCTGGCAACCTCACCCAGATTGCCCCGCGCCATGTTCGCCCTCCGCACCGAAGCCACCTCAACACCAGCCGCCTTGGCAATTCCGTCCATCATGACGCCTTCGTTCACCCCATGCTGCATCTCCCCGAACAGGTTCTTCACCAGCCACTTCGCCTCGACATCGGTAGCCTGAGAGAACATGCCCTCCAGGAGGCTCTCCTTCCTCCGTCGCGAGCCTTTTCCCGAAGCCGCCGCTATCTCGCTGAAGGACTCGTAGACACCCAGAATCGTCAGAGCCTTCGGGAAAAGGGTGGTCTGCCCGACCCGATCCATGATCCTTGAGACGGTGGCATAGCTTATCTCCAGCGTCCTCGGGTCGACCTCGGAGAAGATCGAGCCCACGATGAGAAAGGTGGCTGGGGCGACCTCCTCCTCCCTCAAGCTCTTCAAGAACGCCGCTATCAGACTAGCCTTCTCCGTCCTCTTCCGGGTGGATGCAAGCTCCTCGCAGAGGCGAGCCAACTCAGAGAACGTCGTCTCTTCTGTCATCTCTCAGCCACGTCGCACCACTTGCTAAGATCGGGTTGAGCTGAGGTGAAGGAGTCTTTGAGCCTCCGCACCACGGTCTCGACGCGGTCCCTGGAGAACCCGCGTTCTTGGCAGAGGAACCGGTACAGCCCATCCTCGTCGGGTCTGCTGTAGTTCAGCTCGTAGTCATCCGTAACTTCAGGATTTCGGAACAGCCTCCTGACCTCGCCGTAGTCTCTGGGCAGCTTTTCGGCGAACTCTCGGGGGGCGTTGTCCAATCCTCCCCACTCCTTTATGAGCTTCAGGGCGGTCTTGGGGCCGACTCCGCTTACTCCGCGGTTGAAGTCCGTGCCTATTAGGATCGCTATGTCCACCAGCTGCTCACGCGTTATCCCGTGGTGGGAGAGGAGAATCTCGAGGTCGATCAGCTCGGGCTCTAGGGGTCGGGCGTATCCCTTGCTGGGCAGGAACTCGCTTCCCGAGATCGTGACGTATCGGATCAGCCGGGGGGCCCCGAACAGAAGGGAGTCGTAGTCGCGGCTACTAGCTGCCCACACGTCCCCTTTCCCAGCCATGTAAGCCGCCTGAGCCTCAGCCTCGCCCGGAGCCTGGGCGTAAGGTATTCCGAGGAGATCAAGCAGCCGCTTCGCGTCGTCCACCAGGGGCTTGCTCAGCCTGCTGGAGGCGACTGCCTTTGAGAAGGCTCGCGCGTAGTCACCAACCGACAATGCTTCCCGCCACTCAGTCAAAGCCTTCTCACGAGCCTCGCGCCTCTTGGCGATCTCCCCAACCTTCAGCGCGGAGGGTTTGCCGTCGAACACGAAGATGAGCTTGATCGAGTAGTCGTGAATCAGCCTGGTCGAGCGGAACATCAGCCCCACGAGATGGGAGGTGACGTGTCCACTCCCGTCGCTCAGGGGAGTACCATCACCCTGTCTTATCAGAGAGAGGAATTGATAGAGCTCGTTATTGGCATCCACAGCAAGACTCCGCCCCCCAAGATCAGATAGCTCTATCCTTTCCTTCACGATTATCGGGGTTAGGTTCACGCCCAACTCGAAGCCTCAGGAATTAATGCCAACAACGAGGCGTAAAAACTCTCTCAGACCTGTCGACTCGCCTCTAAAAACTTTTTATACGAACCACGGGCTCTGAAAGACGAGGGGTCCGGAATGGAGAGGAAGTTCCGGTCACGAGAGTACTACGTGGGTAAGAGGGTCATTGATGTTGATGGAATGATCGTGGGGAACCTGAAGGACATCAACTTCGATATGGCGATGAAGGAGATCGTCTTCACCGTCTCAACACCCGGTGGCACGGAGGTCGTGCTGAACCAGAACGACGTCTCGGCGGTCGGCGACGTTGTACTGCTAAAGTCGTCCGGGGGGGTCTCGAAGCCTCCCGCAGTGGTCACTCCCTCCGCACCAGCTCCCTCAGCGCCTCAGCCAGCTCCAGCACCGCCCTCGCCTCCCGAGGTCGTCCCCTCCGAGCCGACACTCTGCCCTAAGTGCGGCTTCAGGAACGAGCCTACCACCAAGTTCTGCATCAAGTGTGGAACCCGTCTGAGATGAGACCGGGAGAAGAGTGATGGACCCAGGGCTGGCGAACGCTATCTTCACGCTCGGGTTCTTTCTCGTCTTGGTCGGCGTCGCGATAACCTTCGTAGCTGGGATTCTGATGGCTTTGCGGCAGGCCAAGGGCGCGAGAGCGAAGGGGGGAGGAGTGGTCCTCATCGGACCCTTTCCGATAGTCTTTGGTTCGGACGCGAGAACGGTTAAGGTGTTGATCCTGCTTACGATCCTCCTCATGATCGTGGTTCTGGTCGTCATGCTCCTCCCGGCACTGGTGGGGTAGGCTTCGATGGCTTCCACCCCCTGCGAGGTATGCGGTCGAGGGAGCGCTAGGTACATATGCCAGAGCTGTGGGAGGAGTGTCTGCGAGGCCTGTCTCGACCCGGGAAGATGGATCTGCGCGGCGTGTCAGACCAAACCGGCTGAGATCCAACCACTCTCGGAACGCGGGTCCGACTCTATGTTCAAGATCTTCCTCACGGGTTTCGCCATCGTCTTCCTGGGCATGATCATGATGATGGCGGCTTCAGTGGTTTCCGGGTTAGGTCAGACGAGTGGAGCCGTGATAGTCTTCATCGGACCTATACCCATAGGGTTCGGCTACGGCAGGTTTGGACTCGAGGTTTTCGCGTTAGCCCTCGTCATGGCGGTGGTTGCCTTAGCCTTCTTCTGGGTTATGAGGCGGAGAGGCTAGCTCAGCGCCGCTTCGAGGCGCTACAGAGGGGCGATTCTGCATCAACGGACGCTTACGATGTTTTTATAACTTGAGCGGATTGACAACACGAGCTGAGGAGAGAGGAAATGACTCTAAAAGGTAAGGTCGCGATTGTGACAGGCGCCGCCAGGGGAATTGGTCGAGGGATCGCGGTCGCGATGGGTGAGGCTGGTGCGGATGTGGCTCTGGTGGACATCTGCCGTCCTGAGGGTCGATACCCGACCTACGGCTTGGCAAGCCGAGCCGAGCTTGATGAGACAGCCGCGCAGATCCGAGGGAAAGGTGGGAAAGTGGTTGAGATAGAAGCAGATGTTTCGAAGAGTGCAGACGTGCGCAGGATGGTGGACAGAGTTGTGAAGGAGCTCGGACGCGTTGATATTCTGGTCAACAACGCTGGTATAGTAGTCGCCGCCCCTGTCGTTGGCATGGACGAGGAGGCTTGGGACCGCACCTTCGACGTGAACGTTAAGGGCGTTTTCCTCTGCGCGAAGGCCGTGGCTCCCATCATGATCAAGCAGAAGAGCGGAAAGATCATCAACACAGCCTCCGTCGCCGGAAAAACGGCTCGAACTTTCGGGCTCTCAGCCTACAGCGCCTCCAAGTTCGCGGTTGTCGGGTTCACGCAAGCGCTGGCGAGAGAGCTCGCAGGCTATTCCATCCAAGTGAACGCAATCTGCCCCGGAATCGTCTACACGAAGATGTGGGAGTACCTCTCGGAGGTGAGAGGGAAGGATATGAAGCTCCCGCCAAAGGAGGCTTTCAAGAGAATCGTAGCCGACAGGATACTGCTGGGCAAGCCCCAGACCCCAAAGGATATCGCCAATCTAGCCGTGTTCCTCGCCTCAAGCGCGGCAGACAACATCACCGCCCAATCCATAAACGTCTGCGGCGGAATCGAGGCCCACTAAGCCTGCAACGCGGTGGAAGACACGACGATGGAAGGGACGCCACACTCCCTCGACAACTTCTTCAAGGCTCAGTCGGTCGCGGTGATAGGGGCCTCGAGCACACCAGGAAAGATCGGACACGAGGTCCTTCGAAGCCTAGTCGAATACGGTTACAAAGGAAGGGTGTACCCCGTAAACCCGAGGGCGACGGAGATACTTGGCGTCAAATGCTATCGCACCCTAACCGAGATACCCGACAGAGTTGACCTCGCTGTCTTCACCATAGCATCGAATTTGGCTCCAGACATCATGGAGGAGTGCGGTAGGAAGGGTGTTAGGAATGTGGTCGTGATCTCGGGCGGATTCAAGGAGCTGGGCGGGGACTACCGGGAGCTCGAGGGGAGGATGGTCGCCGCCGCGAAGAAGTCCGGGATACGGGTGATAGGACCCAACTGCATCGGGGTCTATGACTCAGAGACGAAGCTCGACACTTTCTTCCAATCCAGAGAGAGGATGACCCGCCCGGACAAAGGACCAGTCGCCTTCCTCACCCAGAGCGGAACCTTCGGCTGCTCCATGATAGAGTGGCTCGCCGAGAGCGGGATAGGCGTGAGCAAGCTCGTGAGCTACGGCAACCGGTGTGACGTCGACGAGGCTGATCTGATAGAGTACCTAGCCGATGACCCCGCGACGGCTGTGATCTCCCTCTACATCGAGGGGCTGGGAGACGGCAGGAAGTTCTTCGAAGCCGCGAGGAGAGTCACGCCGAGGAAGCCGATCCTAGTCCTAAAATCGGGAAGAACGGAGAGGGGGGCGACCGCCGCCAAGTCTCACACGGGCTGGCTGGCGGGCAGCTACGACGTTTACTCCGCAGCCTTCAGGCAGGCTGGAATAGTATCAGCCTCGAACTTCGAGGAACTCTTCGATATCACCAAGGCCGCGGTTCTCCAGCCACCCTCCAGAGGGAACAGGATCGCGATGGTCACGAACGGGGCTGGACCCTGCGTCATGGCCGCGGACGAGTCCTCGAAGTACGGCGTTGAGCTGGCTGAGTACGAACCCAAAACCCGTGAAGAGTTGAAGAGCAAGCTACCGCCGTTCTGCGTGATCGGAAACCCCGTCGACTTGACGGGCAGCGCCACATCTCAGGATTACAAGACAGCGATCGACGCCCTGATCCGAGACCGGAATGTGGATGTGATGATGCCCTTCTTCGTCTTTCAGGATACCCCACTCGACGAGGGGATTGTTGAGGTGATCGCGCAGTCTGCCAGCCAGGGGAAAACCATCGTTTGCTGCGCCTCTGGGGGAGAGTACACAGCAAAGATGAGCTCCGCCATGGAGAGCCGCGGCATCCCGGTCTATCCCATACCGGAGAGGGCGATCGTGGCGGTCTCCGCCTTGATCAGGTTGGGGCAGATCCACAAGTCGTAGAGCACAGACAGACCTATTCGATAGTGGCATGCCTCTTCTTCAGGTCTTCCTCGGTCTTCTTGAGGCGCTGCATGAGCTCGACTATGAGCCCGTCAAGAAAGGTCATGCAGGCAGTCTCAAACAGTGTTCCTAGGGGCGCGAGAGGCTCGTGCACGCCCATGATTTGCCTGGAGAAGTAGTCCCTTTTCTCAGCCAGCTTCGTCCTGCCCTTTAACTCGACCACGAGGTCTGCGAGTTTGCCGAGCTGAGACTCGGGATGTGAGGTGATCGCGACAACTGTAGCACCCACTCTCTTGGCTATATCGGCGGCAGCGACGACGAAGGTGGTGCTCCCCGAACCGGATATGGCGAAAAAGAGGTCGCTCTCCTCCAAAGCGGGAGTGATGGTCTCCCCCACAACGTATACGTCGAAGTCTAGATGCATTAGCCTCATCGCGAAGGCTCTGGCGACCAGACCGCTCCTTCCAGCCCCTATCACAAGGATCTTCCTATCCTTGGCGGTGATCAGCAGGTCTAGCATCCTCTCAACCTGTGAAGCGTCAAGAGATTGGAGAGCCTCGCGTACTCCTTCGATGATCTCGTCGGTCGTCATCTTGAGGTACTCCAAGGGCTCGCCTCCGGCTGGAGTGAACAAAAGATAGGGCACTACGATCGAGTATTTCTGCTTTCTGAAGACTGAAAACCGATCATCTCATGCGAGGAGGAGCGATCTGAGGGTCTTAGACCGGCTCTGAATCCACGCTGCTCGGCTCCTCCTCGTCCAGTCTGACCTGACTCGCCAGCCTCGTCTTGGGGTTGTACGGAGACTCGAGGAACGATGCGACCTTGGAGGCTCTGACCCTGCCGAATCCTCGGACGGTGGAAAGCTCCGCCGCGGATGCGGTGAACACCCTTCGAACCGTTCCGAATCTGCAGAGGATTCGATCCGCGAACTTCTCCCCCACTCCTGGCAGGCTGGAGACCACGCCAAGCTGCGCCTCCGGCAGGGTCTTCCCCTTCGGCTTCGCAAAGACGACTGGACCCGATGGCTTGAGGAACTGCCCCCGTCTCGCAAGGGTGTATATCAAGTCCGCCGTCTGGCTTGGGTGGTGGGTGTAGAAGACGTGGAGACCGTAGCCGAACGAGAGCGTTGCTAAAGCCCCCCACACGGCTTTCGGGTTGCCAAGGCTTTCGATCGCCTGTTGTAGGTCACCCTCGACGATCATCACAGGGATTCTATACGCCTCCGATAGACGGTAGGCCTGGTCGAAGAGCCTGCCCTGGAAGAGGGAGTTGAGGAAGTCCCTCGAGTCCTTCCTCTCTATGGCACACTCCCTTGAGATCACGTAGTCTCCGACCGTCAGCATGTGGTACTCCACCTTGACCTCCATACTCACCAGCACATCCGGGACGCCGGACGGCTTCTCCCTATCGTCTGCTATCACCCGGACGACTCTCGGCAATGAGGGCATCCTCTCCGCGGTTGTAAGAATCAGGACGCCTGCCTCAAAAGGCTTGGCTGGAGCGCACGAGCCTACAGAGAGGGGATGGCTACAAAGTACCTAAGGTAGACGCCGCAGGCGAGGGTCGAGAGTGATATCAGGACTGTTGCGTAGTCCGCTCCCTGGAGTCTGAGCACGTTCAGGTTAGTCCTCCGCTCCTTCGCGCCGAAGGCGCGGGCCTCCATAGCCTCCGCCATCTCGAAGCTCCTCCTTATCGCCCCTACTATGAGGGGGATGAGGATCGGCACGTAGTTTCTCACCCGCTTGAGGAAGCTACCCTTCTCAAGCTCTAACCCCCTTGAGCGCTGAGCGTCCACGATCGTCTGAGCCTCGCCAGCCAAGACGGGGACGAACCGGACCGCTGTCGTGAACGCGAAGCAGAACTCGTAAGGGATCCTAGCCTGCTCGAGAGCCAGCCCAAGATCATCGGGGGATGTGGTCAGGAAGAACACGGAGAAAGAGGATATCAACGCCAAAAACCGGACTGCCATCGATGTGGAGTAGAGAATAACATCCAGAGTCAGCGCGTAACCAGCAGACATGTAGTTCACGATCAGGTTTGTACCGAAGATGAGCAGCGCCAACAGAGCTCCTCCTCTCAACGACCTCAGCCACTCTCTTCGAACCCCAGCCACAAGGACGAGGGGGATCTGAACTAGGAAGATCAGCGTCAGAGGAAGGATTCCTGTGAAGATGATCGCTAAGGCGAAGAAGACACACGCCATCAGGAACTTTGATCTCGGGTCGAGCCTGTGGAGTGGGGAGGAGGCTCGCCTGAACCTGAACCCGTCGAAGACCCTGAACACCTACCTACCCCTCCTCAGAAGATTCGCCACCACCTCTCCGGCCTCGTACAGATCGATGACGCCCCTCGGAGCATTCAAGTCTGCCAGCTCCAAGAGGATCTGGGTCACCTGTGGTGGTAGAATGGAGGCTTTGTCCAGCACCCCGTGGTCGTAGAGCACGTCTCCGGCGAGCCCGTCGGCTACTATTCTTCCCCTCGACATGAGAATAACCCTGGGGTGGCAGTCCGCGACGAACTCGACGTCGTGCGTGACTATGACGACGACCTTCCCCTGAGCGTTCAACTGGGTAATGAACTGCCTCAACCTCTCCTTCTGACCCTGGTCTTGACCGATGGTCGGCTCGTCAAGGACCACAGTCTCGGGGTCCCAAGCAAGGACCGAGGCGAGCGCCACCCTTTTCCTCTCTCCTCCGCTCAGCATGAACGGGGAGACCTCCCGGTACTCCGTCAGGTCGAGAAGACTTAGCGCCCAGTCTATCCTCTTCAAAACCGTCTCCTCAGGGAAACCGAAGTTGCGGAGACCGAATGCGACCTCCTTCTCCACGGTCTCACAGAAGAGCTGATGGTCGGGGTTCTGAAAGACCAGTCCAACCCTCTTTGAGAGGCTGGCTACACTAACCTTGCGCGTGTCCACTCCGTCCACGAGAACCCTGCCCCTGCTCGGCTTCAGCAGACCGTTGAAGTGCTTCACCAGGGTAGTCTTGCCGGCTCCGTTCTCGCCCATTATGGCTACGAACTCGCCGCTGTTGATCTTGAGCGAAACTCCACGAAGCGCCTCCACACCCACGGGATAGGAGAAGTAGAGGTCCTCGACCTGGATCACCGTTCGACCATCTCCCTTATCATCGCAGCAGCCTCGTGGGCGGTTAGAGGCGGTCGATGGAGGTCAACGCCCTTCTCCTTCAGAACCTGGTACAGCCTCACCGGCTTGGGTACCCCGATTCCCAAAAGCCGGACATCCTTGGAGGCGTAGACGCACGTAGGGTCACCACTCAGCCTGATCTCCCCGCCATCCATGACGACTACCCTGTTCGCGTACGCGGTTGCCAGATCAAGCCGATGTTCCACCAAGATGACCGTTAAGCCCAGCTCTCTGTTCAGACCACCTACAACTTCGAAGATCTTTTGTGCCGCGACCGGGTCAAGGAACGATGTGGGCTCGTCGAGGATCATGATCTCGGGACGCATCGCAAGAACGGACGCGATGGCTACCCGTTGCTGCTGCCCGCCCGACAGCTCGTATGGTGCCTTCGTCCTCAGATCTGAGATTCCGGTCGTTTCGAGAGCCCATTCCACCCTCTGACGGATTTCCTCCCTCGGTATTGCAAGATTCTCAAGGCCGAACGCGACGTCCTTCTCGACGGAGAGGGCGAAAAGCTGGTTCTCTGGGCTCTGAAAGACCATGCCTACGTGTTGTGCCAGCTGAGTGGTGGAGTTTTGTTTGACAGATAGCCCAGCGACGATGACCTCACCAGTCATGCTTCCCCCGTAGAAGTGGGGGATTAGGCCGTTGAAGCACCTGCACAGGGTCGTCTTTCCGCAGCCACTGGGACCCGTGATGATCACGAACTCTCCCCGCTCGACCGTGAAGGTGACATCTCTGATCGCGGGTCTCTCGGTACCTTGGTACGTGTAAGATAGATTCTTGACCTCGATTACTGGCACTTAAAGGTCCCACGGGTCGATGCATTTCGTAAGGGATGCCTCATTTAAAGGTAGTTACTCACTTTCGAGGCGGAATTCGGCTCTGAAGAATGGAGTGGCACCTATCGAGCGCCACACTCAGGCTGCCCTCCCCGTTCACCCCAGCCGAGGTCGAGTGTCCACCACCCATCCCGTGTACAAACTCGCCCAAGGGCTTCGCCACGTCACGTCCGATGTGAACTCCCGTTCCCTCGTAGAACTCCTTGGTCGATCTGAGGCTGATTCTGACAGCCCCCTTCGCTTCACCGCCCACGACCGCTACGTGGACTCCGAGGGCGAGCAGGGCTCTGGCGGCGGAGGCTTGGTACGATCCTATCTTCGAGTATCCTATCAGCCATCCACTCACTACCTTCAGCTCTGTCCTTTGAGCTGCTTTCACTCGTGCGACGCGCTCGGAGGGGTCCATCGGCAGAGTTAGGAGGGATAGGGCTTCCTCAACCGAAACCCCAGCGTCGAGGAGCTCAGCCGCCGCCTTGAAGGTGGACGACCTAGCTATAACGAAGTGCCTCGTGTCGAACGCTATGCCCAGGAAGAGAGCGAGCGCCACCGTCTTGGAAGGAGTGATCCGAGCCTCCTTGAAGAGCCTGTAGACGACCTCGCAAGTCGAGGATGTGTCTTCACCCGAAATGGATAGAGAGGCGACTGCTAGGCTGTCGGGGTGTGGAGCGTGGTGGTCGATGAAGATGATAGGCTTCCCGAGGTTGCGGACGGTTTGCTCCCAGTCTCCCAGCTGCTTCAGGGTGTTCGTGTCCAACAGTATGACAGCGTCCGCCAGGTCGAAGTGGGGCGAGTCGACCAGCTCGACTCGTATCCGACTCAAGAGGCGCTTGGAGAGCTTGCTCGGTCCTTCCGCTGCCGAGATCTCCACGCGCAATTCCGGCTTCAACTCTCCTATGAGAGAGGACATAGCATAGGCGGAGCAGATCGCGTCTGGGTCAGCGTTCTGGTGGCATAGGAGCAGGACCACTCTAGCGGCGCTAAGCAGCTTCGTTAGCTCGTCGATTTGCAAGAGATCTCCCTCAGCTTGTCCTCTACAGCTTGAACCGCCCGCTCACCCGCCTCTTCCACCAAGCGTTTAACGTCGATTCTTCCGGCTGACGGCTTCAGGGAGAGGATCACATCGACGACGATTGTTACCGGTCCAGAGCCCTCAGCGTCGACTGCCACCTCAAGATCCTCCACGAGCCGAGGCTTGACCTGGGAGAAGACGAAGTCGCGCACTGCTCTGTCCGCGATCTCGCAGATGTCTTCTAGCTGCCCGGTGGTTAGATTGTGAACCCCGAGCCTCTTAGCCTCCAACCGGCTCCTCATCCAAGAACGCCGATCAGCCTGGAGCCGAACTAGGCGCGAGCCGTCTCTGAATCCGCTCCTGAAGCTCCTTCAGCTTCTCCCTAGCCCTCTCCTCCTGTTTGGCGAGGACGCTGACCCTCATGTTGACCAAGTCGTTCCTCTCCTTGAGCTCGGCTAGAACCGTCTGCCTGTCCGACTTCACAAGGAGCGCGCCGACCGACTTGTAAACAACCGCGTCGTCGGTTAGCTTATCGAGCTCGGCCAAGGCCCGCTCGATCTCGGAGTGTTCGACCTCAAGCTGCTGCTTCTGCGTGACAACCACCTGAAGGGTCTGCTGCAACTGCTGCAGCCTGGAAATCTGCTCCTGAAGTTGAGGCGGGAGTACCTCCTCGGACGAGCTCATCAGAACCACTCCAGCAAGTAACACGATTAGATCAGGTTGGGCGTAATTAACTGTTTTCATCTGGAGATGAAGACGCCAAACACAAACCCACCTTGTGTTTTAGTGCGAGGCTAGTGTCGTGTTGATCGTCCACGCCCGAAGGTAAACTTCCAGTCAGACTGTGAGACCTTCAGACCCAGAGGACTTATCCTTAGGAGGCGAGGAGGAGCTCCCTTTTCCCTCTCCAACCTCAACGCCTACGACTTTTTCTTGCGCCTCTTCTTCACGCCTCTTTTCTTGACCAGCGCGCCAAAGACAGACAACCCCCACAACAAGGAAGACAGTCCCAAACGCCATCAGAGGAACGGCGTAGTCACGGTATGGGTAACCGGTTAGAGGTATGATTATTTGGTACGCGACTGCGTAGTTCCAAGCGACTATTCCGCTGGGAATGAATGTTACACCCAACACTATGCCTATCAGACCTATCACTTTCCAGTCAGAAGATCTCATGAAAGTAGCCTCAGCTCTCGTTAGAATCGCTGAGACTTTTTATTTCCATTACTCCTGGCGCGATACTTGATCAAGTGGGCACCTGAAGAGAAGGTCATAACGTAGACGCGTCGTCGATCGCTACCGTGGTTGAGAGAATTCTCACCTCGACCGAATGCTTGAACTGCTCACACCGAGGAACGAATCAAGTGCGGGAGTGTGAACATCCCGCCCCTTGAACTCCAGAAGCGGTCTCCATGTCTGAACGCCGGCAAGCGCTAATGATCTGCCTTGATGGGTGTGCGCCTGACTACATGAAGAAGAGCGATATCCCTAACATCCGAAGCCTGTGCAGGCAAGGTCGGTTCGAGACCGGAACCGCCATGGTCCCTACGGTGACGAACGTTAACAACGTCTCGCTCTTAACTGGCGTCTACCCAGATGAGCATGGCATCACCTCAAACTGCTACTACGACCGGGAGAGAAACGCGGAGGTCTACATGGAGTCGGCTGAAGACATCAGGGCTGTAACGATCTTCGAGGAGTTGAGACAAGGCGGAAGGAAGACGGCGCTGCTCTCGGTGAAGGACAAGCTCTGTACCCTCTTGAACAAGGGTGCAGATGTTGTGCTCTCTGCGGAGAGCCCGCCTAGTTGGATTGTTAAAGAGATCGATCAGCCTCCAAGCATCTACTCCATTGAAGTCAACGCTTGGCTGCTGAGGGCGTTGAGCGTCGTCTTGACTAAACAGCAACCCAGTTTCACCTACGTCGCAACGACCGACTACGTGGGACACAAGTACGGTCCAGATGCTCCAGAGGCTCACCGTCACATGGAGTTGGTTGATGACGAAGTCGGGAGGATAGTGGAGCGGTTTCCAAACCTGCTCGTGTGTATCGGCGCCGACCACGGAATGACCGGCAAGAGCAGAGCGGTGAATCTGAGACTCGCGCTGGAGAAGGTCGGAATTGCGGCTTGGGTGATACCCACAGTCAAGGACAGGTACCTGCCCCACCACAGCAATCTGAGCGGGTCAGCCTACGTCTTCATGGGGAACCGAGGGGAGAGGCGGAAAGCCCTCGACTTGCTGCGCGGACTTGAGGGGGTCGAGCGAGTTCTGACAGATACTGAGGCGATCTCAGAGTTTCATCTGCCCACGGAAAAGGTTGGGGAGTTTCTGGTCCTGGGGCTTGAGGACACCGTTTTCGGAGAGGTTGGTGAGGGGGTTGAGGTGGGGGTGAACATTAGATCCCACGGTTCCCTACACGAGCGGGAGGTCCCGCTGATAGTTCACGGTGAGGGCGTGGATGAGCTGAGGATCGCGGAAAACAAGGATCTTGCCAGAGTCGTCCTGACTTGGCTGAGACCTAACTGAGCTTCTTAAGCAACCAGATGTTTGCCGCTGATCAAGCGCCCTGTCCGAAACATCCATTAGTTCGGAAATGCACATCAACTCTTCAATCGAGGGTGTTCTGATGGTCACCTACGGAAGAGTTGACGGTCGAGTTCTCTCCAATCTCGAGAGATTTGTGGGGGTTGAGAACATCTCCACGCGCGAGGAGGATCGATACTGTTACTCGAGGGACACCACGCTGTTCTCTTGTCAGCCGGATGTGGTGATCCGTCCTCAGAACACTCAGCAGGTGAGCGAGGTCCTCAAGCTGGCGAACGATGCTAGGATCCCCGTCACGCCTTGGGGTGCGGGGACGAGCGCCTCGGGCTCCCCAGTCCCCATCAAGGGCGGGATACTGCTTGACATGGGCGCCATGAACAGGATCCTCCAGATCGAGCCCGATAACCTTGTAGCCACAGTAGAGCCGGGGGTAATCTGCGACGCTCTGAACGAGGCTCTCGCCAAGCACGGGTTCTTCTTTCCACCGGATCCCGCCAGCAGTCCCTCCGCCACCCTCGGCGGAATGGTGGCGTGCAACGCCTCAGGAAACAGGGCGATAAAGTACGGCACTACCAAGGATCACATTCTCGCCATGGAGGTCGTTCTACCCACAGGCGAGGTGGTGAACACAGGGTCAAAGAACCTCAAGTCAGTGGCCGGCTTCGACCTGACCAGACTCATGGTCGGGTCCGAGGGATCCTTGGGCGTCATAACCAAGATAACACTGAAGATCACACCCCTCCCCGAGCACTACGCCTCCGCCCTCTTCATCTACAAGACGATAGACGCTCTAGCCAGGGCGGCGGTCAAGGTCAGGCGTGCGAGAATAGTGCCGTCCATGCTCGAGTTCATGAACGCGAAGACGACAGAAGCCTCCTTCAAGTACGCGGGGCTGCAAGGTCTACCGGCCGGGTGTTTCCTGCTGGTTGACTGTGACGGGACGAGGGAGAGCGTCGAGAAGACTCTGGACAGGTGTGTGGAGATCTGCAAGACCGAGGAGCCAGTCCACGTTGAGAAGGCCACGGATCTGGCGTATCGTGACAAGCTCATATCGGCGCGGAAGGCTGCTCTGCCCGCTTTGGCTAGGCTGAGACCGACCACGTGCATGGAGGATTGCACCGTGCCCGTGACAAGGCTCGCGGAGGCCGCGGTGATGATCGAGGACATCCCGAAGAGGCATAGCACCGAAGGTTTCGACCTCGCGAACTTCGGCCACCTCGGGGATGGAAACCTCCACCCCACATTCATCTTTGACGAGAGCGTCCAAGCCCAGCGCGAGGCGTTCTTCAGAAGCCTCGACACTCTATACAAGGAGATCGTACTGCCTATGGGAGGGTCGATCACCGGGGAGCACGGAATCGGGCTGATCAGGGCGCCGTACATGGAGGCTGAGCTCGGCGGGAGGGTAACCAAGCTGATGAGGGACCTGAAGGCGCTGCTCGATCCGAACCTAATCCTCAACCCAGGAAAGGGGAAGGGAGGTCCGTACCCGTAGGAGGGATGCTTGTGGCAAGCGCTGAGAGGTTCGAGAAGTACCAGGCTGACGTCCAGAAGTGCATGAGATGCGGCTTCTGCAGGGCGCTCTGCCCCACCTTCGACTTCGTCGGCTGGGAGGTCGGCTCGCCGCGGGGGAGAATGCAGCTGGTTAAGCGCGCCCTGGAGAGGGGTGAGGGGCTCTCCGACTACTCTATCGACAAGTTCTACAAGTGCGCCACATGTGGGTACTGCCTCTGGAGATGCCCGCCAGGCGTAAGAACGGTGGACGTGATAAAGGAGGTCAGGTCCTACTCCCTAGAGCGGAACAAGAGCCCTCAAAACGTTGGACAGATGATCGGTAGTATGCTAAAGGAGCGCAACGTGTACGGACGACCGCCAAAGGAGCGCCTAGACTGGGTTGGGTTCTTCGGGCTCGAGGATGCTGTCAGGGCGAACCGAAAGGGCGCGGAGGTTCTCTACTTCCCCGGATGCCTAGCTTCTCTATCTCCAAAGGCGATGAACACGGCTCAGGCGACCGCCCTGATCCTGAACGAAGCGGGAGTAAACTGGACTACCATAGGTGAGGATGAGTGGTGCTGCGGCAACCCCCTAATGGCTGCGGGTGACACCGCCGCGGCGAGATCACACGCCGAGCACAACCTCGCCAAGATCGCCGACCTGGGCGTCAAGACCGTGATCACATCGTGCGCGGGCTGTTACCGGGTCTTCGCCAAGGAGTACCCAGCGATGATCGGAGAGCTGGGCTTCAAGCTGTACCACACATCCCAGTGGCTGGATGAGGCGCTGAAAAAGGGGACAATCAAGTTCAGGAGCGGAATCACCTCCAAGATGGCGTACCACGACCCCTGCGAGCTGGGTCGCCTAGGCGGGGTCTTCGAGCCCCCTCGACAGGTTCTCAGAGGCGTGTCTGGCGTCACCCTGAAGGAGCTGCCGAAGAACAGATTCCTCGCCCGCTGCTGCGGGGCTGGAGGAATCCTAAAGCTGACGAACCCCGACATCGCGCTGAAGCTCTCTCAGCGACGGCTCGACGAGGCGCGTAGCGTCGAGGCGGACACGCTGGTCTCCGCGTGTCCGGCGTGCGAGGTCCACATGCTGGAGGGGAGCCAGCAGGAGGATCAGATGAGGATACTGGACGTTGTCGAGGTCGCCGCTACGGCGATGGGGCTGGTCTAGTGCGCTCTCAGGGCTGACTCCCTTCGCCCAGCGCTAGGGTTCTGTCCAAGGTCTTAATCCATCGGAGGTAACTGTTAGCAGCCGCTCTCAGCGCGGAAGTGTCCCCCGCCTCGAGCTTCAGAGCAAGGCTCGAGCCGATAACCGAGACGGTCACTAGACACCTCCTCGTTGGCGGTCTTTCTAACTCAGGCTTCAGAGCCGCCAGTATGGCTTCGGCTCGCCTTCGCGAGGGGAGATCAATTCTTATTGTGGCGTTTGCCGAGTGCACGAGAGGATGACCTCTTCTACTCACGCGATGTTTCCTAGTCCGCGTACCCGACGACGAAGCTTGGTCCAACCTGAATTCCACCCGGATAGACCTTAACCACGAACTCGACCTCCCCTTGCGATGGGGAGGCCTCGACCACACAGCGGTAGACCGACTTGGCTGGCGACTCGACAACGACCAAGCCCAGGAGAGCCGCGATGTCGTCGACAAGACCGCGTTCGCGTCGGTCCATACCCTGAGCGGCGACCATCGCCTCGACCTTGGAGCCTCTGCCTTTCGACCCGTGCTCTCGCCGCGTCTGGATGTGGGAAAGCCTCAAGGCAGATGCCTGCAGCCAGGTGCCATTTACGTCAGATTTCAGTAGGACAATCCTTCCGGGTCCACCCTTCTCGCGCTCGACAACCAAAACCCCAGTCGCGCCCAGATCCGAGGCCATGGCGCACATGCCTTCGACGCTCAACTTTCCCCTGTTCAGCTTGATCGAGCTGGGGATGACCTCAAACAGGTCCTTGCAGAACTCCCTGATCCTCTGGGTCGGTCTTCGAGACGTGGTTATCACGAGCCTAACGTTTGAGGGATGAACCATCGGGATTCGGAGGCACCTCCAGCTCAGCTAGGGGTTGGTACTGTGCGTAACGCGGAGAACAGCCATCTCTCCCTCAAGCATCTCTCGGTATCTCGAGCCTCATTCCTGTAGCCGATAGGGGACAGGATCTCGTGTACAGGACAGACTTCCTCACCGCCTGGTCAAAGTCTCCCCGGTTCACCTCTCGAAACCCAAGCCTCTTGAAGAAATCTGCCTGGCCCTGTGTCAGCAGGAAGATCCTGTTCACCCCCCTCGACTTGGCAGTCGCGATCGCCGTGACGACCAACCTTGAGCCTATGCCTCTGCGCTGAAGAGGCGGGTGCACCGCCACGGATCTCAGCATGGCAGAATCACCAAACAGCTCGAGACCCGCACACCCGACGAGGTGTCCATCCTCCTCGGCGACGAGAAAGTTATCGAACGACGAGCGTACACCCGCGCTCGGAAGCCCCACCGAGCGGAGGAGACCCAGCACACGCTTCAGGTCGCCGCGTCTTGAAGCGCGGACCGAGAGCATGTGACTCTAGTCTGCTCGGAGCGGTAGATAAAGAGTTGTTGAGACGCGCAATTTACTAATACGAACACTCAGACTTCTCATAAGTTTCAAGGGAGATGTCCGGCTCTGGAGCGATATGTATCTTCTGACGCGCTCCTGGATGAGGCTAGAAGGGTCGTGGTCGAGGGTGAGAAGAGGGCGTTAACTCTCAGGGTGATGGGCGCCTGCGCGGTGAGACTCCATTCGGCGAGATTCGCCCACCTGCACGAAGCCCTCCAGAGAGCCCTCTCGGACCTCGATTTCGCCGCGTACTCTCGACAAGCTCCGGATGTGAGGAGGCTGTTTGTCGATGAGGGCTACACTCCGAATGAAAGGGTGAACGCCCTCCTCGAGGGAAAGAGGCACATATACCTTAACCGGGAGAAAGGCTGGACCGCCGATGTGTTCTTCGATAAGCTGGAGATGTGCCACACGATCGACTTCGGAGGACGCCTAGAACTCGACTACCCCACGATAACCCCGTCTGACATCCTCCTAGAGAAGATGCAAATCGTCGCTCTGACCGAGAAGGACGTGAAGGACACGGTCGTGCTCCTCAGGGAGCACGAGGTTGGAGAGGATGAGGGTGAGACCTTGAACTGCAAGTACATCGAGAGGCTTCTCTCCAATGACTGGGGATTCTACTACACTGTCACAACAAATCTGCGGAGAGTCAGGGATTCACTGGGAAAACTTGCGGCGCTGAACGAAGCGGACCGGATGGACGCAAGGTCCAAGATCGATGAGATTCTCAGGAGGGTTGAAGCCGAACCGAAGACTCTAAGGTGGAAGTTGCGGGCGAGAGCTGGGGCTAGCAAGCGGTGGTACAGGGAGGTGGAGGAGATTGTGCGCTGAAGCCGAGTGTGGCGGCTCGGCTACTGTTCCTCCTTAGTCTCTTCCTCTTCCTCGACAGTCTCGACGGCTTGGGTGACGGCTCCCCTCAGAGAGCGCCTTGAAACCTCTCCCAGCTTCGTGATCGGCTGGTAGGCGCCGCCAGTGAAGGTGTAACCGCACTTGCCGCACTTCCAGATTCCGACGCTGACCCTTCTCACCGATCTGCGACCGCAGCTCGGGCAGTCGTGGCTGGTCCTCAGCCCCTCGCTGACCTCGGTCAGCCTCTTCCTCAGGGTGGAGCCGTACCTAGCTCCGAGTCTAAGCTTCTTAGCGCGTCGGGGCAACGGGGTTCTTACCTCCGAGGAGCGTCTTCCTGATCTCCTGCGACTTGGCGACCGCGATCTTTATGGCCTCCGAAACCTCTTCCGCGGTCAGCGTGCCGATCCCTCCCTTCTGGATCGCGCAGATCCTGTTTTCGTCGGTTACCGCCACGGAGATGCGGGCGTCGACCATCTGCTCCTCCTCGAAGGACGGGTCTACGATGAGCTTTCCGTCTATCTTGGCCATGGTCACAGTGATCGGGTGGTTCTTCAACGGGAGGGGCGCGTACGACCCGGTTCGCTCCACCTCGCCCCCGTTCTTGGTGGTGTACACGGGTATCCTCGCGTTCATGAGGGCTGATAGGGATGCAAGCGCGGAGGCGTCGAAGAGATTTCCGTCGTGGTCGAGGACGTAGATGTCTACGAAGACGACTTGCACCTGTTTTCTCGGCACGAGGCAGAGTTTGGGAAGGTCAATGGCCTTCGACTCTCTTATCCCTCTGTCCACAACTCTAGCCAGCTCGACAGCGTCCTCGCTTGGAGGACCCGGCTCGAACGTCGGGGCGGCTAGGGGAACGAGCTCCGCGTTCACCGTGAGCACGCCCTCTTCAGGCGTGTCCGGGAAGGGCGAGCCCGTCTCAACCTTGACGCCGACCATGACCTTCGTGTTTCCGATGGATACCTGTGCCGACCCCTCAGCCTTCTCGACGGGCCCGATCTCGATCCTGATCTCCCTGTAGTCGGTCAGCCCCCGCCCGTCTAGGCGCTTGTCCTGTATAAGCAACTCCGAGACACGCCTCTGGCTTACGTTCGCCACAACCTCGGATGAGTCCGCCATCTAAGCCGCCTCCTCCTTCTTCTCAGCATCCTTCGTCTCTGCCTCCTCGACCTCCTCCTTTGCGGTCACGTACTTCTGCTTCAGCGCCTCCCTCTGGAGCGCCGACACCTGCTTGCAGCCTTCGACAGCCAGTCTGAAGGTCTTCTCAAACTCCTCGGCGGTGAGCTGCCCGTCCATCTGCAGTAGACTCACCGAGCCGCTTCGGGGCATGTACGCCACCGGAAGATCTGCCTCCCCGAGCTGATCCTCCTCGTCTAGAAGGTCCAGCACGATCTGACCATCCACCTTCCCCGCCGCGCAGCCCGCGACGAGGTCCTGGACGGGAATCCCGGCATCGGCTAGGGCGAGTGAGGCAGCCGCGATCCCCGCGCACCTCGTACCCCCGCTTGACTGAAGCACCTCGATGAACACATCGACGGCCGTTCTGGGGAACATCTCCAAGAACACCGCTGAGGCGAGCCCATCGGTTATCACCTTGGAGAGCTCCACCTCCCTTCTTGACGGGGCTGGAGATTTCCGCTCACTTGTGGAGAACGGTGCCATGTGATACCTGCACCTGAGGACCGCCCTGTCCGGGAGAGCCAGGTGTCTAGGATGGACCTCCCTCGGACCGTACACGGCGGCTAGTATCCTGTTCTTACCCCACTCCACGTAGGTTGAGCCGGTGGCGTTCTCAAGGACGCCTACGTCAAAGCGTATGGGTCTGAGCTCGTCGAGTCTCCGACCGTCGAGCCTCCGCCCATCCTCTCTGATCAGTTTTACCTTACTCTCAGGCATTCTATCTACCCCCTCTTGGATTTCTCTTCGACAAGCATCGCGTGAACCCGGTCTGTGAGACCGGTTGTGTGCGCTTCCCTCTCTACCAGCCTTATGGCCATGATGGCCAGCGCCTCCTCCTCCGGGGTCCTACCCGAGACCAAGACCCGCCCGTTCTGCCCGACGGTGATCCTGCACCCTGTCTCGGTTTTGATCAGGTTTATCATGGACCCCTTCTTCCCGATGAGGCGCGGTATCTTGGTCGGCGTTATCCTGATGATGTGTCCACGGGCGATCGCCCCCAGTCCAGCCTCCGAGACGCTGATCGACGGGTTTCTGGTCCGGTCGAAGGACACTATCTTGGCTATCACCATGTCCCCAACGCTGTAGACCCTCGTCAACTCGTCTCTCTGAGGCTTGAACGAGCGCCCCATCACGTCTGAGGCATGCAGGATCCCGTTGTAGGGAGAGTTTATGTCGAGTATCCACTCGCTCAGCCCTACATCAACAACTTTGCCGATGACGAGATCTCCCGGGGCTGGGATGTAGCAGCCCTTGAGGGCTGTGACGTACACAGTCTTGCCCTCAAACTGGGCTAACCCTACCACGGTGGCGTAGATCTTCCCCGCCTCCACCCCGGTGTTCTCGCCTGCTGCGTAGTCTCCCTCGGCGAGGACCTCTCCAGGGGTTACGAGCTGTCTTCTCTCTACCATCGCAGGCAACACAGACACCTCTCAACGCAAGAGTGAATCATGAAGGATGCATCCACTTCTATTTCAGTATCTTGGTTTGAACGTTACCTTTCGAAATCTGCTGGAGTCTGTCTAGGAAAGAGCCGTGCATCCCGGCTGGGATCTCGACCACGGCTATCCACGACCCGTCCGACTGCCACTCGCTCTTCTTGATCTCACTCAGCGACTTCACCGAGCTAATGGCCTGGGCGGCGTACTCGGGTGGTATCTTCACCGCCAGTTGGATCTGGTGCATCTTGAGGGGTAGTATCGGTCGAAGCTTCTCGATGACCTCCCTTGCCTGCTCCTCTGCTGTTCTGAACGGATCGACCGGGTAGCGAGCCTGAGCCATCGCCTGCTCTATGCGGAGTGGCGGATGGGGGAGCCCAGACTTGGGGTCGACGCAGTGTCTGGAGATGTAGTTTACTACCTGCTTCCTCTTCTCCTCCGTCATCCCCTGCCTCTGCTCGGTGGTCAGCAGCAACTCACCCTTCTTGAGTATAGTAGAGGCTATCGCTAGCGGGTCGAGGGTTTTGAAGGCTTCCTTCAACTTGTCCTCGGACGCCTTCATTCCTTTGCTAGCGTCCACGAAGATCGTATCGGCGACGAGTACCCGCGATAGCTCCACGTCCTTGCCTTGCTTGTATTCCAGCGCGCCCTGCGGGTTGACCAGGATTTCGAAGCGATCGCTACCTCGGGTCATCCGGGCTACGGTGTACCTTTCACCCATCACGCTTTGCCAGCCGATGACTTTTTCGAGTTCATCCTCTTGATGTGATCAGCGATCTCCTCGTCGGTGAGCCTTCTGAACTTCCTGGTTTCGGCAGGAATGACCGCTATCCTGATCTTCTGCGGTTCGAGCTTTCCCTCCACAATCTTGGAGAGGCACTCCAGAGATAGGGCTACAGCCTCCTCCAAGGTCCCATCTTCCTTGTACTTTGACTCCAGCATCTCCTTCACCGCCTCGCTGCCAGCCCCAACCGCGACGGCTTTGTACCCCCAGCACGCCCCACTGGGGTCTGTCTGGAATAGTCGGCTCCCGGTCTGATCCATGCCTGCGAAGATGAGCGAAACACCGAAGGGTCTCACACCGGCGTGCTGCGTGTAGAGCTGCTTGATGTCTCCCACTCTCTTGGAGAGAGCCTCGACATCCACCGGCTCATCGTACATCAGTCTGTTGCTCTGTGCGAAGATCCGAGCCTGATCGATGAGGATGCGGGCGTCGGAGCTGAGACCCGCGATGGCGACGCCCACATGCTCGTCTATCTGGAATATCTTCCATGTGAAGTTCGGATCTTGGAGTCGGGACGCGGTCTTCTCCTCCGCGGCTAGGACGACTCCCTTCGGGGAGGATATACCAAGGATTGTTGCTCCCCTTCTAACGGTTTCCAGGGCGTACTCGACTTGGAACAGTCGCCCGTCGGGGGAGAACACGGTGATCGCACGATCATAAGCTCCTGGCGCGGCGAACATGGACAACATCACTCACCTCTACAAGAAGCCTCTCTAAACTTTGCAGACTCACATGGTCATAGCGCATCTAAAAACCTTTTCGCATTGCTCACAGATTGCTGGGATCTTCTTTCGTACCCTTCTATGGGATTGATTGATCACAAACAAAAGCCCACGAAAAGGCTCTAAGTGCTCAATTCAGATTTCCAACGCGAGAACTCTGAACGGGCCTATGTCGTCCGGTTGGGCTGCGTATTCATATAAAGTGCGGCGTTACGACCTGGATGATTGGCGCTTCGTTTACCTGCTGTAAGGCTTCTTAAGGTGGGTCAGGATCGTCGCGAGGTCATCACAAGTCAGACTGGGACGGCGGCCCTCATCCCCAGAATGGATAAGTCGGGGGATCAGATAAGCGTTGTTTTCACGTTCGACGGCGAATCTCAACAAACGGTGTGCGTACATGTGTGTAGGCTTGTCTCTCTAGGATTTGCCTGAGATTTTTTGTAAGCGCTTCCGTCGGAGAGCCCTAATCGTCCCCGAGACACCGAAGATTCGTACCGTCGCATGCTTCCCGAATATGTCTGTGACAGCCGACAGCGCCACCTTAACATCGTCGACAGACCTGTGCGAGCATCTGACTATCCCGAGTCTCGATTCGGAGTCGTATCCGATCAGCCGTAGAAACGTGGGGTTAACTCGTCCGCTAGAGGCCAAAGCCCGAATGAGCGCTTCGATCTCGTCCCTTGAGGGCGCTTCTTCTCCTTCCACTCTTATCGCGAGATACCTCCTTCTCAGCAGCCGAACAGGCAAGACGCCCGCCTCAAGCTCAGGTTGGGAGAAGCCCAACGTTTCTAAGAGCTTCCAGGATCTTCGTCCTCGAACCGGACGTATGGGGGAGCTTCAGGCGGATACGGATGGGATCAGCGTATGAGAACTTGATGCTGTTCAGGTATGCCGCCTGTTTGTCGAATCTCAGGTAGAGGTTTCTCGCCGCGTCAAGGTGGCGGTCGATCTCGTGAAGGAGCTTCTCCTTCTCAGCCTCCCCCAGCCGGGATGACAGGCTTCTCAGGAAGGGAATGACCTTCAAATCCCCCCGGATCTCGGATCTCAAGACTGTTATCGGGTTTCCGAAGTAGCCTCTCATCTCGCTTCGGGTGAAAGTTAGGTCGTTCGAGATCTCTTCGGTGAGAAGGTTTTTGGCCGCTTGAAGGACTTTCGCGGGATCCTCGGTGGCGTACGCGAACAGGGATATCTCGACGGATGGTGGGGCCGTCTTCTGAGGCATTTGTGCAGATCATCCTTTCAGCTGTCTGCGCAAGCCTCTCATCTTCTTCCCTGCGCTGGTTAGCCCCCTGTGGACTCTGCCCTTGTTGGCGGGGTCGCATATCCAGTTCAGATCGGGATCGCTCTTGATCGAAGGGTTGTTGGGGTCTACGAGAATTACCTCGAACCACTTGGTCGCTCCGTCCTCCCAGACCCAGTAGGAGCTGAGAACCTCGAGGTTAGGAAACTTTCTGGCGGCTCTCTCCTCTGCTATGAGCTTCAGGCTCTTCGCGGGGGTGTACCTCTTCACACCCATCCTCTTCTGGCGTCTCCCGCTTCGTGGACGGGGCTTCCGCAATCCACCCCTTCTCACCCTAGTGCGCACGATGACAAACCCCGGCTTCGCCTTGTAGCCGAGTGTCCTTGCCCTGTCCAGCCTGGTAGGGGCTTCGACGCGGGTGACAACTGGCTCCTTTCGCCACAGGATAACCCGGCGCTTCATCAAGTCGCCTATCGGGGAGTCTGACGGTTTTCTCCAGGCTCGAGACAGGTATTTGTACGCAGAGGTCACACGTGGTCACTACCTTGCTTTTCAGCGGTTCACGAGTAGAGTACTCCTATTTCGCTGTGGGCGGCTACTGATAAACGTTTTCGCTCGAACAGACTCTCTACCTTTGGAGACGACTTTCCAGCCCAAGCGCCTCGATAACCTTCCTCGAGAGCACGACCGCAGCCATCCTCTGCGCCTCCTCCGTCTGACCTCCGATGTGCGGGGTGCAGACCACGTTGGGCATCGCGATCAGCTCCCGATTCGTTGGCGGCTCAGCCTCGAAGACATCCAAAGCCGCTCCCACGATCCTCCCCGATTTCAGCGCTGCCAGGAGGGCTTTCTCGTCGACAACCGCCCCCCTCGAAGTATTGACCAAGTAGCTACCGTCCTTCATCATTTCGAGCTCCTTGGAACCTAGGAGGTGTTTGGTTTGGGAGGTGAGAGGGACGTGAATGGTGACGATGTTTGATCTGCGCAAAAGAACCTCCAAGGGGACACACTCAACCCCGACTCTACTCATGAGGCTCCTGTCTCCATGCCCCTCAGGCGCGAGCACCTTCAATCCTAGAGCCCGAGCTATCTCCGCCACTCGCGACCCTATTCTGCCGAATCCGATGACTCCGAGCGTCTTTCCACCGAGCTCCCAGCCTACGAGCTCGCTCTTCGCCCACACTCCCCTCTTCATCGAAGCATCCGCCCAGCTGAGTCTTCGAGCGAGCGCGATCATCAGCCCGATCGTCAGCTCAGCGACCGCGTTCGTAGACGCCTCGGGCGAGTTCACAACCTTGACCCCTCTCTTCCGAGCCGCCTCAACGTCGATGTTGTCCAGTCCCGCGCCAGCCCGACCTATGACCCTTAAGTTCGCAGCGGCAGAGATCACGCCCTCTGTCACCTTCGTGCGGCTTCGAACAAGAAGCGCCTCGTAGGGGCTTACAACCTCCTCGAGCTGCCCAGCCGCGAGATCCGTTCTGCTGTCAACCCTCAACCCCGCCTCTTCCAGTATTCGAATTCCTTCCTCGCTGATCGGGTCAGTGATCAGGACTCTCAACGTATCCACCTCCCCGTAAGGCTCCACGCATGATAGTTGAACCCGCATGAGAAAAGCTTACTCGGGACACGGGTTAGACTTGTGAGAGCCTGAGCTGGACACAAACACTTCTGAAACAGCGCATGTTTACCGAAAAGCCAGGGCCTCAACCGGCCACTCTCCACAAGAAGATTCAAGTCAAGCGCGGGTGCAGATTTACAGGTTGGCGTGAGAGCGATGTTGGTCGGCTTGGTTGGGAAGCCGAGCGTTGGGAAATCGACCTTCTTCAGCGCCATGACCCTGATCCCGGTCGCGATATCAGGACGACCCTTCACCACGATAAAGCCGAACAGAGGGATAGGCTACGTCCGGTCACCGTGCGTGTGCAAAGAGTTTGATGTCAGGGATCAACCGTCGAACTCGATATGCCTCGAGGGAACGCGGTTGATCCCGGTCGAGATCATAGACTGCGCCGGATTGGTTCCAGGTGCTTGGCAGGGGCGTGGACTGGGCAATCAGTTCCTAGACGAGGTCAGGAAGGCTGACGCCCTCATCCACATAGTCGACGCCTCCGGGTCGACAGACTCAGAGGGGAGGCAACTAGCTCCCGGAACCCGAGATCCCGCTGAGGACGTCCAATTCTTGAACTACGAGGTCGCCATGTGGCTCACCCAGGTGATAAAGAAGGACTGGGCGAAGATAGCGAGCGAGTCGGAGACAAAGAAGAAGAGCCTGGCGACCATGCTCTCAGACAGGCTCAGCGGCCTGGGAATCGGGGAGACGCACGCCGCGGAAGCTCTCAAGAGGACCGGACTGAACGCCGAGAAGCCGACGAGGTGGAGCGACGAAGATCTCCTCCGATTCAGCTCGGAGCTTAGAAGCGTCTCGAAACCCATGCTGATCGCGGCGAACAAGATGGATATGCCCTTCGCGGAGGAGAACGCGAAGAAGCTTAGGGGGCTAGGCTACCCAGTTGTGCCCTGCTGCGCAGAAGCGGAGCTAGCGCTCAGGAGAGCGGCGGAGAAGGGACTGATAGACTACAAGCCCGGCGACTGCAGCTTCAAGCTCCTCAAACCGGACCAGATCACCGAGAGCCAGAAGAAGGCCCTAGAGACGATTCGGGAGAGGGTTCTCCTCCGGTTTGGCTCATCTGGCGTGCAGGAGGCCGTGAACATGGCCTTCTTCAAGCTCCTCGGCATGATAGTGGTCTACCCTGTGGAGGACGCTGAGAGGTTTGCGGACCACAGAGGACGCGTGCTACCTGATGCCTACCTCGTTCCTTACGGCACCACCGCGAGAGAGTTCGCCTACAGGATCCACACCGAGCTGGGGGAGGGATTCATATACGCAGTCGATGTCAGGACGAAGAGGCGCCTCGGTGAGGACTACGTGCTCAAGGATAGAGATGTTGTGAAGATATTCTCAGCCAAGGCGCGAGCCTAGCCGTAGCCCGCACGCTTCAGGTAGTAGTCGTGCTCCTTCTTCGGACCGAAGCTCCTCAGACCCTTCCTCTTGAGCTGCTTCCTCAGTCGCCTCCCGTACTCTCTTGAGATCTCGGAGCGTTCCTCAAGAAATGCGATGATCTTCAAAGCCTCCTTCTCAGTGTCGCATCTACGGATGAAATCGATCACGTCCGGGTTGTATCCAGAAAAGTTCTCCTTGGAGACCCCCACCTTCTCAGCCGTCTCGGCGTCGGAGCGCACGGACCTTATCTTGACGGACATGGGCTTGCCGTCAAGCTCCGCTGCTAGGTTGGGAAACATCTTTCGCAGTCTTTCCTTCTCTAGCCGCATGAGCCGTCGCTACCTCGCAGCGAGACAGGTTTGAGGCTACTCCTCCAGGGCTTTGCTGTAATCTGATATAAGAAGGCGATTATTTAACCCGACGTCGACACGATTCCACGGCAGATCCGCGTCGAGATCTTTCGCGACGTGCACTCGGCTCATATCCAATCCGATGCTTTTCAATCCGGTCTTCCAAGCACTCAGCCCTCCACCACTCCGCGCCACGAACTCGATCGCTCTGCCAATATCAGGTCCGCCTGTTGATAGCAGAGCCTGAACCTCCGCGTGTCTCGGGTCGGTTCCCTCTACCTCAAACCTCGGGTCCTTGAAAAGAGAGCGCCTGATCCTATCGAAGGAGTCCTTGAGGTAGCCCAAATCCGCAAAGGGCGACCACTGGAAGGGCGTCTGAGCCTTCGGCACGAACGGGTTGACGCTGAGCCGGACGGCTCTCCTTCCGAACCCTAGGCCGGCTATCTTCTTGGACAGGTTGATGATGCTGTCGATGTCATCTGGCTTCTCCGTCGGGAGACCGAGTAGGAAGTAGAGCTTCAGCTGCTCGATACCACTCTTCAAAGCCAGTCTCGCAGCGTCGAGGATGCTTGACTCGTCCATGTTCTTGTGGACGAGCCCTCGCAACCTCTCTGATCCTGCCTCGGGAGCTAGTGCGAGGCTTCTCTGCCCGCCTTTCGCGATGCTTCTCATGAGGCGCTCCGATACAGCCTCGACTCTCAGGGATGGGATCGAAAGCTCCAGCCCCTGTGCCACCGTGTATTCGCATATCTCTTCGAGTTCGGAGTGGTCGGACAATCCCGCTCCTATCAGGGCGACCTTCCGAGCGTCACAACCTTTGATCCCGTTCTCGATTATCTGAGCAAGATGCTCGGTCGAGCGCTCTCTCATCGGGCGGCAAGTGTGGCCGATCAGGCAGAAGCGGCAACCCCTGTTGCACCCTCTGACGGCTTCTACGACCACCGCCCTTCCGAAGATCGGCAACAACCTGTTGTCTCCTGTGAGGGGCATGATCTGCCTGACCGGGTGCGGAGAGAAGTTCAGGTCCTGAACGAAGGACCTCGACACCTCCCTGTCCTCGGCGGCAGGGACATAGACCCCCGGGAGGTCGGATAGGGCTGGTATATCCCGCCTACCCAGAAGTGTCTTCAACGCGTCAACGATCTTGTCCAGGACCGGCTCTGCCTCGCCTATGAGGAGGAAGTCGAAGAAGTCCATGATGGGAGCAGGGTTGCCGGTGGGACAGGGTCCTCCTGCAATGACAAGAGGGTCTCGATCTGCGCGGCTGTCGGCTCGGGGCGGTATCCCGGAGTCTATCAGCATCCGAACGGCGTTCACGTAGTCCTCCTCGTACTGGAGAGTGAAGGCGACCACGTCGAACCTACGGAGGGGTTGGCGGGATTCGAGACTCAGGATCGGGGCTCTCTCGGATCGGAGGAAAGCCCGCTCGCACAGAACGTCATCCCTAGAGTTCAACAGCGCATAGAGAAGCTGGACCGTGAGCCCTGACATCCCAGCCCTGTAGACATTTGGGTAACACAGGGCGACCTTCAGGTCGACCCCGCGCCAATCCTTCTTGATGGCGTTCAGCTCGCGTTCGGGGGCAGCCATCAACATCACACGGAGACCCGGTGGCGCTCAACCTCCCGCCGCTCCAAGACGAAGGAACCCCTCGGCACGTCCCTTGTCACCGTCATGTTAGGGCCTATCCAAGAGTTTGGTCCAACCTTGACCCCGGGCATGAAGTTCACGTTTATCGCTGTCTTCACTTGGTCACCCATAATGACACCGAGCTTAGTTCTCTCGCTGTCGACCAGTTCGTCCTTGATAAGCACCTTGATCGTCTTCTCGTCGAGGCGGAGGTTCGCCGTTATGGTGCCAGCACCGAAGTTACAGTCCTCCCCTATAACGCTATCCCCCACGTAGGAGAGATGGGCGATGTGGGTTCCGTTCATTATCAGACTGTTCTTGATCTCGCACGCGTTTCCTATTCTGACGTTCCTGCCGATGCTCGTGTAGGGTCTGACGTAGCAGTTTGGACCGATGTCGGAGCCCGAGTCTATTATGGTGGGTCCCTCGACGTAAGCACCCGATCGGATCCGGGCGTCCTCAGCCAGTCCCACCGCTCCGCGAAGCTGGGCACCCTCCTCGACGGTCCCGCGAACCTTGAGCCTCATGCCGAGCAGAACTCTCCTGTTGGCTTCGAGAAGATCCCACGGTCTTCCGATCTCGAACCAGTCGTTCGGATCGACTGGCTGAGCCGCAATCCGCTCCCCCGCCTCAAGTAGGAGCTTTATGGTGTCGGTCAGCTCGAGCTCCTTTCTCGGGGAGATCGGCGTCCGTCTTGCGAGTCTGAAGATCTCTGAGTTGAACACGTAGATGCCAGCGTTGATCGTGTTGCTTGCGGTCTCTCCGCCACGCGGCTTCTCGATGAGGTCTTTCACCAGCCCGTCCTCAACCTTGACGACGCCATACCTCTCTGGATGCTCGACCGGAACCACGGAGAGGAGGGGGGAGCCGAAGCGACGGTACCCGTCCAAGACGCTTGAGACGGCGCTTCGAGTGATGAGCAGATCTCCATAAACCATGAGGAAATCGTCGTCGCCCACGAAGCCCTCCACAAGCCCCGTGGCTTCGGCGGTCCCGGAGGGCTTCCTCTGGACAACGTACTCTATGTGTAGCCCGAGCGCCGAGCCGTCGCCAAAGTAAGACCTGACAAGCTCACTCTTGTATCCGACAACCACCAGCACGTCTCGGAATCCCGAGGGGCGAAGCGCGTCTAGAATGTGCCCAAGAAGCGGCTTTCCCGCCAGGGGAATCATGTGCTTCGACCTGGTCATAGTGAGCGGGCGCATTCTAACGCCCTCTCCAGCGGCTAACACTACGGCTTTCACTCTTTCGACAGCCTCCTAACAAGCTCGAGGGCTTCAGCAAGGTTCTTCTCAGCTACCCGCGCCTCGATCGACTCCGCTGTCACCCTCACCAGGGGTTCCGTACCCGAGGGCCGGATCAGAACCCACCCGTCAGCCGTGTCAACCCTCACTCCGTCTACAGTCGTAACCGTGCGAGTGTCGCCTATCAGGCGAGGTAGCTCAGAGGCGACTCGCTCCATGACCCTGGGCTTTACATTATTCGGACACTCCACCTTTCCCCGGAACACGTGGAAGACAGGAACCTTGGCGGTGAACCCTGAAACCGTACCTCCCGCATCCTCAACCGCCTTCAGCGCAAGCACGGATGAGAGAATGCCGTCGGGGCAGAGGTGGTGATTGGGGTGAATCCACGCCCCAACGGGCTCGCCTCCAAAAACTGCCTTCTCAACCCGAATTGCCTGTGCGATGTTGACGTCTCCAACCTTCGTTCTCACAACCTGCCCCCCAGCAGCTTCCACCATCTTATCGACGCACACAGACGTATCCACGTGCACAACGACCCTGCTCGACTTCTCCTTGGCAACGACGTAGCCCGCGTACGCCGCGAGCAGCCGATCTGGAGGTACAGTGCTTCCATCCTCACCCACCAGAGTCATCCTGTCGCCGTCACCGTCGTAGGCGATTCCGACATCGCATCTGAGCTCCTTGACCAGCCCGCACAAGTCTGTCAAGGACGACGGGGTTGGCTCTGGACTCCTGCCTGGAAAGAAGCCGTCCGGCTGAGCGTTTACCGTGAAGACCTTGCACCCCAGCATTCTGAAGATGACTGGCGCCAAGTAGCAGGTGGCGCCGCACCCCGGGTCTATCGCCACCTTCCAACCTCTCCGCAGCTCAGTGGACTTGACGACCATGCTGGTGTACTCGTTAAGCCCCGCGGAGCCGACTACCCCACCGACGCCGGACCATTTGGGTCTGGCTAGCGTTTCGCTTTGCACGAGCCCGTCTACCTCGGTCTGCTGCTCGTCGGAGTAAGCCATCGTGTCGGAGTTGAAGAGCTTCACTCCGTTGTACTCGGGCGGGTTGTGTGAGGCGGTAATGGACGCCCCCGACCGGGCTGACAAGGATCGGGTCTGATAGGCTATGGCGGGCGTTGGGGCAAGCCCAAGCTCTAGGATATCGCACCCGCCGCTGATTAAGCCGGATACAAACGCCGACTCAACCAGCTGGCTCGAGGTTCTTGTGTCATGACCGACGACAAACAGACCTCCTTGAGCGTAGTTCGCCACAGCCAAGCCTATCCTAGCAAGGAGGGTCGGCGTTAGTTCGACATTAGCCACGCCTCGAACTCCTGATGTTCCGAAGAGGCTTCGCGGCATGAAGGAGTCGCCGAACAATTGAGATGCTTGGCACGCTCTATTTCTCTTTCGGCGTGTGGCGTCGCAAGGGATCGTCTCTAAGCAGTCGCCTGAGTTCATCGGCTGTCAAGCCGAGGATAGGATCTCCGTAGACCGCACACTTCTCCGGTTCGTCGGCTTCGGAGGGGTCTTTGACAACGATCTCGGCGCCCTCAACCCTTGGGGCGAGGTATATGTGAAGGTACGACCTAGCCTTCCCGCCCTGAGCCTTCGACCTCCACTCGGTAGCCCAGACCTCGAAACCGCTGTCTCGAAGTCTTTTCAGAACCTCGCTCGGGCGGTGCGAGTACACGTAGACATCTATGTCGCTCCCTCTACGAGCTGTTCCACGCCAGACGCTCCCCACGAGTTTGGAATCGAAGTCGCGCACCGCTTCCATTATCGTCAGCGCCCTCTCTCTCAGCCGAAGTAGCCTGTCTCTGCGCTCTTCTCCCTCAACCTCCTCCGCAATCCGGTCGAGCTCCTCGGCTACCTCGAGGTTGCTGGGGAGGAACGTGGCTCCGAGCGTGGCAGCCGCCTTCCTCTTGGCGTTCACGTACTCCTTCTCGAGGCGTAGGTAGAGCAGGCGCGCTGCCTCTCGGGCTACTTCTCCTCTGAGGTTCCCTTTGCTTGGGGGTTGGATCACTGCGAAACCACGCGCGGGACGTGAATCGAGTTGGAGAGGTCGCGAGATACTCTGTCGGGCGGTCTGCGACCTAGGCTGCCGGGGGTTCCTCCTTAGCCTCGCCGGGCATAGAGACAAGCTTGGACTTTCGGATTCCCACGTGTCGTATCGGGAAGATCTTCTTAGCCTCGTTGTAGATGTCGGACGCGATCTTACCCAAGACCGCCTCCTGAACGAACTGGTCGAATCTGAGAGCCTTCGCCTTCTCGGCGAGCACCTTTCTGATGACCGCCCTGATCATGTCCTCTTGCGAGGACTTAACCCTCCTCACCGTAAACAAGGTGACGGAGGCTCTGATGGTGTAGCCGTCGCTCGTGACCGCGTTCTCGATGCCGTCGATTCGGGTGCTTCCCCGCCTCACCAGGCTTCTCAGGTAGTCTCGGGAGTACTCGTGCCCCTTGAACACCGTCTCGGCTTTGTTGTCCTTTACGCCTATCACCTGGAAGTAGAGCTTGAGGTACTGCTGGGAGATGTCTCCCGTGATGTCGTAGAGGGTCGACTCGATGACTCGACCGGTCATCTTTCCCGGATCGTCACTCGGCGACAAGCCGATCTCCGTCTCACCGAAGTAGCTGGGGGAGACAACCCTGACCCAGGACTTCATCTTCCACTTGTCTCGAACTCTGCCGCCCTTCTTAGAAGACAATCACAGACACCAGGGGGAATCGCGGTTCGAAGATAGAGACACTGCTCATGGATTTAAGCTCTGTTGTCTCTGACAGGCGGTCCAACGATCACGTTTGCCCGAAGCTGTCGGAGCCCAAGAACTCTGCGCTCCTAAGACGACTATGGCTCGCTCTGCTGCGAGGGTACATTCCAGGAGATCGTCGAGTGTGGAGGCTAGCCTATCCAAGCTTGCAGCGCACGTGATGGTGGAGGTCACCGTCCTCCCGGCTTGGCAAGTTTCCACGTCTAGACCTTCGGGGATCCTGATGTTGTCAGGCGCGACGGCTGAGCTCACCGCGCGGGCGTCTCTCACACTGGCGTACCTTATCGAAACCCTAGCCACCAGCAACCCGCTTCGCCAATACCTCCCCAACCCGTCGATCGATCAGCGCGAGCAGATCCTCCACTTGAGAGGCGGGCACCTGCGCGCCGGCGGCAACGTCGTGGCCTCCTCCCCTGCCCGAGAGTTTTCCCGATGTCTCACCCATCACCAAGCCAAGGTTGAGCCCAGCGTCCACCACCGACTTCTTAGCTCTCGCGGAGACCTTGGCAACGCCCTCCGACGTGACCCCCACGACAAGCACAGGCTTATCGGTCGTGAAGAAGCCCGAGCTCACCGATATAGAGGCTATGGCGCTTATGATCTTCTCGGGGATCACACCCTCTCCCCTGACCACGTAGACGTTCTTGAGCTCCTGAACCTTCTCAGGGGTCTGGGACAGCCAGTTCATGCACTTGGCTAGCTGGGCTCGGTACTCCGCGTATACGACCTGCGCCTCCTTCAGGGCGTCACCTCGATCGCCCATGGAGAGAGCTACGCCCAGTCCCGGCTTGTCCATTCTTCCGCAGGCGTTAAGGAGTGACGCGAACTCTCTCGCGTCTCGAAGAGGCGTCCAACGCTCCTCTCTCCTGAGGGTGTAGACGCTTCCGATAAGCCTCATGGCGGAGGAGGAGAGGCCTTTGGAGGCCAGGTATCGTGTCAGCTCGGAGTAGACCTTCCTCTTCTCCTCCTCGGTGAGGTCTGAGAGGGTTCGCCACCTGTCTTGAACTTTCACCGGGATGCCCAGGTTTATGAAAAAGCCATAGCACTTGTCCTCCTCCCCGCTCAGCCCGGATATGAAGGGGTCGGTGGTGTAGGCTAGCGCCTCGAAGACGGGCCTGGTCTCCCTCCCGTAGAACAGTAGATCCGTTGTGGCCTCGACAAGACCCGCACCGACCGCGTCGTGGACTATGGACTCGTTCAACCGCTTCAGCCGCTGATCCTTGTCTTGCATGTCTCCCAAGGCGCCGACGATGGCAACACCCGCCATGTCAACGTTGATCGAGTCAAGCGCCTTCGCCAGAAAGTACGCCACACCCGATCCGCTCACATCGGTCGCGCCTTCGAAGCCAAAGAGGTGAGGGTTCACGTGAAACACGTTCGGGAAGGACAGACTTAGTGGCTGGTGGTGGTCGCAGATCACTACCTCGGAGGATTTCAGTCCCTCGCCTATTAGGTCTAGGTATCCTCCGCCCATGTCGGTGAAGACCACAATACGGGTTTTCTCATCGACCAGCTCTCGGATGAGCGGCTCATCGACCTGCTGAACTATACTCAAGCGAAAGTAGGCGCCAAGGCGGGTAAGCGCCTTTCCGACTATCCCCGCGGCGGTCAAGCCGTCAGCGTCGAGATGAGAGACTACGCTAAAGAAGCTACCTCTCTCAACGTGTCTCCTGACCACATCCGCAGCGGACGAAGCGGCTTCCAGAAAGCCTCGGGTATCGCCCGAGACCTCAACCGGAACCCCCAACCAAGATCACGCCGTGGCCGGGGATTCAGGCCTGTACTCCCAGTCAGGCGGAAGGACTTTATGCTCCTTGTAGTGACGAGCGAGCCTTCTGATCTTCGACTCTGTGGAATGGAGAATCTGCTTGTCGTGGTAGTCTCTCTTGTTCTTCTTGAGGTGGTTCCTCAGCCTGGTCGCCTTCTTGATCAGGTTGTCTAGGTCCTCGGGAAGCTTTGGTGCCAGCTCTGATCCCCTCAGAATGCCCAGGACAGACCTGTTTGTTATCGCTTTCACTGAAGGTACTCCGTGATTGTCCCTGAGAATTGTGCCGATCAGGCCTGGGGAGTTTCCGTCTCTCGCCAGCTTCAAGACCAGCGCCTCAACCTCGTCCGGCGTGTACTTGCACCAGGGGGGTATCCTCCTGCTGACCGGTCTGGTTGAGTGGGATCTCCCGCTGCGAGCTCGCCCCAAAGCCTCTCACCGTTTATCTGTAAGAACTTTCCCCGGATGCGGGAGAATGCGCCAGCTCGGTATTTAAGTTTGACGTAGACGAGAGCGACTAGGGGGATGGGATCTTTGGAGCGTTGCCAGGCGTCTAAGGATGGCTTGTCCCTAGCCTAAGAGCTCGAGAGGAGCCAGTTGCCCAGCCTGCGGAGGGCGTCCGACCTGTGGGAGAGCAGACTCTTCTCCGCCGGTGTCATCTCTCCGAATGTCCTTCCGTCTCCCATGTCCGGAGCAAAAATCGGGTCGAAACCGAAGCCGAAGGTTCCTCTTTCCCGACGCGCGATAATACCGGCTACCTTTCCCGTGAAAACGGCGGGTTCGCCGCTTCCATCGCTGTACGCAACGGCGGATCTGAACTCGGCGGACCTGCTCTTGACCCCTCTCAGAAGCTTTAGCAGCCCGCTGTTTCCGATGGTGCCGTGGACATACGAGGAGTAAGGGCCGGGGAACCCCCTCAGCGCTTGGACGAAGAGCCCTGCATCCTCCACGAAAACCTTCAACCTTGCTCGTTGAGCAACCGAGACCACGCTGGTGCGCGCTATCTCCTCTAGACTATCCGACTGAACCTCGGGCGTGTCTTTGCGAACTCGGACAACCTTGATTCCAAGATTTCCGAGGATTGCTTGAGCCTCCTCGAGCTTGTGAAGGTTGTTTGTGGCGAAGTAGACGACCCTACCGCTCCGGGACATATCTCCCTCTCCTCTCGATTCTCTTCACTCGGGCTGCAACCTCATCAGCCGCCTCCCTCCCCGCTTCGGCGGCATAGCCTTTCAGAACCGCTTCGAACAGCTCACGGGCACGCCTGAAGTGGGTGCTGCTGAACGCCCGCCTGAGGAGGTGAAGGTCCACACCCCTCGCCTCAATCTTCTGGGAAAGCTCTCCCAGCCCGAAGTCTATGAAGAAGATCTTCCCTGACGAGATGACCATATTGGAGGTTGTAAGGTCGCCGTGGATCACGCCCCTAAGGTGGAGCCTGCCGATGAGGCGTCCAAGGGTTTCGCATACCCGTTGCCCCTCGAGGCGACTGGCAGACTCGAGGTACTCCTTCAGCCTAACCCCCTCAATGTGCTGCATGACTATCCAAGCATCGACGGGATCTATTGAGAGCAGTGCTGGAACAGGCACGCCAGCAATTCTAGCTTCCCGCATGAGCTGAGCCTCTCGAATGGTCCGGCGAGACCTTATCTCCGCGTCGAGCTCAGGTATCCTGTAGCTCTTGGGAAGGCGAATCTTCACGATAACCCTGAGGCTGTGCCACGTCGCAGCGAACAGACTAGCCTCAGCGCCCTTGCGGATCAAGCGCGCCTCGCCGAACGCTATCTTCTCCAAGGAATGCCCACCGTATCCAGTCGCCACTTGGGCTTCACGAAGCTCTCAGCCACATCCACCCTAACCCCACCCTGGAAAGACAAGAGTCCAGTCCAGGCTATCTGAGCCCCACAGTCTCCGCTGTACCTCCTCTCAACAACGTAGAACCTAGCCTCGTGCTCAGCGGCTATGATCTCTATCATCTCGGCTAGACGTCTGTTCGCGGCTACACCCCCTGTCAGGAGAACCTCCCGCTTCTCCGTGTGCGCCAGAGCCCTCTCCGAAGCCTCCGCCAGCATCGCAAACGCAACCTCCTGGAGGGAGAAGCAGATCTCGGGGAGGGGGAGACCCTTCTTCACTTTCTCCTCAGCCGCGGTTAGGAGACCAGAGTAGGAGACATCGTTCCCCTTCACCACGTAGGGCAGAGGAACAAAGTGACCGCCCTTGCTAGCCAGCTCCTCGACGGCAGGACCTCCCGGCGACGGCAGTCCGCTCGAACGGGCGAACATGTCGAGGAGGTTTCCGAGGGTTATGTCCTCGGTCTCGCCGAATATCCGCCACCGCCTATCCGCGCAGGCGATGATAGCGGTGTGCCCTCCCGAGACCAGTATCACGAGTGGATCCCGAGCTCCGCTGGAGAGGGCTCCGATCTCCACGTGGCCTATGGCGTGGTGGACGGGGATGAGCGGTTTGTTCAGCCAGACCGCCAGGGCACGCGCGATGGTTGCGCCTACGCGGAGGGCTGGTCCCAGCCCTGGACCTGCGGAGAACGCGATCAGATCTATCTGGCTCAGGTCGACCCTGGCATCCCGTAGACACCGCCGTATGACTTCGGGAGCCACCTCACCATGGTGTCTCGAAGCCTCTCGCGGGTGGATCCCGCTTCCCAGCGGAGGCTTGTAGACCTGGTTCACGTCCGCCAGCACCAGCCCCTCTGACGTGGCAACCGAGGCGCCGAACGTGTGAGCTGTACTCTCGATTCCGAGGCAGATGAGACGGGATCTACCCTTGCGCCCTGAGGAGCTACGACCAGCGAGAGAGTTCAAGACGAAACCTCGGTTGAGCCTGCTGGAAAGATGAGCCTCTTAACCATTTAATCCTGCGTCTGGGCACCTTGTTTAAAGCTCCGTCGTGACATCGCCAAAAAGCATTTTACCGTACGTCTGGATGTCCACGCTAAGATATGGCGATAGGTTGGAATGCCATGTGGAACGAGGCGACTATATAATCGGGGCACTCAAAGTTTGTAAACTTCTTTGTGGGAACAAACCCTGTAGAAATCCACTATTCTTTGGTCATAGTCTGGTTTATATAGCAGTCTGCAACTTCGTCCAAATTCCCAAGTGTAGAGAATCATTTCATCTAGCTTCTTTGGCACTCCCAGCGTCTCTGGTTTCTCAGATGTTATCAGTGCTCTAATGGCTTCGTCAACGCGCTTAACCATTGTGCTACTGAGCCTACCATAGCTTCTTTTGAATCTGTTTGATCTTCTGATTCCCCACAACTGTAACGCCCATTGTCTTCTATTCCTTTACTTTTTTCTAGGGAAGGAGGCGTACCCTTCATGTCTCTTCTTCTTTTGGAATTTTTCTCTTTCCATATGCAAATCTTCAAGAAAGTCATCAACATTATTGTAGATTTTCGCTTTACCGCGAGAGAACTCTTTCAGACCCGCTTGTATATCACGGAGTTCGATATCAGATAATGGCGGACTTGTATAATACAGGTAGTTTGAAGGGATATTATACTGATAGCTTGTAGGGGATCCGATATAGGATAATTTAGAAATTGTATAGTTTAAGGAAGTCATAGAGAGAGCGACAACAGACAAGGTGGTACTTGTAGAATACCAAGTGGAACTTGATGAATACCATGGCCCGGACAGAGTAGACAGTGTTTTTTCGGTGCCTAGAGCGTGAATCTCTTTATCGGCCGAAAACTCGTCAATATCCGTTGCAACTCTAGACTCAAGCTGTACTCCGGAGAAAATGCCCTCGATTTCCAAGTTCACTACGACCATTACTTCATCCCTTCTTCTCAGTTTTCAAGGGGACAATTACGGTTTCGGACGGTTCGAATATTACTCTTACTCCAATGCTAACTCCATATGTCGGTGCTCCATCTTCGCGCCGGATTATCTCGTCGGTCTGCGGATCCCTTGGGATATAGGCTTCATCAAGTACCACTCTAGCTCTGATCCTTGTGCCGTCTTGGAGTTCATACTCGCTCCAATTCTCTTGAAGCGTTTTAAATTCAAGAAACTCGGCGATTATCTTCTCGCCTGATTTAGCCTTGGCTTGGTCTGGATGCGGTCTCCACGCCATTCGCCGAGGCTTAGCTTCGGCCATCAGATATCCTCCTAACTTAAACTTCAGAGTTATAATAAATAAACTCACCTAACGACGATTCGGGGCTGAGGCCTCCCCCCTCTTCCGGTCTCGGATCTCCCTGACACATCCAGCGAAGTCCTCCTGATCGACGATAACACGCACATAGTAGTAGACGCCCATCAGCCGTCCAGTCTCCCAGCCTGATCCGACCGAGGGCCGTGCTTCCTCAGCAGCACCACATGGTCGTTCGTGGCGTTAGCCACGATCTCAACCTCATCTCCCACCCTCAGATCCAGCATATCCCGGATAGAGGTGGGGATCGGAACCTTCCCATCCTTGTCCACCTTCCTGAGCAGGGGCAAGCCCGCACAAAGCCTCCGATACTACTACCAGACTTTGTATTTAAGCATCGGCAACCCCCCACCCAAACCCCCCATTAAAAACCCCCGTCCAGACGAGCAGAAAACGTTTTTAAGCGTTGATCGCTCCCCAAAAGACGTTGGTGATGTAGTTTGCAATGTATTTACCTTGTAGGGGACTCTTGCCATGCACAACCTGATTACGATACGATCAAGGGATATTATGAGCCAGACAGCCAAACCCTGAAGGACTACTGCAAAACTAATGATTTTCGTGATTGCGCGAGATATCAAGCATATATAGAACACTTGAGATCTGCAAAGGCTGAAAAATTAAGAAAATGATTAGTAAGCCTTTGCTCGTTTACGCGCCGAACCAGCCCCTCAAGTCCAGATCTTCTACGTCTGAGAAGAGTGTTTAAACCACTCCGCATAATGCTTGCGAATTACTTTCCAAACCTTATCAGTCTCTTCCTTCGAGGGCATCTTGAAGAACCCTACAGTATGCTCCCAAGCCTTTGTCTGGGCATCAACATTATCAATTCTAAAGCTGACTCGTAGCCCCAGTTTCTTCAGCTCGGCTATGATCTCTCTTTCTTTTTCTTTCACTTCTGTTGGCAAGACCAATAAGCTCAACTCCTAGTCTAGATCAAACCCAACCAGCCTTTAAGATCATCCGACTCCGACAAGGGGCCAAAGACTCGAGTATGGAATTACTAAGAAGGGTCGTGAAGAGCCTCCTAGGACGACAAGCGCAGCGGGGTAATACGCTAGGGTTATATCTCTCTTTCCTCTAGGCTTGGAATCTTGCCGAAAGTCCTCTCGTAATCATGATTAGCTTCACGCAATAAGTGGTTAGGATTATTAGGCAAGGCTCTCTGCCAGAAGGGTTAGGTATGAGAAGAGACAAACCAAGACAATTTGAAGAAAGCTACAAGATGGGCAAAATAGGCAAACTCAACATGCATTCAGTGCTACGTCAGAGGGAGATCAAGTTTCCCTGCCCCCACTGCGATAAGCCTGTTATCCTCAAGATCGACATCAATGAACGGTCTTCGGCGGTTTACTTTACACCACACCGACCCTAACACACCATCTCAAACACACTAACCTTTTGACAGAACCCTCGTTCCTAAGCGTTACCCGCCGAAGCCCTCACACAACCATACAAACAAACGTATTGAAGGCGGGACACGAACCCACGAAAACCAAACGGAAAACCGCGGCAAAACCCCAAAAACCACTCGAAAACGCTGGGTGCGAACGCACCCATTAGTGCCCAGCTGAGCTTAAAACACAGCGTCAAGGCAGACTGTTAACCATTAAATACGGTTCTCCCAATAATGATTAAGACTGCTGGTTTTCAGGTCGAGGGAGGAACGATGAGCAACCTCGAGTCTATGAAGCGCATGTTCGAACCAAGGTCCATCGCGGTCATCGGCGCCTCGCAGGAACCGGGAAAGGTTGGTTACTCCGTTGTTAAGAACATCGTAGACGGCGGCTACAAGGGGAAGATCTACCCAATCAACCCGAGAGCCCCAGACGTCCTTGGGTACAAGTGCTACCGCAGCGTCAAGGAGATCCCGGACGTTGTGGACGTTGCGGTCTTCTGCATACCGGCTGCAATCGTGCCGAACGTGATGGCCGAGTGCGGTGAGAAGGGAGTAGGGGTGGCGGTGATCATAACCTCAGGGTTCGCTGACGTTGGAAACCTAGACCTGCAGAAGCAGGTAGTCGAAGTAGCCAAGAAGTACGGGACCAGGATAGTCGGTCCGAACATCTTCGGCTACTACTACACCCCGTCAGACCTCTGCGCAACCTTCTGCATCCCGTACACTCTCAAAGGCAAGATCGCGCTGACCTGTCAGAGCGGTGGAGTGGGCATGGCCATCATCGGCTTCACCCGCTCGAAGAAGGTGGGCGTCTCCGCCATCATAGGCTTCGGAAACAAGGCGGATGTGGACGAGGACGACGTCCTCGAGTTCTTCGCCCAGGACCCGAACACGAAGGTCATAGCGATGCACATGGAGGACGTGAAGGACGGCAGGAAGCTCTTGGAGGCGGCGTCAAGGATCACCAGGATCAAGCCTGTCGTCGCGATGAAAACGGGTAGAACCGCCAGGGGAGCCATGGCAGCAGCCTCGCACACGGGAGCGATAGCCGGAGCAGACGCCGTCTACGATGCCGCGTTCAAACAGGCTGGAATAATACGGGCTCGCGCCCTAGAGGAGCTCCTCGACTGGGCACGAGCGCTGGAGATGCTGCCGCCGCCGAAGGGCGAGAACGCGCTTATACTCACCGGAGCCGGCGGCCTGGGCGTCATTCTGACAGACGCGTGCGTGGATCAGGGTCTCCAACTCATGACAATGCCTCCGGACTTAGAGGAGAAGTTCAAGAAGTATGTACCCCCGTTCGGCGCCTTCAAGAATCCGGTCGACATCACCGGGTCATCTCCGCCTGAGGCTTACCTCGAGACCGTCAGGATCGCGCTGAGAGATCCGCGAGTTGACGCTGTGATCTTCGGATACTGGCACACCATAATCACCACGCCTATGCAGTTCGCCAACGCCGTGGTCCAAGCCGTGGAGGAGGCGAAGAAGGAGGGCATACAGAAGCCTATGGTTGCGGCTCTCGCCGGGGATGTGGAGGTGGAGGAGGCCGCCCGATTCCTGGAAGAGAGAGGGATCCCGAGCTACCCCTACGCGCCCGAGAAGGCTGTCTCAGCGCTCGCCGCGGCATACAGATGGGCTCGATACGCCGGGCTCCTAATGAAATAGCCTCAAGCCAACTCTTTCGCCCCCTGACACCCTTCCACCAAACCTTTTACAGCGGGAAAGCCTCACAAACAGGTTCTGAGCGTTGCTTCCAAGCCTAGGAGTCTCTGAGATGCCCGAGCTGGTCGTCGATTCGCCTGTCATCGACGTGTCAGCGCTTCGACTGGAGGAGGATATACATTGTTAGAGGACGACCCTGTGGTGAAAAAGGCAGTCTCCACTGTCCTAAAGGTAGCCGAGAAGTACGGTGTTGAGGTGCTTAGCGTCGTCATCTACGGTTCCAGGGCGAAGGGCGACTTCTCCTTCACGAGCGACTACGACTGCTTCGTGCTTCTGGACGACGGGACGACGTTGCTTCAGTACACTCAGCTCCACTCCGAGCTCAGGATGGTCGTGTACCAAATCGGCAGCGTGAAGATCTACTCGAACACCCTTCAGAACTTCAAGAGGATCCTGCAAAACAACCCGTTCCTAGGGGCTTTCTGCTACATCATCGCCAGCGAAGGCGTACCGGTCTACGACCCAAACGGCAGGTTCAGGAGTGTACAGGAAGAGGTTCGAGGGCTTCCTCCTGAGGAGAAGGCCAAGCACGTCAAGAGGTGCATCACAATGAGCGAAAGCCTTCAGTCACCCAAGTGGGTCGACTACTGGAGGAGAGAGCTGAAGAAGCTCAGCAGAACCACCAGGTAGAATGAACCGGCTCTGTTAGTCTATTTCCCACTTCTCTCGAATTGCTGGAAAAGTTAAAGTAAGTGGGAACGGCTAAACCTCACGCTACGAAACGGAGATAGATCGCAGTGAGTCAGACCCCCCTGCCCCGCCAGCCCGAGCTCAACCTAGGAACACTCGGCCACGTGGACAACGGCAAGTCCACGCTGGTTCAGTCTCTTACCGGTGTTTGGACGCCCAGACACAGCGAGGAGCTCCGCCGCGGGATCACCATAAAGGTCGGATACGCCGACGCTGCGTTCTACAAGTGCCCAAACTGCTCGGGTCCGGGCTGCTACTGCGTCAAGGGCAAGTGTCCCAACTGCGATGGAAACGCAGAGTTCCTGAGGGCTGTAAGCTTCGTCGACTGCCCGGGGCACCACAGCCTGATGATAACGATGCTCTCGGGAGCCGCGCTCATGGACGGTGCCCTCCTCGTCCTGGCGGCGAACGCCAGATGCCCCCAGCCGCAAGACCGGGAACACCTCGCCGCCACCGAGATAGTCGGGATAAACAAGGTCGTGGTCGTCCAGAACAAGATTGACATCGTGACGCGGGATAGGGCGGTCGAGAGTTACAAGGAGATACGCGCCTTCACCAAGGGCACGAAGATCGAAGACGCGCCCATTATCCCGGTCAGCGCCGCACACTCAACCAACATCGACCTGCTCGTCAAGACCGTAGAGGAACGAATCCCCACACCCAAGAGAGACCCAGCAAAGCCGCCCAAGATGTTCGTAGTTAGATCCTTCGACGTGAACAAGCCCGGCACACCATACAACAAGATCTTGGGAGGAGTGATCGGCGGAACAATCGTCGAAGGCGAGTTCAGCGTGGGGGACGAGATCGAGATCGTCCCAGGAATACACACAGAGAAGGGGGGAAAGTCCTCCTACGAACCACTAACTACAACCATCACGAGCCTCCAAGCCGGTGGACGACAGGTCGAAAACGCGAGGTGCGGGGGTCTCGTGGGCGTCGGAACACTCCTAGACCCGTCATTGACGAAGGCTGACGGACTGGTCGGAGACGTCATAGGAGAGCCCGGTCATCTTCCGCCCCTCTGGAGGACCCTGCCCCTAGACGTCACCCTGTTCGACAAGGTGGTGGGAACCGAGGACCAGGTCAAGGTCGAGAAGATCAAGTTCCACGAACCCCTGGTCACGAACGTTAACACCTCGGTCTCCGCCGGAGTCGTCACGTCCATAAAGGACAGCGTCATCGAGATCGACCTTCGGAGACCGGTCTGCGCCCAGCCCGACGAGAGAGTGAGCATCAGCAGGAGAGTCGGCGAGGGCTGGCGCCTGATCGGCTACGGGATCATAAAGAAGTAGCCCGTAGCTAAAACTTGTAACCGATCTTCCTCAAGAACGCCTTTCTCTCAGCCACCTGCTTCTCATCCTCGATCCCGAGCGATCTCTTCCCATCCACGACCCCGAGCACGCCCCGACCCTGCTCGGTCTCGCACACCGCTACCTCAACGGGGTTCGCCGTGGCGCAGTAGATGGCGCAGACCTCAGGGACGCTCTTCACCGCGTTGAGTACGTTGATCGGGTATGCTCCTCGTATGAAGATCAGGAAGAAGTGACCAGCACCGACTCGAAGCGCGTTTCTCTCGGCAGCTCTCTTCAGGTCGGGGTCGTTGCCCTCAGACCTAACTAAGCAGGGTCCGGAGCTCTCGCAGAAGGCTATCCCAAACTTCGATGACGGGACGCAGTTCATCATCGTCTCGTACAGGTCCTCCACCGTCTTGATGAAGTGGGACTGCCCAAGAATCACGTTGCAGCCTTCAGGCATCTCCAGACTGACGAGCTCGGTTTTCATATGATCACCCAGCTGACCCGAAGGAAGCGTCTATGAAGCCAAATCTAAAACAGTTATCACCGCAGACCCACCGAAACCCAAAACAACTCAGAGAGACCATATCAGATTGATCAGTTTGCCAGCTAGAATCATACTAGACTCAAACTTTCTGATGGTCCCAACCCAGTTCAACGTAGACATCTACAGCGAACTCAGGTGCCTGGTAGGAGGCTCCGTTGAATTAACCACCATACCGCAGGTCATGGAGGAGCTGAGAAAGAAGGCTTCACAAACGGGGAAGTCAGCCTCACAAGCCAGGCTAGCTCTAGAACTCGCCGAACGCCACCAAGTGAGGCTTATCGAACCGGTTCAGGGCGAATCCGTGGACGACCGAATAACGCAGACCGCCAAGAGGCTAGGCTGCCCCGTCGCAACCAACGACCGAAGGCTAAGAAGCAGACTCAAAGCCCTGAACATTCCGGTCATATATCTGAGAGAACGGACTCACCTATCAGCGAACGGCTTAGCATCTTGTTAAGATCCTCGAGAAATCTTTTATCTCCAATACCTTCTCCATAACATCACTACCTCTAGGTGCAACTCAATTGGATGCTGTTGCAGCTCAGTTTGAAGTCTATGCACTGTATTCCATCCTCGCAGTAGCAACAGCTGGCCTATTGTATGCAATCCTCCTAGCTTTTCAAATTCTTAAGGAGAATAAGGGAAATGAAAAAATGCAGAAGATCGCCAAGGCCATTCAAGTTGGAGCAAATGCCTACCTGAAAAGACAGTTCAAAACTGTAGCACTACTGATTATTGTGTTGAGCATTGCTCTCTATTTCACCGCCAACTCCCCTCAGATCGGCTTGGGAAGATCATTAGCATTTCTGATGGGCTCCATTTTCTCGGCGACGGTCGGTTACATAGGAATGAACATGGCCGTTCGCGGCAACGTTAGAGTGGCATCAGCAGCCGGGAAGAGCTTTGGTGATGCTCTGAGAATTGCCTACAGAACCGGAACCATTACCGGTATGCTTACAGATGGTCTGGGTTTGTTGGGCGGAACTCTAATCTTCATGGTATATGGTGATTTGGCTTACGAGGTCCTACTTGGTTTCGGTTTTGGCGGCTGTCTGCTGGCTCTGTTCATGCGAGTCGGTGGTGGCATTTACACCAAAGCTGCTGATGTAGGGGCGGACATGGTTGGCAAGGTTGAGAAAAACATCCCGGAGGACGACCCAAGAAACCCCGCCGTCATTGCTGATCTGGTCGGAGATAATGTCGGAGACTGCGCTGGTATGGCTGCAGATATTTTCGAATCTTATGAGGTGACCATAGTCTCAGCAATGATTCTAGGGTATGCCGCCTTCGGACACAAGGGAGTGATATTTCCCCTGATGGTCAGAGCGATGGGCGTCCTCGGCTCCATCATCGGAACATATGCGGTCAGAGCGAGAAAAGAGATGGAGAGCGCCATGCGCGCTATTACAAGAGGATTCACACTCTCCGCAGCTATTTCAATCATCGGTTTCTTCTCCTTAGCCTACTTCTACATGAACGACATAGGAGCATCTTTCGAACTATTAGGGATACAAATTCCGAAAG
>Ga0315312_1000085_pt1 | contig 163445 bp, 179 predicted proteins | sample TDP7_MG_FD_203629 | JGI IMG/M metagenome (GOLD analysis project Ga0315312, IMG submission 203629) | Freshwater sediment microbial communities from Lake Towuti, South Sulawesi, Indonesia - TDP7 | ecosystem: Environmental > Aquatic > Freshwater > Lake > Sediment | place: Indonesia: South...
TGTAGCGCTCCGCTATCTCCTTGATCCCCTTTAGGAGCGCGGGGATCTCGGCTCGAGGCACCACCACGTCCTCCATGTGGTTTATGGGGCTTTCATTCTTGAGGGCGTCAATGATCGCCCGACGCGCTTCCCACAGCCGGTTCTGGTCCCGCGGGTCCAAGGCGACTAGGACATCCAGAGCGCCGTTCTCCAGACAGATGTCACTCACCTTATCGTAGTCTGCGTCTATCGCCTCCTTATGGTTGCCGTCGAGTTGGATTAAGAGGTGGGCCGCGGCATCGTGGAAGGGGAGTTCCTTCCCTAGGTACCGCTCGCAGGCTAGGACGCTGTCGCGTTCCATGAACTCGATGGTAGTGGGGATGATACGGTGGGCTATGATGTCGGAGACCGTCTTAGCTGTTGCTTGGAAGTCGTGGAAGGGCACCAGCAGGTCAACCTTAAGCTTGGGCAAGGGCAGCAGCCGCAATATGATTTTGGTCACCACGGCTAGGGTTCCCTGCGAGCCGACCAACAGCTGGATCAGGTTGTAGCCGGTGACGTTCTTGACCAGCTTACCGCCGCAGGTGATGACCTCACCTGATGGGAGTACCGCCTCCAAACCGCAGACGTAGTCCTTGGTCACCCCGTATTTGACAGCCCGGGGGCCGCCCGCCCCCTGAGCGATGTTGCCACCGATGCTACAGGAGTCGAGGCTGGCTGGATCAGGGGGATAGAAGAGCCCCTCTGCTTCCAACGTCCGGTGGAGATCGCCGGTGATCACGCCCGGCTCGACGGTGACCATCAGGTTCTCCTTGTCAATCTCGAGGATGCGATTCATCCTTTCTAAGGAGAGGATTATACCACCGCAGACGGGCACCGCGCCGCCGCTCAGACCCATCCCCGCCCCGCGAGGGGTAACCGGAACCCTCTCCCGCTGGGCCAGCTTGAATATTTGTGAGATGTGCTTGGCTGAAGTGACCTTCACTACTACCTCGGGGTCGGCCCTGAGCCCCACCACCTCGTCGTGGGAGTAGGGTTCCATGTCCTCGGCCTCTACTAGCACGTTATCCGCACCCACGATTTCGCGCAGCCCCTCCACAACCTCGGAGTCAACTTTCTTGTACATCCCATCCCTCCCGCTCTACAACCGCGCTTGATCCCTACTATTAAATCATCAATCTCCTCTTCCGTATTATAAACATGCGGTGAGACCTCTGCCATGATCTGCCTCCGGCTTGACCCATCTACCTCGGTAAACTCGCAACAAACAGAGAAAAGTTAACTGAATTCAGAGTTCTGGTGTCTGGGGATATCTCCACAGAGGATATAAACCCCTAATCACTAGGTTCGTTGATAACCTACCGATATAGTGATGGCCATGCCGATTATAACCCTGCTCTCCGATTTCGGGTTAAAGGACCCGTACGTGGCGGAGATGAAAGCGGTGATCCTTTCAATCTGCCCCGAAGCGTGTGTTGTGGACATAAGCCATGAGATTGAAAAGTTTAACATACGCACAGGCGCCTTTGTGCTCGCCTCCGCGGCACCATATTTTCCCCAAGGCACGATTCATGTGGCGGTTGTGGACCCTGGGGTCGGAACCAAGCGAAGGCCTCTGGTGGTTGAAACTGGACGTTGCTTCTACGTGGGACCCGATAACGGTCTCCTTGTGTTGTCGGCGCAAAGGGAGGGGATACGTCACATCTACACTATTAGCAACCCAGTATACATGCTTCCTCGAGTCTCCAGAACCTTCCATGGAAGAGACGTTTTCGCTCCAGCAGCCGCACATTTAGCGAGGGGATGCTCCCCTTCCGAGTTTGGACCAGAAGTTCACGACTGCCTAGTTCCAAAATTTGCGAAGCCACGGTTAAGAGGAGGCGCATTGTTCGGAGAGGTTCTGCACATAGATGACTTCGGTAACGTCATCAGCAACCTTTCCGTGAAAGACCTCGAAAAGACAGGTATACGTGAAGGAAGCCTTCTCCATGTCCAGCTTAAGGGAAAGGCCCTAACGTTGAAGCTTTGTTCGGCATACGGCGAGGTCCCAGCCAAAACGCCCTTGGCAATCATTGGCAGCACTGATTTTCTCGAGGTCTCTATAAATCAAGGAAACGCCTCTGAGGCATTTAAGGCAAAAGTAGGGAACCTTATCCGTATTTCACCACCCACTGAATGTTAACGCTTTCTTCCAGCGACCACAAAACAAATTTGCCGCCATTACCTCATGTAGAGGTATGATATTCAATGTTTCGCTTTCTTTAACCCTTTTTCTAATCACATTAGCAGTCTCCTTTCTCTACACCAGATACGAGAGCAAAGTTCAGTTTCTGTTTGGAGGAAGGAAGTTTCGCCTTTGGGATGCGTTTCTTTTTGTTGCGGCGATGGGGATCATGGTGACGATCCTAGCATTTATTCCAAAGCTTGACATAATTAAGGTGTTTTTCTTATCCGTCTACTCCCTTGCCTTGTTTACCTTTACTTATTTGGTTGTGCCAAAATGGTACTTTGCGGTTCTAAGCCCAACTTCTTTTGTTGTCCTATACCTTCTCTACTGGAACATATATTTCTTAAACATCTTTGCCGTGATTTTCGCCATCTTCGCCTCAATTTGCCTAGGAACTATCTTTATTTGGAAAACCACCGCGGTCTTCGCTGCCCTGCTGACTATCATGGATATAGTTCATGTTTTGATCACGGGATTTATGGTGGTTTACGGTGAAAAAGTGCTCGCCTTGGGACTACCTGCAATGGTCATTATACCCACCTTCCCATCCTGGTTTCCTGAGCGCTGGACGGCCCTCGGATTAGGCGACATTCTTCTAGCAGGGCTCCTCGTCATCCAAACATCAAAAAGGTACGGAAGGAGATTCGGAATCATGACAGCCATTGCTATAGCCGCTGTCTTCTTACTGTTCGAAACCATTCTTCTGAACTTCTTCGCCGAATATTTCCCAGCTACTGTTATGGTTGTTTGTGGCTGGTTAACCGCGCTAGGGGCGAGACATCTATACGAATCACGCATGTTCAGGCATGCTAAAGCTGAGTGAAGAGCCATAAAAACAATAGGGAAGTGGAGGGCGTCCGTACTAGATGATTCTATCGGTTTTGGCTAAGTCCCGCTCCTCTTTGAGCCCACGCCCTGCGGAGCCTAATCAGCCTCCATGTCGTACAGGTCAACTAGGGGTGTGGAGTCAACTATCAGGGCTAGTGGGTGCGATGAACCGACCAAGCTTGAAGAACCACTCAAAGACCTTCTTCAAGAGGCTGAGGTAGCGTCTCCACTATCTCTCGATAGTGGTTCTGTCGGGTGCACAAAGTGGTCAAAGTGCACATCTATCTTATTTTATCTAAAATTAGGCATCATCTTGCTATTTTTCTTCGCACGTATCTTAATGCTTCCTCGACGCCTTTTATGCTTTCATCCACTTTCGAGAGTATTCTCCAGTCATAGTAGGCGTACTTGTGAAGATAAAGGAACGCGTTGTCTCCTGCTTCTATCAACTCCTTCTCACCGAGCTTATACAGGGTTTCCACTCTGTCTGCATGAGATTCTGGCTCTGGAAATCCCCGTTTCTGTATTAATGCAGACGAGGCCTCAACATAAGCATGAAAAACTTTTTCGCAACCCTCCCTCATCCTTAAAAGATCTCCACTTCTTTTACCTTCTTCATACTCCCCTAATCCTATAGCATAGAAATCTTCAGCACTTCTCAAATGTTCCCCAACAGTCACCATTGTTAACGCCATACTTCATTATTAAATTGACTAAAACCCCTTAATATAACTTCCATGGCGTTTTGAAGCATTCTTCCCAACATTGTTTAAAAGAGAGATGGTGGAGAACCCAACCGACCCGTATCTTCCCTCCAGTTTTACATTCGCGCTTAAGTAATTTTATCGGTCTTAGCTAAGTCTCGTAGCCTCTCCACGCCGCCGATTTCGTTGATGACCTGAGCCACGCCCTTCGGGACTAGTTCTTCCCAGTTTTCTCCGTCTATTATTCTTTTTCGTATTTCTGTAGCCGAGTAGACCTCTCGCTCATGAAAGGGCACGGGTTTCACCTTGAAGCCTCTCTCAACGAATAGTCGGCGAGTGAGGGGGTCGTTTGTGTAGACCACATCGAATTTTGGGGTGTAGCCCACGACCTGAGAAACCCATATCATGTGCACGTGTGTGTCTGGCACGGGAACAATCCAGTATCGTGACGGCTGGATTCCCTCCTCTTCTAAGGCTCGTCGAATCATGGTGATGCGCTCGCCAGAGGTGAAGGGGTTGTTCACCCTATGGCTGTACTGTGAACTACCCACCACGATCACAAGCTCATCAACCTTCTTCAAGATGTCCTCCATAGCCTTGAGGTGTCCGTTATGAAAGGGCTGAAACCTTCCCACAAAAACTCCACGCTTCACCACGGCATTTCCCACCAAAGGACTCTATCTGCATACTACGTACTTGAACTTAATTTTTGCTCAGCTCAGCCTTCTTAAAGTTTTATACTGTTCCAGAACAACTTCACGAAGTTTACGTTCGATACATTTTACTCTCTTAGCTTATATTTAGCTCTCATACATATTTTGTATTCATAATTCTTAACATCGAAAATCGTCTATCGCTTTAATGTTCGTTAGGGAAGAATAGGAAAGAGCAGTCATCTTGACAAATAGAAGGCTTCATGAAGCAATTTCTGTGGCTCTTTTATTAGGGATTGCTCTGCATATGGTTCTGCCTTCTATAATCTCTACTGCTCAAGCCTCTCCATCCGCTGACAGGTCAAAACCACTTCACTTTTACTTCCACTACCTTGAAACACCTGTTTCTGTCGCAGGCATGCAAACACATTATGTTATGAACACCACACAATGGTTCAACTTCCCTACTCAAAGGGAAGCATATTATCACTCTTTACATAAACCAATTGGGCTGCCCAAAATCGTAGTTGACTACTACCTATACCCTAACCTTGCGGGTCCAGTTACGATCGATGGAATATGGCAAGTTTTTATCTGGATTAACGGTTCAGCGTACAAGCCCTGCGGCTTTAGCGTGCAGTTTAAGGAAATCTCTGTTGGAGGACAAACGCTCTGGGATTCAGGAGTGCTTTCCCCAACCGTTACCAGCGATATTGGTTCCCATATAGATGTACCGATCTATAATTACAACCTGTCCTCTACATCTCTTGCTCACACTTTCAGCGCTGGCACAACTATCCAGGTTGAAGTGACGATAAACCCTGGAGCATCTGCTGAATGCAGGGTTTGGTACGATTCGCCCTTATATCCAAGCAAGGTGATCCTTCCATGCAAAGACTATGCACGACCCTCTTCTGTCAAAACTTTTGATGTTAACCATGCAGAAACAAACATATTTTCAATAGAGTGGAGTAGAGATCAACGGAAGGTCATTCTCAATGCTAACGTCACTGATCCCTTTGGCGGATATGACATCTACATGGTTAAGGCCACAATCCTTGATCCATCTAACCAGACAGTTCTTGACGGTGTAAGCATGACCAGAATCTCTAACGGCATGTGGGTTCTTCACCACATGCACACCTACGAAGTAACATGGTCTTACCCTGAAACAGCCATGTTAGGCAACTACACAGCAAAGATTTCAGTCATTGACAACAATGGGTATTACCACTATTTAGACTACGGTCTCTTTGACCCCTACATTGAACATGCCTATCACATCTTTAACATTGGAATAGTCGTTCTGCATAATCCAGCTTTTAGAATTGTTGATGATGCAGAGTCCCCTTTGCCCAAGGCTCAGGTCTATGTAAGGTCACCAAATGGCACAACCAATACTCTGCCTTTATACACATCCAACAATGGCTTCATCAATTTAACACAAGTTCCGACAGGGAACTATGGTTTCACAATCATGTGGAAAGGCGTGATAGTGCAACAAATAACCACATACGTAGATTCTGATGGACCATACATTGTGAAATGCCAAGTTTATCAGGTAACCATACAGGTCTTAGGAAACGATGGAGCCCCAATTCACGGAGCATATGTAGTGATTTACACTCAAGCGGGAATAGTATTTGATTTCAAAATGACTGATGCGTCAGGTGAGGCAGTATTCCAATTACCCCCAAGCGATAATCAAGCTGTTGGAATGTATAAAGTAGACGTATATTATAGCACAGCGTATTGGCTCACCCATGTAACCGCAAACACAACTGAGCCAACAATCTTCATCAACTTATCTAAGCTATTAAAGATCACACTGACCGACTTCCCGCCACCCATATGGACAACCATCGGCTTTTGGCTAGTCATCGCCCCAATCGCCACAATTTGCTTGGGACTAGTCTTCTTAATCAAGAGAAAAACACGAACTAAATCATAAGTGATGAATCTTTTTTGATATTTATTGACTAAAAGATCTTAGGGGTCATGCCAAGTTAAAAAAGGGGAAATTAGATCTATCTGACTCGACGGCTTTGACTTGTCGGATTTCAACGTTGTTCCAGAACCATTTCAGGTGAAAGTGACGGCGTCCAAAAGGCGCAGGCCTCTTCCAATGGGCTGACGTTTATGTTTTCTTTACGGCAGAGTACCTTTTTGTCCCTTAAGGGGTTGGCGTATCTTCTTAGATTAGCTAGGTAATGTTGTTTGAAATGGGCCTTTCTTATCAAAAATTGAACTTCATGGGATTCGAGCCTTCGGTTTGCATGCGCGCAGTTTCCGCAAATCCTAGGTACAGTTGTCTCACTTTTCAGTGACATCAGATAAACCGCCAACCCAATATATATTTTGTGTATCTTAATATTTAATATACTATTTCCAATTTTGATATATTTCGGAACTGGAGTGAAGCATTATAAAGATATATGATATATTACGATTTAATAGTTAAATAGCTTAGTCAAGGCGAAACCACGTGATAAGCCCGATTAAAAAGGGAATAGCCGTTTGGATTTTCGGCTCCCTTACCTTTCTGGCAGTTTTGCACACGTTTGACGCTTTCCTCTCCATCACCTCTAGAACAGAAATCTCACTCTTACAACTTTATCCGTTTGACACATTGAAACACATGGACGCTGTAACGTACTTCTGGGCATCACTGTCTTCAGCATTCCTTCTTTTCGGCATCACCTGCATCATCGCATTTCAGAACGCGGTTGAAGCATTTATTAACAAATTATTCACGAAGTCCGAACTGGAAGGACAAGATCTAGAAAGTATGCCGGCCAGCACCTTTGATATGATAAACGATTCGTTAACATCCACCAGAATAGACCTGCAAACGGTAAAAAATGACCTGATCAGCGTGAAAGACAGCCTGGATACCGTGAAAACAGAGGTGAGGTGTTTCAGGTCGGAGCTGGAAAAGTTTAACATAAATCACATGAGAAAATGTCCTTCGTGTGGAAGAGAGACTCTTCCCGACTTCAACCTATGTCCCTACTGTGGGGAAAAGTTGTCCATCCGCGCATACATCAAAAGAGAGGCTCCGTTAGCGTTTAAAGAATAAACGATGTAAGTGAAATGGGATAGTACGGCTTTTGTAACAAAGAGCTCGTCACAATAGCTCCTTTAGGAATCCAACAGGATACAACAATAAGGCTCTATCACCCACCCCGATCTCCATAGGCTCTGTGTAACCCCTATCCTCACGCTGAAGAAGCCCCAACTTAACATCAGCACCCAACCCGTAACCCCCAACGGTACAAGTTCGGTTTCGCAACACTTTTACCACCCGATGGCACGGGATTAACAATGGAAACGGATTTGACGCCACGGCGCGCCCTACAGACCTCGGACTTCCATTCACAGTTTTGGCTATGGCACCGTACGTGGTTATGTATCCGACTGGAATCAGACACACGCATTGGAGCACTCTTCGACTGTAGCTTGTCAGATGACTTACGGCTATTTTAAAGCTAGGCGATACGTCTTTCCCATCAAAAATTAGCTTCAAGGTCCTCAACAGGTCCGACGAAAGTCGACTCGTTTTCTCCGCCATCTGAAAGGGTACGTTGTATGGCAAGCTTTGCAGCAAACTCCGTAGAGCTTCTTCCTCACTGGGTGAGAAGGCGGTGGCGAAGACCTCTCCATTCCCCACAGCGGCGGCATACCACACTCCGTCGATTTCTCGATGATGGACGTAAATCACAACAATCCCTCAAGTCCATGTAATAGGTTTCTCAAAAGATATTTAAATCTGACAACCGATTCTATGATTAAACTTAATAGGGTCCCAGTATATAGTGCATCGAACAGGAGGAGTCGGATTTGGCTGAGCAACAACCCCCCTATCTCTTCGTTCCAGGAGCCACCACACTGGGTGTGGTCTGCTCTGACGGCGTGATTCTCGCCTCCGAGAAAAGGGTTTCCTACGGCTACTTGGTGGTTAGTAGGGTTGGCAAGAAGGTTTTCAAGATAACTGATAGAGTCGGCGCAGCGTGCGCTGGACTGGTTTCTGACATGCAGATTTTGGTGCGGGAGGTGGAGGCTTACGCAAACCTCTTTAAGCTCGACGCCAAAAGACGCATCCCCGTGAAATCCGCCGCCAAGCTCATGTCCAACCTGCTTTTCAGCCGGCGGCTTTTTCCCCTCATCACCCAAACACTCGTGGGTGGAATTGACGAGGAGGGTGCATCATTGTATGTTTTAGACATACTGGGATCGGTGATACCCGACAAATACGCGGCAGTAGGGTCCGGGGCTCAGATCGCCGTAGGGGTCTTGGAGGAAGGATACAAGGAGAACATGACCGTCAAGGAAGCAAAGGAACTCGTGAGTAGAGCCGTAAAATCGGCGGTGAGTCGAGACATCATGAGCGGTGACGGCGTGGATTTCCTCGTGATCACCAGCGAGGGAATTCAAGAGGATTCCATAAAATTTTAACACCCCATTGAAAAGACGCTGATTTCATCGTCTCATTCGGAAGTTGGGGGGAGTCAAATTGTCGTTTGAGTTAACCCATGAAGAGGGGGAGTTCCTCGTAAAGCTCGCTCGAAAAGCTGTGGAGGAATACCTTAAAAAGGGAAGCATCATGAAGGTGCCTAAGGATGCTCCGCCAAAGTTTATGGAGCACTGCGGAGTTTTCGTCACCCTAAACAGCCTTAAACTTGGAAGGAAGGAATTGAGGGGCTGCATTGGTTTCCCGTACCCAACCAGTCCCCTAACTCAAGCCGTGATCGAGTCCGCCATTAACTCTGCGACGCAGGACCCCCGCTTCTCTTCGGTCTCTCTCGGCGAACTTGACCACATCGTGTTTGAGGTGAGCGTGCTTACCCCTCCCCAGCTTATCGAAGCGGACAAGCCCATGGACTACCCCTCAAAAGTCAAGGTGGGGCAAGACGGGCTGATCGTGGAGAGAGGCTACTATAAGGGTCTTCTTCTTCCTCAGGTGCCCGTCGACTGGAACTGGAACGAGGAAGAGTTTCTTTGCCAATGCTGCATAAAAGCCGGCTTGCCACCGGATAGCTGGCTACTCAAAGGAACCAAAATCTACAAGTTTCAAGCTATCATCTTCGAGGAAAAGTCTCCAAAGGGAGAAATAGAGCAAAAAGAACTATACGGGAAATAGGCTCCATGAGGGTTCAATTCTCCCCATGCGGATTGGGCCTAGGTCATGTGGGGCGCTGCGTTCCCATAGCTAGGAAACTGGAGGAAAGGGGAGCCCAGGTTTTGTTCTCCACCTACAGGGATGGGGTTCGGTACGTTCAGCAGGAGGGGTTTCCAGTGGTAGAGGTCCCGCCTATTGGTTTCATGGTTAAACCTGACGGAACCGTGGATTTCAAGCAAACAGCGGTCAACCCAGGCCCCTTCTTCGCGTCCTTCACCCTCCTAAAACAGGTGGATGCCGAAATTCAAATTATGCAAGCCTTTGAGCCTGACGTAGTCGTCTCAGACTCAAGAATTTCACCCTTGATAGCCGCAAAACTGTTAAGAATACCCGAGGTTTGCATGCTCAATCAATTCCAAATCATTGTCCCCAGGCGCACACGATTCTTGAGACTCGGAAAACTAGTGGATGCGGGTGCCCTCGCCCTCATCGGAAAAATCTGGACCACCGGCATACACGTTTTGATTCCAGATTTCCCCCTACCCTACACTCTTTCCATGGGAAATTTGCGGATTCCAACCTCATATCAAAAACGGGTAAAGCTCATAGGTCCCCTGCTGCCCACATACCCTAACGAGTTGCCAACCCAAAAAGAGCTTAGAAAAAAACTTGGTTTAAGCGAGGACAAGCCAGTCATTTTCGCACCTATCAGTGGACCCGTGAAGGAGCGCGCCTATTTTACAGACATTCTCCGACAAGTCTTTGAGGAGTTTCCGGACGATTATCAGATTGTTATGTCGCTTGGCTACCCGAACACCTCAACTGAACCGCTGCAAAATGGAAACTTAACTGTTTATAACTGGATTCCCAATCGCTTCGAATACTTGAAGGCTTGCGATGTGGTGGTCTCTAGAGCGGGTCACGGAACCTTGACGCAGTCCATATCCTATGGCAAGCCCCTCATCCTAGTGCCCACCCCCAACCACACTGAACAACTCAACAACGCCAGAGGCGCGGCTGGACTGGGCGTCGCCGAAGTCATCGAACAGCAGAACCTTAATAAACAGACGCTTCTGGAGGCTGTTCGAAAAATGGTGGAGGTTGATCGATTTCGGGAGAGAGCCGAACAGATTCAGGGGGACGTTCTAAAGCTTAATGGCATGGAAACCGCTGTTCAAACGATAACGGAAGTAGCGAAAGGAGCTGGTAATATTTCTTCGTAAGAGGCTTCGGATAAACAGGTTTAAACTTCTTCAAGCTCCAACAATTTTAATGCAATCATGTGAGTGGGCCTCTTACAAGTCGACATTTGCTAAAGGCGTGGGCCTGAGATAAGATCGCGTTTATCCTAACAGTTGAATCGTTGTCATCTCAACAACTGCCCCTACTAGAAGAAGGGCAGCGCATGCTGCAATGAATATGCAGGTGTTTTTGGCCTCGGCCTTTAAAGATCGGCGCTGAGCTATCCTCAGGGTTAGCCAAAGACTTTGGGATATGGCAAGTGCATACGCCGCATATTCAATCCACGCATGTGGAAAGAAAAACGTGAGTATAAATAAGGCGGCTGGGTTCTCCCCGCTAACCATCGCAAATGCGGCAATAAGTCTTCCCGTGGAGTATAGGACATAGAAAGCGGAAAGAGGTCCAAGAACTGGTACGAACATTATTAGAGCATACATGAGGTTATTTTGGAAGATGGCTGGCACGCTCATTAAATTTGGAAGTGCCCCTTGAAATTCCTCATAAATCCCTTGAGCCTCTGAGGGGCTCATCGGTGAGAAGGTTCCCGCGAAAGTTATAGCAAGAGAACTGAGGAAAGCTAGTATTAGAACTAAAACCCTCGCCCTGTTTCCGGGGTTAAACTTCATTCTGCTCAAGATTACTAACCTCTATTGTGCAGTCACATCTCTACAAGTTGCTTTGGTATAACCTCCAAGGCTCTAAAGCCTCGAGCACAGGGATTGAGCATCTCCGAGATTTGAACCCTTCCCAGAACCCCCTTTTCGTCCTTAGCGTGGCCTTTGAGGTCGTGTTCCGCTGGAGCTAGAGATTGCAGTTCGATGCTGTCCTTAAAAAATCTTGCGGTGCAGGCTGCTGGCAAGCCTAGTCTTAGTCGTTTCCCTTCTTCAACCACTTTTAGCGCAGAATATAAAACGGCATGAGCCCCGGACGCTAATTCAGCTATTCTCACTGGGACGCTTTCCTTCCCTATGGCCAAAACCTCGATGCCGTAAACACGCTTGATGGTTGAAGCAGTTTTTCTTATGTTCGGGAGAATCTTTAAGATTTGTTGCCTTGCCCTATTTGAAAGCCTCATCCTAGAGAGTCGAATCGGGGAAAGCTCCCCTAAGCTTAAACCTCCGAGGGACATATCCAAATGAACCACGTCTGCCTTCGCCTCTTTCAAAAGGTTCTGGCAAAGCTCCAGCTCGTGGATGATCAATAGGTGCCCATTCTCCACCCTAGCGAAGATGGGCTCAGCTAGGCATAGGCTAACCTCTCTGTAGGGGGGCTCCACCAACACAGCGGCCACAGCAACTACTAACAAGGGATCGAAGCGGTCATTCAAAACAGCGGCGCTCGAATCCGCTGCCACCACCCTCAAGACGTTCACCAATCCTAAATTGCTTTGAAAACATTTATCTTTCGTAGCTTTTAAGTGTGAGCGTGAGGCCATGCTGTCCTTTGCCCTATCTATGAGATGCACACGCACACACGCTAGACCCTCGGTCTTGTACATGCACCTCTATAACCGAAAAAATATGCGTCAGCGGAAAGAAACTTAAGAGTTAATTCAAAGAAGTTGGTAAGATCTCCTATAGCGGGGGTTGCCAAGCCAGGTTAAAGGCGTAGAGCCGCGATAAGCGACGCGGTGGCTTCAGGAGCCTATCCCGTAGGGGTTCGTGGGTTCAAATCCCACCCCCCGCACTTCATCCTGATTCAATGTTTGAAACTGTCAAATTTTGGAATAGAAGATGACCTAAGTACATGCGAACCGCCGTTCATGAGTTTCAAATAGCTTATGATCGTGCTTTCCGTTTCGTAGCGGTTTCATCTTCCCATACCACAGCGATTCCTTCTTCGTTAAATAATCGCTCGACTAGTTTCATACGACGGGTGTCTTTGGGCAACTTTGGGAAGATTACTCCAGGCGATACGTCTTTTCCCAAATCTAACTGTGATTCGATATAATCCCAAATCTGGCGTGCCTGACGTCTAACGTTTCGGCGAACAGTTACTAAGGTCATTGCATCCCATTTTGAACACTTGATCTCTGCTACTGCAACTAATGTTTCATCACTAGCGACAAAAATATCCATCCTGCCTTTTCGTCCACTCGGCTTAGTCACCGCTTTCTCACTTACTATGGAACCTTCTGCACTTTTGTGCCATTCTTTCTGAATTCTCTTATGAACCTCTTTCCCGTGTCGTAAATGCTTAGGCTCATTACTCAGGGTCATTATCACACACTTGGCTCTTTGATATACACGAACTTAAATTAGTTTACAGTCAACTGATTCACACAATGGATATCAGGCATGTTCACCAAGGAGCCAATTGAATAATCATGGTCATATCACCCATCTATTCTAAATTCTGATTAGTTCATCGGTTCAGGTATAACTTTTCCGAGAAAGATTTCAATCCGATAAGTTTTTGTGCATACTAGGAACAATAACTGTTGATTAAAAATGCCATATTATCATGTTCGCATCGCAAAGAAGCGAGGAACAGTTAGGTGGGCTTTTGAACTCGATTTGTCCAAGAAGGAAGTTGAAGATGGGATAATTAAACCCTTTGTAGAAGGGAAATCATTTATTTGCGGAGGCTCGCCTATTGAGCCATCAGATGTTGACCAAATCCGAATCAACGAGACCGAGCAATCTTCATCTCAGATTATTGCAAGTGCCAAATTGAAAAAAGTCACTCAAGAGTTGCTTAAAAGGTTCTACGGTGTTGGGAAAGGCGGTCACTCGGATGAATGGTATGTGACTCATGCAGGAAAAGTTGTTACAAGAGACTTCGTTAAGGAATTGAGGTTGCATAATAAGTCAAGAACTTTTGCAATGAAAGAGAACGTGTTCATAGTACACGGAAGAGATTTGCTATCAGTGAAAGAACTTAAATCAATGCTAAAGAGGTTTAGGCTTAACCCGATAGTTCTTCATGAACAACCCAGTGGTAGCAGGACAGTCGTTGAGAAGCTTGAAAAATACTCCGATGTAGGATATGCCTTTGTGATTTTAACTCCAGACGACATTGGATGTTTTAACATTGAAGTAAGCAAGAGCCTCCAATCCATTGTGGGAACACTCCAAAATCTTATAGAAGCTTACACGGTAATCAAACATAAAGGACCTTTGAAAAGAGTTCATGGCGAACTATCCAAAGTTGCTAGTTCCTTTAAACCCAGAGCTCGCCAAAATGTTGTTTTGGAGTTTGGCTATTTTATAGGTTTTCTGGGTCGTGATAGAGTGTGTTGTCTGTACAAAGGGGATGTTGAATTACCTTCTGATATGCATGGAATAGTTTATGTACCTTTCAAAGAATCGGTGAATGAAGCTAGAGATATGATAATCAAGGAACTTAGAGCAGCGGGTTACGATGTAAGAGAGTAGAATGACTCCTTTTGACAGTTTTAAACGACAGTATAAACCTAACCCCTCGCACCACAAAATTTTTATGTAGAAAAAGATGGGGCTGGCAGAAATTAAATTAGAAATTCGATTTCCACGTCAAAGCTTCTCCTCTTGATTTCCTTTTCCATCTCCTCCTCTCTCTTGACGAAGAATGCTTTACAGTCAAAGATTTTTGCAAGAGCAAGTGTGAAACAATCAGGCAACGATAAAGCTCGTTCACACTTTACCTTAGCAGCCTCGCTCATGAGCGCCCCGGTTTCCATAATAGCCACCACTTTTGACTCTAACAAATACCTCCTTTTCTCCTCTGCAATTGCCCAACCAAGCCTCCTACAGAGGACGTATTCCATCTCCACCACAGCCAGTTCGGAACAAAACGCTAGGGTTTCTTCTCTGAGAATTTCTTCCTTCAGCTTTCTAGCGGATGGGTCATCGACCGCTAGCGCGATCAAAACCCCTCCATCAAGGACCTTCTTAGCCAATTCGTCAGATCCTTTGCTCATCCTTCCTTCGCTCCGCAATTAGCTCAGCATAAAGACTGTCAAAATCCGCTCCGACTACGGGCCTACAAAAAAGCCTAAACATCTCCATTCTTCGGAAGTTGCGTTCATAGTTTCTCGTCAAAAACGATATAACCTCGTCGAAATCAACCCTTTTACCGGTCTTCTTTTGAAGGTCAGCTGCGATGGTCAACAACTTCCTCCTGTTTTCATCGTTTACTGCTATGGTGACCATTTTGCAACACCTGTGTATAATACAGAAATTATAAATCTTATAAGATTTGTGTTTTGCTCTCTGCCTCAGCAAGCCTATCCCGTAGAGGTTCGAATCCCATCTCCGCACTAAATTACTAGTAACTTTTAAATGACCCTAGACTCGATCAATTCATAAAGATATAACTACCCCAGCCGAATTGATCGATCTCTAGGGCGCTTTTAAAGTCGATGGGCAAGTTTAAGTGGTAAAATACGAGGCTTCGAGTCATCGGCTTCGCCTATTTCGGTTTGACTTTCCTTTTCTTGCCTGTTTTTCGTTCTCGTTTACCCATATCATTGAGCTTTTTCATCCAGGTGCCTCTTGTGTAAATTGCTCCTACGCCCGGCTCAACGATTGCTTCTATGCCAATGGCTTTGCGTCTCTCTTTCTTCTGTGGTCTTCTACGAGGCATACCGTCTCACCTTGTTGTATTTAGCTTCTGACATAAAAAGGGTAACTTCGATGGTTCCTTACTCTTTTCTTTCATCAAATGTTTGCACTCAACACATTTTATGATTATTTCACTGTCTTGTAAAGGTTTGTAACTTAAGTGTTCCGTTCAATCGAACGAGCTTTTAGGGGTCACAGTTTGTAGGCGAACCGAATCAAGCGCTATTGCAGCGAGCCTGTCTGTTCTAATAGCTATATGGTTTCCAAGGTCTTGGGAGAATATTTTATTTTACTGTGGCATTTTGGGCATTCGACGGCGTAAATCATCTTTTTTTCTATCGTGCTTAGAATGTTTTCACAGGATGGCAGGTCAACCTTAAAGTCATTCCCACAATTGCACACTAACGTTAACCCTTTCGTCTGCTTGTGGTCTCTCGACAACAATACTCTTAGCCTGATTATCAAGTTGTGGATCATGTCTTCGGGATGAGATGGGTTATATTTGATAGGCTTTCTCAACTCAATGGCTCCCTTAGTTCTCCAAATTTTCTCTTGAACCGGAATGATTAGCCTATCAAAGGCGTAAGCGATGCCAATTTCTTGGTTAACCCTTGGAGAACGTATCCCTTCTTGTGTTAGAAACGCGACAAAACATTTGCATTCTCTTATTCTCTTTTTGACGGTTTCTGGGGTATATTCGTACTCACTGAATCTCTCAGCCATGTAAGCGCTTATTTTCAATCTACGAAGTATTCCCCACACTCTTTCTACAATGCCCGTGTCCTTGGCGTCGTGACTAAGAAAGACTTCAAACGCCATGGCTTTCACCTCAAATTACCAGTTATTTATCATTCATCATATTTTATTTTTTGTATCGTATAGGCCACAATAAACCTCGATTTTACCCAAAATGCATGCATGCGGGTGGAATCCAAGCCCCTCTTCGAAGACCGAGGCATATCCCTCTCCGAGTTTATCTGTGCCGTCGTCCGAAATAGTGCTTCTATCCGTTTAGGTGTGATAAAGTTTATATTGAGGAGGAAAATTGCTGTAGGTAGATTAAGATTTACCTTTGGAGGGATATTGTGGCCTATTTGACGACGCAAGCAGGACAACCAGTCCTCATTCTCAAGGAGGGAACCGGCCGTAGGCGTGGAAGAGACGCTCAAAGAAACAACATCATGGCCGCCCGGATCATCGCTGAGGTGTTGAGGACAACCCTGGGTCCTCGGGGCATGGACAAGATGCTGATCGACAGCCTCGGAGACATCACCATCACCAACGACGGGGCAGCCATCCTCGACGAGATCGATGTGGAACACCCAGCCGCCAAGATGATGGTGGAGGTGGCTAAAACACAAGACGACATGGTTGGTGACGGAACCACCACCGCCGTGATACTGGCGGGAGAGCTACTGCGCAGGGCTGAGGAGCTGTTGGATCAGAACATCCATCCGACAGTTATCGTGAGCGGATACAGGAAGGCTGCTCAAAAGTCTATGGAGATCCTCGACAAGATCGGAACCCTCGTCGATCTGGAAGACCGTGAAACCCTGAAAAGGGTTGCCATGACTTCCATGGCTAGCAAGGCGGTGGGGGTTGCGCGAGAGCATTTAGCGGAGATCGCCATCGACGCCGTGAAACAGATCACGGAGCAAAGGGGCGAGAGAAGAATCGCGGACATTGACAACGTTCAAATCGTTAAGAAGGAAGGAAAGAGCCTCTATGACACCCAGCTTGTCAGAGGCATAATTGTCGACAAAGAGGTCGTGCACGCGGGGATGCCAAAGCAAATCGAGGATGCGAAGGTAGCCCTACTGGACTGCGCGTTAGAGGTGGAGAAAACTGAGTTCAGCGCCGAAATTAGGATACGGGAACCCACGCAAATGAAGGCGTTTTTAGACCAAGAAACTCGTATGCTGAGGGAGATGGTGGAAAAGATCAAGGCTTCGGGAGCACAGGTCCTGTTTTGTCAAAAGGGTATCGACGACTTAGCTCAGCATTTCCTAGCGAAGGAAGGAATCTTAGCTGCTCGAAGAGTGAAACAGTCTGACATGGAGAAGCTCGCCAGAGCCACCGGCGGAAGGGTGACCACAAATCTTGACGACTTAAAGAGCGAGGATCTTGGAAACGCAGGGCTGGTGGAGGAGCGCAAGGTTGGAGAGGACAAGATGATTTTCGTGGAGAAATGCAAGGATCCACGCTCCGTCGCGGTTCTGATTCGCGCTGGTCTTGAAAGAATGGTGGATGAGGCAGAGAGGGCTATGAACGACGCGCTATCGGTAGTTTCCGACGTGGTTGAATACAACAAAATCGTGGCTGGCGGAGGGGCCATCGAATCCGAGGTCGCCAAGACGCTTCGCGACTACGCAACAAAGGTTGGAGGAAGGGAGCAACTCGCTATCGAGGCCTTCGCCGAATCCATCGAAATCGTGCCGAAAACCCTAGCCGAAAACGCAGGCCTAGAACCCATTGACATACTTGTGGCGTTGAGGTCAGCTCACGAGGAACCACGAGGACACCTAATGGGCGTGGACGTTTTCACGGGAAAAATCATTGACATGCACAAAAACGGTGTGATCGAACCCTTGCGCGTGAAAGAGCAAGCGGTAAAGTCAGCGACCGAAGCTGCCTCCATGATTCTAAGGATCGACGACGTGATCGCGGCAACAAAGCCCAAGGAAGGAAAGCCCCCAGGAGAAATGCCGGAAGGCGAAGAATACGGAGAATAACAACCAAACTTTTCCCCTTTTATTCAAACAGCCTATTTATTCAACGCCAAATTAACGATGGAACACGCTTCTCGTTGCGACGCTCCAGTGGTATTAGACACGTTAAGTACGGCGTGTTACGCTATTTTATATGGCGTGAAGGGCGTTAATTTTGTCTTCCTTTTTAAGAGGATTTGAAGAATAATAAAAGGGAGAAAATGTTGGATTTAGCACTTATAGGAGTTATGGTGATAGGATTCTTACATGGGCTAGAGCCAGGACATGGTTGGCCAGTTGCCTTTCTCTACTCCGTGAGAAAAAGCAGACCTCTGTTGTATGGATTTGTAAGTTCTGGTATAATTTCATTTTTCCATTTTATATCCTCTATTGCTGTGGTTATTGCATACGTTTTCCTAAGCTCCTTTCTTGTCATTTCAATTCCTCTTTTGAAGTATGTGGCCGCAGCCATACTCATCATGCTTGCCTACATATTTTTCACGGAGGACATCAAGGATGAATTTGAAGCTCAGCATGGACATATTCACGAAGATTTGGGGGATTTTGAGCACGAACATGAACATGAACATCCTGATCAGGGCCGGCACGTTCATTGGCATAAGCATATCAAGAGGATAGCGTTAACCCTTTGGGGCATTGCCACCTTTGCCTTTGTTCTCGGCTTCGCTCACGAAGAAGAATTTGCACTCTTGGCTTTAGCTGTTGGAGGCATTAGTCCTTTGATGTTGATGATAACCTATGGTGCATCAGTTACTTTGGCTTTAATGGGGATAACGCTTGTGAGCATAAAAGCGTATGAAAGTGTCCATCTCAAAATCAGACGTTACGAAAAGCACATTCCAAAAGTGACCGCTTTGATCCTTCTATCGATGGCCGTTGCCTTAATTCTTGACTTGGCTTAACATATAAAGAAGTGAAATATCTGAAAAGTCCCGACCCAGATTTGAACCTTAAAAATGGTGCTCCGGCCGGTATTTGAACCCGGGATTACGGGCTTAGAAAGCTTCCACCTAGACTTTGTTACCAAATGCAGTGAAACTTGGAAGGGACCCTTTGTTAACTAAAAAACTGTTACTAATTTTTATATACTGGTTATTGACACATACATAACAAGTTGTGGGGCTGTTGAACAGAGGCACAGAAGAGGCACGTAGATGACTGAAAAGGAGAGAGAAGCCCTTGATCACCTAGACAAACATGTGGAAGCCGAGTTAAACCGCACCCGCAACAACACGAAGCCTAACCCAACTTGTCGACGGCATAGCACCCAATATGGAGGTTCAAAAACTGCCTGAAGAAGCAATCATTAAAAAACATGTCAAGACATTTCTCGACATTTTGGTTTTGTCAATGCTGAACGATGAACCCATGTACGGTTACAAGATTATGGCGGGTATTCACAAAGAATTCGGGGTTTTACTTAGCCCCGGCTCCCTCTATCCTCTTCTCCACATGCTAGAAGACAAGGGGTTAATAGAATCAAGTTCTCACAAAGGCAAAATAGTTTACCAGATAAGCTCAAAAGGGAAACAAAAATTCAAAAATATATTTAACGCTTACAGTTTGGCAATCCAAAAAATGTGGAACTTTGTAAAATCACGTGGGAAAGTTTCTTCCTAGCTTGTTGTGCGCATTTCAAGTAGGCTTTAATGGGTACGAGGAGGGACTTTGAGGATTTTTTCTATCCTCTTTTCTATTTCTCTTTTCAGCTCTCTTATTTTTCCGGCGCGAAGCACCTCTACTTTCCCGTTTAATCGATCATTTTCAAGCAAGAGAAGAAGAGTCTCTTCTTCCTGCTTCACATACTCCTTCCTTTCGATAGTTAGGCCTTTAATGTTGTTTAAGGGTACCTGAAACATGATCTTGGCTGGTTTTTTCCGGAACAAGAAGAGTCTCTTATTTGTGAGGTAAAGATATCCCGGTCTCCAAACGCCGGAGAGAGACGTATCGCGATAATAGTGCGAAGCAAATGTCTTCAGCACGATCTCTTCGTTCTCACTCAATGGCACCTCTTCTTCGCTGTTTTCCAAGGCATATCTTCTGATTTTTTCATCCCATGCTTCCATCATCCCGTAATCTAGCATGGTTTTCATGCCAGCGATTGCAGCCTTCAGGTTGACGCCGATCAAGGGCACTCCCGAAACCGAAATGACGAGGTCTGCGTGAAGGATGACCCCCTTAACCAATATTCTATCCAAAAGGTCTACAAGTGCGCTGTTCCTTGTGGGCTCCAACTTATCTTTCCCCATAGTCCGCCTCTAGTAAGGTGATCATTTCCTTGAGTTCAGTTGTCTCCTTTTCTACGTCTTTGTAGGGCGCCTCCTCAAGTCTTTTAACCGCTTTCTTGATCTTCCTTCTCTCTTCAGTGCACAACTTATCCCCTAGCTTGTGCTCCACCGAGGATACTAACGCTTTCGCTTGACTTACCCCCTTTACCTTCGCGGTCAGTCCTTTCCCCAGCTCCACAAGCTCGTCTGTGTATGCTTTGATTTTCTCGGTGTTGCCACTGTTTAACACAGCCCTCAGTTTTTCTAAGGTTTCTTTAAGCTTCCCTTTTTCCTCTCCAGAGAGTTTCCTGTTTATTTGCTTTATTGCCTTCTCTGTTCCATAGATAACAGCCTTCGCTCGGTTACAAGCTTCGATGATCTCCCTCCTACTTTCATCTGTCTCTTGAAACCTTGTTGCCTCGATGATCATTCTTGTGATCTCCTCCTTCGACAGCACTGTTGGTTTTGTCACTCTAATCGCTTCTTTTTCCCCCGTTTCCAGAACCTCGGCGGAGACGTTTAATATTCCATCGGCATCGATCCGGAAGGTAACCTCGACCTCTTGCTCATATCTAGACGCAGGAGGAATACCATCTAGCTTGAACAAACCTAGGGATGTGTTGTCCTTCGCCATCTCCCTCTCTCCCTGGAGAACATGGATCATCATGAATGTTTGGCCGTCCTCTTCGGTTGCAAACACCATGCTTTCCTCCGTGGGGATGGTGGTGTTTCTCTTGATCAATCTGGTAAACACCCCACCCGAGGTCTCAACACCCAACGAGAGGGGTGTGACATCCAGCAACAGCGCATCCCTTATCTCGCCTTTCAGAACACTGGCCTGAATTGAGGCGCCGGTAGCAACGATGCCCATAGGATCTATGCCCTCCTCGGGTTTCACCCCGAAGAAATCTCTGAAATATTTTCTAATAATCGGCATCCGAGTTGGCCCACCTACCAAAACAAGTTTGTCTATGTCTTGAGGGTCTAGCCCTGAGTCTGTTAAGGCCTGTTCTAAGGGGTGCCCCAGTCTGTTAAGCTCTGGTTTTATGAGCTCCTCCAATTTTTCTCGAGCTAGAACAAGGTGTGGGTTAAGCTCAGATCCATCTATGTTGAGATGGGTCTTCATGGTTGTTGAACGCTTACTAGAGAGACGAATCTTTGCCATTTCCCCGGCGTCCCTGAGCCTGTTCAGGTTTTTTCTGTCGTCTCTTAAGTTAACACCGTTTTCCTCCTCAATTTTAGCGACAAGATAATCTAAAACTAGGTCGTCCATGTCTTTCCCGCCCAGATGGGTGTCTCCACTGGTGGATATGACTTTGAAGATGCCGTTGGTCATCTGCAGGATGGTTACGTCGAAGGTTCCAGCGCCCAAGTCCAGCACTGCTATCTTCAGATTTTTCCCAATTTTGTCTAAACCGTAAGCTAGCGAAGCGGCTGTAGGCTCGCTGACGATCCTCAAAACTTCGAACCCAGCTTTTTCCCCAGCCTCTTTTGTAGCGTTTCTCTGGTTGTTGTTAAAGTACGCTGGCGCCGAGATTACCGCTTTATCAATTCTCTCTCCTAGGTAGGCTTCCGCGTCCCTTTTTATCTTCTTTAGTATCAGGGCAGAAATCTCTTGGGGAGTGTACCTGTAACCGTCTATGCCTATAGTGTAGTCTGTGCCCATTCTCCTCTTAATCCACCTCACCGTCCTCTCTGGATGAGTGTAAGCGTAGGCCTTCGCATTCTTCCCCACAACGATTTCGCCGTCTTCCCTAAACGCCACAATGGAGGGAAACATCTTTCCGTAGGGCGTTGGCCCTTCAGACGCCGGAACAAGCCTTATTTTTCCATCTTTCATCACAGCTCCGGCGGAGTTGGTGGTTCCGAGATCTATTCCTATGGTTCGACCCATTGAGATCTCCTTTTGAAGACGGCTTCAGTCACCCTTTTCCTCTATTAGAAGAGTTTTCTCGACTTTTGACTTCTGGAGGGAGCAGAGATAATGCTGGCAGTACTTCGTCAACAAGTCGTGTGCGCTCTTTATCTTCTTAAACTTCTCTTCAGCAAAGGCATCATCGGGACGAAGGTCTGGGTGGTATTCTCGTGCAAGCAGATCGTATGCCGACTTTATTTCAGATATACTTACCTCCTGACCTAGCCCCAAGGTCTTTCTGGCTTCTTCCACGGTGTCGAAATCCATCCTCTTTATCTCAATCTCGGTGAAATTGTAGGGAGGCAAGGGACCGACACAAAAGAACACGAGTTTTTTCTCGTATTTTTTCTCCAGTTCGTCCAGTTTGTCGTAAAATTCCTGTTCTCGTCTTTTGTCCACTAAAAAGGAGGCATTCATAATAGTGTCTTGATCCGTGATTTTGCTTTCCTTAAACCCGTTTGATAAACCTCCCAGGACGCTGTGTATGGTCTTCATGTATTCGTTTCTTTTTTCGTCTAAGGCTGACTTGACCTTTCTTCCCAGCTCTATTTTGGGGGATTGGCTAGCAGTCTTCTTCGCTTCAGCGGCCAACATCTGTATGTCTTCGTTTTCTCCTAAGATGTCTGCTAGAATGACTTTGTCCCATGAAATTTTGACGTTGATCTGCAGCTTGTTGTCTATCTTCTCCAATATATTCTTAAACTTCATTCGAGCTCGCTTTAGGATGTTTTTTATCGCCACTTCGTCTTTAGCTACGACCCCGAAACCCACGGGGATGATGGTGCGGGATTCCATGATTTTTCTTAAGGCCTTTTCGTGGGTTTTGGCTTCTTCTATTTCGATCCTGTAACCCGTGGGTATGTCGCTGACTACCGCGCCTATATCCCCCTGCTGAACGGTGTATACTTCGCTGTTGCCTACTCCGATGTTGCCGAAGCTTTCCTTGTTCTCTGTTTTTATTATCCCGTACAGGTATCTTCCCTTTTTCACTCATTTCACCCTTTCTACGCCGGTTTTGACTCTCTAACCTCTCCTACAAAGGAGTAGGGAGGCCAAGGGCCGGTGAATCTAACAGAGAAACCTTCTCTCTTGTTGACCTCTCCCAGCATATTTCCTAAGTTTTGAACCTTGTCTTTGTGTGCGAGGCAGGCGAGATTTAGGATCATCTGCTTGCCTTGCCATTTTTCCGGGACTTCCCTCTTTGTGGACTCAAGCTTCACGTCGTCGACAAGCTTCTTAATCTGATCGTACAGTTCCTTTGCGTGCTTGTTTATGGATGCTTCCTTTTCAAGGTGTATTCTTTTTTCCAACCTCTTCTTAAACAAGTAGGCCGCTCCATTGCTTCTGTTTTCCAACTCCTTTCTGAGTCTCTGAATTTCCTCACCCTCGTCGACCATCTTGTTTACAAAATCGTTCTCGAGGAAGACCTGAACCCCGTACTCTGCCTTCCCTTCAAGCTTTGCCAATAGAGCCTTGAGCTGGTGGTACTCCTCGCTGAGCCACTCCTTCACTGCTCTTTCGTCTCCCTTGAAGATGGTGTCAAAGGTTAGAGGAATTACTGTGCCGAATTCCTCGGTGGCTAGGTCAATCACGTATTGATGCGTCAAAATCCATTCAGCTGCTTTTTCCTTATCCTCCGTTTTGTAGGGCTTCGCCTCGCAACGATGAACTACCGCGCTTATATCGTGGAAGGGCACGGTGTAGACAAGGTTGTCTTCGATTCCCATGTGCCCGAAATCCGTTTCTTCACCGCTGTTAACTATGCAGTAAAGATATCTTCCCTCTTCACGATCGCTTTGTGAGGCCAATTTAACTCACCTTGGCTTGTTGCCATCTTTCTGGGTTAACCATAACGTCGATGGTTTCCTCCACCAGGTTGTCAAGATCAGACCGCACAGATTTGACTAGGTTTTCGATGCCGTTCTCCTTTTTTATGTGCTTAAGCGCTGCATCGAGTTCCATTAATCCCTTTCCCAACCTTTCGATCTCCTCCTCCTTTAGTCTCCCTGACTCCATCCTTCGTATCGCTTCTCTTTCAAGCACCTCTTGTATAACTTCGACTAGAGCTACCACTAGACCGAGGAGTCCAGACTTCAAGTTTTTTTCATCAATCTTTACTGGCATGTTTTCTCATCGACCTTGCTGAGTTTAACTTCTAAAACGCCGTTGTTGATGGTTTTTCTCACCTTCTTTTCTACCGGACAGAAAAGGGGAATCTCCCTGTAGTATTCCTTTCCGGATATTATGAGAAGGTCGTCTTTCACTTCGATTTCGACGTTTTCCTCTTGTGGAGGCAGGAAGGCTACCACCCTTAGAACATTCTTCTCGTCGAAGATGTCTAGTAGTGTATCGTGATATGCGCTGTCCAAAGGCTCTTCCTTCAGCCACCAGCAAAATGCGATCTTTTCACCGGTTAAGGGATCGATCTTGGAGCGTTCGAACGTGATAAGGGGTTCTCCCATGACCTGTCGTGCTTTTGGGTTTATGACTTCCTTGATCCGGATTAACACCTCCATGTCGGAAGAGGCACAAATCAGATCCGCTAGCTCTCTGATCCCCGCATGTCGTTCTCTCAAAAGGTATGTTATGATCTGTCTGCTTTTCTCATCTACCGCCCTTATAAGCGAGTTCAGCTTCCTCGACTTCACTGAGAGATTCAATTACTAGACCTCCACTTTTACACCGGCCTTCGCCCTCTTTCTTTTCTTCGCCTTTGCGCTCTCCCATCCACACCAAGGGCACGCAAAGTTCAGTAGCTCCTCTCTTTCAACTCGTTTGCCGCATTGTGGGCACTCCTCTTTTTCTATCATAGCCTCTTCCCAAGCTGCCGTTTCTAGGCTGGTTCCGGTTGGGAACTCTAGCCCGTATTTTGCTGCTGTTTCGAAAGAGGCTAAGGCAGCTCTTATTTTGATCCCGAGCAGCTCAACGCCCGCAACGTCGATGGTGATGTCTGCGTTGATCACCAGCCCCTTGTCTAGAATTCTGTCGATGGCGTCCGCCAAGCCGGAGTAGTCTTTTTCAGGTTTCAATGTAGTGCTTTCCATTGTTTTACCTCTCCTTTGGTCTGAAGTTCCAGCCGCACCAAGGACAGCCTTCCTCTTTTAGATCCTCTCGTCTGGATTCCATGCCGCAAACTGGGCATGGTTTCTTGGTTGTTAGGTCTTTCCATGCTGGGGTGCTGAAATCAGTTCCTTTGGGAAAATCTAAGCCTATCTCCTTAGCCGTTTTGAAAGAGCTGAGGACGGTGCGAGCCTTGATTCCTAAGAGGTCGACGCCGCTGAGATCAATTCTGACACTTGCATCGACTGCTACCCCTTTGTCTAAGATTCTGTCGAGAAGTTGTTTCAGTCCAGTCTCTTCTGGTCTAACTATCACCATTAGGGAGCCCTCTTCGGAGCGTGTAGCGTGTTATTCGCGTTGGACGTCAACAGTCTTATTTTGTAATCGTATTTTTCCTCGAGGGGGATTAATCCCAACAACCATATTGCCCTTGTGCCGCTGACTGTTCTCTCCTCTTCACCCTTTCTCTCCATGTTTATGGCTTCTTTTGCAATACTCAACAAGCCCTCAAACAGCTTTCTTAACGCTTCGAGTATCATTTTCATCTCCTCAATTCTGCTTTTTCCATGGCGTGCGGGTAGACGTTGCTAGGAGTTTAAACAAATTTCTAATGAAATGGGAGAGGGCAACTTCCTTGACTCCCTTCATGAGCCCAGTATGCTTATCCTCTGGTTGAGGTTCGTTCTGTTTATTCGACTACTCATTTCCCGTTGGCGGTTTAGTTCCCTGTTTCTTCTCTCGTATTCCTCCCTTGTTATTTCGCCTAGCTCGTAGAGCAGCCTGTTCTCCTTTATTCTGTTGTTGATCCTTTGCTGGATTTCTTCTTGTCTTATATCCTCAACGTAATCTCTAATTGTTTCCATGAGCCAGATCGTGTCAAAGGGTGGTATAGAGAAGCCGAGCATTCGCAGAAAGAGGTCGTCTATAAAAAACACCATTCATTTCACCTTCTGGCTGACCTCTATGCCCTGTGTGCCAATTTTTATGTACACAAAGTTGTAGGGTGCCCAAGGCCCGCTGTACAGAAACTTTAGCATTAAGTACTTTTCCTTCAATCTCGCCACTTCGTTTGAAAAGGCATCTATGCCTCCTTTGTCAACGAGAAATGATGCGTTCAGAAACAGCCTGTCACTGAATAACTCACCTATAACTGCCTGTATTGCTTTGCTGTTTAGCGATTCTAAGATGTCTGAGGCGCATTCTTTTCCTTTTTCAGCGTCAAAATACACAATGTCCTTGTTTAATATGGCCTTCACTCCGAGTTCAACCATGTTGTCCACTAGCCTCAAGCATTCCTTCGTTGAATTGTAGGCCTTTCTCAGCAAGCGACTTAGGATTCTTTCGTTCTTTATCACCGTGCCAAATTCCACCGGTACAACCGTGTGCTCCTTCATTATATGCCTCAGAACTTCCTCGTGCCTCCTCGTGTTGTCCTCGGTCAGCTCGTAGTCCATCATGGGGGAATCGCTGACTACAGCGGCAACTCCTTTGTAGGGAATCGTGTAAACTTCTTCCTTGTTCATGCCTATGTTTCCAAAACTCTTTTCTTGGTTGCACGGTATTACACAGTAGAAATATTTTCCCTCTTTCTTCCTAGTCATTTCGTCTGCCTCCCTTCAATTGTTGTTTCCTGCTGTAGGTAGTGGTTCAAGAGTTTGCGAGCTTGAATATGTTCATCAACTAGGCTTCTTATCTTCAGTTTCGCGTCTTCGACTGGGGTGTATGTCTTTGCCTTGCCACGTTTCTTAGATGTTAACAGTCCTTTTTCTTTCAATGAATGGAGGAGAGGGTAGATGGTTCCTGGGCTGAGCAACACATTGAACTCCAAGTGTAGGGCCTCCATTATTTCGATTCCAGACATTGGTTTCTTTTGTAGGAGGGCGAGAAGTATGGTCTCCAGGTTGTCCTTCACCACTTTTTTGATGGAGTCGTTTGATAACCTGGATCTATCAAACAGATCTCCGGATAGTATTGTTAGATCGCTGGTGGTGAGGCGAAGCTGATTGTGGTACGCCGCCAGTTGCTTGATTATGTGTGGGTTAAGCTTAGTAACGTCATAGGTGCAGAGACAGTTTATGGGGTGTTTTCTGCTTAGTTGGTTTATGTAGTTCTCCCTTTCTTCAACTTCAGCTTCTTTCTGGTTAGGTATTGATCCGGCATCTATGATGATCCGTAGTTTGCGGTCTTTTTCGTTTTCAAGGTTCCGGATCTCTTCTGGTTTGATGATTTTTAACTCAACATGTGAAGTGTTGAATTCTGGAATCAGAGATGCGGGGTCGTCCCTGGTTACGTAAACCGCCTTCTCGTCGTTTCTGGTAGAAGCCAAAAAGGCACGTTGAATCGTATATTTACCCACCTTTGGGGTGTACAGGTGGAGGGTATGGTTTAGGCCTTTAACACTCGTGTCAGGCCGTAACTGCGAGTTGAGGGGGTTCATTTCTCCTTAACCTTTCAATTACCAGCCTTGATTCCTGGATGGTTACCTGCATTTTCTCGCCCATGCGTCGAATTTCGCTCTCCTTGTGTCCCATTTGGCCCTCCACATCCGTTCCTTAGCTATCTTTTTCTTCTCCGGTGTGTCCATACCGGTTATCGCTTCGCTCCTCTCCCTCGCTTCGCCTACTCTTTCGAAGGCTTTTTCTTGCTGCTCCAAGGTTCGTTTCTTCTGAGCTTTAGTCCTCTGCTCTTCTATTCTTAGCCTTTGTTCCAGTGCACGAAGCCTTCCGTTTAGCAAGCGAAAGTGTCTATTTAAGCTTCTCCGCCACCAATTTCTTTTTCCCATTGCTGTTTTCCTCAGCCAGTTACTACCCACTCTTCTTCTGCGGGTATCATTCTGTCGGATCGCTTTCTGATCATCTTCTGTTTCCAGCCGATTAATTCGCCGTTCTTGTTGAGTCTGATCTCGTATCTTCCTAGAAGGTCTTGCGTGTCCGGTACCGCCTTTCTCTCCACAGCCTCAACTGTAACTTTCCATTCTCCCTTTTCTTCTTCGACGCCTACGACGGTCTCCGGCTCTTTAGATATGTACTTCTTCGCTATGGAAAGTGCTAGATCAGCGACCTTTTCTACGTGTGCCTTAGGCTTTTCTGCTGTCTTTTTCATCCCTCGTGCAGCGTCTTGGATCGTTGCGCTAGTTTTTTCCAATTCAGGCATCTCCGTAGGTTTCGTTGAGCACTGCCTTTATGAGGTCGCTTTTTTTCAGCAGTTCTCTTGGTTCCCCTATTTTTGTTGCGAGGACATCCATGTATATCTGTTCAAGGTCTTCCTTCGAATAGCCGTCCATTGCTTTTAGTCCTTGACAGATCATTATCTCTGCTCTTGTTCCGGGTTTGTGGGGTTCGGGCATTTTCTCTCTGATTGTTCTCACTGCTTTCACCACTTTTTCCGCTTCTTGAGGTGACACGCTGGTGTGTGCCTGAACGATTTTCACTTCAGTATCAAAGTCGTAGTAGTCCATGTAGATGTCTACCATTCTATCGAGTAGGGCGTCTTGAGGCCTATGCACTCCTGCGTATTCTATGGAGTTGCTTGTGAAGATTATGTGGAAGTTTGGATGGACATCGATGTACCTTTCTTCCCCGAAGAAAGTCGGGAGTTCGAGGATGCGTTCCTCTAGTGCCGAGAGAAGAACGTTGTTTGCTTCTGGCTTGGCTCTAGAAAACTCATTATAGACCAGTGTGTAGCCGTATTTGCATGCGAGGGTTAGTGGGTTGTCCACCCATGCGTATTTTGTTCTGTCTTTTGCTAGTATAACGTTGTGAATGAATCTGTCCCTCACGCTTTCGGCTTCCATCTCTGAGTATCCTCCGATTAGGTCTGTTGTTGTCATTTGTTCGTCGCCGTTTATCCACACCGTGGGTCTTCCCATCTCTTTTGCCACTTGCATGGCTAGCGTTGTTTTTCCGCAGCCCGTCGGTCCTACAATGTGGGGAGGGTATCCCACCTTGATCCACCGCTTAACTCGGTCCTTTAGCCTTCTAACATGCTCTGTCTCCACAAAATTTTTAATCGTAGGCACCAGAAACTCTGCTTCAACGCGTTCGATTGATAACCCCGTGGCTCTTTTCTCGAATTGTAGCTTTGAAAACCTTTCCTCCGCTGTTTCATGAATTCTCTTTCCTCTCACCACTCTCTTGTGGGTAGGTACGTATCTCATCTTCAGAGTCACTCTCTCTTTTTGAGAGGATGTGACCTATTTACTTAAGTAATATTCAAGAATTAGTTACGAGGTTTGTGTCAAAAATTGAAAATCGTCCCAGAAGCGAATCTCAGAACTAGTGACACTCGGTAAAAGCGTATTTTCGATAAATGTCAACTAAATCCGAACTTAAAACAGGTTGAAAGATTAAAAAAGACAGGTTCTTTTTGAATCGTTATGCCTCTTTTTTGACAATATCTTTTACCCACATCGCGCGAACCGTTTGTGGACGAAGAGCGAGAGAAAAGTACTGCAGCTTTTCTCTAAGTTTCCTCAGCCACGTTATCTTCTTGTCCCTTTCTCTTGCGGTTATGGCACTTCTTGGCATCTTGGCAGGCAGCAATTCTCACCTCCTTGTCTCATTCTCGGGTCGGACGGGATTATAAATTGTATAAAAAATGGGGATATTGGGGGGAGACATCAAGGGACACGGGCTACTCATCCATAGAATTTCTTCACGAACTCTTGGTTTTCCTTCGCCTGCTCTGCGATACTTGATTGCATGGCAACAATACCGGACAGCATAGCAGCAACGCCTTCTTTGTATTTATTCATCTGCTCTTTAATGCCTGACTGTACAGCACGAACACCGGCTTGCAGATTACGCGCAGCTGACTGTAGCATTTCGTGGGCAGCCGACTGGAATTCGGCAGCAGTCTTCTGGTATAACGCTATTTTGCCTCTAACGGTTCTGGGGCTCACTTTTGGCATCTCTTTCACCACCTTGGCGGCCCTTGGTGCAGGCTTTTTTGCTTCTTTAGACATTTTTGTTCATCCCTAGAGAGGGCCGCATCTTATCAGCCTGTTTAAGCCGCGGGCGCTGCGATGGCCGCTTGCTCCACCTTGGTGATCTCTTCAGCATAGTGCAAGAAGGTGTCCACTGACGCGACTACCACCCTTGCCTCGATGGTTAGGATTTCGATGCCCACCAGAGAAGCCCTTGCCCACGCGTCGACGACGATTCCCTTGTCCAGTACCCTGTCAAGAACCTCGGCTATGCTCGAGACGTCTGGGGTTTGTGTTACCATTTTTTCACCTCTCGAATTTTCTTATTTTATAATCGGCGGCTTTGGATATCGGCATCTAAATATTTAAGAAATATTCAAGAGACTGTAACCGCTCTCGTATCGAAAAACGATATTTGCCACCACTGCCCATCAACAGAATTATTGTAGCTGTAAATTCTGTTTATGAGATATTCAGTATAGGGGAGCAAAAGCGCGCTAACATTTATGCGCATAACTTGTTGAAGGACCGAAGTCTCTTTAAAATAGAAGGGACACTCGAGTTTAGAATCTTACCCCTGTAAGTATGCCTTGTTCTTACGATTAAACCAGCCTGTTCCACCAGTCACCTCTGGAGCTAATATATTTAAGGATGGCAGAGAATCTTTTTTGAGGCTTAGATATGACTTCAGAGAGGCTCAGAAGAATCGGCAAGAGAGTCTATGAAGCTCTCAATGGAGTTGAGGACGTTATAGTCGCCTATGTATTTGGATCAACAGCTGAAGGAAAAGAGCACGTGTTTAGTGACGTAGACGTGGCCATACTGCTTAAGGAGCCCTCTCTTGACAAAATAATGAAAATTCACAGCCTTCTAACAGAGTTCCTTGGAGATAGGGTGGATACCCTGCCCTTAAATTTCGCTCCTCCAGTCTTGAGATACAATGTTGTTAAGAAAGGACTGAGAATATTGTCAAAAGACGAAGATGCTAGGGTCTCATTTGAGGCAAGAGCGTTAAGCGAAGGATTAGATGAAGGCTTTTTAATCGCAAAGGTTAGAGAAACCATAGCTAGGAGGCTCCTGAGCTGAGCGAGGAAGCCATTAGAGACGCGATAAACAAGCTGAAAGAGATATCTAAGGTTAAGAAGGCAGAGTTTCTATCTAATTGGAAACTTCATAACTCGGCTTTGTGGCTTCTTTACACGGCAATTCAAGGCTGCATTGACATAGCCATGCATGTAATATCCTCAAAAACTTTGCGCACACCCGAAAGCTATTCCGATGCTTTCCACGTTTTGGCTGAGGGTGGAGTTTTGAACTCAAACGAAGCTGAGGAATTTGCTGACATGGCAAGATTTAGGAATGTTCTTGCACACACCTACGCCAGAGTGAATCTAGAAATTGCGTATAGAATTTTGCAGGAGAAGCTCGATAGCATCGAGAAACTTTATAAAAGGCTTTTGAAAGAGCTCGCTCAATAGAGCATAGCCTCTTCCACCACTAGAATTATTGTAGCTGTAAATTCTGTTTATGAGATATTCGATACAAGGGAGCAGCGCGCGCTCACACATCAATCGACAGAGCAATATCCTGCTTGAAAAAGGCTTATATTCCCACTCTTTTTATGGGTAATTATAGGTGGGACTATGACTGAGGTAAAAGTGGATGAAAAGCATAGGATAACGCTGCCTAAGGAGTTGAGGGAGCCACTTGGAATAGTATCAGGTTCTGTACTTGACGCTGAACACAAAGGAGGGGCGATAATACTCGTCCCGAAAGTTCCAGTTAAAGGACCAACACAAACTCTATGGGGCATGGCCGCAGGCATAATAGAAGAAACCCCTAAAAAAGTTGCGCGAGAAGCTATTGCGAAGCGATCCAAATTAGGAAGATGAAACTTGAGATTCGTAGAGACGAACATTTTCCTTTACGTGATAACGGCGCATCCCGATTTTGGATCCAAAGCGAAGGAAATCCTCGAAAGGATCGAATCAGGTGAGCAAGCAATGACTTCAAGCCTTGTGGTGGCTGAGGTTTGCGCATGGCTTGAGTATCATGGGATGAGGGACAAGATAGATGCTTTTTTTAAAGCTTTAGAATCGTATCCCACCTTAAAGAAATGCGAAACCACGTATGAAGATGAGTTCAAGGCTGAAGACCTTAAATCGCGATATTCACACCTCGAATTCTTTGATAGGGTGTACTTAGCTCAGATGTTAAGGCTGAAGTTAACCGAGATATACTCTAATGACAGAGGCTTTGACAAGGTTAGTGAAATTAAGAGAATCTTTACATGATTTTAAAGGCAGAATATGAATCTGAAAACGTATGCTACTAGCTTTAGACCCTCGTTGTAACCTCTGGCCTAGAAAGACTAATGTCTCTCTGACAAGCTCCATGAAGTCTGAGCCCACCTTAACCTCATAGATGGTTAACTCCATGTCCTTCGAAGGTTGTAAGGTTTCTGGGGAGAGTCCACCTCCCACCGAATCCCTTTTTTGTTAGCGCCTAGAGTTCTTCTATGTCCCTTTTTACGAAATATTCCAGAGACCATAACCGTTCTCGTATCGAAAAACCATATTTGCCACCACCGGCGAATAGGCCGGGATGAAGAGGAAAATTTTACACTGTTGAAAATCAAGAATCCTTAGCAAAGTGTGTAAAATAATGTTTCCCGCAAAATGGGCGTTAGAGGGAGATGATGAACATAAGGCGCTCAATCAGCTCTTTGTAGCGGTTTCGAATCGTGACTTCAGTTACTTGGGCGATTTCAGCGATCTCCCTCTGGGTTTTTCTTTCGCCAGTGAGCACAGAGGCAATGTAGCTGGCCGCTGCAGCTATGCCTGTTGGCCCTCTGCCGGAGGTGAGCTTAAGATCTCGGGCAATGCTGAGGATCTTGTGGGCGATTTCCTCCACCTTCCCCTGCATGGTGAGCTGACTAGAGAACTTGGTGACGTATTGGCTAGGTTTTAGGGGTGGGATAAAATAGTCAAGCTCCTTGATGAGGAACCGGTAGCTGCGTCCCACCTCCTTCTTGTTGATGCTGGAGGCTTGGGCAATTTCTTCGAGGGTCCGGGCGAGCCCACACTGTCGGCAAGCCACGTATATGGCGGCGGAGGTCACACCTTGGATAGACCTTCCTCGAATGAGGTGCTCCTTAACGGCCTTTCGATAAATCACGGAGGCGGTTTCCAGAATGTTCTTGGGCAGGTTGAGGTTGTTGGCTATCTTAGAGATTTCGGATAGAGCAAAGGCAAGGTTTCTCTCAGTGGCGTCCGAAACTCGAATGCGACGCTGCCACTTACGAAGCCGATAAATCTGGGCCCTCTGCCCGGGAGTTAGCCTCTTACCGTAAATGTCGCGATCGTGCCAGTCAATCATGGTGGAGAGCCCTTTATCGTGAATGCTGTAGGTTAGGGGAGCGCCGACACGGGCTCGTTTAGCCCGCTGTTCATCGTCAAACGCGCGCCATTCCGGCCCTCGGTCCGCGAGTTTGGCGGCAATGACAAACCCGCAATTCATGCATACGATTTCGGCGCACTCGTAATCTCGCATGAGTCGAGGGCTCCCGCATTCTGGGCACTGCTGAACCTTTAAGGGTGGTGGGGGAGGTTTCTCACTCATCTTCTTCTCTTCCCCGCTTTAGATGAGGGGATGGCGTAAAGAACACGGTTAACGAGATGATGCGTATCTTCCAAGTTAGGTTTCACGGCTACGTAGGGAGCGGAGGTGGGTCCAAATATGTCAAAAACGGTTCCCACAGGCTTAAGCCGTTCGTCCACAACCTTATCGCCGATACGCGGAAGATTTTCCGCTTTAAGAATGATATTTTTGTTAGAGCTTACATGAAGGACGCACCCAATTCTATGCAAGCGTTCCCCTCACAAAAGTTAAAGGTTCAAAAACGAACCGCTTTATTTAAACCTTTCTGAATACATGGTTTCTTTAAAGATTCAATTTAAAACAGGGTTTACCGGCGGATATTTAAGAGTTCTTTAGCGACCCTTTGAATGGTTTTAGTCTTGGAGCCCTTTTTGGGGACGGTGATCAAACCGTCTTTTTTCCATGGAGCACTGGGGTGCCCAGCGTCCGAAACAACCTCAGGTAGGAGACCCGTTTTCTCAACGGCTTTTCGAATTTCCTCCAGTTTGGGTGAGGGTATAGCGAGGCTTTTGGGGACCCTTCGCCCCTCTGTTCGGGTTTTGGTTGAATCAAAGTAAGCGGGCCATAGAATAGTCTTGTCTTGCTTCCGCATATCGACACCACTGCTACCAAGTTAAGTGCTTTAATCGTCTGGGGTCGATGCGATGCATCGTTAAGCTTCTTTGGGGATAAGAGTGGCATTGACGAGTCCGCTTTGTCCTGGGCGGGATGTGACGCGTGCCCTTCCCAAGGGCGTCTCAATGATGGTTCCTTTTGTAATCACGCCTCGACGGTCATAATCCACGTTGGCTGGGTTTTTCACCACGCGGACAACCTCCACCCTTTCGATTTTTCCAGTGGACGGGTCGGAAACGTTTGCGTGCGTTACGCTTAACAGCCGAACTTTGAGGCTACCCCCGCGCCTGCGACTCAGCTTCTTTTTAGGCTCACCCAACATGGTTTCCGTGGGGAAGGAGCCCTTTTCGAACCCTCTTTTCGCTCTATGTGCGCGCTTTCTACCGCCCGAAGGCTTCCTCTTCTTTAGTCCCCCATGCCACATGGACAAGTTTTATTGTCTCCTACGCGAATCTGATGAGACTACCGAGGTTCAAGATATAAGTTTATCTATGAAGAAAATTGAAGTTGAAAAACCTTGTTCTTACCTTTCCGTGTATCTTTCTTTGCTTGGCTGGCGAGAATCCTAAGCTCCTCCTCGTTGCAGAGTTCGTCGGCTGTGAATTCTACGTCTTCGATGATGAACTTTGGCTGGAAAATGGTGGAGGGGCTGTACCAGTGGTTGACGGTGGCTCCGTGTTTTTTGCACAGAGCCTCTATGTCAACTTTAAGATTCTGGTATAGCTGAACGAGCTCTTCCCTGAAGGAGTACACCTTGTCCGGGTTCTTGACCCTCGCTCTGCTTGCTCGAGCCATGTCCGCAGAAAACCCCATTTTTAACTGTCATCTTTTCATAAAAACCTTGTTAAGTACTGGAAATATCTCTCTATGATATAAATCAAACATGACGCGCTATACTGACTGCTCACATAGTATATTTTCTTGGATACCTTGCAGACAATTAACACCCCCAAGAAACTTCGATTTTAGTAAAATACCACAAAGGAGATCCGACTTTATTGTCTATAAACCTATAATTCGTCTCTGTTGGTGAGAACGTGTTTTTAAGCGGACGTTTTTCTAGGTTTGCTTCTTTTCTGTTCGCGGTTCGAGCTTGATGAGATCCTCGAAGATGCTTTTAAGCTGTTGCTTCATGGTTCTCAAGTCGCGGCTCAAGCCGAAATAGTCAGCGAAAAACTCGGTGGTTCGTATCACCTTCGTTCTTCCCGCTCTCTCACGTTGGATCAGTCCTTGCTCCTCCAGTTGTTCAAGATGATCATAAGCGTGATGCCCCCGCACATCAATGACCCGGGCTTGGGGCACGGGTTGTCGATAGGCGATGTAGGACAATGTTTTTAGCGGACCCGAAGAAAGAAGAGGTTTTATCGCTAGTCTCCGGACCTTGGGCGAATATTCAGCCTTCAATTGCAAAACAAACCGTTCATCCTCCAGCTCTAAAACTTCAAGGGCAGTGTCACGGCCCTCATAACCCTTCATGAGGGTTCTCGCGAGGTTCTGGACCCTCCTTTTCGAGCGGGTTCGAAGGATAGATCCTATCGTCTTCAAATCTAGAGGGCGGCCAGCCACGTATAATGCGGCCTCTAGTAGAGCCAGATCGCGTTTCAGTTTTTCCTGCTTGAGGAGTTCAGACGGCGGCTGCTTCTTCTCCTCCAAGGGCTGGGACCTCTGTAAGGGTTATGTATATCTCACCGAAGTCTTCCTCTTGCCATAAGCTGACCTCACCCTTTTGTGCAAGAAAGAGGAGGATGATGAAAGTTTTTATAGCTTCCAATTTTTCTAGTCCAGCTGCAACTTTAGAAAAGACGATCAGCTTTCCCTCGCCAGCAAGCTCGAGGAGAAAGCGATACAACTTCTTCATCTGCTTCTCGACTTCCATCAGGTATAGGTCAATGGGAGGAAGAACTTCTGGTGGGGGCGGTAGAATAGGTTCTAAACGGGGCTTTAAGGCAAAGAGGTGTTCGCTCTTCAGCGCCTCATCCAGCGCTGTCAACAAATGCTGGATGGTGGTGGAGGTCAGCTCGTAGCGGAGGGGCAGAAAGAGGGGTGGAGGCAGAAAATCAAGCGGGGGTTTGGGCGGAGGCGGCGGCTCCTCTAACTTTAGCAAAAGCCTAGACTTCATGAGATATATGGTGGCGGAGGAATCGAGGGCTACGCCTGAGGCTCTAAAGTCGACTTCTCCCCTTTTCTCCATTTCGTCTAAAAAGGACATTAATAGAAAGGAGATGTTAACGTCCCAGGGACGTATCCTTCCCAGCCTGTGGAGTTCAAAGAATATGTTCCACGGGGGTTCAAAGTAAAAGGGTTTCTTGATGGACGAAGAAGCCACTAAACAGCCTCCTTGAACACGGTGGAAACCACGTGGGAGACCCCGTTGCGCTCGTACACGCCGTAAACCCTCTCAGCCTTGCTAACCATTTCAGGCTTTAGTGTGATAACCAAGAACTGGGACTTCTCCGACTCCTCAGCCAACAGCTCTCCCAATTTTGCCACATGAAAGGCGTCTAGGTGGGCGTCGATTTCGTCGAAGAGGTAGAAGGCTGCGGGTAAGAAGTCTTGTATAGCGAAGATGAAGGCAACGGCGGCCACGGATCTCTCCCCGCTACTGGCTCCGCTCACAAGGATTGGAGGTTTACCTGGAAATTGAACCACCATATCCATTCCGCCGGCAAAAAGTTCTTCGGGTTTCTCTAGCTTGAGAGCGGCTTCTCCACCACCGGTGAGTTTCGAGAAATACGTGCTAAAGTTGTCGTTTATTTGATTAAAGGCGTTCATGAAAACCTCGCGCTTTTTCCGTTCAATTTCTTCCATGAAGGAGAGGATGGCTTGCTTTTCCCGCTCGAGTTCGTTCATGCGTACGGATAGTTCTTTGTATCGTGAAACCTGCTCGGCATAATGGGTTAGGGCTAATTGGTTAACGGCTCCCAGCCGATCTAGCTCAAACCGCATCAGCTTAAGCGAAGACTCCGCCACCTCCAGTTGTTCCGGAAAAACCTCTAAGGGCTCTTCGTAACCGACCTCCCTTAATCGATAACGAAGTTGATCCAGTTGCAACTGGGTTGTTTGAAGGCTGAGCTGGAGTTGATTAAATAATCGATCTGCCCGCTCGTACTCGGTATCTAACCGATGCAACTGTTTGTCGATGTCATCGATCTGGGATGTGAACTTCTTCGCCTCTTTCCTAGCGGTTAGAACAGAGCGAGATAGTTCCTCCTTAGATTTTTCAAGTTCTAGAAGTTCTTGTTCAAGTTTCTCCTTTTGATGAAGAGCCTCCTCAACATCCTTCTCTACTGTTGAAAGCTGTTGCTCCACTTTACTAAGTTGAATCTTAGCGTTATTGTAACCCGTCTTGAGAACATTTTCCAATTCGGATTGAAGAGTTGAAAGCTCGATCTCTGAGCTACCGCGCCTTTGCCGCAGCTCTACGATCTCGTCTCCCAGCCTTTCTCGTTGTACTTCCATTTCGTGGATGTGGGAAAGATCCGTTTTTCGGCGAAAAATGGCTAACTCACTTCGTGATTTTTGCATTTCTTTTCGGAGGGCGTCGCGTTGCCCCCTTTGAAGCCCTATCTGCACCTTTTCTTTTTCCAAGCGCTCCTGAAGGCCTTGAATGTTTTTGTTGACGCGCATGATGTTTTGGTCGGTGCGCTTGATGTTTCTTTGCACTCGGCCAATTTCGCTTTCAAGGGTGGTGATGGCTTCAGCTAGCCGAGCGATCTCCACTCTAGTTTTGTCGATTTCCTCCTCTAGAGTGGTTATGTCCGTTTCCCTTCTCGCTAAATGCTCTCGGAGAGTCTTTACCGCTTCATCTAAGCTCTTGACGGCAGTCTCGCTCGGGATGATGGAGGAAAACTCGATGGGAGCTCGATAGTAGCCGCTCTCTATCCCTCCACCGGCTTCATAGAGGTCTCCGTTAATGGTAACCGTACGATAACCACTACTAGAAGCCTTAAGAGCCGACTCATCGTCCTTTGCTACAAGGGTATCCCCCAGAATGAAGATCACAGCGGGCTCATACTCTTTGGCGGACTCAACAAAGGTGGACGCAACTCCACCTGCTCCCCTGACTTTTGGGGGGCTAACTGACTTGACGGCAGACAACCCCTGGAGAGGGATGATCTTGATTCTACCAAGTTTGAGGCGTTTCAACGTTTCAGCGCATGTGAAGGCTGAGTCAACGTCTCGAACGACAACGGAGTCGAGCCAACCAGCTGCCGCTGCCTCTATTGCCTGCTCATAACCCTTTTTCACCTTGATTACCTTTCTGAATCGACCGTATACGCCAGGGATTACACCGAGTTCTCCGAGCTCCTCAATGCTTTTTAAAGCTCTTTCTTCCCTCGTGATGGCTTCAGCTAGTTCCCGTTGGGTGGCAAACTCCACCACCGCCTCTCGCGCGGACTCAGCGATCTTACCCGCATCCGCGATCTCTTTCTCCATCGACTCCTTTTGTGCGATTCTGCGGTCCATAGTTTTTTGAAGGCTCTCGAAGCGCGTCTTCTGCTCTTCCTGCACCCCCTTAAGGTCTTGAAGGGACTTCTTCAGCTCGTCGAGGGTGGATACGAGTCTATCCCTGCGAAGGTTAAGGTCTTCTAGTCTATGAGAGAGGACGTTGACTGTTGTTTTGCTTCGAGCGTGCTGGCCTCGAAGATTGACGTAGTTGTCATAAAGCTTGTCTAATCGCTGCTCAACCTCCTGAATTTTCTTGCTGTTTTCATCTAAGTTCGTCCACAGCTGCGCAATCTCGCTTGAGGCAGTGTCGTATTGAGTTTGTTTACTCGTCATATCCTTGGATAAGCGATTGTGCCACCGTCTTAGTTTTCGAGCCTTCTTACGATTGTTGATGATTTTCTCTCGGATGACATCACGCTGTTGAAGATTGTTTTCTCTCACCTTCTTGAGCCCTTCAAGGCTCGTCTTCCCCGCTCCCATCATGGTGACTAGCTCGGTGAGTTTCGATTTGATGTCACCTATCTTGATTTGAACCTCGAGAATCCGCGTCCCGCCCTCCTCAACCATCTCCGAGCCGAGCTTTCTCCATTCCCTTTCAATTTCATGACGTTGAGATCTGAGTCCTTCTCTTAATTTCCTAAGGTTTTCAACCGTTCCTTCTATTTTTTTCATCTCTGTTGAAAGATTCTCAATTTTCTTCTCGATTTCACGAATTTCGTGGGAGGTTTTCATGGCTTCAAATCGCTGGATCTCCTTTTGAATGAAGTTGTAACGGAGAAGCTCGTTGCGTTCTCTTTCTAGGTCGTCAATCCTTTTCTGCACCTCATCGATTCGACCCATGGCGGTTCGGATAGAGATTTCAGCCGTTCGAAGCTTTTCTTCAGCCTCAGCCTTTTCAGCATCGTACTGAGCTATGCCCACTAGGTCATCTATGATTTTTCTGCGTTCATTAGAGGAGATTTCAGCCATGCGTGTGACTGTTCCTTGCACAACCACATTGTGCCCGGTGGGGCTGATTCCAGCCATGGACAGCATATCCACGATACGGGATCTTGAAATCCTTCTTCCGTTAAGTCGGTAAACACTTTGACCGTCTTTCTGGACCTCACGGGAAACGGTCACAGTGCTGGTGTCAACAGGTATGCGACCATCAGAGTTGTCGAATTGAATAACAACCTTGGCGCCCCTCGCTTTTTCGACTCCCGAGTCGGGGCTCCCGTAAAATATGAGTTTTGCAAAGTTTTCAGCCCGGAGTCTTCTGGCGCTTAACTCGCCCAGCCCAAATAAAACAGCGTCTACGATGTTGGTTTTTCCGCTTCCGTTGGGTCCGGTGAGCACTGTGAAACCCTTGTCTAGCACAACGCTGGAGGTTTTTGGGCCAAAGGATTTGAATCCTCCCACCTCGATTTTCTTTATGTACGGCATTTTCTCGAGTCCACCTTCAACCTTTCTTCGGTAGAGCCGAATTGCGCCCAACCGCTTTTTCTAGCAGTTCTAAACAAATATGCATAGAGAACATGTTTTAACTGTTGCGCCGTGAAAGCTTCTAGGGGTTTTCATTGTCTTCTCACACTGTGAAGCTTTTCTGGCAGCTCTTTAACAAAATGGTATTATTTTCTTAGCATGTATATTACCTTTTATTACTTGTTTTTGTTTATTGAAAATCTTTAGAATTCTACTCTCTAGCCTACGTTTAGACGAGGCGAAGAGCTGTGTCTATAGCTTTAGTCTTTTCGCTCTGGTTTCTATCCAGTGTGTAACCGTTTGTTGGGTCATTTTCTCAGTTATTTCTTGGGCTTTCAGCTTTTCCTCGATAGTTTTTAGCAGTTCATCGGGTTTCACTGGCTTCATGAGGTAGGCGTCGGCGCCGTGATTCAGGGATTCCATAGCGTTTTCCAGTGATGCGTGGCCGGTGATCATGATTTTCATCATCTTTGGATGGGTGTCCTTCATCTCTGTCAGTAGCTTTGTTCCTTCCATGTCGAGCAGTCTGATGTCTAGCAGTGCTAGGTTATAGAACTTTGATTTTGACTTTTCAATGGCTTCTCCCCCGGTTTCGGCTGTGTCGGTGATGTAGCCCTTGGATTCTAATATCGCCTTCAAGGTTTGGAGGATGGTTCTGTCGTCATCCACGATCAGGATGCTTGCCTTTTTCATCTTAGCTCACCTCTCTTATAAGCGGTATTTTAACCGTGAAGGTTGATCCTTTTCCTTCTTGGCTCTCGACTTCTATGCTGCCGCCGTGGGCTTCCATAACGTTTTTGCAGATGGGTAGGCCTAGCCCCACTCCCCTAGACTTCGTGGTAAACAAGGGGATGAAAAGCTTCTCTATATCCTCTTTGGGAATGCCGACACCCGTGTCCTGAAACGCAATTGACGCAAAACCATCCTTTAGTGAAGTTGAGATGGTGAGTTCTCCACCTTTGCGCATGGCTTGAATCGCGTTTGTTGCCAGATTCGTAAAGACCCTTCTCATCTGGGTTGGATCAACATATAGTTTAGATAGGGCTTGGTCGTGTCTGATGGAAACCCTCACGTTTTCAGGTATTGAGATGCCTGAAAGGGTTTCTTGAATAAGAGATTCTAGGTCGACTTCAATTAGTTCAGGTTTTTTGGTTCTCGCGAAGTCCCGAAGGTCGGACACAATCTTGTTAGCGTATTCGATCGACTCATCAATGATACCCATCATTTTTTTTAGTTGCGCACGTCCCTCACACATTTCCTTTCGAAGGTGTGGTGGGACACAAGAAAACTTCTCTCCAGCGAAATCCATTCCCCTACATGTTTCGTTGATGACATAACTAGCATTGGTTATGGCTTGCAGTGGGTTTCTCAGGTCGTGGCCCACCATGGCGGCTAATTGTCCAATTGCGGCTAGCCTTTCAGACTTGAGAAGTCGCTCGTGTGCCTCCCTTAATTCCTTGGTCCTTTCCTGAACTAGTTTCTCTAGGTTCTTGGCATACTCTAAGTTGCTCATCGCAGTGGCAGCGTGGGATGCCAAGATTTCAAGTAGCCTTTGATCCTTTTCGTCGAAAGCGTTCAGCCTTTCACTTTCTACGTTTAGAACTCCAAGGAGTCTATGCCCAGTCTTAATGGGAACGGCGAGCTCAGAACGCATGCCGGGCGCGCCTTTGACGTAAGCTCTTTCCTGTTTCGTGTCTGGAACGAGGACCGGTCTGCCGGTCTTCGCCGCCTTAACGATTACGCCTCCTCTCGTCCCGTTTAGCGGCAGCTTAAGTGATGCGTGGGAGTCTGGAAATTTACGTTGATCCACGACGTAAAGCATGTCTTTGTCGACAACCATAAAGGATGCGTGTTCAAACCCTAGTGTCTTCTCCATGGCGTCCAAGGTCAACCGGTATATTTCCTCCACGCTCTCTGCCATGTTCAAGTTCAGACTGTAAGTGTTCAACGCTGAAAGACTTTCCTCAAAACGTTTCCTTTCTGTGATGTCGGTGAAGACGCCGAGACCACCCGCATGTGTTTTGTCTGCGTTCCACAATGGCGCACAAGACAAGAGCATGGTGCGAGGCTCTCCGTCTTTGCGGTACATGACGATTTCGTAGCTGTCTGATTCACCACGTTTTCTTCTCTCTGTACCTTTCAGTAGCTCTTCGAAACTTTCAGGAGGGACTAGCTCCCGCATATTCATGCCTACGAGTTCGCTTTCCTTGTAACCAAGCATATCAGCCAATGCTCGGTTTACAAAAGTAATGTTCTCATCAGAGTCAACGGCACCAATTCCCTCAGAAGCGGTTTCCAAGATAAGCTCGTACTTTTCGAATAAAGCTCTAAACCTTTCTTCAGACTCTCTAATTTTTTCTTGAGCTTTTTTAATTTCTGTGATGTCGGTGCCTACAGCAATGCTGCCTACTGGTTTTCCTTTTTCGTCTAGTATGGCATTGGAATACCAAGAAATCGTCTTTAATGTTCCGTCTTTGCATTTAATGGTTGTTTCGTCAATGTCTACGCGTTCTCCTTTCTCAATAATTTTTTTAGCTGTAGCAAAAATTTTGGCACGGTATTCGGGGTCTGGATAAAGCCATTCCCAAATCTTTTTATGCCCAGTGACTTCTTCGCGAGAATATCCAGAAATAAGTTCCGCGGCACGGTTCCATAAGGTTACGTTTCCTTCTGCGTCAAGGAGATCAATCCAAGCAACCGCCGTGTCAATAACTTTGCCCTGAAATTCTAACAGATGTCTAGCCTGTTCTTCTGATCTTCGTAGCGCGTCTTCTGCCCGCTTGCGTTCGGAAATGTCTCTGCTTACGGCCACAAATCCTGTTGGTTTGCCATCCGCGTCTTTCATGATGGCTGTGCTCATCTCCACAGGAATTCTACTGCCATCCTTGGTGATAATATGATACTCTCGATCTTTGATGTACCCCTTTTCCAGCACCTCTTTCATACCCGCTAACGCTTTTTCTCGATTTTCGGGAGCGATAAGGTCGAAGGAATTTTTTCCAATCAAGTCACTTTTCTCGTCAGTGCCGTACATTTTTAGGGTGGCTTCGTTTACATCTATGATTTTTGCATCAAGGTCGCTGATTACGATGCTGTCTGTAGACATCTTTACAGCGCTAGATACGCGGATCAATGCTTCTTCCACTTTCTTGCGTTCGGTAATGTCTTTGACGAAAACAGATATGCCGTCCCTTGTGGGATAGGCACTGATTTCAAAGAAGTAGTTCTTACCTCCGAGCTGGTATTCGTTCACAAAAGTTTCGGGTTGCTTTGTCTGTAATACCCTCTGGTATACAACAACAGCCCTTCTGGTGTCTTCTCTGTCGGGGAAGATTTCGAAAATAGATTTTCCAATGGCGTCCTCTGCTTTAATGCCTGTAAGTTTCTCCGATCCTTTGTTCCAATAGATGTATCTCAAGTTTCTATCCATGGCAAAGAAGGTATCGGTGATGCTTTCAGCAAGCTCCTTGTGCCTCCTCTCGCTTTTCCGTAATGCTTCTTCCGTCTGTTTGCGTTCGGCGCATTCGTCGGCCAGTTCCAAGGCGTTTGCAATGTGCTGGGCAAGGTTTCTCACCGATGGAATGAATTGTTCGGCTGGTCCTGTGGAAGAAATACTCAAGGCGCCTATGATCTTTCCATGTCGATGTAACGGCGTCAGGATCATGAGCCTCTTCTCGTAGCCTATGATCTTTGTTATCAGGGAGACTAGCGGCCGCGGAAGAAATTCGCCTACTAGATCGCTACCTTTGCATTGGAGAGTTTTTCCCTCTCTTGCAACCTGACTTAGGATGCTTAACTTACTCAGGTCAACCTTGTACTCTTCTAACCGGAGCCCTGTCGCCTTCTCCGCCGCCTTAACCGTCCTCGAGGGTAATGATGTTCCTGCTATCCTAAGCTTCGATCCGTCATCCGTCAACAAAAAGATACCAGCATTGTACCGTTTCGACTTCGCAAACTCCTCCTTCACGGTTCTGTAGATCTCAGCCTCGTCTAGCAGGCCGTGTATCTTCGTGGACACGTTTTCCGTGAAGTGGATGATATCGATTAGATCACGTAGCGGTTTGCCCATCTGTTCCTCTTCTTCCATCTTTAACCCCTTCTCCGTCGCTGTCAGCGTTTTCATATTCTGAATCTGACCCATTAGTATCCAGTTAATAACTAGTTATTTATAAAGCTTCTTTCTATAAATCAAGCATAGTCAACGTAACATCATCTTTACCCGGTTTCCCGCCTCACCACCTCCTTGCAACTTTCGGCTTACCGCCATGTTTACGAGCACCTAAGGGTCATCAGTTGCACACGGAAGGTTTCCTCCTCAAAAACCGCCCTGAAAAAGAAGAACCCGTAGAAGAAGGTGACGAAACCAAAAGCTTCAACTTAACCTCATAGAGTTTGTCGAGAAATGAAAAATAGGTTTCTATCTCCTCGTATTCTCGCTGAAGTTTGAGGCATAAACGTCTGAGGCTAGTTTCCCGGATAATCTGCGCTCCTTCTGAACCGAGCAGCTTCTCTAGGTAGGAATAGAGATCCTCAATCCTCTCGCCAATCTCTTCTCGCTTTACCATCACCCGCCTTTCCATGAACCCGTAAATCATCTCGGAAGTAGATCCCCCAAAGATCTGCCTCATCGTTTCATCTATCGCCTCCAACAACAACTCGCCAAACCTCTTCATTTCTCAACTCCCTCCTTTCCCATCAAGTCTAAAGCAGTTCGGATTCCAAATCTGTCCTCATGTCTTTTATGTAATATTCGAATTCAGAATTCGAATACAATAGAAAATTATTATATAGAAATATACCATAGAAATAGAATCTGATTTGGAGTCTGATTTCTTGGTCAGTAAAGTGGCTGAAAGGTTGCGTAGGAGAGTAATCAAAAATTTCATGGACATATTAATCTTATCAGAGCTAAAGAAGGAGCCCATGAGCGGCTACGATATTATCAGTCTTATTCATAGAAGATTCGGTGTCTTGGTAAGCTCAGGAACGGTTTATTCCCTACTGTATTCTATGGAAAGAAACGGCTTGATAAAAGGCATCTGGAACCAACGAAAGAGAGTTTACATACTAGCCGAAAAGGGAGAAGAAAACATAAAAGTCCTCGCGAGAGCAAACGAGGAAATCCAAAGCTTTCTAAGAAACATGTTGATGCTTAAGGAATAGTTTCACTACTTTAGGCGGCGATTACTCTACAAGGTTCAAATGTCCTTTGGCGCGATGAGTTTTTACGCTCAATCTACAACCTTTGACAGACTAGACCTTAGTCAGAGATACCACGCCTAACTCGCCCATGGAAGAGCGAACCGAACGATTAACTTTTTCTTCACAAACGTCTTTTTTCCATAGGTGAACTGTGCTTCACCAAATTTATATAAAAACAGAGCAATAATTATGACAACAAGATGCGAATTTTAAATAACTAAGTCTAACTATGGATGGGAAGGACGGGCTTTGAAGGATTGGGATGACGAGCTTCATAGAGCGCTGGCACACCGAATTAGAAGAAGCATCATAGAATGCTTGCAAAAGAATGACCTCTCGTTCCAAGAACTACTGAAATACGTTGGCATCACTAATCATGGCAAACTTGGTTTTCATATAAAAGCACTGAAGGGATTAGTGGAACGTGAGCCTAAAATGAAGAAATATCGTTTAACAGACCGAGGACAGTTGGCAGGTGAATTGATCTGGGACACTCGCTTTATCATTGAGAGGGGCGGAAGAGACCTCGCACACGAACCCACGAGATATGTCCGACACCTCAGGTCTGGAGACCACGCTGTTCTCTGCTACGATGCAGAGGATGTTAAGCGTGAAATATGCTTCTCGTTCCTAGAAGCCGGACTACCAAAGAACGAAGCCATTGTCTATCTTGTATCAGAACATAAACTGGATTCAGAAGGTCGAGAAATCCAACGATACGGGATAAGCGCCGACTACTTCCACACGGAAGCATTTACAATGATGCCAGCTGAGGAATGGTACATGAAAAAAGGCAAGGCTCAAGCTAAAACGATTATAGCCAATTGGCTGACGCTTCTTAAAAAGAAGCAAAAGGCTGGGTTCTCAGGGTTGCGTGGCGCTGGCGAAATGGAGGTCTTCTTTAACTATGCAAAGACCGAGGAGTTATTAAGATATGAAGCAGCGCTCGGCAGACAACTTCCCCCTAACCTATGTGTACTGTGCCTCTACGAAACACACAGGCTTGATGAGAATCAGCTCGTTCAACTGGGAAAATGCCACGGTCACGAAATCTTTAAAGACATAGCTTTGAAAACGCCATAACCCCTTGCTAGACCAAAGACGAATTGTTATTTTCTGGGCATCATGTAACTATCGCCCACGCACAGCGGTTACAAAGACTATAAGTATCAAGGAAAACGTACCTTGAGGTAGGCGTAGGGGCTCACTCCCTTCCACATCTCTTCCTCGGCAAAACACAACGGGAGTCCCCCTACGCCGCAAAAAGCCTCAGTATGGTTTACGCGCTCCATGGCTCGGCTGGTAAGCACTATGAGACCACCGTACATGCCGACCGTCTGCCCCGACTGCAAGCGCGAGTTGGTTAAGGTAAAGAGCAGGATGGAGTGTCACAATCCAGAGTGTAAAGTCATCAGGGTGAACGGAGACGGCAAAGTCGTCCGAGCCTCTATACCATGAAAAACCACGCGTTTTCTCAGCGAAAACCATGAAGCTATTGGAAACGGGACACCAAGGCACGGGCAAATATCGTTTTTCGATACGAGAACGGTTACACACCCTTGAATATTTCTTAAATAACAAAGTTTGTGAAACTAGGTTTTATAAACCTAGAAGTGGCCCAGTTGTCTTTCCTCCCTATCATCTTTTTCCTAACCTCACTCTTCATCTTCAAGCTGCTGGAAAGGCTTACGCCAACGAGGAATGGAATCAGCGTCACGGAGCGAAACCTTGTTTCAGTGAAAATCAGCGAAGGGGAAACGGTTACAATCCCGCTAAAAACTCTGGAAGCTTACGAAAAGGAGTTTGGGAAAGGACAATTAGTTCCCTTATGGGATGGAAAATTCAACAATGACAAGGGATACGTTGTAATTTTTGACAGCACAACACAAAAGAACCGTTTTTCCCTAGGTGAATACGTCGCCCATTCTCTTCTGTGGGGCCAAAAAAAATTTGTTAGGGATGAATTCTTCTTCGACTCCAACAACGTTAAAATAGATCTAAAAGACATGGACGCTAAATTCCTCATTGTTCCAGCCTAAACCTTGCAAACCTAAGTTCCCGAGGAGACAGGTAATTAAGATTGTGCAAACACGAATGGGTGCAGGTTAAAACGCAAGAATCTCAGACAGTTTACAAATGCCCTAAATGCGGTGTTGAACTGAAGAACGTTAACGAGATCGTGTATGTGAGGAAAGAGACAAGAGAATGATACCCTTGGATTCAACTATCGTTTATATCCTTCTCTCTTCTATCTATCTCTTCTAACACTAAAATATAGTTATATCTGTACAATTCTTCTAAGAAGAGTTCTAGCCTACGAATGTACAGTTTCAAATGTCCCATCAAATTCATAAGATTCACACCAACCAAGATCTTAGGGATCGCTCACCGTTACCTTTTCCACTCTTCTACACCATGGGATCCATAACAAATCCTCGGAAAGTTCCTCTCTTATCTCCTTCTCAATTTCTTCCTTTGGCATTTCCTTGCTTTCTTCAACAAGCGAAAAGACGATAACAGCTTTTTTGGCCTTCACGGAAGACCACGTCTCATTTTTTCGATGAAGGTCGTATTTAAGAAATATTCAGAACCCTGTTACGGTTACCGTATCGGAAAACGATACGAAGGTTGGGCTCGACCAACATAAATCATCGGCTTGTCACCGTGATGACGAGAGAACGGTTACGCTACCCTTAGATAAAAGCGCGCCTTTACATATCTCTGGGTTGCCTTTTCATGGGAGGGTTGATGCTTCTCTGCCGGTCTACACTAGTCATCTTAGGCTTCATCACAATGTTTCTGAGCCTACCGATCCGCAATATGCTCATGGTCCCCCTTGGCGCAGCCCTAGCCTTCATAGGCATACTTTTGAGATCAAAAAGGCTCAGATCCTGAGGAAAATCGTTGATAAAAGGCAACCCCCTCTTCTCACGTATCTTGAAACGTTGGTTATGTCCGGTTCTCTAACAGCTATCTGGATGTCACGGCAAGTTTAAATCTGTGTATTATCTGTGTATAGACGGTGTCGCTGATGGGATACAAAACGATTAGCCTCTCTGATGAAGCCTACAAGATGCTTGCCTCCTTGAAGAGGGAGGGGGAATCCTTCACGGATGTGGTCCTTAGACTTTGCTCTAGGGCGACTAAGAAACCGCTGGTGAGCTTTGCCGGATCATGGAGTATGAGCGACGAGGAAGAAAAGGAGATTTTCGGCGAGATCTCGGAGCTGTGGAGGAGATATGAAGAGAATCTGCTTAGACACAGATTTTATAATAGCACTATTGAGAAAACATCCGGAAGCCGCCAAGAGGGCTGAGGAATACGATTCTATCAAGGCGGAAGTTTCAACTACATCAATGAACGCCTTTGAAATTTACCTAGGCGCCTTCAGGTCGAAGGAGGCCGCGAAGAACGTTAAGGAAGCCGACGACCTATTTAACTCAATAAATATCCTCGATTTCACTCTGGAAAGCTCGAGAAGGTCTGGTGAAATTCTTTCAGAACTACTCTACAGAGGAACACTAATCGATTTAAGGGATGCAATCATTGCTGGAATAGCCCTCGTTAGTGGGTGTACAGTAGTCACGAGAAATATAGGCCACTTCGGAAGGGTTACAGGCTTAAGCGTCGAGACATGGTAAGAGTAGTAGCCTTTCATAAACTTCCTTCCGAGCGGCCCTCATTGCCTCGCTGCATGTAAGCAAGGTAGTGCGCTAAACCTTTAGCACAGCTTTTACGCTTCCTTCCATGCAAGGCAAGCGTCATTTAGAACCCTTGAGCATAAATTAACATGCTTCGATCATTCATGTGTTGAAATACAACAAAGAATTTCATCGAGGAGGAAAAGCTACCATTTTTCTTCGTTTTTATCTTTTGTGTTTGGTAGGCTGTTGCGTGCAGAGAATGCTTATTACCACAAACCTCATTTTTATAGTTGGGTGTAGCCTTGGCGAGGAAATTCATCGAGGAGGTTGAGCGCGTCGTAGAAAGGTTAAGCGAGAAGGATGTTGAAGATTTAATGCACAGTTTAGACCACTGCCTGTTAATGGCAAACAAGTTTTACGAGACCAGAAAACCCGAGTATTATGCAAGAATGGAGGTAACATGCGAAAAATTCATGGAACTGCTAAAGAAATCAAGAAAGAAAGTGAGTCAAAATAAAGACAAATAATAGAAACAAAAATTGTAAAATTATTTATTAGACTGCTGGGCGTTCGATCTCCTCTAACGGCAACTTACAAACATCTCGCAGAATCTTTCGCATCTCACTAGGTTTAATTGCCCCTACGTCTCGGGTGAGCACCACGAGTTGAGGCAGCAACGCCGCTAGCTTCTCGTAACTTAATGCCTCGGGCATGCCCCAATTCAAGCGACACCTCGCCTGCTTTGGGTCCAAGCCTGCCTGTTCAAGCACTGGCGCAAAGATTTCTCGTTCCACGATCCGCTTAATGAACCGCTGTAAGGCCATGACCTTGCGTTCCGCGATCTCAATAGCTGCCTTGGCGGAAGCCTCGGTGAACCCGGGTGTCGTGAACAGCTTGGGGAGAGGCGTTTGTCCTCCGAGATAGACTTGATTCAACACGTATTCAATAAACGCAGTGAAACGCACTCCTGGATCAACTTGCACGGTTTTGATGTCTGCATCAGCCTTATCGTATATGAATCGCGCCCCAGCCTTAGGCTTGCTCTTAATCAGGGACTGATACGCGCTCAGCTTGTCTGGTGATGCCCCAGGAAAAATCCACAGCTCGTCAGGACCCGCATACTTCTCAAAGACATCAGGCAGAATGTTTTCAATGCGCCACTTCATCTCCAAACAAGAGACGCGTTTAGACCCGTTAAAGCTGATTTCCTGCAGCAACACCTGCAGAACACCGGTGCCGAAGGGACTGAAGTTCACTGGATTCCATTTAAAATGAATGATCTGCTCCGGCGTGAACGTTTTCCTCACGTTTTCAACCGAATAGTTGTAGGCTTTCACCGCACCTGTTTCATCGCGTTCAATTGCTTTACGGCCCTCAAAGCCCGTGACGGGTAAGATCTTCAATCCAAAGGGCTGAGCCTCGTTAGTTTTTAACCAGAAACTGTTGCCCCAACCCACCACCTCACGAGCACCGATCTGCAACAAGCCATCAAGATTCACAGCCTCGTTAAAGGAGTCCACCACCGCTTTCGCCTCCTCAGCCTGCTCATACTCCTCCTTTACCGATGTGTAGAATCCCATGCCTACAATTTGATCCGCCAGAAAGTCCACGAAAGCCTTACAGCTGGGATCTCGCTGATACGCGGTTAAACAGTCGCTGAAACTAACCTCGGGAACCTCCCCAACCGTCAAGCGCCAAGCAGGAAGCAGGGTGCCGCCTCCATGAAAACGACTAACCGCCTCTCGAAGCCAGCTTAAGCTGCGACGTACATGTTTGCTCATTTCTTTTCCTTCCCCACGAATCCCTTTTCGTTGTGCAGATAGTGATTCAAGCCTAGGCGCAGAAGATGCTCGACAAAGGTGGAGCGTTTCTCGCGGCCCCTCAAGGTCTCGATTTGATGGAAAAGGTTCCTTTCAATGGTTACGGCCATACATGTTTTCATGGCGATGACCCCGATCCGTATATCAATTAGACATTTTAGATTATTTTAACTTTGTTATATTGATTATACAATGCGTAAAAAATATAAGACATCCCATGCGTATTAGATAAATGGGAACAAAAATGAAGACTTTAAGGATTAATGACGACACCCACGAGAAGTTGACGAGCTTGGTGGGCGAACTAACCGCGCAAAGCGGTAGAATGCAAACATACGCAGACGCCATTTTGGAGCTTCTCGAATCCTCTGTTCTTTTGCCAAAGGATCTTCTCGCTGAAGTATCGGGTGCCATTCAAGAGGGGAAGGCGGTGGGTTATACAACTCGTGAAGACTTCATTCGAGACGCTGTCCGCCGCCGTCTTGATGAAATACGGGGAGAGTACGAGTACATAGTAATCCCTAAAAAAGACTACGAAGCCTTGGAAAGAGCCTTCGTGGAATCGGAGGCACCCTACAGAAACGTAGCCGACTTCATTAGCACAGTTATCGATGACACCCTTGCAAAATATGAGGACTGGAAAAAAGAAAGAGAAAAGGAAGAGTAGAAACCTTAGTCCTCATATAGCAGGACTAAACTACTACAATGAGAAAGATTAACTTGTCTTGGAGAAGGAGTGCCTAATAGCGTCTGCCAGAACTTTTAGCTTTGTTGCTGCAACTTCTGTAGTAAACAAGCAGATTTATTACTTAAGAGGGTTAAGTACTTAAGGGGGTTAAGTTTGCCTCTGTTTGACCTAAACCCGAAGGAGTCGCCAGAAGAGCTCTATGGTAGGGGAAGAGAGCTGGATGAGCTGGTTCGCTTGATCAAGGCTAAAAGGTGGGTTGCTGTGCTTGGGGCAAGGATGGTGGGCAAAACCAGCCTCATCAAGGCCGCTAACCCGAGGCTGGAGGACGCCGGGTTCAAGACTGTGTACGTGAATCTGTGGGGAGCCAAGAGAACCCAAGGCCTGCTGAATGCTTTGGCACGGGGACTGAACTCGGCGAAAGGCCTTCTGGAAAGGATCCGAGATGCGCTTGGAAGAGTTGAAGGCGTGTCTGTAGGACCCGGAGGCGTCTCGATCTCTATCTCTAAGAGGCCTATGACAACGACATGGGACCTGCTAGCTGCGGTGGGAAGGGAGGGAGGAAACTGCGTCATCGAGCTAGACGAGGTACAGGAGCTGGCTGTAATCTCTGGCCACCTTCTCAAGCTGCTAGCCAATTTTTTCAACACATATCGCAACGTAGTCTTCGTCTTCACAGGATCCGTGTTCGGACTGATGAAAACCCTGCTCGAACCTGGGCCGTCGTCTCCTCTCTACGGGCGATCGCCAGCAAGGGTTTACCTCCATCCCTTCGGAAAAGAGGAGGCAACGAATTTTCTCAAAAGAGGATTCCGAGAATACGAAGTGAAGGTCGAGGAGAACCTGATACGCGAGGCTGTCGAAAGGCTGGACGGTGTCCCAGGCTGGCTCACTCTCTACGGCAACAACGTTGCAGTTCGAAGACTAGGTCACAAGGATGCCCTCGAAGGCACTGTATCCGAAGGCCTAAGGATAGTTAAAGACGAGCTTGAACATTATCTCGAAGGACGGGACAGAATTGGACATCTAGCGGCTCTAAAGGTAGCGGCCACAACTGCACGTTGGAGCGAGATAAAGGGGGCTGTGGAAGTTAGGAAAGGCTCTACGGTTAATGACGCAACCATCTATAACATCCTAGAAAGCCTAAAGGCTGCCATGCTAGTAGACGAAGCAAAGGGCGTCTATAGGGTTAACGATCCTATGCTCCGAACCCTGTTGCTAACCTCAGGGTTAACTTAAGAGGGCTAAGTAATTAAGGGGGTCTTTCAGCAGGATTCTGTTGCGTCTTCGAGTGACTACTTATAACCTTACTAGTCTCACGCTCTTACATCTTGAAAAGGGGTAAAGATTTGTTGGAGATGAAGAGGGATTTAAGTTTACTGGAGACCAAACAGGGGAAATCCGAAATATGAAGCCCCCTTTGTAGTAGTATTCACGGAAGATGGCAGATATTATATTTTCTTTCTCCCGACTGGGCAAAGGAACAAGTTGAAGACCTTAAAAAGCTGGTTCAACAAGCTTGAGGATGACCAACTCGTGAAGAATTCTTCGAGCTCTACCCTACCGAAACGCAGCCGACTTCATTAGCACGGTCATCGACGACACCCTTGCAAAATATGAGGACTGGAAAAAAGAAAAAGAAAAGGAACAGTGGAAATCTTAGTCCTCATATCTCTGAAATTCGACTTTTATGCACTTTAGGGCAAATTATCTTCCGATGATTTATGCCGATCGGGCCTTTTCCAGACTTTGACGCTTGCGTTGCACACATGATGAAGCCCAAGAAGGAGGGCGGAGGAGGTTACGATGAGGAAACCGCTAGGAAAGTTTGCGGGAAACTGAAGGCGGAGCTAGAGGAAAGCTTCAACTGGGCCAGCAGCCTTGAGGTTCTTAAGCCATATCGACAACTTATCCATGGTAAAGCCATTCACCCCATCAAAACCTACCATCCCTATGAGTGGCCGCAACTACGCGTGTATCTTGAGGAGGAACTCAAAAAATCCGCTGAGACCCTTATCGGTAAACCCTTGTTTTTGGATCATGCCCGCCCATTAAACGGGTCTGTTTTAGGTGCCCACTACGAGGACGGAGCCCTCGAATACATTGCTCGGGTCGAAGATGAGGATGTACTCCGCATGATTCGCAACGGCCAGATCAAGCATGCCAGCGTGCAATTCGAGTGGAAGATTCTGGAGCAAGTGGACGGAGTCGCACCGCGAGGTCTAAACTTCCAACATTTAAGCCTCCTCAAAGACATGCAGCTAGGGGATCCTCGTAGCACTGTACAACTTTTTGAAAGTATTGCGCGGCAGTTGAAAGAGGCTATGGATCGCCGTCGTAAAGAAGCTACGGAGGCGAAAAATGCTACGAGCACTCCTAGGGACCCTCGTAGCAAAGAGGCAAAGGGCCTCACTCCTCCGAATCCTGCCCAAGGATCGGAAACGGAGAAAGAAGAAATGGGTGAGCGCGTTTTGTTGGAGAGAATTTGGGATAGCGCCTACATCAATGACTTGGATGATGACTGTTTCGCCTACATAGAGAGCGGAGGCGAAAAGGATGAGCAGGGGAAGACTACACCGAGATCATTGAGGCATCTACCTTTCAAAAATCGTCAAGGAAACATCGACCTTCCACACCTTCGAAACGCGTTAGCACGTCTGCCGCAGACGAAGTTTTCCGATGAGGCTAAAGCTGAGGCTAAGCGTAAGCTCTGTGCCGCCGCAAAAAAAGTTGGGTTGAAAAGCGAGGTTTGCGGCCTCGAAGAGCAGGTGGCACCAATCCCCGAGGAAATTGGAATCTCCGGAAGAGACGTGCCTGAGTGGATGGACGATTTCATATCAAGCGTTGAGGACGCCTTCGAGACTATCAACGAGAACTTTGACGCCGTAACAAGCCGCTTGGAAGCCTTAGAGAAAACTCAGAAGCCGGAGGCGCCAAGAGAAGCCCAGGAAGCCCAGAAAACTGTTGAGGCTCTTAAGGCTCAGATCCAGGTTTTGGAGAGCCAGAAGGCGACGCTGCAAGAGGAGGTGAAGGGGGTGAAGAAGCCTGGTGAAGCCATCATTTCCAGCAACGTTACGCCTCCTCGAGCCATGATTCCCAAGAAGGCTATTGAAGCCGTTCTTCCACCGGACTGGATTGCCCGTGCTTGGGGTCTGGGACCTCAGAGACTGGTCCAAGACATTAAGCGAGTGTTACGGCAAAGTTGGGAGGCATAAATTCGTGGATAAAGAGGCTGTCATGAAGATTTTGCTAAAATATCGACCGCCCCTATCGATAGATGATGTTCTCGCTATCTCTAATGAAATCGCTAAGGTTTTAGAGGTGGAGGAGGCTGAGGCGGTTGCTAAAACCATCCAAAGCAAGAAGCCTTCCCGTAAATCATAGTCATGGGTTCATGACCAGAGGTGAAGGATGAACTTCGCCTTTGCTATCAAGAATAGGAGAATGAGAAAATGGCTGACCTATATCCTGCTGTTGGAGTTGGAGACGCTGTATTTCCGATTCTTGTAATACCAATGAAGTGCGAGTCAGCTGTAACTAAAGGCCAGGTCGTAGTTTATAACACACATACGTCAGGTGAACTTCCCAGCGTATCTACGGCAGGTGCAAACGCCGATAATGTTGCAGGTGTTGCCTTGAAAAGCGGTGGGATTGGAGAGGTTATTCCAGTCTTAGTGAAAGGAGTCGTCAAGGTCACAGGGACTGGTGTCATAACCATGGGCAATCGTCTTGTAGCAGGCGCGAACGGGGTTGTTGCGGCTATGGCTGCAGATACGTTTACAGCCCTGCAATTGATTAGCAGAAACATTGGTTGGGCTATGCAAACCTTCGCATCTGGCGATACAGGCCTTATTTTTATTGACAGGTGATAACAATGAGTGAAACACCCAACATTCTCAGGGAAGCGATTCTCAAGGATCCAGAGCTCGGCGAATTGTCGTGGGGAGAAACCCTTGAGAACGCGAAGAGGAACCCCTTCTACAACTTCCTATTGCGGGAGGCTGTTTACAGCGATTACGCCCAAGCGCTCGGTGGAGTTCACGATGTAGTCATTAAAGCGGCATACCCAAACCTTGTTGGAAGGGAGATCGTCTGGGTGGTGCCTGTAAAGAAATCTGCGCCGCGTTTTGTAAGGGCAATTAAGGGCAAAGCATGGGTTGCCGGAGAAGCCGAAACACCGATTACACCAGAAACCTACGACAAGGTTGACGTGGCGCTAAAGGAAGTGAAATCGAGGGCGGAGTGGAGTGAGACTTTCCTGGAGGATGCTGAGTGGCAGCTGGAGCAGAGGATGGTCGCCGAAGTTGGCAGAACCGTCTCAGAAAAGGAGCTTGAAGACATTATTGCCCTTTACAACGGTATAACTGCCTCAGACTTAGCTGGAGGAGGCGAGTTAACAATCGCTTCACCAATAACTTGGGCTAACTTCAGGGCCTTAGTGTCGAGGGTTGAAGAGGAAGATTTCGTTCCCAAAGTTGTGGCCATGAGCCCAGCGGTATACAACGAGTTGCTCGACATAACTCAGTTCACTCAAACCCTGTATTACGCGCCAGAGCAGGCTATCCGTCAAGGGGTTGTGGCGACAACTATGGGCGTTACTATCGTTCGAAGCTCAAAAGTGACCAGGTCCCTCGCCATCGACACAAGCGGCGCGGCAGTTTTGGCCCTTAGACGAGATCTGATCACAAGACCTTACGAAGACCCAAGCAGGGGAATGTATGGCGTCCTTGGCAGCGAGAGATACGGCCTAGCAGTCTTGAGGAGCAAGGCAGTGGCAAGAGGGTCAAGATAAGCTTCTAAACACCCCTGAAGAGCGCCCGTGTAACTCGGGCCGAAACCACTTTCCTCTTTTTGTGGTCGGGTGAGATGATGGAAAAAGGTTTAGGAATTGAAAAGGTGAGTGTGGGAGCCTTAATACCCATCGTCGATCTTGCAAAATGGAAAGCGAAATGGACAATAGAGAAATTCATAGGCGACTATAAAAGCAGAGAAGAGGCAACACAGAAAGGCGCTGAACTTATTGAGAAACTGGAGTTTGAAGGTAATCTTTTGCTGAATGAAGGCATAAACGCTATGTGGACGTTGATTTGCGGAGGTACAGAAACCGCCTTCAACAACGCAAACGCGAGAATTGGAGTTGGTAACGGCACCGCTGCAGCAGAGGCTACTCAAACAGGTCTTCAAGGAGCTTCGACCGCTTTCAAGGCGATGGACTCAGGCTATCCTAGCTACGGGTCAAACCAGAAAGCAACCTTTAGGTCAACTTTCGGATCTACGGAAGGCAACTTTGCTTGGGAAGAAATCACTGTGGACAACGGTGCAACACCAAATAAGAACCTTAACCGCAAAGTGCAGAGCATGGGCACAAAGGCGAGTGGAAAGGCATCATTAATATTGATGATGCCCCATAACTACGTGGGTAGCAACGCTCGAAATAACGCTATCCTAAGCTTAGTGCCCAAACGGTTGAGATTCCGATGTCAATAACTAGAGAACTGATCCAGAATCTCTATTGGGAAAAGGAACTGAACCAAAGACTAATAGCGGAAAGCCTTGGATGTTCTCAAGCACTAGTATCAAAACTAATGAAGAAATATCACATATCGATACGTCGCCCCCCGAACTTTAAAGGCCACAAGCATTCAGAAGAATCGAAGAGGAAAATATCTGAAGCAAAACGTGGAAAGGCTTCTTGGAATAAAGGGTTAAAAGGAGTGTACCATCTATCCGACAATACTAAGAGTAAAATATCCATAGCCGTCTCTAAAGCCCTTAAGGGACACGAAGTCAGTGAAGAAGCTCGCAGAAAGATACGTGAATCAAAGAGGGGTAAACCTGCATGGAACAAAGGACTAAAGCGATGGTGGGAATCCCCTACTGAATATAAAAAGGGATTGACCCCTTGGAATAAGAACCTAAAAGGAGTTATGAAGGCTTGGAACAAAGGAAAGAAGGAAAATCTTTCCGAGGAAGCAAGAAACAAAATAAGGCTAGCTCATCTGGGCAAACCCTCATGGAACAAAGGATTATCTCATAAAGAAGAAACAAAGGAAAAGCTTCGCAACGCCAGATTAAAGCAGGTTTTTCCAACCGAAGATACAAACATTGAAGAAATGATGCAAAATGCACTATTAGAAAGAGGAATACCCTTTGAAAAACATAAACCGATAATCGGCCAGCCTGACATCTTTATTGAACCCGACATCTGCATTTTCTGCGATGGCGACTACTGGCACACACTTCCAAATGTGAAAGCAAAAGATGAAAAAATAACCAAGCTATTACAAGAAAAAGGGTATAGAGTTCTTCGTTTCTCGGAAAAAGAGATTTTAAACAACATAAAAAACTGTGTTAGAACAATTGAGGAAGTGATGTAAACGGACTTAACAAAGGCGTCGGGCACCACTTGGGTTGCTACGTTGGAGATCACGTTATCATAGAAGTGACCGAAAAATTACATGAAGATGGAAGTGCTGAATAGTTGGGGTGGCTTAGTGGATGGGGATACCGAAAAAGTCGTTTAATCAATTATGCAGCGGGCGCTGGAACGAACTATCAAATGAAGATTGCTCCTCGTTTATTCTCTTCGACTATGCCATGTGCCAACGCTGGAACGTATCAAACAACGCCAACTTATGACGGAAGCGGACAATGTCTGCATCCAGATGTTGTTTATTTTGCTACGGCGTGGCATGGATACAAATACTGGATGGCGATGACACCTTATCCGAATAATAGTCCGACATATGAGAAGCCTTCCATTTTAGCTTGCAATGATGGCGTAAGCTGGGAAGTTCCAGCCGGATTAACAAATCCAATAGATACCAGTTCTGATTTAAGCGACACAGAATTATTCTATGACGAAGCCAGTGACCAATTATGGTGCTACTACAGACAGATGCTAGACAGAATTTATCGTATGGTGTCAGGCGACGGAATAAATTGGTCTGGAAAGACAGAAGTTCTTTCTGGCCCAAATAATTCCCTTCTAAGTCCATGTGTTGTAAAAGTCGGCTCAACTTACTACATGTGGGTTGTTGACAGAAGTGGAACGCCTGTCGTAAAATTATATTCTAGCTCAAATGGCACATCGTGGTCTCTCGTTGGTTCATGCACAATCATTGGCACGCTCCCCAGTGGCAGCGAACTGTGGCACATGAACGTAATCTACAATTCAGACACAGATGATTATTGGATGTTCATGGACTATTTCCCGCTTTACAAAGTGGGTTTCTTGAGAAGCAAAGACCGAGTAAACTGGTATTTGATGTCACCACTGTTTTTACAGAATAATTCAGCGCAATGGGATGACCAAGTTCAGAGAATCGCTCCAGTCTTAATTGGTAATACCCTTCATGTTTGGTATGCTGGAGCCAGTTCAACCAACGTATGGCATATCGGTTATACAACCGCAACAATAGATGCGGACACAGGCATCATAATTAGAAGAGCAAAGGGCAACTTAGAGGATATACGATTCACGAGTAGCGATGGCACATCGGTTCTTGATTATTGGCTTGATCCTAGTGGAATTGATTATATTCAGACCGCTAATTTTTGGGTTGAAATTCTGGAAGATTTAAGCACAGAAAACAAAACGGTCTATCTATACTATGGAAAAAGCGATGCGCCAAACGTAAGCAACGGTAACAACACGTTCATACTATTCGACGATTTTTCAACCTTAGACCCAGCTAAATGGGATTCAGTCATAAAAGGAGTCGGCGGATCAGTGTCAGTTGTCAGTGGAGAATTAATTCTAAACCCTAATGATGCGACAATTAGTTCGGCTTCGATTAGGTCACTTCTAACATTCACGAATACTATATGTATAACTTTGAGACGGAAATACAGTAGCGGTACAAGATACTTTATAGACGCTTCTTTGGGTGCGGGTAATGAAGTTGACGAAAACGGAGCGGAAACCGCTTGGCAACATACAACGCGGCAAAGTGGTTATTACTGGTATTATCAGAACAGTTCATCCGCAGCGGATGGATTGTATCGTATGCCTGCCAGTGGCGGAAAAGTCGCTTTAGCAACTGCCGCAAAAACCATTTTCAGCACTTCGTACAGAGTGTTTCAATTAATCTATGCTGAAAACGGCAAGATTAAATGGATTCGAGATACTACACAAGAATATTCAGCGACAGATACCACGTTTCTAAACGACGCAAAGAAAATCTTGATTTCTCAAGGTTCAGATGCCAGTAATGGAACGGACTCATACATCGACTATCTATATGTGAGAAAATGTGTTGACGTAGAGCCGACACTTGGAGCGTGGGGAAGTGAAGAAGAGGAAAGCGGAGGGCCTGTTTACAAAGATTTCTCTGATAGTGGCGTAGGTGCCGACGCACTTGCTGCTTTAGAAGGTTCAATGACCATCATAGAATCAGGCAGTGGAGTTGACGCTCCAACCTTGGAAGGTTCAATGATTATATCTGAGTCAGGAAGTGGTTTAGATACCCCAAGCATGGAAGGACAACTATCCTTAAGTGATTCTGGGGCAGGAGCCGACACACCAACCTTAGAAAGTCAAGTACCCATTTCCGACACTGGATTAGGCTCTGACTCTCTTTCAAGCCTTGAGGCGCAACTTTCGTTAGCCGATTCGGGCATCGGATCAGAATATGCTGTGGCAGGAATCTTCTGGGATATAACCGATAGCGGGGTGGGCTCTGACATAATCTCCGGGTTACAGGCGTCAGTTCCTATTTTGGATACTGGAATTGGGTCGGATGTGCTTAATGCCTTACAAGCGGAAATTCTTGTTTTAGATAGCGGAGTAGCTGTAGAAATAGTTACGGCGGGAGGTGTTGGTGTTTGGGTTGGACTGTTCGGCGAGTTAGAAGTCATTCATCCTGAAGTGGAAATATCCGCTATATCACCTTCAGGCACGCTTGAAGTTAAACATCCCACGGGAGAAATGGAAATTATTAAGAGGTGAATAATGTGCCCATATTTCAAGGAGACCGCATAACCATTGAAGTCACGTGGAAAGACAAGGACGGAAACCTCGTAAACCCAACCGCCCATAGCATTAAAATCTATGACTTTTCTGGAACTGAACGCCATAGCGATGCAGCGCCCGATCGGAATCCAAGCATCGGCGTGTTTGAAGAAGACTACGACATTCCCGAGGATGCCCCAACAGGCGAGTGGCGATGCGACTGGGAAGCCACCATAGCCGGCGGAAGCAAGATGCAAAAAATCCCCTTCGAGGTCCATGACAGAAGCAAGTGACCCCCATGATTACAAAAATAGGCTATGCAGAAGGAACTTGTCCCAGATGTGGCAAAACTTTACGAAGGAGAAGACCCGCCGATTACGCAGTGTGTGATTGCCATGAATTTTGTCCAGTATGTACCACGAATGGTCAAGCCTACACAGTGAAGATGGACCCTTACACACCAGATTTAACGCCTTCCACCTATGGGCCCATCGAGGGCGAAAACATAACCGGCGACACAGAGGCCCCGATTAAAATTCTTTACCGTTGCCCCAAATGTGGCTATTATTCCGCCCAGCTCCCCCTGGAGGTAGCATTGACATGAGTAAGGTTGTTGAAAAACACAGGGAGCTTGCCATAAAGATCCTAAATGCTTTGGAAAGAGGTGACTATTGCTGGGGTGACTTGTTAAGGAAAACGCTTTCCACACCAGGGAGGTTTTCACGCGTTATGAAGTCTTTAAGAGGAGATGAGCTCATTCAAAAACTTGGGGGAAGCGGCAGTCGCGCTCCTTATCGTGTAACAGAAAAAGGGAAAAAACAACTGCAAATATGGAAGTCAAAATGTGAAAGTTAAAATTTAAGCCCCAAACCCTGTTAGGCGAAGATATGTGAAGGGTTTGTTTTCCTTTTGAATGGAGAGCGTGGAACATTCCTAAGTTAGACCTGCTCAGTCGCAATCTCCACCAGTTCGACCCGCTCTGACCCACCTTCAACCATGACCTCCAGGATGAGACCAACACCCGGAGCATAGTACTTGTGCTCGACAATGCCGGGTTCGAGTAGTGTCCATTCCCTGGTCATCAGGAGATTGTCGAAGGAGCCGTAGATGACAGAGGCGGATTCGGTCAGACTGAGCACCTCGGCCATGTCCTCGGCCTCACCCTTGTAATACTCCTGGCGGTAGAAATCACCTACTTGTGGATTTGCTTCCATAATGATCCCCGGCATGGCGCCGTCGACTCCGGCCTCCCATGAACCCTTGGTGCTAACAACTACGCCGGCTTCATATTCCTTTGCATCTTCCCCGAAGTACCAGACATTGCCGTCCTTATCTTGGGCATACCAATCGAAGGTCTCCTCGACCAAATCTCCATTCTCTATTACCTTGTTCCTAACGACAACACAGGTTACACCAAGGACCTGCTTGGTTTCGTGGGTGACGTAGTCCTCGACGCGCACGGTACCGTCTTCCGTCTTCCCTTCGTAGACGAATGTTGTGCCAGGCGTTAACGGAAAATACCGATTGTCGACTCTATCAACGAAGTTGGCGGGTTCGATTTCCTTCCTATACGGAGGAACAAGCTTCTTCAGTTCATTCACTTCTTCTTGAAGAGTTGAAATCATGGCATCTTTTTCTTTTACTTGGGCTTCCAGATCAGCGATCTGATCATCTTTCTCGCTCAAATTTGTCTGTAGTTTGGAAATAGCGGTATCTTTTTCTGTTATCTGTGCTTCTAGATCAGCAACCTGAGCATCGTTCTCACTCAACTTGATCTGTAGTTTAGAGATTACCCCTTCCAACTCGGTTATCCGTTCCTCTAAAACCGCTGTATCTCCTTTAGGTGCAAGGCTATATCCAGCAATCAAGCCAGAAACTAATCCCAAGACAAGCATTATCACTAATATTTTTTTAACCATTTCACATCGCTAAAAGGTCATTCTCCTAAATTATAAGGTTTTTCGATAGAAGACATGGGTAGCAGGAACTAATCGAACTAACTTTCAGCGAGTTGTATGTTAAATTGGCTTAATCTAAATAATGTCTGTTTAGGTTTGGGGTTAAAATTTAAGCCCCAAACCCAAGAATCTTCTCCGCAAGTCATAAAAGCTACAAGAAATAAATAGTTTTTTGCGTTTTTCATTTAGAGGGAGGTGAAAAATTTTGGAGGATTTGGCTTTGCATAAGGTAAGGCTTTCAGTGCTTTGGCTCAGTGCGCTGATTTCTGATTTCGTTAATATATTCTTATACATCATAAACCCCGCCATCTTAAAGTCAATTATAGAGACTGGAACAGTAGAAGGCGAACAACTTACACCTGAATTTGCGGCACTTGGGGCAATTATGTTCTTGATTATGTTGGTGATGGCGTTCCTATCATTGACCTTGAAGGATAAAGCGAACCGCTGGTCAAATATTGTCGTGGGCGCAGTATATTTGGTATTATGGGTAGGAGATTCAATTGGGAGTCTGGCACATCCAAAAGCTTCTTACTACGTACTTTCGATCCCAGGCATCATATTCTTCATGTTAATCATCTGGTACGCATACAAATGGCCAAAGAAGAAAGAATGATTTCATAAAAGAGACGTTAGACGTGCTAACACCGATATAAGGTGACTCTTTTTAAGATCAAGCAACTGAATGTGCGGTGTGTGTAGAGAGAGTATATGAAGGAGAGGGAGTAGAAGAGAGAGTTTGGGTTTGGGGCTTAAAATTTAATCCTAGCGGGTAAATTTTTGATCTTTTTTCTATGTTCTCATGTTTAGAACAAATGTTCGAAAGCATAGCTTTATATCTTTAAATATTTAACTCCCAAGATTGACACAAAATGAGAGCGATGGATGGAGAAGCTGGAAAACAAAAGCCTCGCACTCTGTTCTCCTTGACAATTTTAGCTTTTATTTTCACTGTCGCCTTGACCTTTGCGACATTGGAGATTCCTAGGATCTTAGCGATATTGTTTTTTGAAGCAGGTTGGATCCCCGATGTAAATCCTTGTTGGGAACCTGAGGTTGTGGAGGTGATCATGAAGACCACAAGGCCCATTGGTTATGCATGCCTTGCTATCGTAGTGATATTGATTATAGCAGGCTTCATCACGAAACATAAGAAACTGTCATCACTAGGAGCCCTATTCGTCTTCCTACCAACCTTCGGTTATTTCGCCGGTTCTATGTTTTTCCTTGCTGGTCTTGGGATACTGAGAATCGCGTGGATACCCTTCAGGGAAATAAACCTCGTCAATCTAGGAGACATCATCTATCTGCCATACATGGCCATAACATATCTACTCGCACTCATAGGTTTAGACATTGGAGCTCCCATCATACATGTTCCGGGTCCAGGGCTAATAAACATAGACATCAGATGGCTTCTTGCATTTGGGTTCAACGGGCTAGGTTTATTAATATTCATTCTAGGCACGATGGCATGGTTCTATGGAAAAATTGAGAAAAAGGAGACAATCACTTTCTGGATATACAAATACTCGAGACACCCTCAGTATCTTGGTTATATCATCTGGAGTTATGGCGTAATGTTACAGTCATCTTTGGCACCATTTTCTTGGGGAGGAGAGAACCTTGGTGCGAGCTTACCTTGGCTGATCTCTACTCTAATCGTCATCTGTATAGCGTTGACAGAAGAAATAGCCATGAGTCAAAGAGATAGGGAGATCTACCTGAGATACAAGAATAGTGCGCCCTTCATGTTCCCCTTTCCCAAGTCATTAGCTTCCTTGGCAACGGCACCAATCAGAATCCTGTTCAAGAAGAACCAACCTGAAAACAGAAAGGAAATCATCGGCACCTTCGCCGTCTACTGTCTAATCTTCATCCTGTTATCGCTACCATTCGTGATCTTGAACTGGTCTCCAGGCCAGTTAATAGGATTTTGGCCTTACAATGTATGGCCATTCATCAACACGAGTCCAAGCCCCCTTCCGCCTCAATAAGAGAACTAGGATTGCACGAAACGTTCTCTGAGATCAATTGCTAAAACTGTCATCTGCTTATAGAAAGGCTGGAAAAGGTAAATATGTTTTGAGCTAGCTAACAGGAATCGTTAATGAAAATTCGGAATTTTCTACGAGGGTATCAGTACGGTTTTCGATTGATGGTTCTGTGTAATATCTCGAAATTATGCGTAAGGGGATCAACGGAGTATCTTCCAAGACTTCTTTTTTTGGGTTTGGAGGTTAAAATTTAAGTCTAAGGATCGTGTCCCTAGATTTGAAGTAGATAAACCTTTTACTTCGAACTTTCAAAATTAGCTTACGGGAGTGCTCAAAAACTTCAAAAAGACTTAAGCGTCCGTCAAAAACTTTATCTTAAACGTTATGGCATCCTTCTCGTTTCTGCTTGAAGCCAGGTCCAGCATAACTTTTCCGAAGGTCCTTTTTGCGTTTTGGAGCAACTTAATGAACTCTATCAAGCTGGATACGATTTTGTTCATCCGTCGGCATGATGTCGCCTATTTCAACTTGGCTTCCAGTTGTCACAAAGTAATGCTATGTCTTCATCTTTTAAGGAGTCTGATAACGAGGATGATGCCTAAAACTCAACATTTTAACAGTAGGCGGATGCATATTCGATATGCTTTAGAGCATAACATTTATATATGAGTCTAGTGTATTAAGATACCATATGTCTAAAATTGGACATATTGTACATGCGTATAACACGAAAACTGTTGAACAGAACTCATCGAGAGGAGAACGCAATGATGAGCTTTTTTAAAGAACAGTCACGGGGTCGAAAGCATAAGTTGAATCTTCTGTCAATGCGGAATCGGAAATTGGAGGGGAATCAAAGGTGGCTTTGCGTAAAGGAATAGGTATGTGGATATCGGGATTTTTAGCCTTTCTGACGGGTTTGGACGCCCTAAATGCCATAATCTTATTGAACACCAAAGATGGGAACGCGATTGTTAACCCGTACCTTATAGGCTATGTAACGGGCGAGATGCCAGTCATAGAATACTTCTGGGCGTCCATAATCCTAACCTCGATCTTTCTTGGTCTCACCTCCATAACCGCATGCCACGGACCATCACCGCTTCAAGCCATGTTGAAAACAATCGCTGAATTGGAAGAAAAGATTGCTACCAACAAAAAAGTTATAGAAGAAATAAGGACGGAGGTGGATGCGAAACTTGCGTATGACAAAATTGCTCGCCTAAACGATGCAAAAACTATCTTCTCCCCCCTCATCGAAACCCTTAACGCAAACATTGAAAAGGCTAGAAAAGAGATGTTGACAGAGATACAGAAAATCGGGGGCTTAAACAACCAAGGTGCAAATACCACAGAGGAGAAGTTAAGGCAACACGGATTTTCGGAGAAAGTAGCACGGAACATTGTTAGGTTCTATGAATGTGATGAATAGTTAGAATGGAAGACTTATTTTGAAATCCATTTTTTGAGTCTCTTTTATTAAAATCTGTTTTTTAGCAGCTGTTTTTTAGAAAAATGCCTTAAATATAACTTTTTTCCCATTTTCTTTCCGAGCGTGACCCTTTGACATACAGCACTAAGTCTAACGTTAAACCAATCTTAGAGATAGAGATTAGCGAAACGACCTACGACACCGAGTTAGACAACTGCGTAAAGGCCGCTTACGCCTGGGTCAACAAGATCCTAAAGAAACACGGTTTCTCGGTTCCGCTTTCAACGCCCGTCGACGACACCATAGTCTATGCAGAGGCCTATAAGGCCGCGTCCATTTTCCGACGGCGAAGGGCTCCGCCGGCAGAGGTAGACGCCCTTGTTGAGCAAGCTAAAGACTTCCTCGCGGTCTACATTGAAGCCGAGAAGGAGGCGACCCTAAAACGAGTGTGATAGTAAGTGTTGACTCTAGTGAATTTCTAGGGTGGGTAGAGAAAGAGCCTGAACGAGCAGAGGAAACGCTACGGCTCTTTCTGTACCGGGGAAGCCAAATGGTTATAGAGGAAATGAAACAACAGGCTCCGGAAAGAACCGGTTTTCTGAAAACCACCATCGGAGCCGATTTTACGCCGGAAGGGTTCACGGTTTATCCTAGGGCATCTTACGCTTTAATCGTAGAAAAGGGCTCGAGACCGCATGAAATCTTGCCTCGTTTTGCTAAGGCTTTAGCCTTTGAATGGAAGGGAAGAATGCGGTTCTTCAAAAGGGTTCAACATCCCGGATTTCCAGGTAGAGGATTTGTGGAGAGAACCCGTGAAGCCGTGAAGCCAAAACTTCTCGACTTAATGCGCTGGATCTGGCGTGAACTTCATGAGAGGTGATCTGCGACGTACAAGGATATCACAGAGAAAATTCTGGACTTGCTTAGGGCTAATGCAGATTTTAAGGCTGCTGTAAAGGAGTATTATTTCGGCCAACGAGCCATTAACGATCCAAGGGTGAGGTATCCTCACGTTTTTGCCGACATGGACCGAGACGATGTCAAGCCTTTTGTGGGTAAGGAAAAGCATGAAATGTACTATTTTGTCGGCATAACCCAGAAGCATCTGGACAAGGATGTGGCCCTAAAGTTCGTCCAGGACAAGGCTGAGAAAATTCAGAGCATTCTAAACGCCGACCCAACGCTTGGCGGCTTAGTTGAAGAGTCACATTTTGTTCCTTCAGTAATCATTGACTGGGTTCCCACGCGAGACTACACGGTTGTGGGTGCCCGTCTCGCCTTGTACACTCGTAAAGTTGTGAGGCTGTGATCATGCGTATGGAGGTACATAAAACAGCATGGAGGAGTTGAATTGGCGAGATATTTCGGGATAGCACAAGAATACACCTTCAAAACGGAGAAGCCCCCCAGCGTTTACACGAACATTAGCAGAGAGAGCATAGTCCCGGACCAAGGCTGGATCATCCCAGAAACCGTTGCGCACAGAGCCTTCGACAAAAAGGTTTTAGGAGCCTTTAGAGCACGAGGCAACATCGAGTTTCCCGTTGAACCGGAAAACGGTGTGGGCTGGTATCTTAAGTGGGCTCTCGGCAGCGTTTCTTCAGCTCAGCAAGGAGCCACATCAGCCTACAAACACACCTTCAAAAGCGCTGACGACATCAAAAGCTTCACAGGACGAATCGGCGCGGACACGGATGAGCGTGTCTTTGGCGGTTGCCTAATCAATTCGCTGGCTCTACGTTTTTCTCATGGGGAGGAAATAAGGGGAGTTGCTGAGGTCTTTGCGGCTGAAGAGGCGAAGGGAACCATCGGCTCACCCACGTTTTCGGCGCTGGACCCCTTTGTTTTCAGTCAGGCAACCGTGGAGTTCGCGGATACGGCAAAAGCCATCGTAGCCGAGGGAGAGGTCAGAATCAACAACCGAATTCCGTTTGACCGTGGCGTACTTGGAAGCCGATATTTCCCAAAGATTCGGGTGGGCAAGCGGCTTGTTGACGGACGCCTAAGCCTCTTCTTTGACGACGCAACTGAATACGACCGATTCTTGGCTGGAACCGAGTTTAAGCTAGAGCTGCTGACAACTGGTCCACAGATCGGGTCAACAGGCTACTATTATTCCTTGAACGTCATAATGACGAGGTGCGTTTACCTGCGAGACACGGCGCCGCATATCGACCGTCGAGAGCTCATCGTCTTAGACGCACCTTTTCAAGCCTTCTACGACAGCACTCCAGCAACAGAGATCACCGTGGAGCTGATAAACGAGGAAACCAGCTACCCAGATCCCAGCTCCTAGGAGGCATAGCCATGAAAACGGTGACTATCGAGGGTAAAGAATACAAAATTCGAACCTTGCCCTTAGAGTATGCACCAAAGGTTTTTGAGGTTATTCGGAAGATGTTTGCTGTCGCTGATCAAGTGGTGAAGGAGAGTTCAAACCCTCTACCGACGGATAGAGATGAAACGCTTAAGGTTTTCATGGCCATCGTGGACTACACTCAGAAGAAGCTGAGGGAAGCCAAGTTTTTTCGTGAACATTCAGAATCCTTGGATATTTCAGGCAGCGGAACTAGCGCTCATGCTCCACAAGAGACCTTCAAAGCTTCTAAAAATAAAGAGAAGTGACGTTGAACTGCTGAACATCGACTATGAAATCATGAACCAATATTTCTCCCTCATACGGGAGGAAAAGACGCCTGAAGAGAAGACTGCTCTCATCCGAAAAATAAGGGAGGAAATGAAGCTTGGCAGTTCCACCCGTAGCGGTTGAGTTCACAGTTGAGGGACTAGATGAGGTTAAAGCGGCTTTCGGAGAGGTTTCCAATGTCTCAAGGGAGACAAGGCAAACCGTTGAACAGGATTCTAAGGTGATGGCTACTGGACTAAGGGTCTTCGGAAGAGAACTCTTCATTGTAGCGCAGAGCGGTCGCCTTGTGGTTGAGTTTGCTGAGCAATTCGGAATTTTAGATAAGGAGATGGCTAATGCGTTGGGCCGTGGATTCAACCTGATTTCCATGATGGGTGGCCTCGCCTCCTCCTCATCTATGCTCGCAAGAATCACGCAAACCGCTGCAGTAGCCGAATGGTTGCACGTTGCAGCCCTGAAAGCGAAGGCTGTGGCCGCAGCCATTGCCCACGGCATCGCTAGCTTGGGTGCGGCGGTACCCCTAATCGTTGCGGCGGCTGCAGCGGCAACCGTCATCGCCTTAGCGGCCACAGCCCAAGTTCCAACAGAGCGGGGAACCCCAACAATGCTTAGAGCCGGAGCCTATGAGCATGTTCCTCGCCAAGGGTTCCTAACCCTCGTCTTTGACATTCACGACAACCGCTTCGCGTCCGATTATGATGCGGATCGTGTCGGAGAAAGAATTGTCGACCGATTGAGGAGGGCTGGAGTAATTTGAGCTTGGCTGTGCCCTGTGTCCGTATGGAGATTTTCCGTGGACCTAGGCTCGTGGACGATAACTTTGTGAAGGATTGGAGTTTCAACGCTGTGGAGGCAGATGGCCTCACAGGGTATAGCTTCGTTACAGACGGCGACATTGTTACCATTAACTCGGGCTCCGGTGGCTTCGCAAACTCCTGGGTTCAGTATGTCAAACCGGTTTCCGGTAGCACCGACATTTACCAAAAAGCGATGGTGAGAGCGAGAAGGAAGACGGCGAATGGCAGATGGGCCTTAATCGTTCACTATACGGACGGAACCAGTGATGGAACAGGATGGCGAGATGACGCCGAATTCACGATCGTAACGGTTTCTTTAACCGCTGGAAAGACCATCGATTATATTTACCTTCACTGCCTAACAACGGATGGCAACGCGGCAGAGGTGGAATACGATTATGTTGCCATCTGTAAGGATACGATGCTTGTTCCGGTGGATGAAACCAAAAGCGATATTGTTGAAAGCCTAACCATTACGCTTCCACTTCTGCATCATGGAGTGGGAGGCTTCAGCTCCAAGCTACTTAACACGAACGCCGAATATACAGAGAAAATCTCGGATTTCGACCACATCCTCATCTACCTCTGGCGAAAAGGAGCCAACGTGAAAAAGATTTTCGGAGGTAAGATTCTTCTTCCCGGCACTGAAGGGTCCGGCACTTCACAAGAGTATTATCTTCTGCTCAGCGGAATGGACATCGGGCAGGAACTGCTTGTTCCCCCAAATCTAATGAAAAAGGTGTATGAGGCTGTTAATGGAAAAACTATCATTGAAGAGGCTATTGATCTATGCAATGAAGTAACAAAGAAATTCGTGGACGTAGACAACGAGATTGTTTCCACTCATGACTCTGAACTTCAGGAGGTAACACCCCACTCAGTTATTAAAGACGTCTGTGAAATTGCGAAAACATCGGCTGGAGCTGTTGGGTTCGATGGATATGTTGACCCAGCCGGCAACATGCATATTTTCAAGCGAGGAAAATACACAAGTAGCGTCTCCTTAACTGAAAGGATTGAACACTACAAAAAGGAAGACGATGTCCATCGAGTCCGAAACAAGATTAAGGTGTATGGGGCAGCCGAGAGAGCCTACCCTCTTGACAAAGACGCTTGGACCGAAAGCTTAACACCGGCAGATGGTTCATGGGCGAGTGGAACTGGAACAGGCTCCGTTTCCCTTGACGCCACTGAAAAAATTAAGGGAACGGGAAGCGTAAAGCTGGCGGTTACAGGCTCAGACTATTACGGTCGCCTCATTTTCACTTTAAACGAGGGGAAAGAAGCTAATTGTTACGATGTGCCAGACGGCTACGCGGATATTACGTTTCAAGTTAAGCTGGAAGAGGCTTACAGCGGTGACATAACGCTTCAGCTGGAAGACGATGCTGGGATGGTTTGCCGTAAAGAGCTTAACGCTAAGAAAAAAGAGTGGGTTCTCATTAACGTGTCTTGCGGCCGAGTTGCTAAGGATCAATGGACTTACAGCCTATTCAACTCGCAAGCGTTTAACTGGAAAAAGGTCAAAAAAGTTGACATTACGTGTCATTTCCCAGGCACGGGAACAGGAGCCTTCTGGATAGACAACTTGTTCTTCAACAAACGGAGATTTGAGGGATTTGCCGAGGACCCAACGAGTCAGGCAAAATACGGCGTGCGATGGAAAGAACCCATAATTGAAGACGGCCTAAAATCCGATGCAGAGTGCCTTAAAAAAGCGGAAAGCTACCGCGACTTCTTAAAGGAAAAGGTAATCACGTTGACAGATTTTGAAGTGGAAGGAGACAACGGTTTCAATCCTGGCGATACACAACCCGTAACCATATCCAACGACAACATCAATGAACACTTTAGAATTTTGGAAATTCGCCACGTGGTTAGAGGCGTAAACTGGTCTACGTTCCTCACTCTTACCAATGAGCCACAATTCATCGACTATGTCTTCATGAGCATCGACGAAAGATTAAAACGCTTAGAGAAAAGAGCTGGCGTATCTATAGGAGCCGGTGGAGGAGGAGGTGGAGGAGCCGGCCCCTTATTCATCGAGGAAAGGTCTCTCGCCCACAATAAAAAGACGGGGGTTCCTCCGGGAACAGAAACAACCATTGTTTCCTACGATGTTGCTGACGGTGCCACTGTGACGCTGAAGGGCTTCGTAGCACATGGCACTTGCGAAGCCGTTTACCGACTTTACTCCGGCACCAGCGTTAAGGCGAGTCTCCGCACGAGCCCAGCAGACCCCTGCGCTAAAATAGATAAGATGGAGGAGAAAATAACAGGCCCCAAAACCGTTGCCGTTAAGGTTCTTCATTACGTTCCTGCTGCAGGCGTGGACGATTATCACGATTTTGAAGGAACCTTGTTAGGAGGCTAAATAATGCCAGAAGGTACACCGAGAAGGCCAACCTTAGCCTTTGCTGAAAAGCTTCCTGTTCAAGAACCTGGAGCCATGTATCTTTTTAGGGATACTTCGGCGAAAGCGGTACTCACATCTGTCTCAACAGATTATCTGACGCGACACATCATTGCCACAAACCACATTGTTGCTTCTCTAGGAGGGATGATCGTTCCCTATGAAGGCGGATATGGGCTTCTAGCTTTAATGGAGAGGGATTGGACAGGAAATAAAGACCTTGTTGCTTCTGTGCTGAACGCTATGGCTGCGCTTCAAAACACTTCGGTAGAGCCAGGCTCGTGGGATCAGATGTATTATCCACAAAAGGGCAACGATCCATACATCGACCCAGCGGGGCATAGACGTCAAGTGGACAGCGGAGCCGCCATGATGGCTTGGGCAATGGCAGACTATGACGCTCGCAACGCCTCCACAACCTACCAATCATATTGGCGAAAGGCTTTCAACTGGCTGTACAGCCTGCGCTGGGAAATTGTGGTCGGTTATGAATTGATTAAGAATCAAGTGATCAATGGGGTAAAGGAGGACGTCGCCTTTACTGCAGACATGGCTGAGGTGATTCTTGCAGCATGCAGAGGCTTTGACGCCTATGGAAATACGGTTACCACTGATCCCGATGGAATTGTTGTCAGAGACTGGATTGCAAAAGTCGTGGCAGGAATCGACTCGTACACGTGGGAACCCGCCAACTACTATTACCGAACGGAATATCCCTCGGGAGCCCAAAGCGAGTGTAAGAAAGACCCCGATGGAAACCCCATATACATCACCTTTAAGCAGTGCGTAACCTTCGTTCAGGCTTTAATAGCGTGGACCTACAAAAGTTGGGACACAAACTACGGTTCCGACCACTCCACCCAAATTAGAAGGGCTCTCGATCAAATCATTGCCCTAAACCAAGGCCGATGGGGAGGCTTCCTTGAACACATGCAATACGCCGCCTACGACCCACCACAAGAGTACACCCACTACGTAGCCCTAATGAGAATCGCCATGAACAAGGTGGACCCAACTCGCTACGCTCGCTGGATCACCAAAACCCAGTCGTTTCTACGCCAATGCACCCTAGCGGATGGACAAGTGATGGATCAAGTTTTTCCAGACGGCCGAGCCGTTCCAAGTCCCTGGGCTCGCGGACCCCTAATGGTCACCGCTGCCACCGCCATACTCGCAGGAGCATAATAAATGGTGGAGTTTATCAACGTGATTGTTGCCGCGGTTTGCGGTTTCATTTTGGGGATGGCTGTCCACAGCGCTTGGTTGCACACGAAGGAAAAGAAGCGAAAGTGGGGAATAAACCATGATTAAAAATGGAGAAGGGTGCGAGCGTGGCTGAACGGCTTCGTCATCCAATTCAGGGCACCACATCCGTGCAGGAGTAATGCCCAATGAATAAGGAAGTTATGAAGCAGATTAAGGCTTTGCAGTCAGGTGACCTTATTCGGGTGGAGTGGTTTGATGCCAGTGTAGGAAAGAGCCTTGCTACCAGTGGAGTCATCGATGTGCCCGTGAAAAGCTGGGGCATCTACATAGGTGTTCTCGGCGAGAGAAACAAGCACATCATCCTCGCCCAAAACAACTTCAAGTACACGGATGGGCTCTACGATATTGACTACACAGCGATTCCTCTAAACTGGACCTTAACAGTCAAGGTGGTTAATCCAAGCGAGGTTTCAGTTGAAGAAGCCAAGTTGCTGCTAAACTCCTTTCTGGCAGGTCGCTGCCGCACCCTGAAAAAGAGGGTTACAAACCATGCGAGATTACATTAAGAAGGCGTTGACAAAAACCATCGCAGTTAAGGGGTCTAAGGGTAAAACGCAATGTGTTGAGGTTCCGCCCAGCGACCGCCTTATCTACGCGGTATACTTCAGCATCACCATGGTAGCTTGCCTTACAGTCTTGCAGATCGTGCACTTGACCGTTTTGGGCACATGGAACACCGAGGTCTTCGCAGCTATCTCCGGGCTCATCGGGACCATTACTGGCATTTTCTTAACCCAAAAAATGTAGGGGGGAGGGGGTATCAAAAGGTATAGGGGAGTAGGTATAGGTCAATTCTTGCACATAGCCAAGCGGGCTAAAGATAGAGTTAAGATTGACACCCAGAAAATCCGCGAGCAACTTATTCAGGACCTGAAGGAGATGTTTGAGTTGGCAAAGGCTGCAGTCATGGCTGAGGGTATTAAGGAAAAGCAGGCTCAACACTGGATTCGTGTAATGGGCTACATCGGTCAAGTCACCAATAGCCTCACGAAGACCTTCGATGAGGCAAAGGCTCTGGAATACCTTAACGGGCTGGAGAGGATGATCCGTGGAGAGGATACTGAAGAGGGCTAAAGAGATCGAAAGGGAATGGGTTGAGCAGCAGAGGGCTAAGGCAACGGATATCCAAAAAAACTTCGTTGAGTTTTGCGAGGAGAAGCTTGGGCTAAAGCTTACAGATTACCAGTTAAAGGCAGCAGAAATGCTTGAAACAAGCAACAACATCGCTTTGAGGTGGGCAAGACAGACCGGCAAGACTCATTTGATCGCTGCTTGGCTTCTTCATTATGCTTTACTAAACCCAGGGTCACACATAGCCATTGTGGGCCCAAGCTGGCGTCAAACAATGATCACAATAACGAAAATGAACTATTTCAGGACAAAGCTGCCGAAGGGATTATTTTATCAACCGCAGCGGACTATGGTGCGTCTCAAAAACGGAAGCATAATACAAGCCTTCCCCAACAACCCAAACAACCTGCGAGGCTTCACCCTAAATATCGTGTACTGTGATGAAATGAATTTCATCCCGAATGATGAAGAGATGTTCGATTCGATCAGCTTCACTTTGGCAACTACTAACGGCAAGTTCTTTGCGAGCAGCACACCGTGGACAACGGACAGCGTTTTCTGGAAAATATGCAACCAGGAAGCTTTCAAACACTTTGCGAAAAGCCATGTAACTTACGAGCAAGCCCTAAAGCCGAAGGGACCCACAGATCCAGAGTGGCTAGAGAAGAAGAGGCGAGAGTATGAGGGTGATCCTTGGCGTTGGCGGAGAGAAATGATGGCAGAGTGGGCGGAAGATGAGAATGTTTGGCTTTCACAAGCGCTGATAACGAGCTGCCTTGATCACGAACTGGAATACTACGATTTTGAGTACCCAGCGAAGGGCATGTTCTACACAGGTTTGGACCTCGGCAAATACAAAGACTACAGCGTTTTAGCAGTTGTTAAAGTAGAAGACAACTGCATGAGCTTAGTTCACATACACCGCTTCCCGTTAAGAACGGTGTATGCAAGCGTGATAGGCTATGTGAAAACCTTATGCGACCGGTGGCGGAGCATAAACAAGATTCTGGTTGACATGTCTGGTGTGGGTGATTATATTGTTGAGGATATGATTAACGCTGGCATAGATAAGACGGAAGGCGTAAAATTTACTCAAGAGACAAAGGAAAAGATAGCGACTTTTCTCAAGCAGTGCATGGTTGAAAAAAGGATGAACATCCTCTATGACTCCGATTTGATCGCGGAGCTTAACATTGAACGCTTCGAGTTAACAAAGGATGGTAAAATCAAGTTTAACCACCCTGAAAATACGCATGATGACCGTTTTTGGGCATTAGCGTTGGCAACTTATGCTACAAGAACAGAGCCCCCAGCCCAACTTGTGAAAGCATATTGATGTGATTCCAACATGACAAGGCGCAGAGAGTTTTTCCGCATAACCACATATGCACGCACATACGATAGGCGAGAAGGCAAATTCATCATTAACATAGGCTATAAAACGGCTACTAAGGTAACGCCTCGCACGATTCAGGTGGCTGAGGCCTTCGGGCTCGGCGTGGATCAGTATCAAAAGCATGTGATTTACGATAATGTGGAGCTGAAAATTGGTCCCACGGATATCGTGCTTATCACCGGAGACAGCGGATCCGGCAAATCCGTGCTATTGAAAGCCTTCAAGAAAGACCTGGAACCAGAAGCGGTGGACATGGCCGATATCCAAGTTGACCCAGACAAGCCGTTAATCGACACGGTGGGCAAAACCTTGGAAGAGAGCCTTGAACTGCTTTCTCGAGTGGGCCTTAATGACGCCTTCTTATTTGTACGTCGCTATAATCAGCTGAGTGACGGCCAGAAATACCGTTATCGTCTTGCAAAATTAATTGAGAGTGGCGCCCAGTGGTGGATTATGGACGAGTTCTGCAGCCCCCTAGACAGAGACACCGCTAAGATCGTGGCCTTTAACGTGCAGAAAATCGCGAGACAGGAGGGAAAAGCGGTTCTTGCCGCTACCACGCACACCGACCTACTCGAGGATTTGAAGCCTTCGGTCCACATACACAAGCGGTTTGGAAGAGAGATCACCGTCCAGTACTTTCCGAACGAGATCAACAAAACATGCTCCCTCACCCGAGAGATGCGCATTGAGGAAGGAACCAGACAAGACTATGAGAAACTGGCTGGTTTCCACTACCGAAACGCCCACTCAATTCTTCACCAAAAGATTTTTGCTCTAAAACGAGGCGATGAAACGGCTGGTGTAATCGTTTACAGTTCCCCAGCCATCGCAACCTTCGGGAGACGCAAGGCCCTTGGACGAAAACAGACGATTCAAGAGATAAACCGGGAGCTAACCAGAATTTCACGAGTCATTGTTCACCCCAAGTATCGCACCATCGGGTTAGGTGTGAAGCTTGTGGCGGATACTCTCCCCCTAGCAGGTAAACCCTACGTTGAAACCATCGCGGTCATGGCCAAGTACAATCCATTTTTCGAGAAAGCGGGTATGACTAGAATTGTGGAAAGCGTACCTAACCGTGAGCTGGTCGGTGTTGTTGAGAAGCTACGAGGGCTTGGGTTTAACCCGATATTTCTCACCTCAGAAAAAATGAATCTACGAAGGCTACAAAAAATGTCACGTCAAGAAGTGCAACAAGTTAAGGAAGTTTTGAAAGAAATTTCTGGAGGCGTCTATCGGAAACGCATCACGGCAGCTCATCAAGCATATTTGACGGAAGAAGAATTTGATGCCCGTGTGGATGCGGCTAGCCTTGAAAAATTAGCTAAGATGTTGCGCATTCTCGGATTCCTAACACAAACAAAGGTTTACCTGTTTTGGAAGAAACCGACAGACTCTCTGGCTCTCTAAGCAATCTTATGCCTTCTATATTCATTGAAACCAATTCTTTGATTGTTTGTTTCTTAGTTCAACTTCGAGATAGAAATTTTATGCTTCTTTTCTATTTGCTTATACAACCGTCAAAGAGTAAGAAAAAATGGGGATTGAGGAGTTCAGTTTTTAGCTACTCTTCAAAGTGGTTCTAAATAATCTGATTAGCCACCGTAGGATTTAAGCTCCATCGTCGTAATTAGTTTACCGTCCTTGTACACTTCAGTTTTAACCATACCCCAAATTGGGACATCAGGGTGTACCCAAGTGTCTGTGACCATATCTTCCGTTGTAACTTCCATTTTAGCACAGTTTACAAACGTACCAGCAATAACCGTAATCGTCTCTTGTCCAACAATGTATTGCACATCAGCAGGTTTCGGTGCTTCACCGGCTTGTGGGGGTGCCTGCGTTGGGTCGAATTCTTGCTCGAACATTAACTGATCATCCGAATACATTTGCATACGGCCATGAACAGGCTTAGATTCATCCTTAGAAATCCACCAGGTTAGCACTGTCTTCGTATTCTCGTAAGTTGAAGTCATAGATAGTAGCCAACACGCAACCCCATTATAGGTTTCCTCACCGTCAACACTAAACTTGGAACTCATCTCCATTACGGTCTCATCCGTGGATGTTTTAATGAGGTACTCAGCGTATGCTCCAACCCAAAAGTTAACTACAGGTTTTATGGTCGGTGTAGGCGTCGGTGTAGGCGTAGGAGTCGGAGTAGGCGTTGGAGTTGGTGTGGGGGTGGGTGTTGGCGTAGGCGTAGCTGTCGGTGTTACAGTTGGTGTAGGAGTCGGTGTCGGGCTGGGCGTAGGTGTTGGAGTCGGAGTCGGCGCAGGCGGACGGGGCATAGTCAGGTAGTAGGCAGCACCACCTATAACCGCGACGACTACAATAACAATGGCTATAACCAGCACCTTCGCTATAGCCTCTCTACAAAGAAGTAAACCCTTATTTCTTTTAGACATATATTTCCTCCAACATAAATTCACGGTGATCGATAGTTAATTTATTAAACTTTATAAGCTTTATGCCGAGGCAAATTGAACACTTCAATAGCCGGTAACACAATTTTTACTAGTTAGTTTTAACTAAATTAAAATGTGGGTTCATGATATGCCCGCGTTACAGCTTGTTTATGGGGTATTGCAGATTGTTGGTTGTGAGGATCCTTGTCTCTTGATAAAATGATTGAGAAGGCTCGAAGGCTCCTGGAAAGCGGAAGAGTGGAACGCCTTAACCATGAGCACTTCAATGTGGTTGGAGACCATGGAACCTACACTGTGGTCCAGGCCTACGACGGCAAAATAACCTGCAACTGTCCAGGATTCGCAAATAAGGGCAGATGTTCCCACTCAGCAGCGGTAATAATTCTAACCCAACTCTCGAAGCGGCCAAGGGCTTAAAAGCGCAATATGGTGTGATTATACGTTTCCAGATCTTTTCTTTAGCCATTCTGCTACCTGTCTCATACTAGGAGAGCGGCTCTGATTAATTATCGGAATCTCTACGCCGCCAATTTTTGCGACAGGTTGATAACTGGGCATTTTGGCGTAGGAAACACTTGCCCAATAGGCAGTGCCTTTCAGCATTTGATCAAGTATGAGGTCACTTTGGGTATCAAGAGGGATCGCGTAAAAAACCATTCCTTCTGCCCAATGCAAGGGAACAGGTTGCCCGGACAACTTTATCTGCGCAACAAGGCTTTCAAACAATTCTTTCTGAGGCATCTCCACACTTTCCAAAATTACAAGTTTCTTCAGAGGTCGATATTCAACCTCAAGCTTCTCCTCCTCTTGGCGCAATTCAAACCTCTCCTTAATCTACCCCATTTTTCACCTTCACAAGATTGGAACTTTAATAGCGTTATTCCTTATTAAATACACCTTTCGTAACCTTCGCCTCTAAGGAAGCCGAACCCGAAGGGTTTTTAGTAAGGGATCATTAATTGTATACGTTTATATGGATGATTAGTATACTGTTTGTTGGTGCCTTTATGAAGACTGTTGCCTTGCCCCTGCGTCTACCGAAAAAACTCCTCGAGGAAATCGATAGCCTAGTGAAGGCTGGGCTTTATGAAAGCAGAAGCGAGGCCATTAGGGATGCTGTTAGGCGGTTAATCGAGTCGAAGAGGCTTTTGCTTGAGCCTTATCGCTATTATAGGCTTCGCGTGGAAGAGGCCGTAAAGTCTTCAGCGACTCCCACCCCAGATCCGGATAAAGTAGTTGAGGAGTTAAGAGAGATTAGAGAGGAGCTTTGGCGTAGGGGAAAAGCATATTTTGAGTCTTAAAAGAATTTGGGCTTACCTGGATTCAAACGTTTTCATTTTCGGCAAAGAGAGACAAGAATCGAATTCAAGAATAATCCTAGACTTAGCGGAAGAAGGCAAAATTGTCCCTATTACTTCGTATTTGACTTTGGAAGAGCTGAGAGAATACTTCTCACGAAGATACAACAGAGAAACAGCCATAAACGAAATCTACTACTTAATAACCTTGCCGAACCTTGAGATTGTCCCGAGGGACAAAGTGAAACAGGAAATGGGTAGGTATAAAGGGGTTGTTGTCGAAAAGGATCTACCGCACCTAATATCTGCCATACTTTCAAACGCCGACTATTTCGTGACCTACAATAGACACTTCATTAACTCAAGAGCAAAGGAATACGTCAAAATCATTACACAAGCCGACTTCGTAAAACTCCTTGGCATAAAACCAAAACAAACCAGCTACTAAAACATCCATACAATAGGCTTTAAGGTCAAGGAAAGCTAAAAATAGCAAAGCCCATACGCTTTCAATGTTAACCTCTCTTGAAAAAGATTTTCTTCATCTGGGCGACAAAAGCCTTTATCCTTTCAACATCGCCATAGACCAGCATATACCCATCTTCTTGCGTCTTGTATGAAAGATTATTCTCCTCGGCTAACGTTTCTATATCTTTTTGAGGGGCATCCTGCGAGATCTGAATTCTCACCCAACGTTCACCTCGAGGGAGTCCTGGAACAAATCTTGAAGCGACCTTCTCCTCTTCGTGGATTTCCCTTCTAGCCTCCTCAAGCTTCTTCATCCACTGCTCAACATAGTCTAGTCCAAGTTTGTTTTGGGCTAAAAAAATGAGATATGACTCCACGTCTCCTAGATAGGTCTCAATTCTCGGAAGGTTTTCGATGTGGGTGGGGTCGGCCTTTAGAATTTGTATCATGGTCTTGGCGGAGCGGAGATCGTTCATTACATTGGCTGGTATTTTTTCGCCCCTCTTTCGGAGGTCGGTAATTAAGTCGGCTAACACCTTCCAAACTTCTTCATAGCCCATTTTCACGTTTTCCTCAATGTTTCAACACGTTACGAATTTATAAGACTACCCTCATGCAAATACATGACTATTACTTTATCCTAGTCACGCGAACCGCAAATATTTTCTATATAGACTTATTCTAAGTATTTCGTGAGCGGGAAAAGAAACTCGATGCGAGGTAACTGAAAGTGAAATACGGTATTTGTGTGGAATGTAAAGTTAGAAATAATGATGCCTTAGAAAAGGAACTTCATCAATGCCCTTACTGTGGAAGGGAATTTTGTGTTAACCATCAAAACCCTAAACCAGTTTGTATCCCAAAATTTGGTGTTATTGTGAAGAATAAAGAATTGGAAGCTGTTTTCCGAAAAGAGTCAGAAATTGAAGGTAAGCATCCCTGTTTCCAATATACCTTTCAGAGATTTAGAGAAGAAAAATTAGAGGAAGAAAAACAAAGGCAATTGAGGAAAGAGGCCTCAGATAGAATGATGGACTATTATAAAAAGGCGGGAGTCTCCCATTTAGAAGAAGAATTAAAAGAAGAAATCGAGAGAATATCCCCTGACTTAAAACAACTTGCTCCCCCAAAACAACTAAGGCTTGGGGAGTGTCCAGAATGTGGTTCTACTGATAACAAAATTAGAGAATATGATGCTAAAACTATCAGTTACATTTGTGATAGTTGCAATCATATGTGGACTCAATCAAAAGCGCCTCCACATAAAATAATAGAAATGTTTCCTCGTGTGGAACCTGCTAAAACGGGAGAACCTGCAGTTATTACTAAAAAAGTTGGAACTGAAAAACTTATTGCAGTAGCTTTAGTGTGCATAATAATAGGAATAGGGATCACTAGTTGGGTCCTTTTACCAAATATCAAGGGATTAGAAACCAAATGTTCTCAACTAACTCAAGAGATTGAAACCATAACTCAAGAAAAAGTTGCTCTTGAAACTAACCTCAATGCCCTTCAAACTAGTTTTGATGATCTTCAGTTAGAACATGCTAAGCTAGTTTCGGTGTATAACTCGTTAAACGCCAATTACGACTCACTTCAAAAAGAACATGAGATACTTTTATTGGAGTACGAAAGCATCTATCGTTCTAGGTATGAAGAAGGCTATGAAGAAGGCTACACTCAAGGTCTGACGGAGAAAGGTTATAACGTTGTAGATCCAACTTATGAGGAAGCTCTAGATTTTATACGTTCCGACAGAACGGACAAAAATAGATACGTGGAAGGCGAATACGTATGTTGGAACTTCGTAGCGGACTTCAAAAATAATGCATTTGAAGCTGGATATAGATGTGGGTTCGTTTATATAGAATTTCGAGATGGTGGTCACGGGATAGTTTGTTTCAACACCACGGACCGAGGGTTAATCTTTGTTGAACCGCAAGATGATGATTTAGTAGCATTAACTGTAGGAGAACACTATTGGGATAGAAGCAAATATGAGGTAACTTACGATGACACAATCATTAGGTTTGGAATAATTTGGTAAGAGAAAAAGGTTAGAGTTGTTCGAGTAGTTTGGTGAATTTTCCCAGTTTGGATGTGTCTTTAGCGAAGAGCTTTCCCAACTCGTCGAAGAATGCTTGTTCCTCCGACCTTCTTTTCACCTGATTCTCTAGGGTTTGAACGTATTGATTAAGGCGCGTGACCTCCCGCCTCTCTCCCCTTAAATTTCCGCGGCTTCTTAAGGGTTTAATTCAATCATAGGTTCTGAGGAGTTAGATTCCTATTCATTTAAAAGGAAGAAGTCGGCTAGTATGTGAAAACTGTTGGAGAGCAGAAGTTTGGAGTTAAGTCGTGAAAAGATGCGGCAGCGCGCCATTAACCAGTTCAAACACATTAGAACATGCATATTAGCCAGAGAGCTCTGTCTACTGGTACGGACCCACCGGGTGGCCTTTAACGCAGAGGATGCCCACGATTGTTGTGGGTTTATTGCTGAATTGTGCAAAGAGGCAGGTTGCATAGAGTCAAGTGATCTATGTGGCAAAGCCGCTGAAGCGGTTCTAGCAAGTGAGGAAAGATACCTTGAGCTTTGTTCCCAAAGCTGTAGGAAATGCGGGGAATCTAAGCGGCCTCCACCAAGAAGAACCATGTACGTTGCTTGACACCGTCCCCTCAGATCAGTGTTTCTCTCAGATCTGAAAAATTCGAAAAGGAAATAAGCACGCTCGCCTAAAACAAAAGGTTCAAGGAGAGGTTGGGTTTGTTCATCGCGCCGTACGTTGGTACTCCTCTTCCAGTGGTTCGTCAAATGCTTACTCTCGCTGAAATAAAGCCCGGCGAGGTGGTCTACGACCTGGGCTCCGGGGATGGTCGGGTGGTTATCATGGCTGCTCAGGAGTTTGGCGCCAGGGCGGTGGGGGTAGAGTTGAGGGGAGACCTGGTGAAGCAAGCCCAGAATAGGGTTTTTGAGCTCAGCCTCCAAGGGAAGGTGAAGATTCTCCAGAGCGACTTGTTTGATGTGAATGTGAGCCCAGCTGACGTGGTCTTTCTCTATCTCACAACCAGTGCGAACGAGAAAGTGAAACCAAAACTAGAGTCAGAGCTTAGACGTGGGACTCGGGTGGTGTCTCACGACTACGAAGTTCTCGGATGGAGGCCCTTTAAAGTTAACAATTTTTGCGAAAACCCGAAGCTTGGCTACCCATCCCACACCATATACGTTTATAAAAGGTGATTTTTGAGCTTATTGTGGGGGTTATTTCCGCTTCCTAAAGATTTTGCCGCCAAACGCCTCTTATACCCAAATATGAGGAGGAAATACTTCGGGAAGTTTGTGCTACTAGCCTTGAAGAACATTGCGTATTCTCGGAGGGAAGAAACATTAAATTAAATAAAGAGAGGAGTCAAAAAATTCTTTAGCACAACAAATGTGAGTAAGTATGAACGATAAAACCAAAGAATGGTCTGTATTTTTTGACGAAGTGTTTAGGGAAGCTAAGAAAATAGTTTATGAGCAACATAAGGTTGAAGAAGATGGCAGTGGTCCCCCTGAAATATTAGCTATTAGAAAAGCCATAGCAAGTTTTCCCTGTCCTTTAAGGATTGCTGAGATCAAAATTGACACCGAAAAATACAACCACATAAAAGATGAAATATGCCAGATCATAAGGTACGATTTTTCAAAATTGGGTAAAAGAGCCATTGAATATCTTGGTGTGGTAGATGCAAAAGACCCAGAGAAATTAAAGGAAATTCTAGTGAAAAGCTTTGATCTAAGCGAGAATTCTTTTGAGGAATTTTACAAAGATTTCAGGACAATTGGCTGGTCAGACGATGAAACAAATTTTTACACCCAATTTCCGTTATATGACATCAAAAACAACTTTAGAGAATTCGTTTTGGATTTCGTGCTGTTCGGGTTTAATATCTTTGGATTAAAGATAAGTGAAAAATTCAGAAAAGGTCTTGACTGGAATTCCAAATTTAATCTCAAACCTGATCCTATATTTCCCATATCTGAAATAACGAAAATGGATAAGACCCTAAGCGCTTTCTCAGGTATCGAAGAGGGAGGCATAGAGGAATTACAAAAAGATGTCAGTGACATTCAACTTATCCCAGCTGTTCCTGAAGATGTGAAAAGAGTTTTTCAACATGCGAAGGATCTTTACATTTATGGCTTTTTCCGCTATAATTTCTTCACAATCGCTCAACACTACGCATATCTCGCCCTAGAATCGGCAATTAAAAACCGATACTATCAATCCTTTGACAAAGAAATAGTGTTAACGAGCGATAAGGGCGAACCGGTGAAGGTTGGGAGAATGGATCATCAATTGATAATCGATCTTTGTCGAAAAAGAGGTTGGAATGCCCGTAAAATAAGAATCAACAACGAAAAGTTTGCGTTTACTAAAGAGGAACTTCTCGATTGGCTCGTTAAGAAGGAAATTATCACACGGTGGGAAAAAAGATTGTGTGAGAGAGGAATGAGGTTGCGAGATCTCATGTCGCATTTAACTCGTGCGCAGATACTTCCTCCTGGATATAGTGTGGAAGCACTTCGATTCGTGGCCGATCTCATCAACAAAATATATTTCACTCAAGGAAAGTAATTTTGGAACCTGTGACATTTATAATAAAAGGAAACGGGATATTAAATCCGACAGTTAATGATCAATAATGAAATTGAAAGAGAAGATATTGGAAAAACTAACTTTAGCATTTCTTAGAATGGGAGATGCACAACTCAAGAAGAGAATGAATTACAGTTACGGAGAATATTCAAAAGCCGTTTTCATTTTTTGCAGTAAGAGTAAAAGAGGTGCTCAAGCAACTCCGTGGGGCACGATTATAATGCACGATATAATTTTTGAAGAGTATTCAAAAAACGTGAGAGATTTGTTTTTCCTTCATGAATATGGTCATACTATACTTAATTTCATCTTCAAGACAATTTTTTACATTTCAATAATACCGTTGCTCATGTTTTTCATTGCTTCGCTTATTTCTTTGATCATAATGCCAATAATCCTATTGCTGAGAGGAACCGAACCGTTTGTTGTATCCTTTGTTTTTATCTCTAATTTATTATTGACAGGAGTTACAGGTTTAATGGTTATGACTCTTTCTTGGGCATCCGAGATACGTGCAGAGATATTCGCTATTAAAACGATGGGAAAGAAAAAGTACTTAGAAGCTATAGAAGAATTGAGAAAGAAAAAAGAAAAACAAAATTTGCTCTCAAGAGCTTTCAGCAGATTGCGGTATCCACCACATCGAATCATTATGTTTTTCTATGAAAGATCTAAGTAGAGCACACGCGCATTTAATCCAATATTCAGGTTTATAACGCTCCCTCTAGTACGCCAATAGATAGAAGATAGGTTGTTAAGGCTAGAATATAGAGCAAGGCTTGTCGTGGTAAGCTATAGAGGAACTTTGAGTCTGGGTACGCCTCCCTTAACCTCGGTCGAATAACAAAGAGACAGAAAATAATGGGAACAACGAGTGGCCAAGAAGCCACGAACAACAAATTAAATATCGTGTGCAAGGGACTACCTGGTGCAGGTAGCTTGAATTGCGTACCCGGGAGTCGTATTCTGACTGTTCCCATGAGTAATAGCATGATGTCCGCTGTGAGCACAAACGATGCGTAGATCCAAGCGAAGGACTTTAAAACGATCTTATATTCCATTTTTCTCGCTAAATGACTCCAGAGCCAAACAGTGGCCAGAACCACCACCGGAAAAACCAGAACTCTCACCAAGGTTAAACCCACTATCTCATACGGCTTGAGTGGATAAAGCTCAGGAAACTGGCACATGGCTGCAGCAATTACAGCCAAGATTAAGACAAGCCAGTCGAAGGCCTTGTCTATCTCGGGCTCCATCCCCATCACCTCACTTTATTCATTTTTCAAACTCAAAAACTTTCTTCTCATCAACGGGGTAAAACTTCTAAGGAATGTTTCTTAGATTCAAAGAACATAATTTATAAACGGTACCTCATCTAGATTTTCTAGAGAGGTGGATGCCCAGTTTTAGCGAGAGCAAGTCTATTTCGTAGGCGGATGGTAGTGTGATCCCCTTCCCTTGGAGCTACGTGGAGTCTTGGAGCTGTGTTGCTTGCGGTCTTTGCTGTAAAGGATTTAACGTAGTCCTCGGGTTTAACGAGTGGGTTAACATCGTTCGAAACTATGGGGTGGGGGTCACCGAGCCTGGCATAAGCAATTTCTACTTAAAGAAAAAAGGCGACGACACCTGCGTCTTCTTGTACCAGCTTTTAGACGCGTGGCTCTGCGGACTGCAACACATGAAGCCCAAGGCATGCAAGCTCTGGCCCTTCAAAGTTCAGGACAAACCCAAGTATGGTAGACCCAACGAAGCCTCCTACACGTATGGGGAGAAGAAACTCTTCATTTATGTGGATCCGTCGTGCGCAGGAATAAAGTGGGGAACCCCCACCCAAGAGTTCGAGTATAAGACGATACCTGAACTCGTGGAAATAGCCTTAGGGTTGCGGGTAAAACAGTATTACTCCACGTCAAGAATACCTTATCATCCAGTGTACTTGAAAGCTAGGGGAAGAAAGGTCATTTAATCAATTAGACTTTTGGTTGTGATGAACCAATAAGCCTTATTCGCGTGAATCTTAAACGCCTTCAAGTGCATAAAACTATTATCTGTTTCAAGCTTTAAAGTTGGGTGTAAAAAGTAGCTGAAATTGCAACATCGTTGTGGGACGAAAGGTTGAAGATATCGTGGCATCCAAGGCCAGATGTAATTGCGGTAGTGATGTCAGTCAACGGTGTCCCGATAAGGCTGACCGAGGAGAGGTGGCTCCACATAATTGAGTACCATAGAGAGCTGGAGCCCCTTCAACAGGAAGTCCTCCTAACGGTAGCAGAGCCTATTAAACTCTATTTTGCCCCGCCGCCCATGGAACCAAACTATGCGGCTGTGGGAGTTTTCCCAAAGCTCGTTGAAGCTGGCTTGGCGAGAAATCTGGTCGTCCATTACAGGGAGGTCTCTCCCTCAGACGGGTTTATATTAACCGCCCTCGTAATATCAGATAAGAGACTTGAGAAGAGGTTTAAGCTGTGGCGAAGGCTAAGGTGAGGATGGCTGTGGACCCGTTTAAGGTAGTTGAGGAAGCCCTAACACGTATTAAAAAGCCGTTACCCACGAAGAAGATAACATCAATAAGCTATGACAAAGAGGCTGACGTGCTCTACGTCAAGTTTAAACAGGCGAGAATAGTCGACAATAAACCACTTGACGAGGAAGGGCTAACACTGGCATCACTGGACGAAAAAGGTGAAGTCGTAGGGCTGATAATAATGGAAACCTCAAAGCTAGCGCAAGGCGCGGCCAAGGCCCATTGAAAGTGTAGTGATGTTAGTTTCTGACTGGTTTTACGAAAAAGGTATTATAAGCTTTGAAACGTATGCCGCTCATACTGCATCTCATGTAGTTTGTGTAACTTCTCGAGGTCGTCGATTTCTTCCACCTTCTTGTCTGATCGAAATCGAACAATCTTCGGAACCCTCAAGGCATAGCCGCTCGTATACTCGTCGGTTTCCTGAATCTCTTGATAGGTGGCCTCAACCACCACCGATGGTTTCACAAACACCCCTTCCTTGTCTTGGCTGATCCTTGTTTTCTCCACCACGTCTCGAAGGGCGTCCATGGCATCCTCTGGCAGGTTGGAGACCCTTCCGATGGTGTAGAGCTTTCTCTCTTTAGGATCTCGAACCGCCAACAAGAATGAGGAGTAGAATCCGGCTCTCTTCCCCTTTCCATATAACGCCTTCACGATGGTGCAGTCAATGGTGTCTCGCTCCGGCTTCAGCTTCAGCCAAGTGTATGTTCGTTGCCCCGCCTCATAGGTTGAGTCAAGGTTCTTAACAAGGACGCCCTCCCAACCTTCGCTTAGGGATTCCTCATAAAACCTCATCAATTCTGCCTCGTTTTCGCAGTCTCTTCCCTCAGCCAGATACTCAGCTGGAACCACTTCCAGCAGGTGTTTTCTTCTTTCTGAAAGCGGTCGATCCGTAAGCTTTGTGCCGTTCAAGAACAGAATGTCGAAGACTCGGATGGTCACCCCGATTTTTCCCTTTCTTTGTTCCAGTTCCTCTCTAGAAAGCTTTCTAGGCACTGTTCTTTCCAGCAGGGATTGAAACGGAAGGAACCCTCCTTTTTCATCGACGGCGACAACTTCGCTGTCGACGATACAGCTATGGGCGTTAAACCTTTCAGCAATATCCGCGATCTCGGGTAGTGTCTCCGATTTTTCAATGGCCCGTCTTGAGTAAAGCCATACTTGGGTTCCCCACTTGTGAATCTGAAGTCGGCTCCCATCAATCTTGTACTCAGCACGAACAGGATACTCCACCTTGTCGGGCTCGTAGAGGTGGGCGAGTTGGGGCTTTAAGAATTGTCCTGGTCGCAGCTTTATGGTGGAGAGAACGATCTCACCCCCGGACGCGAGCATCACGCCTTCGGTTACCCCAAGTATAGAGCAGGCACTTTCAATGAGCTCTGGCGAAACCTTGTACGCCTTTGCCGCGGCTCGAATGACTGTACGCTGATGGTAGCCCAGTTTCAAATCGCCTAACATGAGTCGAGCGAGGTACTTTGCCTCCTCTGGTGTGCTAACTTTTAGTAGGCTGGAAATGTGGAGGTTTCGCTCCGTGAGTTTCGTGATCTTTGGCAGAAGCCTAATCGCCTCATAGACCTCCTCCACCCTCAGCTTCGCTTCCTTAGGCTTGGTTAGGAGGTAGGCTACCTCGCCGTGTTCCCCATAGTCTATGAGGAGCTTCCTCACTTCTCGTATAGGAGTCCCAGTGGCCAAGGAGATGGCTCTCTCAATGATGCCTGGACCCACCTTCAGACTTTCCTCTGTGAGGATTCCAAGGGCAAACCGCACTTTCGTTTCGAGAGTTAAGTCTTCTCGTTGAAAGAACCTGTAGAGTTCGGTTTCCTTTCCCTTTTTGCTTCGCAAAACGGCTAGGCGTTCATAAACTTTCACCACGCTCAAAAAGGTGGTTGGGCTTGTTGGATCGATCCCTTCCATGAACAAGCGTATTAAATAGTAGGGGATACCCAGTTTCCATTCGATTTCTTCAGGGGTGAAACCCGACTCGATGAGGTGCTGCACAGCGGCTTTTGGACTGCCGTAGGTTTCAACGAGTTTCTCAAAGGTGGGCGGCTTCACCAGCGTCATGTTGTTTCCCTAAGGTCAATTCGGAGGTTTCGGGATGGGTTCAACGGCTCGGATGAAGCCTTCTGGTGTGATGTCTATGCGTATTCTTCTTCGCTCAAAGTTGCACATTCTGCAGTCTAGAACCCTAGCGATTCTCACGAATTCTCCCCTACTAGCTTCGAGGTCAACCTTCTGATCTTCCCAGTAGATGCGGCCATAGTCCACGATGAGGGTTCCGTCGAGGTTGTGGGCGAGTCCGATGCCTCCAGCCATGTCATAGCTGTCCCACCTTTCCGCGCTCCTTTGGTTTACGTAGAGCCCGGTGACCCCTTGCAGCTGGTTGTATCTCGCTAGCTCCATGACCCTATATTTTAGGGCGCCACGGTAGGCTTCGAGAACCGTCACCGAATCTATGATGGCAAGCTCTATTTTCTCCTTCTCAACCACGTAGCGATACGTTTCGGCAAAGGTGCTCCAATCCCTCAAGTCGGGGTACAAAACCGTGTCAAGCACGTATAGGTTTTCCATGATTTTGCCCCAGTCCAGCCCTAAGATGTCTGCCTTCTGTTTAAGACGAGATTGCAGGTCAAACCGTGGGGTTGCACTTTTCCAAGTGTCCTCGGCGGTGGCATAAAGAACCTTCCTTCCATTACCCGCTACCCTAACAGCGACTTCCTCCACCAAAATGGACTTCCCCGCCCCAGGAAGCCCGGTGATCGCGAATTGCCCACAAATGGGCACCCCGTTCAAGGTTTGGCCTTCCGGCGTCAAAAACAATTGATCTATGAAGGTGCCGGTTGACAACCCTATCAGCGGCTTTTTCGCTTCAGGAGCCGCGTCTGGACGAAGAACAAGGCCGCTTAATTTGTCCTCCTTCCGCTCGATCTCAGTTTTCATGGGCCTCGTGGCCAGCTCCCACTCGTCGGAGGGCGCCCTAGCCCCCTTCATGGCTTCGGCCAAGGTCTTTGCCATGGCCTTCATGACGCTTTCAACCTCAGGAGCGACTTCTAGCGGCCTTTCCTCTGCCGGAGTTGGCGGTGGCGCCCCCACCCTAGAGATGACAGGTTCAGGGGCGAGGAGCACCCACATCTCCCCCCTCCTATCCACAACACCCTTAGACCTTAAGGACTGAAGCAACGCGTAAGCTGAGTTAGGGCCATACTTAGGAACCCCTAAACCCTTAGAAATGTCGTTTAAGGAGGCTTGTCCTTGATGATCCCTTAAAAACCCTACGACATCGCTTTCCTCCACATTGTTTCCCCAATTTTTAAGTGTTCCAGTTCACTATAAACCTTCCCACTTCTACTTTGCTGGTTATTTCCATTTCCTAAAGAACATTAACCCTTCTTTCTGTATAATCTTTTTACATGATGATTTTGTGATTTTAAGGGTTCGAGAATGAAACTTATATAATTTTTATAACATAGAGTTATCAAATATTACGGTTAGGGGTTAGAAAAATGCCAATTGTTCACGTAAACGTCTGGGAAGGTTTCGGAAAGGAAAAAGCCAAAACCCTGATCCAAAAGATAACCAAGGTTTTCGTAGATTTGGGCATCCCTGAGGAGGCTGTGGAAGTAATCGTGCATGAGATCCCAAAATCCCACTGGGGAATTGGCGGAGAACCCGCTTCAGAAAAATTCAAAGACATCTCTCGCAAATAGATTAATCAGTATCTATTTCGTGTGGATTTCCACGGTGTCGCCGTCTTCGAGGGTAAAGGTTCCTCCGACTTTTTGTGGACTAAAGCGCAGACGTTTTGACCACACCTTTGCGTAGGAAAACTGCTTGTAGAAGTCGCTGTGAATCCGTTTTGCCAAATCCAAAATAGTGGAGCCTTTTCTGATGGTGAAGGGTTTCTTGGATGGAAATCTCTCATTGGGTTCTTTGGTGTAGACGCGAATTATATCCAGCATCTCAAATATTTCAGGGCCAAGCTTCTCTAGTCCGGACTTGGCTGTGCAAGATACTGGAAGAATTTTCATTTCCTCTCCAACAAAGTCTTTTAGTTGTTCAATTTTTTCGGCAGCGTTGGGAGTCTCTGCTTTGTTGGCTATGATGATGGCACGTCTATACACTGAGCCCTCGAAGATGGCGTCTTCAACATCGTCGATGGTGGCTTCGCCTTGAATCTTAACCGTGGCATCGTGTATTCCATAGCTTTTGAGAAGTTGCTCTATGTCCTTCGAAGCGCAGTCAATTAGGCGTCCTAACACGATGACTTTTAATCCTGCGCCCATGTATTTCTTTTCGATCTCAAGTCTAGCTTTGGGTTTTCGTGTCAGAATTCTTGCTTTCTCTAATTCCCGCGAGACCAAAGAGAATTGCTCAATAGGGTCTTGGGATAAATCGATCATGAGAAGGAGGCCGTCCGCGTTTCTTGCTGCTGTTAAGGTTAGGAGTCCTCGAGCCCCTCCATCTGCGGAACCTTCCATTAAAGCCGGCGCCTCCACCATCTGAAACTGCAGGTCTTGATAGTGAAACATGCCAGGTGTTGGCTCCTTAGTGGTATATGGATAGTTGGAAACTTCCACTTTGGCGTTGGTTAAAAGAGAGAGAAGGCTGCTTCGTCCAACGTTGGTGGGTCCCAAAATCACGATTTGGGCGTCTCCCTCCTTTTCAACAAAGAACTTCGGCCCGCCCACTCCAGCTCTTTTACGTTTCTTATCAGCAATTTCCCTCCGAAGTACGGCAATCTTCCTCCTAACCTGGGCTCGCAAGTTTTCTGTGCCCTTATGCTTAGGAACAAGGCTTAGGAACTCTTGCAGCTTCTCGATTTTCTCTTCAGGTCTCCTTGCCTGAGAAGCTTCTCGCCATTTGTACTTAGCCTCTGCTGGAAGATTAGCGGGCATAAGGCAAGCTTCCAACAATAGGTCAACGCAACGGCCGTATTATTTCTTTCGAAAAAAGAACACCCGCGCACATAACAAAAAAGGAAGGGTTATTCGCCAGCTTTACGCGTAAAGTTGTCCACATTGGTGTTAGCAACCGGTTTATCCTTTGACTGCTTACCCTTAAGCACCGCGAATAAATCCTAGGATAAGTGGTGCCTAACAACGCATGTCTATATCATTAATAATTCTACGGGCTTTAGTTTTCTTGTTATTGGGTCGACTTGATAGCCCAATGATTCTAAGCTTGTTGCTCCAAGTACCGATGTGTCTTCTGGTTCACCGAAAATCACTGGAACCACTCTACGCTTTCCACCATATTCAATCATGGCCCATCCAAGGTCGCGTTCTACGATGGCTCCTCCATAAACCCTTAATTTTTCACGATCAATAGGTTTCAATTCAAGCTTCTCGAGCGTACCGCGAGGTATAGAAGTGAATATGGCTCCACTATCCACTAATAGGTTAACTTCATCCGATCTTGTTGGGGTTAATGGATTAGCCACCTGTACCTTTACGTAAGTGAAGCCCATCTCTTGCACCAATTACAATTTATCCATCTCATCTTAAATACCTTGACCCCCAGCAGAAACTCCACCTGGCTATATTCGCTAAAATAAAAGAGGGAAGTTTGCGGGGGATATCTTCACCCTTCATTACGGTGCTCGAATATCTTAGGACAATTAAAAGCTTAAAAAAGGAAGTTCAAAACCTGATAAAGAAGTTTATTTGGTACAACTTTGAAAGAACAGACTCAGTATAGGATTCTTGTTGTGTTAAGACTGTAACGCTTTCCTAGAATCTGAGGATTTTTTCAAAGGCTTTGTTTAAGCTTCTTTTTATTTCCTCAACGCAAGCCTTGTAGGCTTCTATTCCCCTGCCGTAAGGGTCGGCAATGTCCGGCTTTTCGGTTTCTCCGGAAAATTCCTTCAAGGTGAAAGTCTTATCCCTAGCTCTTGGATCGAGGGCAAAAACGTGAAGTTTATGGCTTCTCTGCATGGTTAAGATGAGGTCTGCCTTCTCTACCATCTCCAAAGTTAGCTGCCTCGACCTAAAGTTTGAAAGATCCACCCCCTCATCTCTCATCAGCTGAAAGGCTTCTTCTGTAGCACAGCCCTCAAAAACGTTTAAACCTGCCGAAAGAACCTGAATCTCTTCGGAGGCTTCTCCTAACCTATCCCTCAACATTTTCTTCAGGAAGCCCTCGGCTATGGGACTCCTGCAAATGTTCCCTGAACACACAAACAATACAGTTTTTGGTTTCAACCCTAACCTTCTCGATGTGAGGCTACAAAGAAGTGACGAACATCCATTAATAACAATGATGGTGAACCATGTCTTTTCCAAACTTGGCGCCCTAGTCTCACATGTACGGTAAGCCGGTTCAAAGTCTCTAAAGGTGTTCTGACATCTACTAATCTGGTGTCGGGTTTTCCCCTAATTTAATTGGTGCAAATCAAGGGGTAGGAAGGCAGCAAACAGACACGCCAATTTAACACGTTCTCCAAAAGGCACAAGCTTCTTCTAGATTGCTCACTTCGACATTTTCCTTTTTACAGAGCATCCTTCTTTCCTTTACGCGACTATTAGTGCGTCTCTTGGCTAAAAATCCGCCTTGCTGAAAATTTACCCTGAGTAAGAACTGGATTTCGGCATGCTCTAATTGATCGCTGGCGTAGGTACAATTTCCACAAATTCTAAGCATACTGACCCAGCCCCTTCGCAGGCATCAAACGTATATAATATGTCTTAATATTTAATAGATTGTTCAAGATCTAGTAATATATCGAATTCCGTAATATCTTCGAGGATGCCCCCATTGTCGTGTTTTCACTATAACCACCTAAATCTTATTTTCTACTATGTCATAATGGTTTGGAAAGGGTGACTGAAATGGAGGTTTTTGAAGCGATCAAAAAGAGAAGAAGCATACGTAGGTTTCGTTTAGAAACCATTCCCGATGAAACGCTGATGTCGATTTTGGAGGCTGGACGTTTAGCGCCGTCTGCGGGGAATCGTCAGCCTTGGCGATTTATCGTAGTTAAAGACGCTGAAAGAAAGAGAGTCCTCGCTGAGACGACGAACAACTACCTGTTTATCGCAGACGCCTCCGTAGTCGTTGTCGCTCTTGGGGACCCTAACGCTTCTCCGAGATGGTTTAGACAAGACCCAATGATCGCCATCGAGCACATTGTTTTAGCAGCAACATCCTTGGGTTATGGAACCTGCTGGATTGGAGGATTTGATGAGGAGGAGGTTAAACGCGTTTTGGGGGTTCCGGAGAGGCTGGCGGTGATAGCCATGTTGCCGATAGGCGTTCCAGACGAGTCTCCCCCTCCCAGACCGAGAAAAGCAATAGGGGAGATCGTTTACCTGGAGGAGTATGGTAAACCACTAGCCTAGCGGTTACATCTGATTTCGAAAATACTTTTTGTGTTTATGAATGATGCAAGATTTGAAGGCTACATGGACATTAATGATGCCCATAAGCATAAACTGAAGGAAATTCAAGATTTTTGAGACTTACAGAAGACTGGAACCGCGTAAGTGGCAAAGTTTAAAGGATGGAAAAGGGCTCAAGAAGCAATAAAGATTGTGGATTACGCGATTAGCCGGTTTAAGAAACTCATGTAAGATAATGTCTCTGGATGCGTATGCACATGAATAGAGAAAACGTTCAAGGAACTAGGCTAAAGCCAACTTTGGGATTGTTTGACGCTACAGCCGTAAGCGTTGGTGCAATCATCGGTGCAGGCATATTCGTCGTAACTGGTATTGCGGCAGGTTTAGCAGGCTCAGCCATAGTGGTTTCCATGCTGATAGCAGCAATCGTTTCCCTATTCACTGCATTAAGTTTCGCTGAGCTAACAGCGTGGCTACCGAGAGAAGGAAGCGTTTACGAATTTGCATACCAACTAGTTTCTCCATTTGCAGGTTTTTTGGCTGGCTGGATGTGGATGTTATCCAACATTTTCGGAGGCGCCGCGGTTTCCCTCGGATTCGCTTACTATTTGACAGCGTTGTTTCCAAGTTTATATGCTAAATGGGTTGCAGCTATTCTCTGCATAGGCTTCACGGCGCTTAACTTCTTTGGTATTCGCCAATCAGCCGTACTTAACAATTTACTTGTCACAGCGAAATTGTTTATTCTAACATTCTTTTTTGTTTTCGGTATAGGATACATAAATCCAGCGAATTTCACTCCATTTGCTCCCTCTGAAATCGGCGTGCTTTATGGTGCATGCTACATTTTCTTCGCCTACGGCGGCTTCGCAAGGGCAGCAGTTGTTGCAGAAGAGGTTAAAAATGCCAAACGGAATGTTCCTCGAGCCATACTGTTATCACTGGTCATATCGACGGTATTTTACATACTTGTTGGGGTTGTTGCTGTTGGACTTGTAGGAGCATATAGGCTCTCGAATTCAAATTCGCCATTAACAGAAGCCATAAGCGCCACTAGAAGCGAAGTCGCAGTCCACATAGTCTCTTTCGGAGGGTTGTTAGCAACGACAAGTGTTCTGCTTACATCCATTTTAGGAGTCTCCCGCGTGGCTTATGCAATGGCGAGGAGAAAAGACCTTCCACAAGCCTTAAGCAGACTGCATCCAAAATACAATTCGCCTTATCACTCCGTCTGGATTGCAGGTGTTCTAATGACGTTACTCGTTTTATTTATAGACCTCACAAAAGTTGTAGCCATAAGTACATTCGCGATGCTTTTCTATTATGCCATTGCTAATCTCTCGGCTTTACGGTTGAAAGCCCAGAAAAGGGTGTATCCATCGGTTGTGCCAGCTTTAGGCACAGCTACGTGCCTAGCATTGTTAGTTTTCATTCTTTTTACTTCACCACAAGCATGGATTATAGGTGTTGCAGGGTTAATAGCAGGCGCAATTTCTTACATTGTTAAAAAAGGCAAGGGATGAGAAAACTGCCTCCTGACATACTAGAGAAAATTGTTTAAGTCCTATGCATCATCTACGTGTTGGTATCGCCCATGTCTTTGAAAGCCACCGTAACCACGAAGGGAGCGATTCTGTTAGGAACATACGCGGCTTGTGACGCATTTGACGAAACCAGGCCCTTAAGGGTGGTCACACATGCCCATTATGACCATACAATCGGCCTGAAGCAAAGCTTGAAAAAGTGTGAAGCGGTCGTGATGACCCCAGCCACAAAGGACCTGATCGAAGTTTTGAAGGGCTCAACATTTTTGACTGCCGGGAAAGTGAAAACTCTTGAATATAAAGAGACGCTGATGTACGAGGATGAGCGATTGACCCTGCATTACGCGGATCACATCCTTGGAGCGGCTCAGGTTCTCTTGGAAGATGCCGATGGAACGAGGATCTTGTACACCAGCGACTTTCGGCTACCCAAGTCTCCGGTAATAGAAGCCGACATCCTCGTCATGGAGGCTACCTATGGAAACCCCACTCGCGTCAGGCCCTTCGAGAACATGGTGAAGGGCATGCTTATCTCTTTGGTGGAAGAAGGCTTGAGGCAGGGTCCCGTATACGTGTTTGGTTATCACGGAAAACTTCAGGAAGTTATGCAAATTTTGAATGATGCAAAGGTGGAGGTGCCGTTTATCGTTCCGGAAAGGATCTTTCACGTCTCAAAGGTCTGTGAAAAGCACGGGATGAGGCTTGGAGGGTGCCTCTTGTCAAGCGACGAAGACGCCCAAATAATGGTGCGGGAGGGCGTGCCCTGCGTTGCCCTCTACCACATGGGTTCCCGCCAATACGTGGGGAAGGATGCCTTCCGCATTCGTGTGAGTGGCTGGGAGTTTCGTAAGCCCTACCGAAAAATAGCCGAGAACGAGTATGTAATTGCCTTAAGCGACCACTCAGACTTTAATGGACTGATCCAGTACGTGAAGGAAAGCAAGCCGAAATTAGTCATAACCGATAATTATCGAATCGGAGACGCGGTGGTGTTGGCAAAAGAGATCCAAAAGCGATTGAGTATTCCAGCAAAACCCCTTCCGCCTTGAGGACAATTCTTAAAACATCCTTTCTACCTAATGAATGAAAACGGAGACAAAGCATGGGAATGTCCGTTAAACTTTTCAAGAACCAGCCGTTAAAAAAGTCAAAAGAGATTCACGGTTCTTTGTGGCTTCTCGTAGGTGCGACCTCATTCATGATCTTCGCTGTTTTCTGGTCTTGGTTTTCCTATCCGATGTTGATCCCGACGCTCATGTCTGACATGGGCCTAACGTACGTCGAGGCATCACTTCCCATGAGTGTTCTCGCGTTTTCTTACATGATACTACAGATTCCATCTGGCGTTATCTCCGACAGATATAAGGCGAGACTGCCCATCATATGCGGAACTCTAATATGCTCAGCCTCCAGCATATTATGTGGACTCTCCGCCTCCCTCGACTTCCTACTCATAGGTAGGCTTTTGTTTGGTGTGGGATCGGGGCTCTGCTTCATACCCGCGGCGTCCTTCATCAGCGTAAACGCGCCACCGGAGCTTAGAGGGAAAATGGTTGGGTTATATGGAGCCTCCACATCCATTGGAGGCATCGCAGCCTTCCTCTTAACACCGATAATCGAATCCGCATACACGTGGCGCTGGTCTTTTATCATCCCAGGAATAATCGAGTTCATTGCTGTCTTCATATTCTGGATGTTTGCTAAGCCATTGAATGTTGCCACCACACAGAGGAAGGAGCCCGAGGAGGGTATGAAGTTGAGAGTCGCTCTCATGAGCAAGGAGATCTGGGTCCTAAACTACATCGCCTTCCTCATGCTCGGTGTGTTTACAGCCGTCTCCACTTGGGCTCCTACATATCTCATGGAGTTTCGTGGGTTCACACAGATGTTCACCGGAATCCTCGTATGCCTCTTGCAGACTGCAACGGCGGTGGGTATGCCGGTGGGAGGCATGGTGAGTGACAGAATTGGGAGGAAGGCACCATTCCTCATCGGGTTTCCGCCATCTGCCATCGCCATAGCCTTTATCAGCCTCCTCAATGGCCCCACTGGAATTGCGTTATGCCTAATCCTGACCGGTTTCTTCCTCCAATTCGCATTTTCATCCTCTTTCGCTGTGGTGCTGGAAATCTATGGACTAGGCCTAGTCGGAAAATTGAACGGCATTCTAAACACGTTTGGCGCTTTGGGAGCAAGTCTTCTCCCTCTAACATTCGCCTACCTCCTCACCATTACCGGAGGCTATACGTGGCCGTTTCTAGCCATGGCGACGGTTACGATAATTGGGACCCCCCTATCTTTTCTAATCAGGTTTCGGAGGCCTTAACGAACAAGACTTTCACTAAGGCCTCAATGGCCGTGTCAAGGTCTTCCAAAATTCCCCCTCTTACACACATAAATCTTGCAGACTTTCACTATATATTATGAAGGAGTTATGCAAAGAAGATAAAAAGTAGTTCTGGCATGATAACATTCGCGTTGGAGGTTTAGGTATGGAGGGCGCGGTTATACGTTATGAGCCGTTTAAGGAAGTGGTGATCATGGAGTGCACCCCATTTTCGACGCCTGACGACTTGGCTCGCTTTGCCAACGTGGCCGCTGGAGGAAAGCCAACGGGCATTTACTGGGCTGAGGGAGTGGCCTTTATCTATTATCCCCTGCCAACTTCAACCGAGGTGGCGGCGAGGGCGGTTATAGAAGACAAAAGAGTTTACTGGGCGTTTGTGAGTTATGCGTTGATGCCTAAGTACCGCTCCATGATCGAGACCAAGGAAAGGATCATGGTTCCTGTTGTAGACATGTCCCCAAGTCCCTTGTTTCAAAAGGTTGCTCAGTGGCTGAAAGAGCAGCATTGAAAGACGACATAATCCATGCACGTTTCCTCATTTCACTTAGAGGCTTATCATGACGAACTATGGACAAAAAGTAGCCGTGGTTCCGTTCGGAGATAAAATTCTAGTTCAGCCACTACCAGACAAGCCCGAAAAGAAACTTGCTGAACTAACGAAGGATATTGAATTCGGTAGAAAGGCACGAGAAAAAGCATTCAAATTCTTAATTTCTCAAGTCAGACATTGATTATACAACTGGTTAAACATTCCGAGTGGGGCAAGTGATGGGGATCAGCCTTTGAAGAAGTTAGAGGCATCCAAGCAGGACTAATCCTTCATGGTCGATGTGGAGGGACATTGCAATCGCAACATAAATGAAAAGACTGAACTTAACGGAAATATATTAAACGATAACGACTTCGATAAACTCCATGGGATTAAAACCTTCTGAAATCATATCAAACTATCCACCATTTTTACCAAATTTTCGGCAAACAAGAGAGGGGGAGGGAGGGAGTATTTATTTAGATGCATAGGCTTGAGCGTCTTTTACGACGCCTAAAACACAGAAAAGTTGTTCGGAATTTCACGATAAACTTTATAAGAAGATTATCGTAAAACATAAGATACAAGAGGACTCCCATGAAGTTGGACAAAAGACTGATCGCCCTATTGGGCGTCTACCTAGTCCTTATTTTCGTTAGTGGATTCCTTGGAGCCTCTCCAGCGCTTTCTGGCTTGTCCACGATCCTAGGGACCGTCATACTAGGCACCACCGTGCTGGGCACCACGGTCCTTTCCTCGGTGCTGGGCTCCTCCTTGCTGGGCACCACCACCATGATCGCCATATACGGCGAGGCCCTAGCCACGGCCCAGCTCTACGTTAGTCTCATCTGCATCGGCCTACTGGTCTATCTAGAGCTCACCGACCCCACCTATGGAGGAGTAAAGAAATTCCTCTTAGAAGTCAGAGAAAGCTGGACAAGCATCGCCGCCCTCTTGGTACTATTGTTCCTAATTTTTGTGGCGTTTAAGGTGTGGTTAATCATCACCGCGTAGCTCTTTCCGCATCATCTCATATCCCAAAATCGCGGAGGATAACCATTGAAAAGCAAACTCATGCCAATCTCATTCTTTAACTCATGAGCTAATAACCCTTCTGAGAAAAGGATAATATACCGCCACTCGCTTACATCCACTCAGGTTAAATGCTATGGTTAGGCCTGAGGTAGTAGATTGGCTTAGAGAAGCTAAGGCGGACTTAAAGCACGCAAAAGACTGCCTCAAGCTTGAGAGCTACAATTGGGCGTGCTTCGCAGCCCAACAAAGTAGCGAGAAAGCGTTGAAAGCCTTTCTCATGGGCTTCGCCAGAAAGAGACCATCCCACATCCACGACCTAACCAAACTCTACGCTGAAGTTAAAAAAGATCTAACCTTATCTGAAAGCGTTGCAGAACACCTCGGCGAACTTTCCTCCTACTACACGTTGGCGAGATATCCTAATGCTGGGCTCATGAGGCCCTCACTCGGCATAAGCAAGCTCCAAGCTGAAAGGGCTGTAACCATAGCGGAAAAGCTACTGGAGGCTGTCGAGGATGCCTTCAAAGGTCTTGAGTTCAGTTGAAGAAGCCTTAAGCAAACTCGCCGAGGAGTTCAAGAAAAACCTCGGTCCAGTAGAAATTTTCCTTTTTGGAAGCTTCGCTAAGGGCGACTGGTTGGAAGATAGTGACATCGACATCATAGTTGTCTCAGAAGCGTTTAAGGGCAAATCTATGGCTGAAAGAGTTAATATGGTACGAAGGTTAGCACCTGACAACCTCGCCTTCGAAATCCTGACCTACACACCCCAAGAATTGAAGGAAGCCCTAGTAAAGAGTATAGCCATCCAAGACGCTTCAAGTTACTGGAAGAAGATCGCTTAAATAAGCTTCTATCCTAACTGCTTCAGTAAGTTCTAATTACTGCACTTTGTTTTATTAATAACAAGCCCTTCAATACTGGTGAAGGAGCCCGGTAGAATCTGATGCAGAGTTGGTGAGTGATGTCTGGAATCGAAACCCTACTCCCATACATCAAGGGGAAGGAAAAAGAGCAGCCCACGATCATCGTGGACAGTCGTGAGGTGAGTACGGCTCCCAAAATCGTTAAGGGTTTGAAAGAACTGGGAGCCGAGATCGAGATAGAGGTTCTCCAGAAGGGCGATTATATTGTGTCTGACCTCTGCGCTGTTGAGAGAAAAACTGTACATGACTTCGTTTATACCCTTACCCGACGATACCTCTTCGAGCAGCTATTTAGGTTGAAGGAGGTGTATCCCAAACCCATCATTCTCATAGAGGGATACCTCCCCATCATCTACAAGTTCAGCAAGATCCAGCCAGCCTCGGTTTGGGGAGCCATGTTTGCCCTGATCAAGCAGGGAATTTATATGGTTCACACCACTACCCGCAAGGAAACCATAGACTTTCTGTATACTGCGGCCAAGCAGGAGCAGATCGTGGATAAGAGGATCCCTATCGTGCATCCGGTTAAGAAGCTCGAAACCTTGCCGGAAGCCCAAATCTTTTTCATAGCCAGCCTCCCAAACATCGGTCGAGAAAAGGCAGCCTCCCTCCTTAAATCCTATCAAACTCCCCTAAACGCCTTAATAAACGTGGATCAGTGGGCAAAGGAGGTTTATGGTCTGGGACCGAAAATCACCGAGAGAGTGAAGCAAGTTTTGCACACACCCTACGAGGAGTGATATGGGCATGGAAGTTGAAATCACTCCAACCAAAAAGATCGTCGTTTTGGGCGTAGACAAACGTTCCCTCACGGACTTAGCATGGTGCGCCTCCACCTATGGAATCAACCGCCTCTATTGGGTCGACGGCTATCTGCTTTGCGTAGAGGTGTATGAAAAGTCCTTTGAGCATGAGATCAAAACACGAGAGTTCCCCATCAGTCAAGTGTGTTATACGGACTTCCCTAAATACATTCGAGTTTTCGAGGTGGAGAAGGGGATGCAGATCCCCATCGTTAATGCTTCAGATATGCGAATTTTCAGAAACCTATTGAAGGCAATTTTAAAAACTAAGAAAAGATTAGAGCCTTAATATCCTTAGAGCGTTTTCTCCAAGGATTTTTTGTTTCGTTTCCTCCCCTAGTGGTAGTCTTCGTATGGTTTCTATGTTCTCTCTGATGCTTAGGATTCCTGGCCAGTCTGAGCCAAAAACGATCTTGTCAGCAATTTTTTCTAGCTCTGGGAAGTACTTCAAGAGGTTTTGAGGGGGGAGTCCCGAAATTTCGATGTAAACATTTTTGTGATGTTTAGCTAGGAAGAATGCGGCGTCATACCAAAAGCCCCTTCCCCCATGCGCTTGAATAATGGTTAAGTCTGGGAAGTCCACGGCTACATCGTCAAGGTGCAACGGGTCGCCATACTTCAATTTTGTATGTTTAAAGACCGACGATCCAGTGTGAAACATTATAGGAATTTCCAGTTCTTGAGCCTTCTCATAAAGCGGGTATAATCCGGCCTCATTAGGGTAAAAATGTTGGTAGGGTGGCAACAGTTTCAAGCCCCTCACTCCCAAGCCCTTCACCAGCCTAACCAAGGTTTTCGGCGGGTTTGGGTCCTTCATGGGATTAACCGAAGCGAATGGAATCATCCTCTTCTCGTCACCACAGAACCTGGTCACAAACTCGCTGTCCACAAACCCGGAGGTTAAGGGTGCAGCCTCCGCCAATACAACTGCCAAATCCACGCCCTCCTCGTCCATAAGTTTCAAAACGTTCTTCGGGGTCATGAACTCGTCAAAGTTCTCATAAACCTTGGGGTTGATGCCCTTCATGTATTCGTGAACCCAAGGATTCCACATGTGATATTTCGCTACGTGAAGGTGAAAGTCCACGATCACCATTTTCTCCCATCCAAACGATCACATTACAGTGTCATAGCCTCTTTGGATTTATCTTCGCCCTAAGACGATTCCAGCTGGGTCTATCTCTGTTCTCAGTATTTTCAATTCCCTTTCGGTGGGAGGCTCAGTGACGGTCACTTTTTCGGGTATGATTAATTCGAACCCAGTGTTGGCCTTGACTTGATCGACGGTTACGCCCGGGTGCACAGAAAGTAGCGTCATCCGCTTCGTTTCCTCGTCAAACCCCATGATCCCCAACTGAGTTATCACCCGGTATGGTCCCGTGCCAGCGGGAAGCCCTACCCTCTCCCTGGCTCCTGGACCAGTTAGGTATCCCGGGGTGGTTACGAAGTCAATCTTTTTCATAAATCTCCGCGTGTCCTGTTGCATGATTATGATCGTTCGCCAGCATAGCGACCCCCCATCATTCGCTCCGCCGCTTCCGGGCAAGCGCACTTTTGGTTTCTCATGTAAACCTATCGCCGTGGTGTTGATGTTTCCGTACATGTCAATTTGGGCGGCTCCTAGAAAACCATAGTCCATGTAACCCAGCTGACCCGTAGACATTACATAATCCATGCTGCTAGCCATAACCGCCTTGTAGAAGGTTCGTGAGTCGCCTACGGATATTGGAAGCATCGGTATTTGCGGCCCCAGTCCTCCTGCCTCAAAAACTATCAATAGATTGGGTGCGTGGGTTTTCTGAGCTAGTGTAGCCGCTATGATTGGTAGCCCTGTCCCCACAAAGACCGATTTCTTGTCTTCTAGAACTCTCGAAGCCGCGCATGCCATCAGCTCTATAGTGGTGTATACTAGTTTCCCTTTCATACGCTTTCACTTCTCTGCCCAAGGGGCTGTCAAGGGCACTCTAAGTAGCTCGAGCTTTCTGAGATAGTTAAGCTTTCTGACCCCTCCGATCAACTCTAGGTATTCTTCAAAGCTCTCGACCCCGTAAACATACTTTTTGAAATACGATTTCACCCCTTCGGGGGTTCTTGAGAGTTTCAGCCATTCGGCCATGTGCTCCTCGTCAGAGTAATAGAGGTATGGCATATTGCCTGGGTGGGACCCGTAAGGTACTTCCACCACGGCGTCAACTAGGTAGAAGGGAACCACCGTTCTCCAAGGCTCGTTTCTAATTTTTTCTTCATCTATAATTTCTTCAGTGGTTATGACGAGCCTGCGCGCCGCTCTGGCGAGCTCAAAATCCTCGATGATTATGCCGTCGATTTGGGAGTTCCCATATTTATCGCATCGATGAACGTGTATAAACGCAACATCCGGATAGCATGCCGGAAGAAGACAGATAGGTTTTCCACTAAATGGATCCTTCACGACCTTCGCCGAGCTATACCTAAACGTGTCCGTGCCCAGCATGACGCGTGTTGGAATAAAGGGGAGACCCATGGCAGCCGCCTTAAAGCGCCACTGGAACCCAGCGTTCGAGAGCTCAGCCGCAACCTTCACCTGTCCACTTTCCACGGCTCTTCTGGACGCTGGGGACAAGCCTCGAAGCTCGTGTCCGAAGCAGTAGGCTACCTCAACCTTATTAACACAACCTGAGGCTATTAGGATGTCAGCGTCGTGAACAGCGGTTTTTCCAGCCATAACTAGATCTCGTTTTCCTTGCCTTATTATCTCGTAAATGGCGGCCATCGAAATTCTGATATGCCCAAATCCTCCCATGGCGATGTAGTCCCCGTCGTGCACAAACTTAGTGATAGCCTCCTTTAAGCTCGTCTGCTTGTCTTCGAGGCTTCTAGACTTGTTCTCTAAGATCCATCTTCGATGCTCGTCAGGGTCACGCCACGCCAACAGCTCCCCCTTTCCCTCTTCTAAGATCTCCATTTTCCGTTATCCCTCAAATAAGACGATCTTAACAAAGTGTATAAACGCTTTTAGGTAAAAACTTTGAGGCATGATCCACTACCCAAGGAGATGGAGCAGTCCTGCAAGATATTCGAATAAGACGGTCTATGGCTAATCCTTTTTTTCAGACTTTTGCCCAGTTGCTTCTTCAACGATTTCCCAAAACTCTTGGTCGGTTACCCCCCTCCTAATCTCTCTAATTAAACCCTTTATCTGATGGAATATCCTTAGAATTTCCGCCTTTTCCCTGCGTTCCTGAAGCCTCTTGATTTTTTCCACGATATCTTGTACTTGACTAGGGGTGGTCTTTATCCCCTCTATCTTTAGTCTCTCCTCAATAATGTGTCTGCCCGTGAATTTTCCTAGGTGGAACCTCGTTTCGCGACCCACTAACGCTGGGGGTATGGGCTCGTAGCAGAGGGAATGAGCAAGCATGCCGTGAACGTGAATTCCCGCTTCATGAGAGAACGTGTTGTCGCCGATTATGGCTTTATGAACCGGTAGCGGGATGGCGAAATATTTCTCGGTTAGCTGGGCTAACTCGTAGAGTTTCTCTGTGTTTATTCCTGTTCGCACATCGTATAATATTTCTAAGGCCACCACGACTTCTTCGAGCGGCGCGTTTCCAGCTCTTTCCCCAAAGCCAGCGATGCATGTGTGCGGGACCGTGACGCCTTCCTCCACCGCAGCGAGGGTGTTGGCGGTGGCTAGTCCAAAGTCGTTGTGGCAGTGAACCGAGAGCGGGACCTGACGCTTGACCTCCTCCCGTAGCCTGTCTCGGATTTGAGCGACCAAGAATTTCATGGAGAGAGGTCTTAGAAAGCCTACGGTGTCGGCGATGACAACGCGATCCACGCCAGCTTCAACGGCTGCTTTATAGATCTGAACAGTCGAGTTGACACTGGTTCTTGAGGTGTCCTCGGTCACAAAATCCACGATCACCCCGTGTTTTTTCGCGTATTCTATACAGTCAACCACCCTTTCGATGATCTGCTCCTTGGTCATTCTCAGCTTGTATTTCAAGTGCAGATCACTGAAGGCTACGAAAAGTGGTATCTCGTCTACGCCGCATCCGAGGCAAACGTCTACGTCTGCACGAACGGCTCTGGCTGGCGCCGCAATACTCGCTTGTTTGTAGCCTTCAGAGGCTATCGTCTTAACGGTCTTCCTTTCCGCTTCAGACACAGCTGGGAATCCCACGTCTATGATGGCGACTCCTGTTTCATCCATGAGCTTTGTGATCTCGATTTTTTCATCGACGCTAAGAGAGACGGCTGGTGTTTGCTCTCCGTCTCTGAGGGTTTCATCCCAGATTATGACCTTTGAGGGAAGATTGGGAGGAAAACTCTGCGGAAGTTTGTTATAGTTAACTATGAGGCCTTCAGCCTCTAACTTCTCCAACATTCTGTCCACCCCATAGGAACATCGAATTTAAATAGTATAAGAATTGAAATAAACCTTCCTTTTCATATCGATTGAAAAGAGGTGAGAAAGTATGGAAGTGAGGAAGGTGGCTGTTTTAGGCGCGGGATTGATGGGACATGGAATCGCTCAAGTTGCGGCTCAGGTGGCGAGGTACGAAGTCGGTCTAAGAGACGTGAAGCAAGAGTTTCTGGGCAAGGGGATGGAGATGATACGGTACAGCTTGGAGAGATTTCTCAAAAAGGGGGTGATATCCGACAGGGAAATGAAGGAAATCTTAGGCAGAATCCGTCCAACACTGGACCTGGAAGAGGCGTTGGCAGACGCCGACCTCATAATCGAGGCAGTTCCTGAGAATGCCCAGCTCAAAAAGAGCATACTTGCGGAGGTTGATAAACTCGTTAAAGAGGAGGCGATCATAACCTCGAATACGTCCTCCATTAGCATTACTGAACTTGCGTCCGCTCTCCGTAAACCAGAAAAGTTCTGCGGCATGCACTTCTTCAACCCCCCGCAACTGATGAAGCTGATAGAAATTATTCGAGGGGCCAGAACATCCGACGAAACTGTTAGCACAGTAGTTGATGTCGCGAAAAGGATGGGCAAGGAAGCTGTTGTCGTTAAGAAGGACTGCCCCGGCTTTGTGGTGAACAGAGTTCTGGTACCAGCATTAAACGAGGCCCTTTACCTACTTTGGGAGGGGATCGCGGATCGAGACGACATCGATAAAGCGATTCAGCTCGGATTAAACTGGCCCATGGGGCCCATGAAACTGCTAGACTACGTTGGATTAGACACGACCCTAGCCATAGCAGAGGTTTTGGAAAAGGAACTAGACCCAAAGTACCGACCCTGCCCCCTATTGAGGCAGATGGTAAGAGCCGGCCTCTTAGGGAGAAAAACTGGAAAGGGCCTCTACGACTGGACGGAGAAGAAGTAGAACCCTTTATGGAGGGACCATCATGGAATATAAGAACACCCTTTACGAAAAAAGTGAGGGAGTTGCAACCATCACCATCAATCGTCCAGAAGCACTCAATGCCATAAACGAAGAGACTATCCTTGAAATTTTGTCAGAAATTGACGACGCGAAAAAGGATGAAAGCATCAAGGTGATCGTCATCACAGGGGCTGGGGATCGAGCCTTTTCAGCAGGCGCCGACATCAAGATGATGAAAGGCGTGGATCCATTAAGGGGGAGGGAGCTTTCTCGGCTCGGACAGAGAATGTGCGATGAAATAGAAGCCTTGGAGAAGCCTGTGATAGCTGCCATAAACGGCTACGCCCTCGGAGGGGGCTTGGAGTTGGCCATGGCTTGCGACCTTAGAATAGCCTCGGAAAAGGCGAGAATGGGTCAGACAGAGATAAACATAGGGTTGATCCCAGGCTGGGGAGGAACCCAACGTCTCCCACGATTTGCGGGCAAAGGGGTGGCAAAGGAAATGATCTTTACGGGCAAGATGATCGATGCTAAGGAGGCTGAGCAGCTGGGTTTAGTGAACAAGGTTGTGCCCCCTGACCAGTTAAAGTCAGCCGTGAAAGAACTTGTCAATGATATCATCAACAAGCCGCCGGTGGGTATCAAGATGGCTAAGGAATTGATAAACAGCAGCCTAGAAACCCCACTGACTGTTGGGATGGCGCATGAAGCCGAGTGTTTTGGCGTCCTCGCATCTACAGAGGACTTCAAAGAGGGCCTAACAGCCTTCCTTGAAAAAAGGAAACCAAAGTTTAAGGGAAAATGATCCAGACTGACATCTGAAGGAAACTAGCCTCAACGAGTAAGCTTTAGCAACTTCCGTTTTCTTTTTGCTAGCGTCATCTCTAAACTTAGAGATACTAAAATGGGATGCCTATTTCATTGGTGTGAACCTGTAGAACACCCGCCCATCCTCTAATTCAACGATCTTTAACCTAACCTTGTCGCCGATCTTGAGGTCTTCATATTTTGCGTCGTCTATTCGTGTAGATATGAGAAGACCGCTAATTTTGACTAGGCCTACGCAGAATGGGACGTCTTCAACGAAGCCTAAGGGTGCACCTAGCCTTACCTCAGTGAAGCCATAAAGTTCGCCCACAGTGCCCAGGTCCACCCATTCAAGCTCATCAGACAGGCATTCCGAACAGATGATTCTGGGAGGCCACAAGAGTTTTTCACACTTCTTGCATTTGGTTGTTGTTAAACGGCCTTCCTTGAGATTTTTGAAGAACTGGCTGATCCTAGTGGATTTTTCGTCTTGGAGCGGATAGAAATCTAACATGAATGGAAGCTTTATTTGCTCTGGACGTTTTATCTTCTCAAACCTTACCTTGCTCATCTTAAACCCCTCGAGTAGACGATTATAGAATGCTGGTTTGCTGCGCCGCTTAGGCTGTGCTGAATTCCGATCTCAGCATCTGAAACGTACCTTCCCTTGTGAACATCTCCCCTAAACTGTTCAAGTATCTCGATGGTGTGATAAATGGAGGTTGCTCCTAGTGGGTGTCCACACCCCATGATTCCACCGCTCGGGTTTACAGCCACCTTCCCTCCGATGTATGGTTCGCCGTCCTCGATGAACTTCCCGCCCTTGCCCTTCTCGCAGAGTTCGAGCCCCTCGTACTCCATGATCTCGGCGATGGTGAAGCAGTCGTGGACCTCGGCTATGTTCACGTCGTCCTTCGTGATCTTGGCGGTTTTCCAGGCCTCCCTTGCAGCCAGTTTAAGAGGAACCCACTCGGTTAAACTTGCTAGATTGTTGATGACGTTTCCTATGGCGCACTGCCCAGACCCAATAGGATACATAGGGGTGTCTGTATACTTTTTTGCGTCCTCGGCTGGAACCAGTATGATTCCAGCAGCCCCGTCCGACATGGGGCAACAGTCGAAGAGGTTGAGCGGCGGTGACACCACTGGAGATTTGAGGACGGCTTCAACCGTGACCTCCTTTTGAAAGTGCGCGATAGGGTTCATGGATGAGTAGTGGTGACTCTTCACGGAAACCAGCGCCATCTGCTCCTTCGTGGTGCCAAACTCGTACATGTGTCTTTGAGCTGTGACGGCAAAGAGTGGAGGGGCCGAAAAGCAGTTGACCCCATCCCACTCCCGATCCAACACGCACGCCATACTAGTCTGAGCCTCAGCCAAGTCCGGCGGATACATCTTCTCCACCCCGATGGCCACGGCTATGTCAGACATGCCCGTCGCGACACAGTTCCACGCGTACCTGATGGCTGCTTGACCGGACACGCAGGCGAGTTCCGTTCTTGCAAGAACCTTCCTGGGGGTTATACCAAGATATTCAGCGACCATCGAAGCAACATACGACAAAAACGCGAACCTCTCAGGCTCAGCCGCTCCGACAAAGACGGAGTCCACGTCCTTTGGCGACAGGTTCTCCACATCCTCAAACATGGCCTTCCCCGCTTCCTGCACCAAGTCTTTCCAGCTAGCCTCCCTTCGACCAGCCCTCGTGGCGCCTCCACCAACAACCGCAACTTCTCTCATGCAAATACCTCAAAACTATGGTTTTAAGACAAGCCATATAAAATGATATGGGTAAAAATCGGCAACAAAATGTTCTTTAAGCAGCCTTGAAGCTCGCCCTTTTTACTATTTTGGTTGAACCGCGGCTAACCCTAATTCGAAGGCTCGAAGATTTACATCTTTAAGTCTTTTCACTCGCTCCACGATGGCTTGTCGATAATCCTCGGTTTTCAAGGGAGTTAACCGAGTTCCTGCGAGCGCCCCTAACATCACCACGTTCATCACCGCGGGGTTTCCCGCCTCCAGGGCTAAATCCACTGCATTGAACGACCAAAAGTTTCTGCACATTTTCCCCACCATCTCGACCACCATGGCCACATCTGGGTATTCGAGGAGCCCCGACAACACCTCCGCGGGGTAAATCGGTCGAACGTTCATGACAACTGAGCTGTCTGGGTTGAGGTACTGGGAGCCGACCCGAAGGGTCTCCACCGGCTCAAATCCTAGGAGGATGTGGGCTTTTCGATAGGGCACGAGGGGCCCCAGCTTTTCCTCGGCGATTCTGATGTGGGACATAACAGCTCCGCCTCTTTGGGACGCGCCGAAAGTCTCTCCTACCGTAGCGTGGTAGCCCCTCCTTATGGCGGCCCAGGCAATGATCTGGGAGGAAAGAACGTTTCCTTGCCCCCCAACCCCAGCAACAATAATGTTTATGGGAAGCTTGTACACGGCGGTTAACCCTCCACCCTATAGATGGCTTTGTAGGGACATATGGTTGCGCACACTCCGCATCCATTGCAAAGCACGGCGTCGATTTTTGCTTTGTTCAAGGTTTTGTCCCAAACGCAGGCAGAACAAGCATATAATCGCGAGCAGATTCCACATGTCTCCCCTGCGCACTTGTCTTGGTCCACCACGTAGGCTGGAATCTTTACTCCTGCCCTTTCCATCTCCCTTCTGGCTATGAGGGTGCACTTTCTGCGAAAGATGATCACGTGGTTGCCGAGCATCGTGATGCATTCATAGACAGCCCTTATCGCCTTTTTCACATCGAAGGGGTCGATGATCCTCACGTCTTTGATCCCTATTCCTCTCACAATGTCCTCAATTTTCACCTTGGGCGCATCGTTGCCCACGGCGTTGAAGCCGGTCCCAGGGTGGGGTTGAAATCCGGTCATGGCCGTTGCGTCGTTGTCTAAGACGCACACGGTGACGTTGGAGTTGTTATAGACGATGTTTATTAAGGCTGGTATGCAAGCGTGATAGAACGTGGAGTCCCCCATAACTGCTATCACCGGCTCATCCAAACCGAACTTGTGGAGTTGTCCGAACCCACTGGCTAAGCCCACACCCGCACCCATGCAGTGCACCGACTTTACAAGTCCGTGGTAAAACACGCCTATGGTATAGCAGCCTATGTCGCCGGTTACGAACCCCTTGTTTTTGTTTCGTCGTATGGCTTGCATGATGCTCCAATAGGAGGCTATGTGTGGACAGCCTGGACACAAGGTGATGATCCTTCGTGGGGCCACCGAGCCAAACTTTGTGACCTCTTCCCTATACTCGTCTGGAACTGGACTGTAATGCAGATTCATTATTCGGGAGATTGCGTGAATTACCGTATCGGGGTCCAGTTCTCCCCATGCCGGAATGTGCCCGGTCCGTTTGCCGTAAAACTTCGGTATTTCACCCGATCTCATATCCGCCGCCATGCTTTTGATGCCTTCTTCAAGGTAGGGATCAATTTCTTCAATGAACAGCACTTCATTGGTGAGCCTCAAATGCTTATTAATTAGTTGTGTTGGCAGTGGATAGATCGTTGCCAGCCTAAGAACTCCGACCTTTTCCAAGCCTTGGATTTTGATTGCCTCTCCTGCGTAATTCCATCCGATTCCCGAGGTTATGATGAGTAGGGATGGAACGTCTGGGCCCTCGTATAGGTTCCAAGGAGAAGCCTCAAAGGCTATGCGAATCTCATCTAGCTTCTTATGCAGCGTTTCGTGCTTGAGGTGGGGTCTCGGTAGGTTGTGAAATACTCGTTCACGATCAAAAACCGCCTTCCTCTCCAGCTTCTTTATCTGCCCGAGTTTGACATCTCCTCGGCTGTGTCCAAGCCTCGTGGTTTCACGGATCAACACCGGCGTACTAAACCTCTCTGAAAGCTCAAAGGCGTAGGGCACGATGTCCTTGGCCTCTTGATGCGTGGAAGGTTCTAGTGTGGGAATGTCAGCGTATCTTCCGAGGGGTCTGCCGTCCTGTTCGTTGGTGGAACTGTGGGCGTAGGGGTCGTCCGCAACAACAATTACCAAACCACCCTTTCCACAGCCCGTGAAACTGAGGTTCATCAAAAAGTCTAAAATGACGTTGAGCCCATTCTGCTTCATCGAGGTTATCGCCCGCAAACCAGCCCAAGACGCTGCAGCCGCGGCTTCAACGGCAACCATCTCATTGGTGCTCCACTCAACGTGAAAACCAAAGTGTTTTGAGGCTGCTGCGAGGCTTTCCAAGATTTCCGACGAGGGGGTTCCGGGATATGCCGCGGCGAAGTGTACGCCAGCCTCGATGGCTCCCCGCGCTATGGCTTCATTGCCCAACAAGAGAACGATGTCTCCCTGCTTGCCTTGGATCAACTGCTCGGACATAGGGCAACACCTAGAACTACACAAATACCCATTTGGAGAAATAAATGCTTTGAAAAGGACGAAAGGAGCTACTTCACCATTTTACGTTTTAAAGCCTCTAATGCTCCCCCAGCCTCCATGACTTCTAGGAGAAAGTCGGGGAGTTTCGTTCCTTTGTAGGTTTCCCCAGTGGAAAGGTTTCTCACCTCTCCTAGCACGATGTTTACCTCAAGTTGCTGATTTTGCTTGACCCTCCTTGAAATGTCCTTGCACTCCATGAGGGGTAAACCGATGTTTATCGCGTTTCGAAAGAAGATTCTTGCGAAGGACTCCGCCACGACAGCACCCACCTTAAGGTGCTTAAGAAGCGCTGGGGCTATTTCCCTGCTAGACCCGCATCCAAAGTTCTTGCCCGCGACGATGATGTCCCCTGCTTTGACATCCTTAGCGAAGTTGGGGATGGCTTCCTCCAGCACGTGAGAGGCTAAGAGGTCCATGTCTCCGAGCGTGAGGTAGGGACCGGGGATGATCAGGTCGGTGTTGACGTCATCCCCAAGTTTCCAAACTCTACCCCTAACAACAAACTTCAACCTAGGCACCTCATTTTAGGCTTCTTGGATCCGTGATTTTTCCCTTCACTGCCGAAGCGGCCACGGTAGCTGGAGAGGCTAAATACACCTTTGCCTTAGGGCTTCCCATCCTCCCAACGAAGTTTCTGCTAACAGTTGCGATTGCCACCTCGTCTGAGGCGAGAACTCCCAACTGACCCCCTATGCATGGACCGCATGTGGGAGATTCCACTATCCCCCCTGCCTCCAAAATCGTTTCAATCAACCCCTCTCGTAATGCTTGTTTGAAGATTTCGTAGGATGCCGGTATAACGATTAATCTCACAGATTCTGCTACCTTTCTATTCTTTAATATGTTTGTTGTCACCCTCAAGTCTTCAAGCCTACCATTGGTGCATGAGCCTATGAAGGCCTGGTCTATGGGGGTTCCTTCCACCTCAGTGACGGAAACACTGTTAGAGGGGCTTGGAGGCTTGGCAACTTGAGACTCAAGATTGGACACGTCTAGGTTAGCCTCATTTACGTACTCCGCGTCAGGGTCAGCCTCCACTATTTTGAAGGGTCTGCTGGTCTTTGATTTCACGTAATCGATGGTTTTCTGGTCTGGGGGGATGATGGCCGCCTTTGCATCCGCCTCCAGGGACATGTTTGTGACGGTCATTCTGCCATCTATGCTAAGTTGCTTGATAGCGTCACCGTAGTATTCTAGGCATTTGTAGGAGGCTCCCCCTGCTCCGATGTCTTTGAGGACGCGCAGGATGATGTCCTTTCCCATTATCATAGGCGGTATGTTTCCCGTTATGGCGTATCGTATGGTCTCTGGCACCCTTAGCCACAGTTTTCCCGTGGCAAAAACGACGGTCATGTCTGTTGTTCCCACACCAGCGCCAAATGCACCGAAGGCACCATACGTCGTGGTGTGGCTGTCTGTTCCAAGAATGAGTTCGCCCGGACAAACGTGCCCCTTCTCAGGCATGATTTGGTGGCAGATTCCAGCCGTCATGTCATACCAGCGCCTTATTCCATACTTTTTCACGAAATTTCTGCAAATCTTGTGTTGTTCCGCGATTTCAATAGATGGTGCTGGAACCCAGTGGTCCAATAGGGCAACGATCCTGTCAGGGTCCCAAACCTTCTTAAGGCCTAGCTTTTTAAAAAGCTCAGCCACGCCTCCACGCACCCCAAGCATTTCATGCACCATAACTCGGTCGACTGTGGCATTAACGATCTCGCCAGGGTAAACCTCAACCTTGCCAGAATGATCCGCAAGGATTTTTTCAGCGATAGTCATGCCCATACGAACTACTCCCGTGCCGGTTACATCTCTGCTAGAAATAAGATACTACTGACGTTAGCTATATTAAAAATTGCCTTAATAGCGCCAATACACCTTAAAGACAAGGATAGAAGACTCTTGCTGAAAAGAGAGCCGCGGAAGAGCTACCTTGGATAACGCTATGCATAACCCTTATAGTCTTGAACGCTCTCATCGAGACGATAGTACTAAAATTGTGGAGGAGCCAAAGGTGCAGATAACGATTCCTTTGAACATAATCATTTTCTTCGGAGTTCCTTTTGTCTATGATGTTCTTCTCAAGCATAGGTCTCCGGTGGTTTGGGGGATAAGGACCGCTGGACTTAGGAGGTCTATCTTAGGCGGACTGGCCGTAACTTTCAGTATGTTCCCCATAGTGTACGTGATCTTCAGGGTTATCTTCCACTTCAGCACTAAGGAGTTCGTACAACCGGGAACTGTAGCTTACTACTTTTACATGCATTTTTCCTATCCACTCAACCTGATCTACTACTCTATCTGGACACTCTTTGTTATAGCTTCGGGCGAAGAGTTGTTCTTCAGGGGGTTTATTCACAACAAGCTGCAACAAAGGCTAACTTTTATTCAAGCAGCCCTCATAAGCTCAACCACTTTTACGGCGCTGCATGTCATATCAATCCTCCTGTTCCCACCTGCCATGATGCTGCCATACCTCGCCCTGCGCTTCATTACAGCATTCCTCTGGGCCTACATCCTTAACCGCACGAAGAACCTGACCGGCTGCTGGCTCTCTCACTCGATTTCAAACATTCTCGCAGCCATCTTCATCGGAATATTATAGGAGAAAAATAAGGAACGGCGTGCGCGTTAGAGGTAAAGCGGACCTACTGTGCCTCGGCGCAGATATACTTTTTCTCCTGCAGTTCCAGCGGGCAACCTCCGCCGCAGACCGTTAGTTGTGGGCATTCTGCGCATTTTTCCGGCGCGTATTCTCTGGCCCTTAGGCTTATGGAGAGTGGGTGGTTCCAGATTTTCTCCCAACTGTCTTTGAGGATGTTGCCGACGCTCTCAAAGTAGCTTTGACACGGATAAACTTCGCCGTCAGGTCCCACGCACATGTTCACCCTAGCAGCGGAGCAAGACTTGACCCCCAGTCCCAAACCTACAGGGTCCAATTGACAGTATTGGGTTGGAGTGTACCACATGAACTTCATCCCCAACTCGCGAGCCCTGTCCCGAATCTTGGGCAACAGCTCCTTTAGGGCGTCGATGGTGAGGGCGAACTCCCCGGCTACGGAAGGGGCGCTTCCCGAGTAGATTAAGCTGTTGCACCCAAAAACCTCTACTCCAAGCTCGTGTAGAAACTCCATGGTGTCTAGGAAAGTGTCTGCGTTGTGCGTGTTGAGGGTAGTATTAGTTGTGATGTAGATGGGTGTGGGGACCACGTTTTTGATCCCTTCCACCGTATCCCGCCAGCTTCCTTCTGTGGCGGTGATCAGGTCGTGTGTGGCGGGGTTATGGGATTCAAGGGTGATTTGCACAAAGTCTAGGCCCGCCTCGACAAGTTTCTGCACGTACTCCTTATCCTTTAACCGACGGCCATTGGTGATGAGACCTGTAACGATTCCCTTCTCCTGAGCATAGCGCAACAGCTCAGGCAAGTCTTCACGTAGAGTGGGTTCCCCACCGGTGAAGGTTAGCAGAAAAACGCCTACATGGTGCAGTCGGTCGATTATTTCTTTCCACTGGTCAGTGGTCAGTTCTGGCGTCTTGTGGGGTCCGCCAATGTAGCAGTGAAGGCAGTTGTTTTGGCATCTAAACGTCAGGGCTAAGTCCATCCGTATGGGAGCGGAAAGTTCTTGGGTGAAGGGCTCAGCCTGCTCCACATCAAGAAACGAGATGGGGCAGACCTCTTCTGTCTGAGCCAGCGTGCTGACCGTGTAAATAATTCTTTCATGGTCCTCGCGGGCTTTCTCCTTGTCAACTCGATAGATCCGGCGGATCTTCTTCACCGCCTCCCCTGTTGGCATGCCTTGCATGAAGAAGTAGGCGTGGGCCGCAGCTGTCTCGTTGAGGTACAAGACAGTGTTGGCGTTGATGACCAGCAGGCCGCTGCCGTTCGGCTCCACCCGTAGTTGGAGGGCCATACCTGTAAACTCTCCCTTTCCGCGGTATGTGTAGAGACCAGCGGGAACCCTTAGAACTCTACCGAAGATTCCCTTTGCTCGCTCAAGAACACCCGTTTTCATGCTTCCTCCCTCCAATTCTTCATCGGCACGGTTAACCCACTCCTCCTGACGCGCAAGCGCAGGCGCATGAAACGCAAGCACAAGCGCATGCACACGAGGCACATGCACAGGCGCAACTAGCCCTATGACTTGCTGGCGCCTTAGAAGTCTTTTCGGATGGGGGTGGTGCTGGGATTATGGCGTTGGTGAACTTTTCCATGTTAGTAACGACGTTGTTGGCGGTTTTTTCGACGGCCGTGGCGATGTTGTTAGCGAATTCCGCTCCCGGGATACTGCTGGGTTCTGTGGGGCGGGTGGTGGGGCTGGGCTTGTAGGTGGGATGAGGATGGTAGTATCCATAACCGTATCCGTACCACCACCAGTCCGGTTGGGGCTCAAAGGCTTTGTCGCGGAAGACTGTTTGGGTTCGGGACTGGAGGTTCTCGTCCAGGAGCAGCCACAAGAGGTTTTCGTCGTACGCCTTAGAAGCAAGTTCCGGGGTTCCGGCTTGCTCCACATGCCCCCATGCCTCCGCAACGATCTTCCTGTAGTATTCCACGGTGTCCTTTCGGCAGTATCCATGGAGCTTGCCTTCCACAGTATCACGTAGAAGCATGACGGTCTTTGCGAGTTTCTCTTCGCTGAGGGATCCGTCTGCTTTTATCGCTTCGAGGAAGCTTTTTTCGTAATAATGGAGAGGTGTTTCAGGATTTCCCGTTTTGTCTTGGAAGGGTTCCATAACCTCGAGTTTTAGGGCTGGAGTTGTGGCGGTTACCCAAACAGCTTTCTTCATTAGCAAGCTGTACAGGATCTCGGTCACGATCTTGGTGGGAGGGAACTCAAGAACATGGGAGGCCTCCACTGCGGTTAGCCCACGCCTTATTCCAAGGGTTTCCATGCGCAGGAGAGGTCTCGCGTACGCCCATTTTTTCCTTCCCCGATAAATCACAAGGCCAAAAATACCAACGAAGACAGCGAAAAAGGAGATGACAGGCCAATTTTCTGGGAGAAACACGGTGAGGAACCAATCTAGACCTTTCTTTGGTTTTTCGTAGTGCTGGACGTACTCTTTTGGGAAGGAAACTCCACACGGAAACTTTTCATCCGGACTTATATCTCGCCTTTCCCAGTACAACACGAGCCTGTTGTCTTCAATGTACGCGTTGTCCCAGTTCGGGGTACACTTAACATCTTCTTTACTTACGCCTTGAGGTAACACGACTAGAACCCGGAGTTCACGCACCTCTACGCTCCACCACACTGGGATGAACTGCATCCCCACGTTACCCGGGTTTTGTTCGTCTTCCCAGATCATGTGTCCCACGTTTGTTGTGACGTTAAAACGAACGCTCTCCCCGGTGTCGATGGGTGCGCTTAAGAGGACGCGGGCCGCGAAGTTGCTGTCCTCACTCACGTCCTCCACTTGTAGGCTGTAGCCGTTTTCGTCCACGGCTCTCCCAATGGTGAAGTCGCCGGTGGGCTGGCCGACGTTCACGTAACGAATCTTGCCCTGATCGCAGGAGATTTCTATGTCATAGAGTAGGTCGATGGTTCCGTCCTGGTTGATCCATATCTTAGCCCACTCGTGGTCTAGATGGTATTGGATCTCCGATGCTCTAACGGTGGATGTCTTCAAGACGAAGGGAATAGTGAGCAGAACTATTGCAAAGAGAAGCGCGGCACGTATCAGTGGTCTTTTGGCTACCATTTAGGTTCCTCGGTTACCTCGAAGATGTGTCCGCAGTAGGAGCATCTGATCGACGGCACGCCCTGCACGACCTTGATTTGGTTTACATCTAGGGCAGCTGAGCAGTTCGGACACTTCAACACCTGAACCTTAACCTGCCCCGGCACCTCAAGCCTTTGTGTAATCTGCATGGGCTGTTGCTTCCGTATATAGTAGAGGATTCCGAAACCCGTCAGGAAAAGGAGCGCGCTGACGACTAACCTCGTCGGCGCGTAAACGGAAGCTAGGGCGAAAATGACGCCGAAGATCAAGAGGGCCACAGATGAGACGTATCCAATAATCACCTTCACATTCAGCGCACCTTGCCCTCCAAGATTTTGTACAAGACCCTTTGATAAAGAAAGATTTCGTTGAAATATCTTTTTCTATTTATATGAAGGAACTGTTTTAAGAAGGTTTGTCCCATAAGTATGAGGGGAGGCAGATGATAAGGTCAGTTTAGCTGACCTTTACCTAAGTGGTTTCTAGTAGAACCCCAGCTCCGAGGTGGGGAGCTATACAAGTACCAAGAAGAAAGGGAGAGGTGAAGAAGTGAAGTACATAGCGTTTTTAGAGATATGTCCTGAGGTAATGGATAAAGCAATCGAAACACATGAGAAGAGGATGTCAAGCAAACGCGCAGTAAAAACACTGTTTCCCCCGCATATGATAGCCAAAACATCCACCGGCTTTTTAGAGTTCGTGATATTCGAGTCAGAGGATGAATCTGAAATAGCGGAGTATGTAGCAGCCTACACGCGGGTGGGCGTTAAGATGAAGGTCTACCCGATTACTGAGACTTCAAAGACTCTTGAAATCTGGGAAAAACTGAAGAAATAGCTTGATTGAATCATCCTTTCTAAGCTGGTTGAGCGAAACATTTTCCCTTAAAACCCTCAAACCCCACCGAAATACTTGCCTCAAGGGTTTTCGTCATCGCAAACCATGCTAAGACTTTTTATTAATGACCAATTTTCGAGTGTAGATGGTTTTGTACTTGCTGCAGTCGGCTAAGAGGCAGGTTTTGCACACTTCGCTGGCTTCATCGAAAGAGGCTGGCTCGAGGCGAACTTCATATCCCAGCGACTTATAGAGCTCCACAGCCTCGCTCAAGCGGGGCTCATCGGTGGTGAACTGCTTAGTCCAGCCCTCCCGCTTCAACTTTTCCTCTCTACGCTTACCACCGGAACAAGGTGAACTCAAGCTACCATCACCATCGTTGCTAATATAGCTCCTCTTCGACCCCCACGTTCTGCTCCGGAAGCCTCCCATACCTTTTAAGGAAACGCTGAAGGAGCTCGCTCTCCCTCATGGTGAACATCTTAGCCTCCTCATACAAGAAGTATCTGGCTTTCGGGTTAGTGGCTAACTGCTCTTCCAACTCTTTTCGAAGGTGGATGGTTCCCTTTATGTAGATCACCATCTTGTTCTCGTCGAGCAGTTGGTACACGCCTTCCGTCTCTGGAACCCTTTCTATGTTTTCGGCTTCAAACTTCAGCCACTTTTCCGGAGGCAGAGGCGGCTGCGAAATCTGCAATCTTAGGTCGCAGCGCAAACATCGTCTCGCCTCCTCCACCGCCATCATCTCGTCAAAGCCTTGCTCCACCTCAGCGAAGTTCCCCCGACGCTTCTCCACAGGAAGACTCGGCATTTCAACGCGACGCCTATAGGGAAAATCTTCCTCTCGTCCAAGCCATGGGCTCGACTCTTCGGGAATAACAAGCTTCTCATCAATATTTCCACCTCCGCCTAAGTACCTATCTATGGCCACGGTCGCCTTCTTAGCCGAAGCCACAGCCTCCACAATGGATGTCGGCCCAGTAACGATGTCGCCACACGCGAACACGCCTGGGACGCCCGTCTCCAACGTAGAGTCGTTTACCCTTATGGTTCCAAGCTCAGAAATTTGCATAGAGCTAGGGGTAAGCCATGACAGGTCTGATGCTTGTCCTATGGCGAAGATCACCATGTCGGCCTCCACGGTTTTCGTCACCGACTCGTCGAAGGATGGGTTAAACTTGCCCTCTTGATCGAATACCGATACGCAGCGGATGAGCTCTGCGCCCGCAACCCTTCCACCAGCCCCTAAGATCTTCTTAATTCCCCAAGAGGTGTGGATAGCAACGCCTTCCTCTGAGGCTTGTTGAACCTCCCACGGGAAAGCGGGCATCTCCTCCCTCGCCTCTAAGCAAGCCACCTGAACCTGTTTGGCGCCTAGCCTAAGGGCCGTCAAGGCTGTGTCCATGGCCACGTTTCCGCCGCCAACCACCAAAACCCTCTCTCCCACCTTCACCTCCTTTCCAAGCCTGAAGTCTCTCAGGAAGTCTAAGCCTCCCAGAACTCCTTCTAGGTCAAAGCCTTCCACCTTTAGCACCCTACTTATTTGTAGGCCCGTAGCTATGAGGATAGCGTCGTAGCCCTCATCCTTAAGACGGTGAATGTTCAGGCTTTTTTTAATCGGGGTGTTCGTCTTAACCTCCACACCAAGCCTAGCTATTTCCTCTAAATCCTTTTGGAGAGCCTCCTGAGGCAAGCGGAACTCCTGGATGCCGTACCGCATCATTCCCCCAAGCTCGGGCAAGGCTTCAAGTATGGTTACGGAGTGGCCAAGTTTAGCTAGATAGTAGGCGGCGGTGAGCCCAGCTGGACCTGAGCCGATGATGACTACACGCTTCCCGGTTAGAGGAACAATGCTGACTCTCGCCCTCCAAATTTCTTTGTCATGCTCCATAGCGAAGCGCTTCAAGGCGCATATGGAGACGGCTTCGTCAATCTGTACCCGTCGGCACCCGGTTTCGCAGGGTCGGGCGCAGGCATGACCCAGGGCCGATGGTAGGGGCACCTTCTCCCTCACCACCGCTGCAGCCTCGCTGTATCGCCCTTGAGCTATGAGATAGGTGTATCTGGGGACGTCGATGCCAGCTGGGCACGCGTACTTACAAGGGACCAACCAGACCTCCCGCTCACCCGCCTTAACCTCCTTATCCATTAGGGCTCCGGTGGGACAAACCTCTACGCAAGCGCCGCAAAACTTGCAGGCCGATTCCTTAAGCGTGGCCCCGAGGCTGCCCACGAAAACCTCGCCGTTACGGTAGACGAAGCCCAGCGCTTTTACGCCCCGTAGGTCTTGACAAGCCCTCACACAGCGGGTGCAGTTGATGCACAGGTTGTAGTCGCGCATGAAGAGAGGCTCGTCCTTTACGACTGGTAGGTTCCCGGGCATGTAGCGCGGCGTGTCCTGTCGGATCCCTATGTACTCCGCAACCCTTTCTAGCTCGCAGTTTCCAAGCTTGGGGCAGCAGCGCTCGGCAACGGGCACATTAGTTGGGCAAGGCTCTCGGGTACAGCCCTCCTTTTGATCGCAGATGAGGCAGGCATGGGGGTGCTTAGCAAGAATGAGCATCAGCTTTTCTCGCCTAGCTTCACGAACCCGCTCCGTATCCGTATAAACCCTCATTCCATCCGCAACTATTGTGTCGCAAGCGCGAATTAGGTCTTGTTGTCCCTCCATCTCCACTAGACACAAGTTGCAGCCTTCAAACCCCTTTTCAGGCTCATCGCCCACCACTTGTTCGCCACCTCGATAAATTGTGGTGGTGGCCTTCGCCTTGCTTGGGGGCGGTAGGTCCGGATGATAGCAGAGGGATGGGATGTAGATTTCATTTCTCTTAGCCTCCTCCAATATTGATGATCCCTTCATCGCCTTAACTTCGATGTCGTTGATGAACATGGTGACGGTATCCATGAAGATCAGCTCCACAGACCTAAAACGGGGAAGGGCTGGTTTACCAAGAGTGGGTTATAGCCTTAGGTTCACAAACCAGCACGCAATGCAGCCTTCTCTCCCCACTAACTGGCTTGCAGGAAGCGCAGGAGTACTTAATCTTCTTGCGGTGTTCCTCCGTCACCGCCGCCATGGTGCCTCCTTCTATATCGAACTCGTTGAGCACCAATTCAAGAACGCCATAGGGGCACGCCTCTACACACTTTCCGCAACCATTACACTTGTCCGTGTCTATAACAATGAAGTAGTCGCCGGACCCATCCTTGTAGCCGTAGTGCGCCAGCATACTGATCCACTCCCGTTCAGCTTTAGCGAAGACCGAGCTCCTTCTCATAGAGAGCCTTAGCGAAGAGCGCAGCCCCCATGGCTCCAGCCAAAATAGGGTCCATTTTTGGAGTTAAGGGTTTAATTCCCAGTATCCTTTCAAGCCTTTGAACTACACCAGCGTTCTTGGCGACACCGCCAGTGGTCACGAAGTCCTTCTCGATGCCCACGCGCGTGAGCAGGTCAACGATTCTGTCGGCCATGGCGGCGTGATAGGCGGCCGCAACTCTTTCCTTGGGCCATCCTTGGCGCAATAGAGCCAGCGACTCGGCTTTAGCGAAGATGACGCACGTGTTGCTCACCGGCGGTGGTTCTTGGTCAACGCTGAGAGACACCTTGCCTAGGTCCTCAATGAGGACGCCTACGAGGTCGGCGAAGATCTCTAAGCCTCTGCCGGTTCCAGCCGCGCACTTGTCGTTCATCAAGAAGGAAAGCACTCTGCCCTTATCGTCGCATCGAATGGCTTTGCAGTCTTGCCCACCTATGTCTAGCACGGTTCTGACCGTGGGGCCGTATATGTAGTGGGCACCTCTAGCGTGGCAGGCGATTTCCGTTATGGTTCTCTTGGCAAAGGGCACGTTTACCCTTCCATAGCCGGTTCCCACAATGTACTGTATATTATTGATGCCCAGGCCTGTGCCTTCTAGGGCCCATCCGGTTACTTTAACGGCGGTCTCCTCACTACTTCCACCCGTCCTCATGACAGAGTAGGCGTAGAGTTCCCCATCCGCCATGATCACGGCTTTGCTACCCACCGAACCCACATCTACGCCGGCAGTTATGATCTTGGCGCCTCGCCACTCCATCCTCGGCACAGTGCGTCTGTACTCGGGCCATTTCCAATACTCTTGGATTTTTTCTTCGGGCATCTTCCTCACTTCCCAGCCCCAGTCGCTATTAGAGCAGCTCCTAGGGAGCCTACGTATTCTGGAAACTCAGGGACTATTATTTTGGTGTTAAGCTCCTTTTCTAAGGGCGGTAAGAACCCCGTGTTCAGGGCGACCCCGCCCATTAACATGACATCCTTTTCTACTCCAACTCTGAGCACCATGGCGCCGATTCTGCTTGCCATGGCATCGTGTATGGCTTTGGATATGTCTTCCTTTGCCACCTTGGAGTGGATGAGGGTCACAACCTCTGACTCAGCGAATACACAGCACTGGGCGTTCATGGGCACGACTTTCGTTGACTTGAGTGCCAATGGACCCATATCTTCAAGCCTAACTTCCAGCGCCCTAGCCATTGCTTCCACAAAGGTTCCGGCGCCAGCAGCGCATCTCTCATTTATCACAAAGTCCCTGACCTTGCCGCCTTCACCCACTTTAACCCCTCTCCCCTCCTCAGCTCCCACATCTATAACAGTTTTCACTGTTGGAATCACGTGGAATGCCCCTGCGGCATCAGCTATCACCACGGAAACTGTTTCGTCAGCGTTTATCGGTGGTTTGTTTAGAACCACATCCTTGCCCATGCCTGTGGCTACGACTTTCTCGACATCACTTCGCGAGACTCCAGCGTTCTTAAGGGCAGCCTCAAAGACGTCAGTGGCGGCCTTCAGAACGTCAAACCCAACAAGGCCTTTAGATCTTCCTAAGACTTTCCCTTCGCTTAGGACGACGACCTTAGCAAACTTGGCCCCCACATCTACGCCAGCGGTTAACACACAACTCCCTCCATTACTCCTTCAATTTCCTTAAGCCCATGCTCTCAAAAAACGCGGTCAATCGAGCCAATGTCCCTGGATAGTCAAACTCTCTTTCATCCCCCATGTTTCCTTCGAAGGTAAAAACTGGTATGCCCATTTCCATTAAGCCGAGGCGGTTTTCTGCTATATGCACACTTAACCCTTCGCAACCACGGTTGTAGTGCAGCAACACGGCATCAACCTTCCATTGCTTCACGATGCCACTGATCATTTCGGTTTTTAGTTCGGGTTTATAAAAGTGGGCCCACTCCGGCCTATTCAGCGTCCACTCAACTATTGCCCGTAAGGCCTCCTCTCTAGCCTGAGGCCTCTTCGGTGGCAGAGGTTTTGGGATCCATATGCCGTCTGGCGTGTACTCCCACATTCCTACTAGGCCATAGCTATATAAGGAGCCTAGGGACACGACGCCATACTTCTCCATCTCCCTGAAAATCGCTAGGAAGCCCCAAGGAGGTTGAGTGTCGGTTATCACCCTGAACCGCTCGTATGGCACGGCGGCTATGCCCCTCTTCACTCTATCTTCGACTTCAGCCTTCAGCGCTTCGTAGAAGGCAACGCATTCGGGACTGTGTTTCATGAGGGTTCCCATCACGTATAGTGAGTATATGCTTTTTTCGTCCAGCGGTGCTGGACTAGCTTGATTTAGGGCGCAGATTTCAGCCCAGAGAGATGTGGACCTTATCTCGTTCCAGACAGCCTCGCAGAGAAGCTCGTCGTTATATTTTCTCCCTGTGACCTCCTCCAACCAGTCGATTCCGTCGTTCAGTTGCTGGACGATGTAGTTTACCTTATATTCTTCCAGAGGCTTTAGGTCGTAACCCACTGAAACGTCTACACAGTACATGGGAACCTCCTTTCCCCTCTTTTTTTCCAGCCACCTGTCTATCTGATGCCACTTACCATGACTGCAACAAATGTGGTCTTGCCATATGAAGTCAGGCGAGGGAAACCCTTCGACAATGGTTCCATCAGCCAATATGTACTTGTCAAGCAGGATCGAACCCCAATAGTTTCTCATGTACGCGCAAAGAGTGCGTGGAAAGCCTGCCGCCTCTGTTGCGTCGTGACACCGCGTTGCGAAGTCCTTAAAGAAGGCTACCGTTGCTCCATAGGGCTCGCTGGTTATGCAGTAAACATCCTCGCCGAGTCCAGCCGGTATGGAGCTAAAGGACCAGGCTCCACCCGCCCAGCGCAAGCCTCCTCTTTCATGCGCGGTTAAGTAGCCTTCATAGTATTTTCTCCGTAAGTTCTTGGCTTCATTCCAACTTTTCAAGAGTTCCGTGGGATATTCCTTGATTTCCTCTGTCATTTTCCTTCACCCATAATTCAGAACAACTCACCTAGCCCAGTCAACGTTTCTAGGAAGGCTTCAACGCGAGTTCTAAACTGGCCCCAAGGCACTGTTACATCGAACTCCAATGGGTACGTGGGCACATCGATAGCCTTTAAGGCCTCCCTCAGCGTCGGGATTTCAATTCCGTGAGGGTCGCAGAACTTATTTTGTATTACGAGAGCCCCTTGAACCCTGAATTGTTCGGCAAGGTTAACGGCGTGCTTGATTCTGGTGAACTCGGGCCAGTCTTTGCTTGGGCACGGCACCCTACGCACGTAACGCTGCGCTATGGCCATAAGCCTATCCTCCTGCGGATGAACGTTATCCCAGAAATACCTTGTTCCAGTACAATGCTCGTCGATGACGAAGGTTGCGCCTAGATTTTCCACGTTTTTCATAAAGATTCTATCGTCATCCTCGCTGCCGACGATCATCAATCGGACGCCGGGGTCGCGTTCAAGCCTTCGTTGAGGGATTTCTTCTAGTAATTGTTCTAAAAGTTGGCTGTGCTCCTCCTTGTCTACCATTTGGCTGGAGAGCACCATTTCCATGGCCTCAAGGCCCGTCAGCTTAGGAGGGTTCAGCTTTCTATAGTCGCAGACTCTCCGCATCAACTCTCTGTTTCTGTTGAGAATTCGTATTCCCCTATCCAGATCCTCGTTAGTGATGGTTTTTCCGGTCCAATCTTCGATGGATTGCTTAAATTTAGCCAGCTCATGTGCTAGGTACGGGACAGCTCGAGGCGTCTGAACTCCGTGGGGCACGTATATGTAGTAGGCGTAGTCGATGGGTATGTGGAGACGCCAAGCGTTGAAGGCTTGCCGCAAATGCAGGCAGGACTGACCTTCCACGATCCCGTCTAGGTAGCTGAACCTACCCTTTAAGCCTTGGGCTAGGCAGTCGCGGCAGAGGTGGCAGTACATGGCGAAGATGTAGGGCTCAGTGACGGTTGGGGGCTCGTGACTACCAAGAATTCTAACCGGCAGTAGGTTGGTGGCGTAGAGGATTTCCTCCGGCACATACGTACAAAAGTATCCCACAACCCCATTCTTGGTTCTTTCCTTCCAAGCTTTGGCATATTCGTGTCGGCTGTCTATCCATTCCCTAAACTTTTCGAATATCTCTTCAACCAAGCGAAGCCCTCAAAATATTACATATATAACTAAAAACTTAAATATATAAAAATATCTTCTTTTCTATTTCAGGAAACGGTAATTTCGTTCAGTAGGTAGCTTGAATGTTGGGTCAGAGAGGCCAATAGTAAACGCTATATTAGGCTGATGAACACCATAAAACTGTGGGAGGTTTTAATTTGAATCCCATTTTCAAAAACATCCTTTATGAAAGCATGGATGGCGTTGCAAAAATCACCATAAACAGACCTCCACTTAACATCTTGGATATAGAAACCCTAAGGGAACTGAACAAGGCGCTTAAAGACATTAAGGAAGATGACGGCATAAGCGTGGTGATTTTGAAAGGTGCGGGAGACCGCGCATTCTCAGCAGGTGTTGACATCAAAGACCATATGCCAGAGAAGGTTGAAGAACTTCTCGAAGCCTTTCACGAGGTATTCTACTCGCTATTCGACTTAGACAGACCAACCATAGCAGTGGTGGATGGTTACGCTTTAGGTGGAGGCTGCGAACTTGCAGCAGCCTGCGACATAGTTATAGCTTCTGAAAAGTCAATGTTTGGGCAGCCAGAAATTAACGCTGGAGTTTTACCACCGCCAGCCACAGTCTTGTTCCCTAAGCTAATCGGAAGGAGAAAAACTTTCGAGCTAGTTCTAACTGGGGACAGAATTGACGCCAAGGAAGCTGAAAAAATAGGACTTGTAAACAGGGTTGTTCCAGCGGAAAAGTTGGATGAAACGGTGAATGAGCTGGTTAGGAAGTTGAGAGAGAAAAGCCCGATTGTGCTCAGGTTGAATAGAAAGGCAATATACAGTGGTTTAGACCCGGATTTCAGAGAAGCGTTAGCAAAGGTCACTGACTTATATTTGGGACAACTCATGAAAACTCAAGACGCTGTAGAAGGGTTAAAGGCGTTTCTTGAGAAAAGAAAGCCGGAATGGAAAGGAAAATGATTCTGCGGCTGTGAGCGAGCGTGGACATTTTGTTTACAAGGCGGCTGCCGAGGCTTTAATTTCTTTCACATGCCCTACGGATAGGAGGCTGGCGTCAGCACTCGGTTCATAGCGTCGTCGGCTATGGCTACGGCGTATCCGGCGATCCTTCTGAGGTCGCGGGCGATCATGCCTAAGATGACTGCGGTGTCCATGTCCCTTGTCTTCTCCATAATCTTGGTTAGCAACATTTTCTCCTTTATTCTCACACCGTCCATCTTACCCATAGTTATTATGGCAAGTTTGACATTTTTCTCCAGATATGCTCGAACAGCCTTTTCCTGCATTTCGTAAGCAATCTCAGACATACTACCGATCACGTCCAAAATCTCTTGATCGATTTCTATTTCATGTCGAAGGTCGAGAACGTGTCTGGCTATAGAGGACGAGTGGTAAACCAGTCTATTGAGGTCGCGGGCGATCAAAGCAAAGGTGATGCATTCTTGACAGTTTCTTACCCCAATCTTCTTCGCGATGGACCTACTTAGGCTGGCGAGGGCTATCTGCCTTATCGTTGTTCGGTAGTGCCTCAAGGCTTCTTTGCTTCTTTCCATCACCTCCGCGGCAAGCGGGAGGTTATGTTCAAGCATGGATTTCACTGCATCTTTTTGTAGATGGAGGGAAAACGAGGAGGTTTTCTCTATGAGGGATTCCAAGGAGAAGACGGCGGGGTCGATCAAAACGTGGAAGCTCAATTTGTCAGCCTCCTCTTCGGCTACCTCAACGCCGGGTAACTCCATGCGAAGAAGTTTAAGCCTTTTCTTATGGTCTGCCGGAATCATGTCCTTTGAAACGATGGTAATCTTGTTGCTTCCCTGCATATAATACGTGCCAACGCAGTACTCGAGGGCCCTTAAGTTAGGATAATCTTCGAGCATTAATTTCACTTCAAAACGTTTTTCAAAGGGCATCGTTACGGGATAAATTCTTAATGATCCATCTTCTTCTTCCATCACGGCTATTTGCTCTCCACTCCTCAACTTCCTTTTTTCCACCCAACGCTTAGGGAGCGTCAAGGTGAAGCTGCCTCCCTTGATTTTTTGTAGCTTCCTAATCTCCATTTGTATCCCCCGACTGCATGATTCAATTACATAAGAATGTCAGATATATAAGTTATATAAAAAACTCTTTCGTAATATTTCCGGGCGCGCGCAACCGATCATGATACCCGTGTTTTACAGCTTTTCATTTCCCGCTAGGGCTTTCTGATGGTTATGAGACCGCGGGAATGAACTCCGCACCCGCGAGTAAAAGTTGTCTGTCCTACACCTACCACAGCCACCCTTCTCTTCATGCTATGACCTCACTCTAATTTACTGCCGCACTTTCCGCAGTAACCAAAATCCTCGGGCAGATTCTCCGCACCACACTTCGGACACTTTTTGGTTGGTGGACCCCACAAGAAGTCGTATTTCCCCTCTTTGATGAGCTTCCTGATCCAGTCGTATCTCGCCTTTCTCTTATCTTTGAAGGCCCATAATCCCTCAAAGCATTCTAGTCCACCGGTTTTAAAGGTGAACCACTCGCGTGCGTGCTGGGCTGTCAATGACCATATAGCGTCCTTCCAGACGTTGAGATGGGTCTTTGCATATCTGAGGGAAATGGGCATCTTCTCTAACAACACTTTGCATAGCTTCTCAACTGCGTCATCCAGTTTTTCATAGGGGGCAACCTCGTTTACCAGTCCCCATTCCAACGCTGTTTTGGCATCTACTACTTCGGTTGTGAGAAGCATCCAAGCTGCCCTCCTCAAACCAATCATTATGGGAAGCCACTGGGAAGCTCCGCCAATGGAAGTCATCCCCACCCTCGGTCCTGGCTGCAGAAACCTAGCGTGTTCAGCCGCTATCGACAGATCGCATGCGCAGTGGATTTCGTTGCCACCGCCCGCAACCACACCATTCACCCGCGCGATCACAAGCTTTCCACACGATCTCAGAAGCCAAAGCATACGATCATAGCTATCCCACCACTTGTAGAAATCGCTTGGCTTTCGTGTGTATTTCGTCGCATATTCTTCGACGTCTCCGCCTGTGCAAAATCCTCTGTCTCCCACCCCGGTGAAAACTATCAGCTGGATGGAATCGTCCCACATGGCATCCTCAAGCGCTTGACATATTTCCCTTAGGGTGGTCAAAGTGTATGCATTTAATGACTGGGGTCGATTTATAAGGAGCCTGGCAACGTAGTCGCGCCACGGCTTTTCATAAATTATTTCCTTAAACTCTTGCTCAGCCACTCTCGATCACCAACTAGAATCTACTGATTTTAGGCGATTTGCTTTTAAACACTTTTCTCCAGCCATGGAAATGGCTTTAGAATCACCTATACGCTAACAAACAATAACATAATAAAAGATCAGCAGAACAAGGTTGCTTTCCCTTCTTAAAAAATGTTAACGTTAGTTTTAATATGAAGCGGTTATAATTAAAATCCAAGGAAGGTTATGGCACGATTTTTAAGTTTCTCATGAGGTAGTTAACAGAAGAATGACAAACGCAAAAGATGGGATCACCAAGAAAATTCAGCAAATCGTTGGCTCGAAGCGGATTCTAACAAGCCCTGAAGATCTTTATGTTTACTCCTTTGAAACCATTTTTGAAGAACCGGCATATTCGAACTTTGATCTGGTGGTCAAAGCCACATCAGAAGACGAGATTGCTCAGATAGAGAAATTGGCAGAGGAGGAGTTCGTTGTTCTTCGAAGGAGAAGAAACGCTGATCCTCACGAGCTCGAAAAGATGAAAAAATATGGAGGCATCCTTTTAGACACTGGGCTTCCCCCAGACATCACCGCCTTTGACAAGAGGCACGATGAAAGAGCTAAGGAGACCAAAGAGATTAGGCAGAAGCTAAATGAGACATTGCGTAGCGTTGAGAGGACCCCCAAGGACCTAGCCTCCGTCATAGAGGCGCTGTTCCTAGACAAGATGATTCTCCAGTGCAAGGAATGCAAAATTTGCACCGGATACTGCACCGTATCACAGCCATTCAATCACGTGGAAACCTGGTCCGCGAAGGGAAGATACCTCCTAACGAGAGGTTTCATGAGAGGCGACCTCCAACAATCCAGGAACCTAGCCGACATTTTTTATTCCTGCACCCTCTGCGGGTTGTGCTACACCCAGTGCATTCGGGATCAGCGCCTTCAGGAGGCGATACTGAAAGCTCGCGGCAAAATGGCTGAAACTGGTTTGGCCCCCGAACCCACACAAGCCACCCTCAAAAACGTCCTAAAGCATGGAAATCCAATGGGATCGCCGATGAACCTACGCCTAAGGTGGATGAAAAAGCTACCAAAAAATTTCGTAAAGGAGAAGGCTGATGTCCTATATTGGGTTGGGTGCAATACGGCACTACGCTCGGGCGTGCGAGCCACAGCCCTAGCCACGCTTGATGTGCTGAAGAAGGCTGATGTTGGGGTTATGACCTTAGACGAGAAAGAGGGGTGCTGTGGAATCCCCATAATATTTGGAGGCTTCTTTGACGACGCGAAAAGAAACGCCGAAGAGGTTGTGAAAACAATCGAAGCGGCTGGTGTAGAAACGCTCGTAACTTCTTGCTCCGGTTGTTACGAGACCTTCATCAATTTCTACCCAAAGACCCTGGGAGTTGAAATGCCTTGCGAAGTGCTGCACACCTCACGACTGGTAGACCGCTTAGTAGAGGATGGTATGTTAGAACCCAACAGCTTAGAGATGAGGGTTTCCTATCATGACCCCTGTGGGCTGGGCAGACATTGCGGGGTCTACGATCCACCACGCAACGTACTGAGGTCCATTCCGGGTTTACGGCTTGTTGATCCCGTCTACAGCAGGGAGCGCTCAAGGTGTTGTGGTGGGGGTGGAGGGTTCTGGGAACTCAACAGCGGAGCCAGCATGAGCCTTGCCCACGCAAGGATTACAGAAGACATCATACCCTTACACGTGGATGCTCTCGCGGTCACGTGTCCACTCTGCTACACAAATTTCCTGTACACTTCAATTAGGCACTCAATCGGGATAAAGATCTACGACATAATGGAGATCATGGAGATGGCATTGAGAAAGAAGAATTAAATTGGTCCTCTAATTCCGTAACTAAGTCAAGTTGGAGCCAACAGCTTTTTCATCAGCTCTGAAAACCTCTCCGCAGCAGCACGCTGCTTCATGAGGCTTAAGGACGTGGCTGGAACGTATTGTAGGGCTTCTGGGTCGCAGAATTTGACGCACACGGGATCACCCTCGCAGAGGTTACATTTAATCAATTTTCCCCGTTTAACGTTGATTCCGATTCCTCCAAAGGGGCAGAACACCGCGCAAATTCTGCATCCCACACACTTATCATAGTCAATCAATAAAGCTCCTGTTCTATTGTCTCGCTTAATGGAGTTTGTGGGACAAACCGTCTCGCATATGGGGGAGTCGCACTGTTGGCAAACCATGGGGATGTAAACGCCTGACGTCATCCACTTCACGATGTGGATTCTTGACACCGCCGGATTACACACTTCCTCTTGTTTGATGGAGCAAGCTATCTCACAAAGCTTACAGCCAGTACACTTTTCAGGGTCCACCAACAAAATCATTCGCATAGGTTTCCTCACCACATTTCTCATAGAAGATGAGAGGGCTCTTTATCGAGGCTCAGTTTCTTCAACGTCTCCCCTGTGGGTAGACCATTCTCGTCCCACCCGTGGAACTCATAGTATTCGGCCAGCATTTTTTCAAATTTTTCCCGGTCAATTTTCTTGCCCCTTGCAATGGGGAGTCCAAGAGGGGTTGGTTCTTTGAAGAAACGTTCGGGTAGGGTGTCATCCTTTCTCGAAAATCCCTCCCTGATGTTAAACATCCTCTCCATAGTGTAGATTCTCTCTCCAACGACCATCAGCTCTTCCTTTGAAAACTTCATGCCTGTTGCGTAACGAATCAGGTTTGCCCACTCCTCGAACTTAGGTGCGTGTACGGCGCAGAAGACCGTTTGAAACTTGCATAGTCCCAGCGAGTCAACCACCGTGTAAAGAAGCTCTTGCCACCAAACCATCCTGCTCTTTCCTTCGTAGGATGTGTAATCGGATGATACGGGTCCTCCATAAATCTCTTCAAGCATTTCTTCCGGTAGCCCGTACAGGTCGATGGCTGGGCGGCTTCTGAGGTGGTCGGCCCCACGGGTTGATGTGGCTATCCCCAAAGCGAAGCTTGGTGTAGGCCTCTCATCCGACTGAAGGCTACCCATCCCCTTAATTTGAATCGCATAATATTCTGACCCTTTTCCAATTTTTTCACTGGCTGGCTTAATGCCGTCCGCCAGCGTATTTCCAAAGCCCTCACGCTTCGCGATCTTGTGAATCATTTCGATTATGGCTTCACTGTTACCCCATTCGAGCTTCAGTCCATCCGTTACCTTTTCGTCGATGATTCCCTTCTCATAGAGTTCCATGGCCCATGCGATGAGGTTCCCGGTTTCTAGGGTGTCTAATCCATACATGTTGACGAGGTGATTGGCGACTAGGACGGTTTCTAGACTTGGGCAGTCGGGTTCTGTCCCAAAGGCTCCCTGCGATGTGTATTCTGGGCCCTCTCCGTATAGGGGTGCGTAGGGGCCTTCTGTTAAGAGGTATCTATGACGGCAGTGCACGGGACACGCGTAGCATCCAGCCATCCCAATCGAATACTTGTCCATGTTTTCACATTCTAAAACCTCGCCCTCCTCCATGAGATTGTACTGGAAGTTTCTACAGCGTATAAGTCCTGTAGCGTTCGTGTTGCTGTAGATAACCATGGTGCCCCACCTCGACTGGGTCCGACCCCACTTCGTTCCCATAATCATATCATTCATTTCCTTACAATATTCTAGAAGCCTCTCCGGCTGTGCGAATGCAAGGTCCATGGTCCCCCTGGCGGCTATCGCTTTCAGTTTTTTCGATCCCATCACGCATCCCATACCCGTTCTGCCAGCCGAGTTCTTCATCCCGGTCCTCGCATTGGCAAACCTCACGAGGTTTTCACCAGCTACCCCTATTACCAGACATTGAATTTCATCGTCGCGATATTGTTCCCTGATAGCCGTCTGAGTCTCAAAGGTGTCCTTACCCCAAAGATGAGACGCGTCTCTGATCTCGATTTCTCCTTCATGGATCCAGAGGTAAACGGGCTTCTCTGCTCCACCCGTGATTACTAGATGATCAAAACCTGCAAACCTCAATTCAGGTCCGAAGAAACCTCCTACGTTCGAGTCGCCGAGGGCACCAGTTATGGGCGATTTCGCAGCAACGTCGCATCTTCCAGATCCCAACGCTGGAATGCCGGTGAGTAATCCGGCTCCTATTATCAAAACATTTTCAGGTCCCAGCGGATTGACGCTTGGCTTAATGTGATTGTAGAGGAGGTACATGTCGAGCCCTCTTCCTCCCAGGTATAGGCGACGAAGGTCTTGGGGGATATCCTTCGTGACAATTTTTCCCTTCGACAAATCCACGTAGGCTATTCTCCTATTAGGCACCACTTCCCTGTCCTCCTATGCTCGACCACGAATCTTAGCCTGGTCCTGTCTGGGCCAAGAAAGTCGATAAGTGATTTGACACTTTGGACACGTAACCGTTTCTGCATTAGGCTGAACCGGAATTCTCTCTAAGCAGTTCAAGCATCGAACAGTAACTTCCTTAGCCAACTTTACTCCCAAGATATAATAATGCTATTATAATTTAATATCTTGTTAAACGGACGGATAGTGTAACCTTGAGGATGAGATAACATTCAGAATACACTTAGAGGAACCAATTCGCAGAACCCGTAAAACAGTCTAGGCCCATTCAGATGACCTCTGTTCTTCCGTTATTTCTATTGAAGCGAACCTTGACGCGCGTGTTGTAACGTTTAGAAGTGAACGCCAGTTGAGGGTCAGCAGAGGTGGACAATTGAGCGTCGTCGAAAAAGGTGACTTATCTTTCAGGGATATCTTTTGAAAAGACCGGAAAGCTCTGGAACTATTAATCACGATAGGCAGAAAGCTTACCTGTATGTGTTTATAATTATGTAGGTGAAGGGTGAGGTAATGCCTAGAGATCCTGTTTGCGGCGTGGTTCTGGACGAAAAGACATCTAAATTCAAGATCAGTTATGGAGGAGAAACGTATTATTTCTGCAGTGTGACATGCAAGAAGAGGTTTAAAAGGAATCCAAGGAAATTTGCAAAGTAGACTGAATTCTTTATATGGGTTTAGTATCTTCTTCGCTGGTAACCTCTTCTTTCACCGTATCTGCTTCCACCATATCTGGGTTGCCGATAAGGTTGGTAGCGTCTTTCTTGTTCGTATCGTTTGTCAGACAGATTGTTCTCTGTGTTGACTTCTGTGATGGGGGATTCTTCTAGGAGTTTGAAGCTGCCGTATCTTCCTATGTTTAGGCGCATGTTTCCTCGGAAAAGGTTTACGTAGCCGTTAGTGATGCATATGGTGGCTTCCTCGTTTATTTTGTCTATGTTGTCGTCCCAGAGTGTTAGGTACACGCATCCTGTTTCGTCTCCGACCAAAGCGTCTGTAACCCGGCGTACAGTGTAGTCCCTTCCTGTGACATCCCTAACTTGACTTTTGGAAACAACTTTTACAATGATGTTTACTTCTCTTGAACTTGGGGTTAATTTCTCTATCTTTATGAACTCTTTACTTTCGGATGTTTCTTCATTTGACATATCTTTACACTCGCTTCGGTCCGACATGTTCATAAAGAGCGTAGTTCTTAAGGATTGTGGTATGAGCAGCAAATGAAAACTATCGCAAACTGCAGATTCTAACCTTTGGAACAGTTTGGGTGCGTATGTATGTCTGAACTTAAATAGTTTGCTAATCGAATGGATAACTTCACTGTCTTACTTTCGTGATGTGACTATGATGACGCCCGAGTACGACTTATAGTCAAAAACTGCCGAAATCGATCGCTTAGGTCACGTTACTTTCGTGCCTCTGCTTCGAAACGGGCTAGGGAAAACAATAAACTTGACAATTGATCCAAATAACTAAGTACATCCTTGCTGATTTGGCCTTCACGTCTCAACCTCACTGCGATGCGCTCCGCTCTTCTGATGACGCTACGAGACAGATGTAGGGCTGCTGATGATGGAGTGTTGCCTGGTATGACAAAACCCTTGGCTGGTGTCATTTCTTTCTCTACTTGATCGGTCAACTGTTTTAGCCGCTGAACGTTGTCGGTAGTGACTCTCTTGGGTAATTTGTTAAGATGATCCAAGGGGATAGCACACTCAGCTCCAACTATAAACAATTCCTGTTGAACTTGGTAAATAATCCTCGAGACCACGTCACTTTTAGCAATGGCTCGCGCAAGTCCCAGCGCTGAATTAGCCTCATCTATAGTTCCGCACAATTCTATTCTTGGGTCATCCTTTGGGACTCTTTTGCCCCCAAACAAGTCCGTTAATAACTCATTTTCAGTCATGTAAGAGGGCACCCGCCACTTACACAAATGGCTTTGTTGCATATAAAACATTTAATCGATTGGATTCTGTTCAATTATCGAACTAGAAGAACAAAGGAGTATCGATTTGCTAGTGTTAAATCGGTGGTTATGGAAAAATAGATGGAAGAGGACTAGCTAAGTAAGTTGTTAAAAGGTCATTTCCTTTATCTTTATGGCACGATCGGGGCATCGGACGCAGCATTCGCCGCAGTCTTCGCATAGGAATTCGGTGACGGCTATCTTTGTATCCCTTTGAGAGATCGCGGTGGTCGGACAGTTGTCTACGCAGATTGGTTTGTCGTATGCTCCGCACATCCTGCATTTATCATAGTTTATTTCCACAACCATATTTCAACACCTCTAGTGCTGTTTACGAGTCTATTTCTGCATCGAGAGGCGCCTGAGACAAATTCCGTCTCCTCGGGGAATGGCTTTTAGCGTCTCCAACTTCACTTTTGTGTTGAAGAACGCGTTTACGTCTTCTATAACGGTTTGGAACCATTTATCGCATCCTAAGACATCTTCTTCCATCGGCGCGTTATATCGTCGAGCGAACTCGGGCCATGGGCATCTTTCCCAACGGACATATACTTCGTTGGGCTTATCTCCCTTGACGAACTTGGCGTCCTCGCCCATTGTGGTGGAGCTAAAGACGATGCATCTGGCTAAGTCCTCAAGGAAGGTTTTGCTAGTTTTCTCGAGCATGTTGTAGTAGGTTAACGCCGTGTCATGGCCCACTATCTCCCAGGCTCTGAGGACAAGGTCTAAAGGTTTAACATCTGGGCGGCTGTATTCTATTGCGGCTTGCCGCCACTCATACCATGTCGCCCTTTCTATGTTTGCTAGGGTATTGAATTTTGCTAAGAGCCTTCTCACCTCGTCTTCACATGAAAAATCAACCAAAATTCACCACCTCTCTTTTCCGCACATTACACTCGTATGCCTATACGATAGCCATCATGAATCGCATTGTGCAATCTGCGGGGTACTAAAGCATCTCCCACCACGTAGACCTCGGGACATAGATCCTTTGCAGCCTGCATAAGCTCTGTTACGGGTTCCCTCTCTGCAAATACGATGGTATCTGCCGCAATAGGAATTCTCGTAGATGTAACCTCTTTCATGATGGCGCCAGTATCTATTATTTCCTCGATATCAGACAACCTGTATGTCCTTACGCCCACCTGATCAAGTTTTTGTATATACCTCCACACATAGGATGGGTTCACATCCTTGCCTGCCTTTCTCTCTTTACAAACTAAGGTTACCTTCTTACCCTTTTCAGCAAGGTATAATGCGGTTGTAATTCCAGGTCCCTTTCCTCCCCAGACGATTACTTTGTTTCCTGTATCAACCTTCCCCTCCAACACGTCCGGGGCTGCCACCACGTTGGGCCTATCATACCCCGGAACCTTTTCAACAACAAATCGCGCCCCAGTGGCTATAACTGCTACGTCGGGGAACTCCTCCTCAATTATTTCAGGCGTGACCGTTGTGTTAAGGTGGAACTTCACCCCGGCTTTGTTGCACTGAGTCTTAAGCCAGTCAATCATCCCATAGAGTTCATAATCTCCATAGGGGCCTTTTGATGCGTAGACTATTTGCCCACCTAGAACATCCCGCTTTTCGTATAGGTGCACATCATGACCTCTTAGAGCAGCAGCCCTTGCACATTCCAGTCCTGCTGGTCCGCCACCAACAATCATAACCTTCTTTTTCTCCGCGGCAGGCTTAATCTGCCACTCTGGGTCCCATTCGTGTGCAATCATTGGATTTACCGTGCAAGTTATGGGTGCGTCTCTGAATAACCTTGCAAGACAAAGGTTGCAAGCCACGCAAGGTCTTATATCTTCGAGGCGGCCCTCAAGCACCTTCAATGGTAAGTGTGGATCAGCAATCAATGGTCTGCACATTTCCCAAATATCTATTATACCATCAGCGACGGCCTTATCGGCGATTTCCGGTTTAAACAGCCTATAGGCCATGGAAAGCGGCACTTTGATGTCGGCTTCTTTGGCGCGCTTGGCGTTGTAGAGCCAGTGGCCTTGCGGGATATCCCTGGTTATAACCGTCCAGAGGGACTCTTGCCAACCCATCGTGACACTAATGCAGTCTACGCCAGCCTTTTCAGCCATCTTATATGTTGCCAAGCTTTCCTCAGGCGTATTTCCACCGTACTCATCTAAAAGCTCTTCAGAGCAGAGCCTGATAATTATGGGAACATCTTTCCCGGTAACATCTCTAACCGCTTCAATCACTTCCACCATATACCTGCACCTTCCTTCGATGTCTCCGCCATACTCGTCGGTTCTTCTATTGGTGAAGCTTGATAGAAAATTGGATATGAGATACCCAACTATGCCTGAAATCTCGATTATGTCAAACCCGGCCTCGATGCCTCTTCTCGCCGCATCAGCATGCTCCCTCATGCTTCGTTTAATATCCTCTTTGCTCATCTCTCTAACGGGCTTGAGAACTCGCAGTCGCTGTGGAACCGCTGAGGGCCCCACGCAGTATGAGAGCTCTACTCCACCTACCCTTCCACAATGCATTAGCTGAATGTTGGCTACTGCGCCTTCCTCATGGATAGCGTCAGCAAGCCTCTTTAATCCAGGTACGAACTTGTCGTCCCAAGCGGCTGCCTGTCCAACATAACCTTTCCCCTCACCCTTGGGGTCCATGTATACTCCTTGTATGGTGCATATTCCTCCCACCATGCCTTTAGCTCTCTCCCTGATGTACGCTACGTCTCTATCTGTGACGAAACCGTCATGCGAATTGAAGTTGTCCTCGGTAGCTGCATACTTTATTCGGTTCGGTATCGTTACCTTTCTCAGCTGTATCGGTTGGAACAGGTGGGGGAACATTTTGTAGCCCGGATAAGTTGTGTAATCCCATTTTCGAGCTTGTGGCATCGCACCTTTCCTCCGATAGACTACTAATTTATATCGCATATATAAAAAACTTTACTTTTATATATGTGAGACACAATCTATTAGTAATTTCCCCCTTTAAATCGCGCGATGAGCAAGGAGAAAGGGTGGATACATGTACTCTCATGAGGCGAGTACCATCGAGGGCAGTCCTCCTAACGAAGTTCCACAGGACACTAAATTGGTTGCACCAGTTTTTCAGCCTGTCAAAACTGACGTTGAGATAGGTAGAAGTCCTCCCACCGTGGAGGAGATTCGGCCCGTCGAAGCTTCAAAAGCGTTTCTAAAGAGACTACTAGACGTTGAGAAGTTGAAGTACTGCCATGAGTGTGGTACCTGCACCGGAAGCTGTCCTGTTGCATGGATGGTCCCGAAACATTACAATCCACGAAGTCTCCTTCAAAAAGGCTTCCTTGATTTGAGATGGACCTTAACACAAATTGGACTTTGGCTGTGCACGCGGTGCTACCGGTGTTATAATAGATGCCCTCAGATGCTGGATTTGCCAGAGATATTCTCGTTAATGAGGGACCTCGCCATTGAATATTTGCCCGATCCAGCAAGTAAGCTTGGGGAAGTTCTAAAACTAATTAAAGAAGAAGTCCCCCTTGCAGCGGTTTACGGCTGGCTTAGCCTCCGCCCTTATGAAGCAGAACGTGAGCGAAGAAAAGTTGATAAAGTGGCTATTGATGCCCTCCAACGTTTTGTCGCGGATCGTAAGAAGGAAAAACCGTCACCCATACCTAAAACGCGCACGGAAAAGATAGCCATAATTGGTTCCGGTCCAGCAGGGCTCACTGCCGCCTACGAATTAGTTAAGAAGGGATACTCGGTCGCCGTCTTTGAGTCGTTGCCTGAGCCAGGGGGAATGTTGAGAGTGGGCATACCCGACTATCGGCTGCCTAAAGAGACACTTAATGCAGATATTAACTACATCAAGAGTCTAGGAGTGGAGATTAAAACCAATGCGTTGGTGGGTAAGGATGTAACAATTGATCAGCTGTTACAAGAAGGGCATAGAGCGGTATTCATTGCCACGGGGGCTCATAAGAGCGTGGAACTCGGCATTGAAGGCAACGAACTAGAAGGTGTCACTCACGCTCTAGATCTTCTAAAAGACCTTAACACGGGAAAGAGAATCGAATTAAGGGAAAGGGTTGCTGTGATAGGCGGCGGCAATGTTGCCATGGACGCCGCTAGAACCGCCCTCCGACTCGGATCCAAAGAAGTTAGCATTTTGTATCGAAGGTCACGGGTGGAGATGCCAGCAAATCCTTCGGAAGTTAGAGAGGCAGAAAAGGAGGGCGTGAGGATTCATTTCTTGGTGACACCGGCGAGAATCTTGGGTAAGGATGGGCGTGTTGTCGCTGTTGAATGTGTCCGCATGGAGTTAGGAGAACCCGACGAGACCGGGAGAAGGCGACCGATACCGATCAAGGGCTCAGAGTATACTATGGAAGTAGACGCGATTATATTGGCTATCGGCGAAACATCAGATCTCTCGTTTCTGCCTGGAAACGTTGCAGTTACTGGAAGAAACACTATTGCGGTGGACCCGGTTACTCTGGAAACGAGTTTGTCGGGCGTATTCGCTGGTGGAGACGTAGTATCGGGACCTGCGACCGTGATTGAGGCAATCGCTGCTGGCAAGAGGGCTGCCGTTTCTATAGACCGTTACCTAAGAGGCGAAGATATCAGTAAATTGAATTGGTATGAAGCGTGATTCTCTTGAAGGAAAATTCCTCAGCTTAAGGTGAGGTGGGAAGTATGAGCCCAAGGGAGGCGGTCTTGGTAATCGGTGGAGGAATAGCCGGGATTCAAGCGGCTCTAGATATAGCGGACCGAGGCTTTCGTGTATACCTCCTTGATGAGACGCCTAGCATTGGAGGTATCATGGCTAGATTAGATAAAACATTCCCGACAAATGACTGCTCCATCTGTATCGAAGCTCCCAAGATGGTAGAAGCTTTGAGACATCCCAATATTGAGTTGTTGACGTACTGTGAAGTAAAGGAGGTAAAGGGTTCCGTCGGAAACTTCAAAGTGAAAATATTGAAGAAAGCAAGGTACGTCGACGAGGACAAGTGCAGGGGATGCGGGAAGTGCACGGAAGCCTGCCCTGTTGATGTACCGAATGAATTTGACTTAGGGATTGGAAAGAGGAAGGCGATATACCTACCATTTCCACAAGCTGTTCCGATGATAAGCACCCTCGATCCCCTATGTCGAAAGGGCGAATACAAAACGCGCGGTGCTTGCATTGGAACATGCATTATAGATTGTAGCCAATGTCGAAAATGTCCGATAGCGAAATGCGTTCAAGCGTGCCACGAGGAGGGACGTGACGCCGTAATGCTTTGGCAGAGACCGCAGAGGATCGAGATAGAGGTTGGAAGCATAATAGTAGCCACCGGATTCGAGCTTCTCGAGCCAACTCTGATGACCAATTACGGCTATGGGGCTTACAAAAACGTCATCCTAGCTTTACAATATGAAAGACTATTATGCGCATCTGGTCCAACCGCTGGCAGAATATCGAGGCCCTCCGATAATAAGAATCCTAAAAAGGTAGCTTGGGTCCAGTGCGTCGGTTCCATGGATAGAAGAACTGGTATAAAATACTGTTCAAGGATATGCTGTGCATATGCCACCAAAGAGGCAATTATAACCAAGGAGCATAGTCCAGATATTGAAACTTACATTTTCTACACACATCTCAAGACCTACGGAAAGGGCTTTTGGGAATACTTTGAAAGGGCGAAAGAGCTCGGAGTGAAGTACATCAGAAGCAGACCTGCCGAGATAAAGGAGGATCCGAAGACAAGGGACTTGGTGATAGCATATGAAGATCTGGACATGAGCGAACCCAAAGAGATGAAGGTAGACATGGTCATGCTCTCGTCAGCTATTGTTCCCAGCAAGGGAAACAAAAAACTGGCAGAGATCTTAGGAATCGAACTGGATGAATATGGATTTTTTAAGGAGAAAGACCCGTATTCAGCTTCACTTGAAACTAGTGTCGATGGAATATACCTTTGTGGTTGCTGTCTGGGACCAAGAGATATTCCAGAGTCCATATCCGAAGCAAGCGCTGCAGCTGCAAAGGCTGTAAGTTCAATAATTAAAGCTAAAGATGAAAGTCTTGGAGGTTAAACCAGTGGGTGAACCTCGAATTGGAGTCTTCGTGTGCGACTGCGGAACTAACATCAGAGGAGTAGTCAACGTTCCTGATGTAGTGGAATATGTGAAAACCCTTCCGAACGTCGTCCATTCAGAGGAAACCACGTATTTATGCTCAGCCGATTTTCAACAGAAAATAAAAGACAGGATAGGGGAACATGACCTCAATAGAGTCGTAGTTGCTTGTTGTACACCGAGAACCCATGAGCCTCTATTCAGGGAGACATGCAGAGAGGCCGGATTAAATCCATACCTACTCGAATTTACGAGCATCAGGGAACACTGCTCATGGGTGCATATGCATGAACCGGAAAAAGCAACGGGGAAAGCCAAGGATTTAGTCAGGATGGGAGTGGCGAAGGCTCGCCTGCTGGAACCGCAAGAGGAGCTCAAAATTCCGGTTGGAAAGGAATGCCTTGTAATCGGAGGTGGAATCGCTGGGATGACTGCCGCGCTTAACTTGGCCGATATGGGTCTAAACGTAAAACTTGTGGAGAAAGAAGATGAACTGGGTGGAATGCTGAAGAAGATAAACAAACTCTTTCCACATGATCTTGCGCCAGAAGAAATAGTTGAACCGAAAGTAAAGGCGGTATATGAGCATAAAAATATTGAAGTCTACACTGGAACAGAAATTAAAGACATAAAGGGATACATCGGAGAATATCAGGTAACGATTCGCAATGATAAGAAGCACTCGGAAAGCAAATTCAAAGTTTCAACAATTATTGTAGCCACTGGCATGAGGGAGATAGACCCCAACGGGTATTACGAATATGGGAAGTATGACGAAATCATCACTCAACATCAACTTGAGCAGCGATTGAAGGAGGGGACATTAAAGGAAGTAAAGAATATCGTGATGATTAACTGCGTCGGATCTAGGGAGAAAGACGGCAGGAATTATTGCTGTAATATCGGCTGCGGGACATCTATCAAAAATGCCAAATACGTTAAGGAGTTGTACCCTGATGCCAATGTTTACATCCTATACCGAGATTTGATGGTCTTCGGGAAAGAAGAAATGGAGTACTTGGAAGATGTTAAGGGTAAGCTGGTTAACTTCATTGAATATTCGGAACTTCGAAGACCAGAGGTCTATAAGGACAATGAAAAATTGATCGTGAAGGTGTATGCCCCTCTACTCGCTGACGAAGTCAAGATTGAAGCGGATCTCGTCGTGCTGACAGCGGCCACCGAGGGTGCTGACGGGGTCAAAGAGCTTCGAGAAATGCTTAAGGTACCAGTGGATGCTGGAAACTTCTTCAGAGAGGGCCACGTAAAGCTGCAGCCATTAGGCTTCGCAACAGACGGCATCTACCTTTGCGGCTGTGCCCATTCGCCAAAAGGAGTGATAGACACCATTCATCAAGCGAACGGAGCAGCTATGAAAGCGTCAATCCCGATGGGAAAGGGTTTCGTTAAGGCTGAGGGAATAACTTGCCTTATCAATCCAGAGCTATGCACACAATGTGGGCTTTGCGCGGAGGTTTGTCCATACGGAGCCATCATAATGGAAGATAAGGTCCCACGAGGGATACCGGCTCTATGTAAAGGTTGCGGCACCTGTGCCGCCGAATGCCCTACAGACGCCATAACCATGAGACACTTCACCGACGCGCAGATAATGGCTCAAATTGATGCTGCCCTTGCCGAAAGGCCGGAGGAAAAGATTTTGGCCCTTTGTTGCAATTGGTGTAGTTATGCTGCCGCGGATCTTGCAGGAGTTAGTAGATTTCAGTATCAGCCTAACGTGCGAATAATAAGGGTCATGTGCTCCGGGCGAGTGGACCGCGAGTTCATCTATAGAGCCTTTGAAAAAGGCGCCGGAATGGTTCTAGTGGCTGGTTGCGAATTCCCCACCTGTCACTACATCTCTGGAAACTACGCATGTAGGAAGAGAATGGAACGCGTGAAAAAGAGGTTAGCATCAAAGGGAATAAACCCAGATAGGCTACAGGTGGCATGGATCTCCGCAGCGGAGGGAAAGAGGTTTGCCAACCTCATAAATGAAATGGCTGAAAAACTGAGGCAACCTCTTAGTCAGGAGAGCCTAAGCTAATCCGACGTTAAGCAGGCTTTAAGAGGATTTTATTCATGAAAATAAAGCTGGAAACAAAATGCTGGAACTACCGGCTTTTGGAAATCTCGTAAGCTACGAAAAAACTTTTCCCTTATTTGACGAACTATTGTTGGATTAAGGAGGATAAGATAGCTTGACTGGTGTGACAGGCTTCATCTATCATGATGAATACCTGAAGTATCAATTTGGGTCCTTCCATCCATTCAAGTCCATTAAGTACAAGATGACTTATGACCTAGTCAACAGGTTGGGGATGTTTGATGGCAAGGCAAGGTACTTTAAGCCTGAGCCTGCGAGCATAGAGACCGTTCAACTGGTTCATACAAGGGAGTATATTGATTTTGTTAAGAGGATGAGTGATCGAGGCTCAGGCTACCTTGATTATGGTGATACCCCCGCTGTAAAGGGGATCTATGAGGCGGCATGCTTTAAGGTTGGGGGCTCGGTTCTCGGCGCTGACCTAATTATGAGGGGTGAGGTTCAACACGCCTTCAACGTGGGCGGGGGTATGCATCATGCAAGACCTGGGAGTGCCGCTGGATTCTGCGTCTTTAATGATGTAGCGGTTGCGGCTAGGCATCTCCAGAGCAGGTATGGCTTGAAGAGAATAGCCATATTGGACATAGACGGGCATCATGCAGACGGGACCCAGAACATATTCTATCAAGAACCCGTCTTGACCATCTCGACGCATAGGGAGGGCATATTCTTCTATCCCGGAACAGGCTTCATAGATGAAATCGGAGAGGGAGAGGGAAAGGGCTACTCGGTAAACATACCTCTTCCGCCAGGGACACCCGATGATGTGTATCTATGGGCTTTCAATGAGGTTGTTCCACCATTAATCCGGGCATATCGCCCCGAAATATTACTTAACCAGTTTGGGGTAGACGGGCACTATCAAGACCCCCTTGTTGGATTGGCGTTAACAACGAGAACCTATGAGGCGGTAGCCTCTACGATGCATCAACTGGCTCACGAGGTTTGCAACGGCAGATATCTAATATTTGGCGGTGGAGGCTATGACCCAAACAACTCGGCGAGATGTTTGGTTATCATGTTCGCAACCGTCTCAGAAGCCCTTCCGGAAAGCTCTAAAGAGGAGTATGCTGAACTCTTTGACAAGACTCAGCCAACTTCAGATAAAAGGGTCTTCGACGAAGTGAAAAACACGGTTGAGAGGCTGAAGAGGCTTGTCTTCCCATTCCACGGGTTAAAACCCTAACTCCACCCTCTTACCGCGATTTCGGCGCGGAATAGGATCATTTTAAGGCCTTAAGCAAGCGCTCAGGGATATCTGTGGACTTGCCAGATTTGTCAACGCAAACATAGGTGATTTCACCGGAAGCCAGTTTATCTCCTGTTATGCCGTCAGAGAGGTTTCCTTCAAAGACCGCAACCCTATTCCTAATCTCTTTCACTCGTACATCAACAACGATAACATCATCAAAGCAGGATGGTTTCTCAATTCTGCATTTGTACTCTCCTATGACGAAAGTCTCATTTAGCTTAACGCCTTCAAGGAAAAGACCGCCTGAAGAATCATAATTGATCCCACGACCTCTCAAAAGCTCTGTAGTAGCGTCATCAATCCACCTAATATAAACAGTAAAATAGACTCTGCCAGTACAATCAGTATCACCCCACCTAACCCTAAACTCGAATCTACCACTAACACCAGCCAAGTAAATCACCATGCAATATACTTGTTTATACTTAAATTAAAGCCGCTAAAAACCTTCGGTTGCTTCCCTGAAGCAACAAGACAAGTACAAGGTGAAAATAATCTTTCGTTCGCAAGCGCCGCCGCCTCCATACAGATAAAGCGGATTCTGAACCAAGCGCGCGCAATACCCGATAGGAATTTTAGCTTGCTGGAAATTTAGTTGCTATTATGCTGCTATCAGGTCCCTCCCTTCAACGACTCCTTAATATCTAACAAATATTCTTCTATCATTTCACATGTTTTCCTATAATTCCAAAGTTCAATTGGCGCCCTAAAGGCCTGCTTGCGGGCTGCATTTGTAAAATCAGAACTTGTAACAAAAATTGCCTTGTTCGCGTTGTAGTAGGGCATTGAACCAAGCAGTCGTTGAATATCTCGATTTCCAACGTTCTGCCCTTCTTTCCATCTTTTGACTTGAACAACAACCGTGTCAGGTCCTTTTCGGGCCAGTATGTCTGCCCCAAAATCCGGGGGTCCTTGCAGTTCTACTGCATATCCCATTTTTGTAAAGAGGTCTGCTACAACTTTTTCAAATTGACGCCAAGTAAGCTTCGCAAAATTGTCCTTCATATCCATATCAACAATCTTCCACCGCCTGACTTGCTCAGGGGTTCCCCATCTCTCTTCACCAAGAACATTAACAAATTTCACTAAACCTTTTTCAATTTGCTTTCTCTCGAACTCCGCCCTCTGACGCCTTTTTTCTTCGTATTCTCTCTCAAGCTCCCTTCTATCCCGTTCTTTTGCTATCGTTTTTGCTATGATCACAAGAAAGTAAATAATAAAAAAGATAACTATAAGATATTGAGTGAAAATCTGTTTTCACCCCCTAAAAATATTTTGATTGAACTTATTAAATCGATCGACCATAAGCCTTTTGGTCGTCATCTTCGTGCGAACAAACTAAAAGTATTAACTTTACTTTCAATAGTAAGGGGGAAGCAAGGTTAGTTGAAGGAAGAAGAAATGTTTCCTAAAATGATTAGCTTTCTGCTGAATAAGGGATACGAGATAGTTGAAACTCACCCAGGACGACAGAGAGGGCCTGACATAGTTGTTGAAAAATCCGGGAGGGAAATGATCATAGAGATGAAAGGAGATACCACTGCATTAGATGTGGATTTGGGTACAGGTATATGGCAACTGCTTAGATGCATGAAAAATGACTCTAAGGATTTTGCACTGGCTTTAACTCCGAGTTATATGCGATACGTTAAGGCAGTAGAATATCCATTAAAAAAATTGAACGTAAAGGTCTTCATTGTTTCAAGGAGAGGAATCAGATTACTATGAAATATGCTAACTACATGCGCGCGCTTATAGTTTTCCAAAGTCTTCAACGTAATAACGTCTTGCGGACACAGTAACGGATATTTCCCTCGAACAAAATAAAGGAGGAGGGGTAGGTTGCGAGCCTATAGCCATAGGCTAATAGCTCTGCAAAACGCGCAAGAGTGTTAAACAATTCTGGAACGCTTATGTAGAGAACCATGCGCGCGCGTGAAATTATTAATCTCCTTTTGGTCTTCAGGAAAGCAATGAAACTAATGGATTTAGACCCTCTTGAAAAAGAAGAGTACACGATCTCCGTGAGAATCTGGTGGTATATTGACCACTTTTAGCTCTACCTCGTCTCCAAGTTTAACGTCTTCTGGTTTCGTATCCACTAATGGGCTTATTATCCGTACCCCGTTTTCGAAGTCTATTATTGCATGTATCAGCGGGGACTCAAACCCTGGTGGGATTGCTGCTACTTGAACAGTGAAGGCGTATATCTTCCCTCTCTTGGGCATGTCAACGTATTCCAAGTCGTCGGAAAGGCATTCAGGGCATACAACCTCTGGAGGCCAGAAAATGTGCCCGCATTTATTACATTTAGTCGTCGTCAACTTGCCCTGTTTAAGGTTCTCGAAGAATGGCCAAAGTCTGGTTTCTTCCATGTGTTCTTGTGGGTATATATCCATAGTGTATAAGTATTCCTTCTGAGCCATGCTGAACCCCCCTTAAGTTAATCGAATCCTTTTTTGTAAATTATAATGTGGTGCTCCCCTAAGCCGCTGAGATTGTGGTTGAGGGCGATCTTCGCATCCCGCACTTGTCTCTCGCTAGCTTCTCCCCTTAGCTGGAGGAATATTTCATAGGCTTGTGCGATTCCTGTTGCACCGAAAGGATGACCGCAAGCTATTAGGCCACCACGAGGATTAACAACCACTTTTCCCCTATAGTCAGATAGGCCTTCCTCTACGAACTTGCCCCCTTCACCCTTCTTGCACCAGCCAAACTCTTCAGTCTCGATGATTTCTGATATGGTGAAGCAGTCGTGGACTTCAGCTAAGTCTATGTTCTCAGGTTTTATGCCCGCCATCTCGTAAGCTTGCTTAGCAGCCATTTTTAGAGGCGGCCACTCAGACCAGTCTCTATGAGCTAACGTCCAGCTTCCATGTGTACAAACTTGACCCGTTCCAATGAGGTAAACGGGTTTATCCGTGAGTTTTTTAGCTTTCTCCTCAGATGCTAAGATTATTGCCGCGGCTCCATCAGTGTTGGTGCTACAGTCGTAGAGCTTCAGAGGGTAGGCTATTGGCCTCGATTTCATTATGGTTTCAAGCGTCACTTTACCTCGCTTCTGGTAGCTCTCGTAGTGATGGGCGTAAGGAGTTTTTAAGGCGTGAGTGTGATTCTTCAATGCCACCATAGCCAGTTGCTCCTCACTGGTCCCATACTTTTGCATATGAGCTTGTGCCACCATGGCGAAAAGGGATGGCGGATTAACTCCAAAACAACCTTCCCATTCTTTATCGCATGCAGCCGACGCGTTAAAGAAAATCTCACTATGAGAGGGTATCAGAAGCTTCTCAGCCCCTACACACATAACCATGTCTACGTATCCACTTGCGATAGCCCACCAAGCCGTACGCATAGCGGTGGTTCCACTGCCACACTGGTTTTCCACTCGTTGATAAAGTCTTGTAGGATGGATGCCTAAGGTTTGAGCCATAAATGGAGCCGGGTGAATTTGAACTCCCGTGCGCTCCGCGTATGCGGTAGCGAGTATGAAACCTTCGATGTCTTTGTTAGATATATTCGGGTTGCTGTCAAGGCATGCCTTACCAGCCTCTGTGACTAATTGTCGAAACGTTGCGGCACGCCTTCCCCACTTATTGACGCCACCCGCAACCAATACCACTTTTTTCATCAAATCACCTCCTTATTTTACGAAACCAATGCCATGTTAAGCTTTTCTTAAGTTGGGCTTCCTCCTTTCCATAAAGGCGGTGATGCCCTCCTTGGCTGCTTCCGTACAAGCTGTTTCGCCGAAGGCTTTGTATCCGATCTCTAAGGCTTCAGCAAAAGATAAAGCAGCGGCACCTTCCTTTATGGCTCTGCAAGCAATCGCATCCACTTCTTTACTAAGAGGTAGATCAACTGCCATTGGGTTTTCCACCACTTTCAAAGCATCTATTTCCACAGGTCCATCTTGAATTCTTTCAATCTTCCCTACCAAGTTATTTGCTTCTGACACCGCAGCCTTGATCAAATCTACGTAGTCGTAAGTCAGCTTTGTGACTAATCCAATACGCAGTGCCTCCTTCACAGAAATTCTCTTCGCGAATCTCACCGCGTCTTCAAAGATGGAAAATGCTGTTTTCCCCCATTTTCTGAATGGGACAACTAACCCTCCGATGCCGGGTAAGATGCCAAGCGTAACTTCAGGGAATTGATACCACGCGTTTTCCGTTGCAATAATCCTGTGGCAACGCATAGCCAACTCAAAACCGCCTCCAAGCGCGTAACCATTGACAGCGGCTACCACGGGTTTGTAGGCGCGATCAATGTACAATAACAACTTCGAGCAGTCTCGAGCATACTGCGCTGAAGCCTCAGCGTCTCCCAGCATTTCAGTAAATCTACCGATTTCAGCTCCAGAACAAAAAGCTGATGGCCCATATCCTGCAATAACAAAGCCCTTAACACGAGGATTATCCTCATCTTCTTTCATAACCATGAGAATCTCGTCGTTAACTTCATCGTTGAGGGCATTCATAAATTGGGGTCTTCTGATGGTCATAACCTTAACGCCCTCTATTTCATCGACTAGAATGTGCCTGTAAAAACGCTGATAATCGGAAAGTTTACCCTGGGGACCGGGCATCCCCGGTCTTTCTCGTCGAAACTTCTCCACGATTCTTTTGACCTCGGTTTCGCCAAGATCCCTCATGATATCGAGGGAACCCTTTTTAAATCCAAGACCGACCTGGCAACCCAAATTTAGGTCGGCTAAGGTGCCTATGCCTCTATTGACCACATCAAGGGATTGCGAGAACAGTATGCCTAATAATCGATCTCTCACAGCATCCCTAACATCTTTGGGAACCTCAAGCTTGCTTCCAGGTTGAATGGTTTCCCATACATCTACTGATCGAAATATGTTAGCCGGCTGATAGTGGTTGCCTTCTTCCATTTGGAGCGTGTTCGTTTCTACTATTATCTTATTACCTTTTGCAAGGTTCAGTACATAGAATGGCCCAGCGAAAACAAATTCTTCAGCTACTTTGTCTATCTGCGAAGCAGTGGCAGTGTCTAGCATAAGCGCAGATTCGTTACACCAATTGTCAAATATCCTGTCAAGCATGAAGCAAATAGCATCTCTAGTGATAAACGGAACTTTACCCATCATACAAAACATCCAGCATAGATATTCTACTATTTTTCCATCCACCTTTTCCCAGTTTATGACCTCTACAGCCGGATTTCTCCATGCTGGCGCAAAGAAATGAGTTATAGTCGTCCTACTTGGGTTTCTTAGTTGAGAAAAGAGTCTTTCAGCCGGTATAGAGCTCGTGTTCGACGTTATTATGGTATCGTCGCCTACAAGGTTTTCAACCTGTGTAAAGATCCCCCTCTTTAACTGCAAATTTTCCGGTACCGCTTCGATAACGATATCCGCGCTTTTTATCTCCGAATAGTTGGTGGTATAGACAATTGTGCGCACCACTTTAGCCTTTTCTTCAGCCATTTTCTTTAACGACAAGGCTTTTTGGATGTACCCTTCAATTCTATTTCTAGCATTTTCTAATGGTTTCTCAACAACGTCGACTAGAACGAGCTTGACCTCGGGCAGCGCAAACTTGAAGAAATATCCAATGTCTGGACCGATAGCTCCAGCTCCAATAATGGCTACTTCCTTTGGAAGAGGCCTTTCGGGTTTCGTAAGCAGTGGATTAAGATATGTCGGATAAAGGTCGCATGACATGTTTCATCATTCATCCACAATCTTAGTTGTTCATTTAAGCTTTTCATACCATTATACTATGTTCTTTTCCCTTAACTCATTTATCTTGCTAGGGCTGTATCCTAGAACATCGCCATAAATTTCTCGGTTGTGTTCACCCAATCTTGGAGGGAAACTCAACTTTAAGTTAACCGACTTAAGGTATGGGGTAATAACCGGTGGAGGAGGTAACGTGACTTCTGTTCTGGTTCGATGATCCTTAGAATACACCATTTTTTCAGTTATATGGGGGTCGTCGATCACATCTTTAATGGTATTCACCTTGGAGATAGGAACGTCGATGCTGGTAAATAGTTGAATGAGTTCTTCGGTGGTTTTAGTCTTAGTTATTCTAGTAATCTCTCGGTTTAATCTTTCAACATCAGCTATGCGACCTGCGTTCCTCACGTACTCTTCCTTATAGAGGGATTCGAAGCCGGGCAATTTAGTCATGGAATCCCATTGCCTATCGTTTCCAACAGCTATGTAGACGTAACCGTCTTTGGTTTCATAGACGGAAACCGGAGCAAAGAATTGATGGGTGTTCCCTCTCCTAGTAATTTTGTAATTAAAGGTTTTTGTTAGTAGGATCGGGTTTACCAACCATGACACGGCACATTGAAACATCGAAATATCTATTCTGCAGCCCTCACCTGTTGCTTCTCGTCTAAAAAGCGCCTTCATAACCTCAGCGTACGCGTGCTCAGCCGCTAACAAATCCACGACAGGAAGACCAAACACCATGGGGTCGCCGTTTTTCTCTCCTGTGAGGTCCATAAAGCCAGCCCTCGCTTGCAAGATTGGGTCATAGGCAGCCTCTGAAACCTCGGGTCCAAACCCGGTGATTCCAAGCCAAATTAGGTCTTTCTTTATATCTCTCAGCGTTTCGTAGTCGATCCCTAATTTCACATAGTTTCGTGGCAGCTGATTAGTGGCAAAGATATCAACCCTCATCTTTCTAATCAGGTCTTTTAGAATCTCTTTGCCTTCCTCACTAGTGAGGTTTAGGGTTATCGCTTTTTTCCCTACGTTGTTAGGCATAAAATACGAGTTCATTCCTTCTTCGCCAAGAACATTATCGCCGACAAAACGATTCGGGTCCGGTCTTTGAGGGTGTTCCACTCTAATTACCTTCATCCCGTCCACTGCTAGTCTATACGTCAAGAATGGTAATGTAGTCGCTTGCTCCATGCTCAATACAGTAGTATTCTTAAAAAGTTCCAACTCTTCCATATCTAGTCACATCCAAAATTGCAATAATTCTGTAGCTTAGCATCCCAACTGACCATTCTCTTAAGTACATAAATCCCACACTTAACTATAATCCTTTTTTGCTTCAAAGCGTCTTCAACCAAGCAAAGTCTTCAGTGGAGTGGAAGGTGAATTTCAATGAAAATCAATAGTTATTCTTATATCCAGACTTAAAATATATACAAAAATTCAAAACTAGAGGAAGAGATGTTGAGGGGATTCACTCCAAAGCGAAGGGTTCTTTCCGCATTGTTAGGAGGGAAAGTTGACAAGACACCCGTAACATCTGTAGCAGGATGCGGAGGGACTGTTACCGTTGAAATGCAAAAAGCCACTAGAATTTTCTTTCCTGAGGCTCTTAGAGATCCAGAAAAGATGGCTAAGCTTGCCATAACAAGTTACGAACTAACTGGGCTTGAATGTGTAAGAGTTCCCTTTGATTTTGTAGAAGAACCTGAAGCTTTAGGATGCGAGATTGTATGGTATAACGAACCTGAAAAGCTTCCTGCGGTTATGGGGCATCCGTATGAGAAACCTGAAGACTTAAGGATGCCTGAGAACTTTCTTGACCGAGCTAGAATTCCCGTCGTATTAGAAGCTATCAGAATCATGAGAAAAGAAGTAGGCGATTTCTTGCCGATCTCAAGCCTTGCGCTTGGTCCCTTTTCTATCGCCGGAGAGCTAGCAGGAATGGAAAGATTTCTCAAATGGATCATAATGAAGCCTGATTATGTTAAAGAATTCGTTAACTTTGCCACAGATATCGTCACAGAATACGCTAAGGCACAGTACCAAGCTGGTTCCGATATAGTACAGGTCGCGGATCCCATGGCATCAGGAGACCTGATAAGCCCAAATATGTTCAGGGAATTTGTTAAACCTGCGTTGATTAAGATAGCTGACAGTTTAGGTGGAATAAGGGTCTTACATATATGTGGACACACCGAAAGAATTGTACCTGACATGGCTGAAACAAGGTTCGACGGCCTAAGTTTAGCAGAAGAAACAAACATTGCTGGCATTAAGCCCTTTGTTGGTGACGCTAAAATCTTAGGTAACGTGTCTTCGAAAAAGACGCTAGTCTTCGGTTCCCCGGACGGCGTAAAAGCCGAAGCGAGAAAGGCGCTGGAGGCTGGCGTCGATTTGCTTGAGCCAGGATGTGGAATCTCTCCCATAACGCCACTTAAGAATATAAAAGCTATGGTTGAAGCCCGTAACGAATTTTACGCTTGAAAGTACAAAGGGAGAAAGCTGATCGCTCATTTGCGAGATATACAAGTGCTAACGATAAAAACTACCACCTTGAGACTGGCTTCAACCTCCTTCGCCTTACCCCACGAACACCTTGGACGAAACGTCGATTCTAAGGTTGTAAACGTGAAGCCTGATGCATTCACGCTTTAAGGGTGCCGTTCCCATTCATCTATGCAATGAGACACGGCGCAAATTTAGGGTCATAAGAAAATAGCACAAACCAACGTGATGGTTTTCTGTCGGGAAAAAGTCTTTAATTATATCTGATCACCTTAGTGTGAGTCACCATGGCCAAATATAGGTTGAGCGTTGACATAGGAGGAACCTTCACTGATGTCACGTTGTTAAACGAAGACACTGGAGATGTAAGGGTCGTAAAGGTTCCAACAACTCCAAAGAATCCAGCTATAGGGGCTCTTTTGGGCTTGAAAAGAGCTTTAGAAGAAGAGGGTATCGAAGCTGATCTGCTATCGTCTTTAATCCATGCTACAACAGTGGTGACAAATACTGTTATAGAAAGGAAGGGAGCAAAAGTCGGTCTAATTGCTTCGAAGGGGTTGAGAGATGTAATAGAAATCGGTAGGGAGAGAAGAGTCACACAGTATGATATATTTGAAGATAGGCTTCCTCCGTTAGTGCCGCGGTATTTAAGGAAAACAGTAGACGAAAGGGTGGCTTACAATGGAGCGATTCTGAAAGAGCTGGATCGTAACCAAGCTGAGGCTGTGGTTGAGGACCTAGTAAAGCTTGGAGTCGATTCGATAGCGGTTTCATTACTTCATTCCTATAGTAACCCAAAACATGAAAGAATGATTAAAGAAATAATAGAGGATAGATTCCCCCACATACTAGTTTCTTTATCTTCATCTATCTTGCCAGAGTGGAGGGAGTATGAGCGTACTTCAACAACAGTGGTGAACGCCTATGCTTTGCCCAGAACAAGAAGGTACCTTGAAGAAATGGGAAGAGGTTTGAAGAAGATAGGATTTACTGCAAGTTTCTTTATGATGTCGGCTGCCGGGGGTCTCCTACCAGTTGAGACAGCAGCTGAATATCCAGTTAGAATACTAGAGTCTGGGCCAGCCTCCGGAGCCCTAGCATCAGCATTCCTGGGGAAACTAACCGGTGACGAAAATTTGCTTTCCTACGATATGGGTGGAACTACGGCAAAAGTTTGCGTCGTAAGGCATGGTCAACCAGCGATAACAACAACATTTGAAGTAGGTGGATACCGCTTTAAGAAGGGTAGCGGATATCCGGTTAGGGTCTCGACCATTGATTTAATAGAGATAGGTGCTGGGGGAGGTAGCATTGCTCACGTGGAGATGGGTCGGCTTAAGGTTGGCCCGGAAAGTGCTGGAGCTGACCCTGGACCAGCGTGTTATGGAAAGGGCGGAGAGAAGCCGACGGTTACAGATGTTGATTTAGTGTTAGGTTATCTGCCTGAATATTTGTTAGGTGGCGAGATACCATTGCAGAGGGCTCTCTCTATTAAAGCTATTGAAAAGTTTGCAGCCAAGCCGTTAGGGCTGAGTCTTACGGAAGCCGCGTTGGGGATATATGATATTGTGAACTCAAGCATGGCTCTTGCTATGAGGGCAGTATCGGTTGAGCGTGGCTTGGATCCAAGTACGCTTACATTAGTAGCTTTTGGTGGCGCAGGGCCGGTCCATGCAAGCAGGCTCGCGAGGCTCCTTAGAGTGAAGAAAATTCTTGTACCTTTAGCTCCTGGCGTTTTCACAACCATGGGTTTACTAGCCGCTGACGTAAAATTTGACCTCGTCCGAACGCGCGTAAGCAAATTAGAAGAGGTAGACTTGAAGGTAGTGGGCGAATTGTATGAGGAGATGGAGGAAGAAGGCATGAACGTACTTAAGGCAACAGGAGCCATCGAAACAGAATTCGTTAAAAGTGTAGATATAAGATATGCTGGACAAGCATATGAATTAAATGTTCCGCTACCAAGCGAGGTATTGAGAGAGATGACGGTTAAACCGCTCGAGAAAGCCTTCATTGAGCTTTACAACAAGTCCTACGGATATACCACCGGAGACCCTATTGTAACCGTAAATTGGAGGCTCTTAGCAGTAGGCAAAGTGCCAAGGCCTCGATTAAAGGCGGTAACAAGGGTCGGCAAAGCCGAGGAGGCTATAAAAGGTAAGCGAAAGGTCTACATTAAGGAGTACGGAGATTATTTGGAATGCAATATTTACGACCGATCTAAGCTACTTCCAGAGGCTATCATGGAAGGCCCAGCGATCGTGGAAGAAAGAACTTCTACTACAGTAATTCCTCCAAAAGCTAAAGCTTCTATCGATAAGTATTCAAATATCGTAATCCAACTCATGTGATGTGCCATGTCGGAGGAAATTGGCCCTATCAGACTTGAAATCTTATGGAGTGGGCTCTTATCTATAACTGAAGAGATGTCTATTGCTCTGAAAAGAACAGCTTACTCTGAGCTTGTTAGAGAGGCGAATGATTTCTCTTGCGCCATCTTCGATAAAAGTGGAAACATGCTAGCTCAGACGGATTGGATTGGCAGTCCGGGTCATCTAGGTTCAATCCCTGAATTGGTAAAGAACACGCTTAAGGAATATTCTCCGGAAAGCTTACAGCAAGGAGACATAATAATCACTAATGACCCATTCTTAGGATCGGGACATCTTAACGACATATGCATTATAACTCCGATATTCGGTCAAGGCAAACTTTTGGCTTTTGCTGTAAACATAGCTCATCACGCAGATATTGGAGGTAGAGTTGCAGGTGGTCATATCGCTGATTCACGATCGATCTTCGAGGAAGGCATTAGGATCCCCTTGCTTAAGATTAGTAAGGCTGGTAAACTCGATGAGGATTTGCTCAAGATGATTTCGATTAATGTGAGAAGGCCCTATAACTTGTTTGGGGATTTAAAAGCGCAGATGTCAGCCAACTATGTTGGAGCTAAACGACTAATCGAATATATGAAAGACAATGAATTGAAGGATTTAACCCCCCTCGCCGTTGCAATAATAGATGCGACTGAAAGGGAGATGAGAGCTGCCATTAGCAGACTTCCATCAGGAAGGTATTCAGACGAGGATTACATGGATGGGTTAGCTCCCGGGAAACCACTTAAACTGAAACTGACAATGGAAATCCAAGGGGATAGGATGAGACTTGATTGGACTGGCACCAGTCCTCAGGTTGAGTTGGGAATAAACTCCGTATACAACTACACACACGCTTACACCATCCATGCCATTAAAGGTGCCCTAGCCCCTACTTCTCCTTACAATGAAGGCACTCTCAGACCCATTGAGGTCTACGCACCCGAAGGCACGATCGTTAACCCGAAACCGCCCGCACCTCTATCGTCACGCCACATCTTATCTTGGCACGTCAGCTCGCTAGTCTTCAAAGTTCTGTCTCAGGTTACCCCTGACAAAGTCTTAGCTGCCCCCGGTGGAACTGGGGGTAATATGCCTCAAGTTTCTGGAATTGATCCAAGGACTGGTCAACCATTCATTCACGTAGCGATACATGCGGGTGGATTAGGTGCGCGACCTAATGCCGATGGAATTCACACATTTTCGTTTCCACCTCGCGCTGAAAACATACCAATCGAAGTTGTTGAAACAGAGAACCCCATAATTTTCGAAAGATTTGAGTTGTTGTCAGATTCGGCTGGGGCGGGTAAGTATAGGGGAGGATGTGGATCAGTAATTAGGTTCCGTGTGCTTACGGATAGGCCCTTTACACTTGCTAATACAGGTGACAGGTTCGAGTATGCTGCAGGCGGCTTGTTCGGAGGAAGGGAGGGCTCAAAAAGTATATTTATCTTGAATCCGGAAAGGCCTGATGAAAGGAGCTTAGATCCTAGGGCTACGCATATATTAGAACTTGGAAGTTCAATTGAGTATACATTGCCGGGGGGAGGAGGATATGATAACCCCTTCGAAAGGGACCCCATGGCAGTGCTCGAAGACGTGATGAATGGCATCGTTTCAATTGAAAGAGCAAAAACTGATTATGGTGTTGTTATAGATCCATCAACACTATCCGTAAACGTTGATGAAACTGAAAAATTACGCAAAATCATACACACGAAGTCCTAAAACTGTTTGATGTAATAATATATATAAAGTCACTATAGTCATAATTATAGTGGAAAGAGAGAAAATGTCATTTCTATCAGAGGAGGAAAAAAGAAGCGTAATCCTCGCAGGAACAAACCTCTTTATCGAGGGGGTTAGAGAAAGGGAAGAACCTGCGGGGAAAAATATTCCGTTGACTTCATCGTTTTTTGCAGTTCAAACCGCAATAAAAGTAGCTTTTCAAAGTGGGCAATTTAAACTTTCTAATGTAAACACGCTTGGGAGGATCTACGGCATAAATAGGTATGCTAGACCTTCATACACGCCATATTTTGGCAAAAAGTTGATGAACATTGCAAAAGCGAGAGAAATTGATTTTGACGTGAAAGGGGATAAGATAATCTCCAATGTTCCGAAATCAGGGGCCCGTTCGTTGTTCATAGAGTTTCTTGAGAGAGAATATGAGTATTCGGTTTCGAAGAACCTCAAAGACAAGCGTTTTGATGCTCATACAGAAGTAATAGTGTGGCATTTGCTTGACGACATCTATCACTTCCCAAGGCCAGTTGGTTACGAGAATAAACTCATCTACGATATTGTGAAAGCCTATTCAAAGATTGAAGTGGATGGCAAACGAGTTTGGGATCCTGACAAACTGACGAACGTTCCCTTGATGGTTGATGCATGGATGAAGAGACTTATAGAAACTGCGAAATTCGACGTTGTCCCTATTCAAGAAGTTGGGCCAATGTATAGCCCTCCCAGATTTTCGGATATTGAAAAAGATGTTTTATTTAAGGGTGCTGGATCGGATATATGTAGACAAATCTTCGAACTAGCGCTTAGATCTCCTGCATGGCCGATCCGTGCTACAAGGGAAAATAACCTTGCTTGTAAACACCTGACAAGTGCTGGTCTGATAGAATATGTGAGCGAAAATGCTCCAGGAATTCGAGACTTCGGTTATGTAATACCCAGAGATCTGTTTATTGATGTTGATGCGAAATTGGGCTGTATCTACTCTGACAAAGGATGTAGGCAGGAATCAGACATTGCTTTGACCGAACAGCTTTTTAGAACTGTGGGGAGAGGAAGACTAGCAGCACATGTTCTGAAATCCACCGATTTTTCTGTAGTAGATGGTAAGCTTAAGGAACTAGAAGGCGGTGGCGCATCTTATGACAAGGCATTGGAGTTTATCCTGAATCCTCTTGAAATCAAGGGATGTATCGAGAAGAACGAGGAAGAAGGGAAATTTGTTGTTGTGCCTGGAATGATGAACGATATAAAGATTCTGCTGGACGTTTGGGACAATTTCGAATTCATCAAACTTCAGATTCCTGAGGAAGAATTCGCCAGAGAAAAGAGAGCAGCTCAGACCAGAGTGCAAGCTCGAAACAAAGCGATGAGTTTATTTGCGTAGTAGTAGGGTTTAGGCATGAAAAAAACGGATATAGTCTTGCAAATTCTTGGCGAACTGATAGACAATGGAATCCTTACAGTCAAAGCTCTTAAAGACCGTATTAAGATTCCCGATAAAGAATTGATAAATATTCTAAGAGAACTTGAGTTCTTAAATGTAGTCAATGTTAGAAGGGGAAGAGTCTATTTATCTTCACAGACGTATTCACTCCTCTTTGATGCAGCAGTTGCATCTAGAGGACTGGAAAGATATTTCGAAAGATATTTTCAAAAAGAGGCGATTAAAGAGATCCGGACCATTCCAGGGTTGTTGGTTCCTATACTTCTTCTTAGAGCAGCCACTCCATATTTTGGGCTTATCTTACATGAATTAGTCAACAAAGGTGAAGTTCAAATTGAAAAGAACAAGATGAAGTTCTTGTTAGAGTATTTTTCGCCTCGGAAAGTGGATTACATTTCACTCGCAGATTGGAAAGACATCGACTTTGATGTTGACGAATTTTACAATTTATGGATTGTCTTGAACAAAGAATTGTTGGATAGTATCAATGTCAAGACATCGCTTGATCATTTGAAGCCGCGAGAGGAGCCCAAAGTCCCGAGTCGGCCAATATCTCAATTTGTGCCATCATCCGCAACAAAATCGGATTCAAACTTGGTTGTCGAGGACAGGTATTTCGGAATTCCCGAGAGTAGCATCAAGACACTATTTGGAATCGGTGGGGAAACCAAAGAGAGAACCCAGATTAAGAAAACCCGGGCTAAGATTCCATCGAAACTTCGAAGAATAGCAGAGATCAAGATTTCCTTGCCAAAGGTGCTCAAATTCGTTAAAGAACACAAGAATATGACCGAAGGACTAGTAGTAACGGTATACGATAGAGCTTTGAGATGGGAATTTAGGGGAAAGAGGATAATTGTCCCTACTCTGTTTCTGCTGGAAGATGGAATATACATCGACGAGCAAACTGATCGACGATTTTCGGACTTAGACAAATTGAATCAAGCTCGTTATCTTGAGGATTCTGTGGAGCTTTCTAAGAGATTTTATGGCTCTGATGAGGAATCCCGTAGGAGCAAACAGAGTAATGTCTAATATAGATGAACTAGTGCGTGATAAAATAGGCAGCATAGCAGCGTCTTTCTCAGGGACATTGGAAAAAAGAGTAGCAGTTCTCGGCGCTTTTGATACCTGGCCCTATATGGATTTTGTTTCTCGCTTGCTAGCTGAAAATAATTATATAGCAATGACCAGTCGATGGATCTATCGAAAGTTTGGAAAACGAATTCTTCGTTTTGACATCCTAGAACACCCCAACTATGCCTCCCCTAATGATTTCCTTACTGCACTGTTGGACCGGGTAATTAGCAATTGTGAATATGCAGTCGTAAATTTCTCTGTATCTGCTGCTCATTTCATAGAAACGGACTGGTGTTATCACAAAGGCAAAAAGACCCTTGGTATAGCATACGTTCGTTCAGCCTTTGACCCTTTTGAAACTTGTTGCGAATGTCTACAAATAGAGACAACTCCTCTAGGCGAATACTCCAAGTGTGTGCCATCAACAAGGAGAACCGCATGGCAATGCATTCGCGAATCAGGCTTTTGCCCGTTCATTAGACAAGATATCTCAAAAAACGTAATTGAGTATTTCTTCAGGAGTAATCAAATGAAGATTGTTGCCGTTGAGAATCTTCGAATTCTGCCTTATGTCATTGAAGATGAATTACCAGCAATACCTGCTTCAACGGATAGAATAAGCACTCTAGAAACTGGTATATTGAAAAGACATGAATCCATTTTCAGGAAGCTCCCGATCTCTGTTGTATTACTCGTAAATCATCTCCTTCGAGGAGACATTTTTGATCGGGCCTCTAAGCTGAAACTTCTAGCATTAGCTGATACGATGCCTGGAGTGGATATTAAAGGATTGAGACAATCAAATGCTATAAAATCGACAAAATATATGAAGACAATCAACAAGGGCTACGTTGACCCTCAAGTTATTGCGGATACTTTAAAGGAAAAGTCGATTGATCAGTGCATTAGTGAATTACTCAGAATTAATTTCTTAGAACAAAGAGAATTAGAGTATAGACCTGGTCAACCGGCACAACTCATACGGTTAAGTAAGATCGGGAAGACATTTGTTAATTTTTTAGAGAGTTTGCCAAGTGTGGTGTCTTAGCCAGGGCCTGCACTCATCTTTTTCAATTTCTTACCGAGCCTATCTAATAACTCTAAAAATTCAATTTCCCACTTCTTCAGAGATTTTGATACTTGCGTTCTAATCTTTGGATTCATTATGTTCCAGTAGGTTTTAGCGAGCCAGTTGAATCTTCTTGGAAGCCTGACATTTTGGTCTATTAGGTCTATGAGGAACGGTAGACCTGTGGCTTTGTTGTGGTTTGCTTGGAAATAGGCAACAAGCGGTCTCACATTTATATCTTTGTGAGTTTCAAAGCAGAATATAAAAAGTGAGAAACTTACAGTTGACGATATCACATTCAGCCTTGAAAGAGCCTTTATCCTCTCTGCGGCCAAACGCCTTATGTTCTACTTTTCGAATAAGCCTAGCTCTCTGGCGATGACATAATTGTTAATTTCGGTTGTTCCCCCTCCCCACAGTAGGGCCCCGGCATCCCGATAGTATCTGTTGACCGCAACTTCGTCGGAGAAGCCAAGGGCGCCGTATATGCGTCTGGCCTCGTCTGTTGCCCTCTGCGCTAGCTCACAGGCGAAGTTCTTCGCCATCGCAGCGCTCTTAACGCATTCCTCTGATGCCCGTCCCTTTTTGTCCATCAGCCACGCTGCATAGTAGGTGATGAGCCTCGCCGCCTCCAGATCCGTTGCAACGGTGGCAATCTTGAAGTTAATTCCTTGGAACTGCGCGATGGGTCTACCGAAGGCAATTCTCTGCTTAGCATATTCAATACTGTCTTTAAGTGCCGCTTCTGTAAGCCCGAGCCCTAAGGCCGCAGTTACCACCCTGATCTCGGCTAGAATTCCATTGAGATACAGGCCCCCCTTCCCCTTCTTGACGCCTACCAAAGCATTTTCCTTTGGTATCCTGCAATTCTTAAAGTAGATTTCAGAGCTCTTTAATCCATGCATACCCGGTTTTGTGATCTCCCTTCCAACTTCTAAGCCAGGGGTGCCTCTATCAACCACGGCGAAGTCTATGCCCCAGAATCCCTTTTCTGGATCAGCCATTCCCCCAACGATATAGAAGTCAGCTAGGGGACCGCTGGTGACCCATGTCTTGCTGCCATTTACGATGACTTCGTCTCCATCCTCTACGATAGTGGTCTTTAGACGGGAGAGATCGGTGCCACCGGTAGCCTCCGTTAGGCAAAACGCTCCTTGCCTCTCTCCTTTAATGGCGGGGATGAGCCATTTTTGCTTCTGCTCCTCAGTGCCATACATATTGATGAAGTCGGTGCATTGAAACGCCTGCATCGTGGCAAGGAACGCCACGCTCAGCATTCCCCTTGCCATCTCTTCGCAGAAGATGCATTCGGTAACCAGATCACAGTTGGTGCCACCATACTTTTCCGGGTATCTTAGCCCGAAGAAACCCGCGTCGGCCATCTTTTTCCATAATTCTTTGGGAATCTCGTCTTTTTTATCTATCTCATCAGCGATGGGAAGTATCTCCCTATCCACAAAAGCTCGTACACTTTTCTGGAAAAGTTTTTGGACCTCAGTAAGTTCAAAATCCATTTAACATCACCACGCTTAGTTTTTAGTTTTCATTAGTGATTTAAATATTTACATGCTCTCTTTAAAACAGGTATCAATATCTGTGTTTACCTGGCCTTAGCGCTTTCTTTTCAGATTTCCATAACAATAAAAGTGTTTATAAAAACGTGTATTTATAAGAAATAACGATTTAAACTGAGGGGGAAGCCTTGTTTAAGAAGGAAGTTTTGGAAGAAACAGAAAAGGAAAGGAAATTTTGGGAGGAAAACATTGTAAAGAGATCGTTGGAAAAGGCGCCTGAAAGAAAGAGGGAGTTTAGAACATACTCGGGAATTTTGGTTAAGCCCCTTTATACGCCACTTGATGTCAAAGACTTAGACTACTTGCGTGACTTGGGTTTCTCCGGCAAATATCCCTATACTCGCGGTGGGTTCCCACTAATGTACAGAACCCGTGTTTTTACTATGAGGCAATACTCGGGATTTGGCACAGCCGAGGAAACCAACCAGAGATTTAAATACCTATTAAAGCAGGGAGAGACAGGGCTCAGCATAGCCTTCGATTTGCCGACGCAGATGGGTTATGATCCTGATCATCCCATGGCAAAAGGTGAAGTAGGCAAGGTGGGCGTTTCAGTTAGCAATCTAAGAGATTATCAAATATTGTATGACGGACTCCCAATGGACAAGATAAGTGTTCACATCCAAGCTAACGCAAATGCATTGTTCATGCTGGCTATGCACATCGCCGAAGCTGAAAGGCAAGGAGTACAGCCAAATAGATTGTGGGGGGCATGCCAAAATGAGATTCTTAAAGAACTCATCTCCCGAGGTGCTTACATTTATCCACTACGGCCATCGATGAGGTTGACGAGCGACGTAATTGAGTACTGCGTCAAGAATATGCCAAGATGGCAGCCGATTACGATATGCCAGTTCCATATACAGGAGGCTGGAGCCAACTTCGTGACAGCCTTCGGCTTAAGCTTCGCCAACGCCAT